>Ga0193752_1003680_pt1 | contig 10422 bp, 5 predicted proteins | sample H1c1metaG_FD_144924 | JGI IMG/M metagenome (GOLD analysis project Ga0193752, IMG submission 144924) | Soil microbial communities from a riparian zone of the East river system, Colorado, United States - H1c1 | ecosystem: Environmental > Terrestrial > Soil > Riparian zone | place: USA: East River...
AACGACTTCCGGGAAAATTTCAAAATTCGATCGAACAAACTATTGAGAGCGAGAATTCCATAGTATGATCAATAACTTGGAGTGGGGCGTCGAAGCGGCGAATAGTGCCCCCCAAAGGAGCCAGCTCCCTGTTGCCTTTACCGTCTCGGATGATAGTTTACGTTTTGTTCCGGCCCGAAAACCCCCGACGTAACCGATGAACGCAGCGTCTTTTCATCCCGCGGTCGCCGATTGGTTCGATCGCAGATTCCGCGCCCCCACCAAGGCGCAGGCGCAGGCGTGGCCGGCGATCCAGTCCGGCCGCCACGTGCTGATTGCGGCTCCCACCGGTTCGGGCAAGACGCTGGCCGCTTTCCTCGCCGCCATCGATGCCCTGGTGCGCCGGGGCCTTGCGGGCGAGCTCAAGGACGAGACCCAAATCGTCTATGTCTCGCCGCTGAAGGCGCTTTCCAACGACGTCCAGCGCAATCTCGAGGAGCCGCTCGCCGGCATCCGCGAGGCGCTGGCCGCTCGTGGTCTCCCCGATGTCGAGATCAGAACCTGGGTCCGCACCGGCGACACGCCGGCTTCCGAACGCGATCGTGCGCGCAAACGGCCTCCGCATATCGTCGTCACCACGCCGGAGTCGCTCTACATCCTCTTGGGCTCCGAATCCGGGCGCGCGATGCTTTCGACCACGCGCACTGTGATCGTCGATGAAATCCACGCGCTCGCGCCCAACAAGCGCGGCTCGCATCTCGCGATTTCGCTCGAACGATTGGCCGCGCTCGTGCCGCACCCACTGTTGCGCGTCGGTCTCTCCGCGACCCAGAAACCAATCGAGGAGGTTGCGCGTTTTCTCGTCGGCGCCGATGCGAGCGGTGAGACGTCCGCAGAATGCACCATCATCGACACCGGCCACACCCGCGAGCGCGATCTCGCGCTCGAGCTTCCGCCCGCGCCGCTCGAAAGCGTGATGTCGGCGGAAGTGTGGAAGCTCGTCTATGACCGCCTGGCGGAGCTCATCGAGGGCCACCGCACCACGCTCGTCTTCGTCAACACGCGGCGTCTCGTCGAACGCGTCAGCCGCCAGCTCGCCGATCGACTGGGCGAAGAGCATGTCGGTGCCCATCACGGCAGTCTTTCGAAAGAAAAACGCTTCGATGCCGAACAACGCCTGAAATACGGCAAGCTGAAAACGCTCGTCGCCACCGCCTCACTCGAGCTCGGCATCGATATCGGCGATGTCGATCTCGTCTGCCAGCTAGGGTCACCTCGTGCGATTGCCACCTTCCTTCAGCGCGTCGGACGTTCCGGCCACGCCGTCGACGGCACGCCGAAGGGGCGTCTGTTCCCGCTCTCGCGCGATGAGCTCGTCGAGAGCACCGCTCTCATTGACAGCGTCAACCGTGGCGAGCTCGATCGCCTAACGGTTCCCGAACGTCCGCTCGATGTGCTTTCCCAGCAGATCGTTGCCGAGATTGCCGCCCGCGAGATGAGCGAAGACGAGATGTTCGCGCTCATCCGCCGCGCCTGGCCGTATCGCCGGCTCGAGCGCAAGGATTTTGACGCCGTCGTCACCATGCTGGGCGAGGGCTTCACCACAAGACGCGGCCGGCGGGGTGCACTCATCCACCACGACGGCGTCAACCACATGCTGCGCCCGCGCCGCGGTGCGCGACTGACCGCGATCACCTCGGGCGGCGCTATCCCCGACAACGCCGACTATCAGGTGCTGCTCGACCCCGAGAATGTCTTCATCGGCACGGTGAACGAAGACTTCGCGGTGGAAAGCATGTCCGGCGACATTTTTCAGCTGGGCAATCATTCCTATCGCATCCTGCGCGTGGAAAAGAGCGCGGTCCGCGTCGAAGACGCGCACGGCATGGCGCCCACGATTCCGTTCTGGCTCGGCGAAGCGCCGGGCCGCAGCAACGAGCTCTCCCATTCGGTCTCGCGCTTTCGCGCCGACATGGTGGAGAGCTTCAAGCAGGACCCGACGGGCGAAGCGACGATGCCGGCGCTGATCGGGCGCTTGGGCCTCTCGGATGCGGCTGCGCGCGAAGTGGTCGACTACCTGCGCGCCGGCTATGGCGCGCTCGGCACGCTGCCGACGCAGGACACCATCGTCTTCGAGCGCTTCTTCGACGAGGCCGGCGGCATGCAGCTCGTCATCCATTCGCCCTATGGCAGCCGCATCAACCGCGCCTGGGGCCTCTCGCTGCGCAAGCGCTTCTGCCGGCAATTCAACTTTGAGCTTCAGGCCGCCGCGACCGAAGACAATATCGTGCTGTCGCTCACCACCGCCCACAGTTTCGATCTCGCCGAAGTCGCGCGCTATCTCCACCCCGCAACCATCGAGCCGCTCCTGATCCAGGCGTTGTTGGACGCGCCGATGTTCATCACCCGCTGGCGCTGGGTCGCTGGTACGTCTCTCGCACTGCCGCGTTTCAGGGGCGGCAAGAAAGTGCCGGCGCCGCTCGCCCGGATGAACGCCGAGGACCTGCTCGCTACGGTCTTTCCGGATCAGGTCGCATGCGGCGAAAACCTCGTCGGCGAACGCGAGATTCCCGATCATCCCCTGGTCAATCAGACAATCGACGATTGCCTTAATGAGGCGATGGACACCAAGGGCCTCAAGACCCTGCTCACGCGCCTGATCTCGGGCGACATAAGCGTCGTCTGCTGTGATCTGACCGAGCCGTCGCCGCTCGCGCATGAGATCTTGTCCGCGCGGCCTTACGCCTTCCTCGACGACGCGCCCTTGGAAGAACGCCGCACGCAAGCCGTCATGAGCCGGCGCTACATGGCCCCCGAAACAGCGTCCGACCTCGGCCGGCTCGATCCCGAGGCGATCGCGCGGGTCAAGGGCGAAGCCTGGCCCGATCCTCAGAACGCGGACGAATTGCACGATTCGCTTGTCTGGCTGGGCTGCCTTACTGAAGACGAAGCCGCGCAGCACGCCGAATGGCCCCCCTGGCTGGAAGCGCTCGCCCGCCAAAAAAGAACGGCGCGATTGCGCGCCGCGAACGTGACGCTCTGGATCGCCGCCGAACGGCTCTCACAGGTCCGCGCTCTGTTTCCCGATGCTTCGCTCGATCCCGCCATCGAAGCGCCGCAGGCGCAGCAAGCGCAGATATGGACGCGCGATGACGCGCTCGTCGAAGTCCTGCGCGGTCGTCTTGAAGGGCAGGGGCCCGTCGCGGAATCTGCGCTCGCAAGCCCGCTCGGATTGGCTGCGTCCGACATCGCATCTGCGCTCGCCGCGCTCCAGAGCGAAGGCTTCGCCCTGCGCGGGCGTTTCTCCGATCCCGCAGGCGCGGAGGAATGGTGCGAGCGCCGTCTGCTCGCACGCATCCATCACTACACGGTCAAGCGCCTTCGCGCGGAGATCGAGCCCGTCTCGGCGCGCGATTTCATGCGCTTCCTTTTCGCCTGGCAGCGTGTCGGCCTTTCGCGCATGGAAGGCCCCGATGCGCTCGCCGTTGTTATCGCTCAGCTCGAAGGCTACGAATCCCCGGCCGGCGCGTGGGAAAGCGAAATCCTGCCCGCGCGTCTGAAGGGCTACGAATCCGATTGGCTCGATGACCTCTGTCTTGCCGGCCGCGCGACATGGGCGCGGCTTCGTCCCATTCATTTGCGCGTCAACGGCAGCGAGTCCAAGCCTTCGCCTGTGCGCTCGACGCCGATCACGCTCCTCTCGCGCCGCCATGCGGCCTTGTGGGCTTCGCTCTCTCCCAAGCCCGAAGGCGTCGCGCAAAGTCCTGCGGCGCAGGCGGTCGCGTCATACATTCGCGACAATGGCGCATCGTTTTTCGACGAACTTGTTATGGGTACGTCGCTCTTGCGCACCAAAGTCGAGGAGGCGCTCGCCGAGCTTGTTGCGCTGGGCCACGTTGCATCGGACAGTTTCGCCGGTTTGCGCGCGCTTCTCGTGCCCGTCAACGAACGCAAGCCGATCGCGTTGCGCTCGCAGTTCCGCCGCCGCCGTGGCGGCAATGTCGGTATGGCCGATGCGGGGCGCTGGGCGCTTGCCCATCGCGCGCGGGCTGAATCCGTCAATCGTGAAGAGGCTGTCGAGCACGTGGCGCGCACATTGTTGCAGCGTTACGGCGTCGTGTTCTGGCGATTGCTCGAACGTGAAGCGCCTTGGCTTCCGCCGTGGCGCGATCTCTTGCGCGTCTATCGCCGGCTTGAAGTGCGCGGCGAAATTCGCGGCGGCCGTTTCGTCGCTGGGTTTTCCGGCGAGCAGTTCGCGCTGCCCGAGGCGATCGGCAAATTGCGCGGGATCCGCCGCGAGAAGGACTCATCGGCGCTCGTCTCGCTCTCGGGCGCCGATCCGCTCAATCTCGTTGGCATCATCACGCCCGGTCCGAAACTCGCATCGTTGACCGGCAACCGCGTGCTCTATCGCGATGGAACACCAATTGCGATCTTCGCCGGCCAAGAGGTGCAGTTCCTTCAGACGCTCGAACCGAAGGATGAATGGGACGCACGCAAGGCGCTGCTGCGCTCGGCCGTATTTGCGGCGACGTCTCGCGCGCCGTTCGGCCGCGCGCAAAAAACAGCCCCGGCCGCTTTCGCGACGGGGGCTGTGGAGTGAAAGCAGAATTTCCGGCCCCTATGGCCGAGACGAAGCCTTATTCGTCCATGTCCTTATTCGGATTGCCGCCCTGCTGCTGGCCGGGCTTCTTCTGCTGATCCTGCTGACCGCCGCCCTGCTGGCGCCCTTGCTGGCCGCCTTGGCCTTGGCCGCGTTGACCTTGCTGGCCTTGCTGTCCCTCTTGACCGCCTTGGCCGCCCTGCTGTCCGGGACGGTTCGTGTCATTTCCCATAGAAAATTCTCCGATTTAGTGGATCGTGGGTTGCCCCTAGAAAGAACAGCGGTAGTGAGGATTGGTTCCGGGTTGCGCAGCAGCATGATTGAGAACAGAGGGAAATTTTGTTGCAATCGATGGCGACATTTTCGCACAAAATCGTTTTCATGCCGCACGCGCGCGCAAAGGACCGTGGGGCAGGAAGGGGACGCGCATGGCTGAACTGAACAGCCGCAAGATTGCTTATTACGGTTATACGGGCGCGATCGATTCGACCGGTGCGAGCCGCATTGCTTCTGCGCTGAACGCGGCCGTCAAGAACCGATGCCACGAAGCGCAGCTCTGCATCAGCTCATATGGCGGCTATGTCTCGGACGGTATCTTCCTCTACAACCATATCCGCGGCTTGCCGCTGCGTGTCGTTGCGCACAATGTCGGCAGCGTCACCTCGATTGCGGTCGCTGTGTTTCTTGCCGCCCATGAACGATACTGCTCGTCGCTCGGCATGTTCATGATTCATCCGACAGTAATGTCGTCGAAAGATGGCATGTCGGCGCAGCGGCTTCAAAGTTCGCTCGATTCGGCACTCGCCGATGATCGCCGCACCGAAATCATCCTGCGTGAACGCGCCGCGATCCCGGAAGAAATCCTCACTGCGCGCCGGTTCAAGGATGTCTACATCACGCCGAACGAGGCAGTGATCTACGGCCTCGTGCATGCGGTCAGGGAATTCGCGCTTCCTGACGGCGAAGAGATCGTGCAGATCTGACCATGGCGCCGAGTCGAAAAGTCTACGAAGCGCATCTCGGTTTCTACGACACCGTCATTGCGGCCTTCTCGCAGACATCCGCGCTCGCGGCGTGGGGCTCGAGCACGGACCTGTTTCGCATGGGGATCGCGCGCATCACGACCGATCCCGCGAAGGTGAAGGCGGCGCTGGCAAAACCCGGTCTCGTCCTTCGCCGCCCGGCCGGCAGCGATGTCGCCTTCAGCGAGAATCCGCCACTGCCGAAGCTTCAATCCGGCACCGGCAAGACCAAACGAAAACGCACTTGACGCTATGCGTCCACGCTCGCCGCGCGGTTCTGACCGCGTCGCCGTCCGCGCTGCATCTCCATGAGGCCATCGATATCCAGAATTTCGACCGTGCGCGAAGTTAGTCGCTTGACGAGACCTTCATGCTCCAGCCGCGCAAAGGCGCGCGCCGCCGATTCCGGCGCCGTGCCGAGATAGTCGGCGATGTCGAAGCGGTTCACCGGCAGCCGCAGGCGGGACGTTTTCGCATCGAAATATTCGGAGTGATACAGAAACTCGAGGATGAACGAGGCCAGCCGCTGATAGATGTTCTGCTGTCCCAGAACCATGATCCTCGCTTGCGCCAGGCGGAAGTCGAAAGCGACCTTCTCGAGAAAAATCTGTTGCAGATGCGGCTCGCTCGCGAGCATCTGATACATCCGTTGCCACGGCATGCGGTAGATCCGCGACGGTCCCGCCGTTTCGGCGGAGTTCGCGTACCGTCCGCCATCGGGCAATCCGAGCACGTCGCCGGGCCCCTTGAACGCCAGGATCTGACGATGCCCGTTCTCGGCGCAACGCGAGGTCCTGACGATCCCCTTCTCGACGAAGTAGAGAAACGGGGCGTCTTCGCCTTCGGAATAGATCGTCGTTCCGCCGCGCTTGTATTCGACCAGCGTGGCGATGCGCTGCAGCCGCTCCTGTTCGTCGCGCGACAACAGATTCTCAATTTGGCCGGGATGCTCGATCGTCCCGTCCAGTGTGCGCGCACGGATTTCAGGCCAGCGCGCCTTGGCGTTTCTATTCTTCAGTGAAAGCGGACTTGGCCCGTCGCCCGATTGTTCGAAAGTGGTGACGGACCTGGACGCGTTGAAATTCATCGAATTTCCCTCCCCACGCGACGCCGGTGTCTCTGCTCACTCTTTCTGGTGTTGCTGCTTCCGCGCCCCTTGGTCGTTGCCGCTCGAGTTTTTCGGACTGATTCCCCTCAGGCCGCAAAACGCTATAGCGAAGCTATGCCATGTCCCCGTATCTGATACACTTTTGAGATACAACCGCAAGGAAAACCCGAAACAAATCAACCTGTAGGGCGACGCCTTACACGATTGCGTTATCTGTCGAGGGGCAATTCTCGCTGATGCTGGATCGAAAGATCTGCGTCTTCGCCGGGGCTTCGCGGATGAAGGAAGCGCGAACAAATCTGCAAGACTCTAACAGGTGTCAGCGATGACGGCCGGCAGAGATCGTAGAGTTCATACGGGTCGGGACGCGGGCGCTTGGTGATTCGCTACAGCTGAGGGTCTCCCCCGGAGCCGTAGGCAGGCACTGACTTCCTGGCCGGAAGGTTGCACACGCGTCCCGACCCGCTGCGTGAATAGTTGTCGACCGTTGCACGATGCCTCGGCGCGGGCCCGCCCGTATCGAAGCCCTGGAATCGTGAGTCCGATTCTTTGTGCGTGCCTTTCATGCCGATCGAACAAGGTGCCCGCCGTTCTCGGCTGTCACTCGATTGCAACACTTTGGCTCGTGTCCGGTCGAAAATCGGGACTTCGCGCGCGTCGCGCCGGTCGTTTGCACGCGCGCCATCCCGCGGATCCTCATGGTTCCCGCGTTCAAAGCGCCGGACGGTGATCCGTGTACGTAGTATTGTGTAACTATCTGATAGAACAGATGATTCAGGTCGCTTGTCGGTTTGCTATTTCGAGTGCGACTGGCGCGCGATGGGGGGCGATATGATCAGTAGACAGATAAATAGAGCGGGCTTTTTCGTGTGCGAAGAGCAAATTATTCGGGAAATCTGACAACTGTCAGAGTTTCGAAAGGTAAAGCCCCGCTAAGACTCTCCTCGGTCGGGACGTGCGCGTTGGTGAGCCGTCGTACCAAGGGTCTCCCCCGGGGTACGACTGCACTGACTTCCTGGCCGGAAGGAAAACAAGCGCGTCCCGACCACTGCTTTCGCAAAACGGCCCGAGAGGCTGTGTGTCGAAGCGGCTAAGGGAAATAACGAGCGCGGTTCCGTGAGGGGGAGGCGGGTCTGCGAGGGGACGAAGGTTTCAAATCGGGTTTAGACGGCGCGAGAGAGTGGCGTTGTCTTGCCTTCAAACTGGGGGAGAAAATCGGATGAGTTGGAATACGTCACGCCATGGTTCGCGTCTCGCGGCGCTGTTGGGCTCTGCGTCCTTGATGACCATGGCCAGTTCGAGTCCCGGTCTTGCCCAGGGCGAAATGGTCGCCCAGGCGGACGAAATCCCCGAGACGGTGCTGATCACCGGGTCACTTATTCGCGGCACGGCCGCAGTCGGTGTGCCGGTCACGAATTTGAGTCCAATGGATTTCGCGCAGTCGGGCGCGCTTACCACCGCCGATCTGTTCCGCACCTTCCCGGCCGCCAACGTGGCGCCCGGACCGGTTGCGACGATGTCGGGCGCGAATATCGAGCGCGGCACCAAGGTGAACCTCCGCGGTCTGGATACCGGCAACGCCACGCGATCCTTGATGATGATCGACGGCATGCGTTTCCCCGGCCAAGGCAACGGCCAGTGCACGGTCGACCCCTCGATCATCCCGGCGCTGTCGATGGACCACATCGACGTGCTGGTGGATGGCGCGTCGGCGACCTACGGCTCGGACGCGGTCGGCGGCGTGATCAACATCATCCTGAAGCGCAACATGGACGGCGCCATCACCCAGGCGCGCTGGACCACGGCGGAGGGCGGCAAGAACCGCTTCCTCGCATCCGCGGTTTGGGGCCGGACCTGGGACGGCGGTCAGATCACGCTCAGCTACGAATGGTACAACGAGAGTCCGATGCCGGGGAATTTCCACTCCAAGTTCGGCGTCGACCACTCGCAGTATGGTTTGGATAACCGCACGCCGCTCGGCTCGTCGCTTCCCGCGGCCCTCTCGACCGGCGCGGCGCGCCGTCCGGGCGGACCCGTGATCACCGATCCCATCACGGGCGCTTTCGTCGCCGGCGACCTGGTCGGCACCTCGGCCGCCACCGGCAGCGGCTGTATCAACTGCTATGCCGTGCCGCTCGGCACCGGCTGGAACTTTGGCGACCAGCCCGCAGGTCCGACGCTGAACTGGGGGACCTTCAACACGCCCGGCAATTCGGGGACCAACGGTCTGCGCAACCAGTTCGATCCGTTCGACATCGCCTGGTACGACGCGCGCCAGGAACGCAACGGCGGCCACATGACGGTCGACCAGCGGCTGACCAGCAATATCTCGTTCTACGGTTCGGCCTTCTACAGCAACCGCCGCGGCCACTATCTGAACCCGTCGAACCTGAGCCCGTCCAGCACCAACATCCTCAACGGCGTCGGCATTCCGACGTTCAACCCCTATTACCCGACCGGCGCCCCCAGCGGCCTTCGCGCCCACTACAATATTGGCTGGGAAAGCCCCAGCATCACCTCGTTCTACGAGCTGGCGCAGCGCTATCAATTGGGCCTCAACATCGCGCTTCCCGGCGATTGGAGCGGCCGCGTCTGGTACGCGCAGACGCAGGACGCGAACTACAACAACGTCCGCGGCACGACGAACAGAAACGCGGTCTCGGCGGCATTGGGCTGGACGATTGCGGCGACTTTGCCCGCCGGCTCCACGCCCGGCATCGGGACATGGACAAAGCCGGGCAGCGTTCCCTATCTGAACCTCGTCTGCGACCCGCTCGCCTATGCGTGTAACTCGTCCGAAACGCTCGCCTATATCCAGGGCGTCAGAAGCTTCAGTGAGCGCTACTGGGTCAACGAAAAGGGCCTGCAGTTCGACGGTCCGCTGTTCGATCTTCCGGGCGGTACGGTCAAGGCCGCGATCGGCGCGACCTACACCAGCCTCCGGCTGCAAACCACGGTTCTGGACAACACGGGCGCCTCGAGCCTGATCGTTCCCTACCAGCAGGATGCGCAGGGCCGTCAGATCTGGGCCGCATTCACCCAGGTCAATATCCCGGTGTTCAGCGACCAGAACGCATTGCCGGGCCTGCGCCGCCTCGATCTGGAATTCTCCTGGCGTCACGACCAGTACAGCGACGTGAAGGGCACCAGCAATCCGAAAGTGGCGTTCAACTGGGCGCCGATCGACTCCTTCACCGTCCGCGGCACGTGGGGCACCTCGTTCCGCGCACCGGTGTTCGGCGAAATCGGGCCGCTGGCCAACGTCGCCATCGCCGGCCAGAACCTCGGAGACTTCGCTCAGCAACAGGGCACCATCTCGTCAGGTTGCGGACCGAACGGCGAATTGCCGCCGGAGGGTTCGGGCGCCTGGAAGCTGATGAGCTCTCTCGGCGCCGGGGGCGACGGCACGCCTGGCACCGCGAGCCTCTGTCCGGGCGGCTCGCTCGCACTTCCGGGCTTTACCATTCCCAATATTCAGCAGCTGCCGGGCATCTCGCATAACGGTGGTTCCGGTGCGGTGGTCGACAGTATCCGTGCCGGTGGGGGCTGGGATGGAAGCTGGTCGGGCCTCAAACCCGAAACGGCCACCAACTGGGGCATCGGCTTCGACTGGACGCCGACCAACAACTTCCTGACCGGTCTCAACATCCAGGCGACCTACTACGTCATCAAGATGAGCGCGGTGTTGCAAGGCTTCGGCAACCCGACAA
>Ga0193752_1003681_pt1 | contig 10421 bp, 10 predicted proteins | sample H1c1metaG_FD_144924 | JGI IMG/M metagenome (GOLD analysis project Ga0193752, IMG submission 144924) | Soil microbial communities from a riparian zone of the East river system, Colorado, United States - H1c1 | ecosystem: Environmental > Terrestrial > Soil > Riparian zone | place: USA: East River...
CACGAACACGGTGCGGCACGCCCGGGCCAAGCACGCAACCGTCGACGTACGGCGCGAGCAAACGCGGGTGCACATCACGATCTCCGACGATGGCGACGGCTTCTCGGCGGATGATGCGGCAAGGAAGGCGGCGCGCGGGCACCTCGGGATCGTGGGGATGCGCGAGCGCGTGCGCTTGCTCGGCGGAGAAATGTCGGTCTCGAGCACGAGCGGCGGTGATCGCCCGGGCACGCGAGTCAGCGTGGTGCTGCCAGCGACACCGCCGCAAGCACCTTAGCCGCTCTGCTTCGCTACGCGCTGCGCTCGATGCTCTGCACGCCCGAGCTGCTGGTGTCGGACACGCTATTGGCGATGAAGCGCAGCCAGGTGTCGAACAGAGCGTAGCGATGGCCGCGCCACGTCGTGAGCGGCGCGCCGAGGTCGACGTTCACCGGTGGCAGGACATCGGTTCGCGCCTCGCGATCGCGCTTCCATTCGTATACCAAGCGCGCGGATTCGTATTCCGGATGGCCGAGGTGAATCAGGTAGCGGTGGTCCGGAGACTCGAAGATCGAGTATCCGGTCTCGCGCCCGTACGCGAGAAGGCGAACGGCTCCGCGGTCCTGCGCTTCCACGAACGCGTCGTCGGAGATGCCCGTGTGCCGGCTGTGCGCGCACGCGAACGAATCGTCGGCGTCGCTTAGGAATGGGCCATCGAGCGCTAGGTTGCGGTTATGAAAAACCCCGAAAAGCTTGAGCGGATAGCGCTGCTTTTCGAGGCCTAGGAGCGATGCGAGGGCGAGCCCGCCCCAACAGAGCCCGAGCGTGCCTTTCACCTCGTAGCGCGCGCGGAGCAAGAGCTCGCGGAGCTCCGGCCAATATGAGACCTGCTCGAACGGGAGCTCCTCGACCGGCGCGCCGGACACGATCAGACCGTCGAGCGGAGCGTGCTGCAGCGCGCGGTCGATCGTCTCATACCGCTCGGTGATGTAGTCCGGGTCACTGCTCGAATAGCTGTGTGTCGTAAGACGCAACAGCACCGGCTCGACGGGTAGGACTGATCGCCGCACCGGCTGCAGCAAGTACGGCTCGTAGCTCTCAGCCTTGGGCATCAAGTTGAGGATGCCAATCCGCAGCGTTCGCCTGGTCATAGCTTCGTCTGATAGATCGGGACGGCGCGTGATCCGGTGCTGGGATCGGGCGACTGACCGCCATGGAGCGCGACGGTGTCCGGGTGCAGCGATGGCTGAGACATGTTCACCTCGAGCGCGCACCGTGCAACCGACGGGCCAAGTGAAAATGCGCTGACGCCAAGCTGATGCCGTGATGGATCACAGAAAAGTCGTCGGCCATCCGGCGAGCCCAGCAAGGGCGAGCTAGTTAGAGGCTCGCTTCGCTCACCCGCGCATTTATAAAATGCGCTCTAGCTATAGAAGGATGGTGTGGGTTCCCTGCCGGCGAGCGCATACGCCCCGAGGTCCCGAAGCTTGTAGTCGACCGGATCGTGCAGAGTGTGCGTGCGCGCATTGCGCCAGAAACGATCGATGCGCGCCTTCGCGGTCGTGGCGCGTGCGCCCATCACCTCGAATGCCCGGCTCGTGATATCGAGCGACGCGCGCGTGGTCTGGACCTTGGCCGTCGCGATCGCGATCGCGGCGCGCGCGCGGCCCTCGCCGGTGAGCGCGTCGCCCGCGGCCCACGCGATGTCCAGCGCGCGCGCAGCTTCGTCGGTCAACGCGCGGGCGGCTTGCAACGATACATACAGCTCGCCATACGTCCGTAGCACGTACGGGTCATCGACCGCGCGCTCGACCCCCGAGGCGAACCATGCACGCGACTCGTGCGTGGTGTAAGCGCGCGCCTCGTCGAACGCGCCCTGCGCAATGCCGAGGTAGACGTTCGAGAGCACCAGCTGGGCGATGCACGGGCGCAGCGACGCGAACGTGCTTCCGAGCGGCCCCGGCGTCGCCAGCAGCTCGCTGCGCGACAGCTCCACGTGGTCGAGCGTGACGCTGCCGCTATCGGTCTGCCGCTGCCCCATGTTGTCCCAATCGGCGTGCCGGGTCAGGCCTTTGCGATCGCTCGGGATCGCGCCGACGATCAGCTTCTTGGTCTCGGGATCGATCGCCGAGACGATCAGCATGTCGGAGTCGAGCGCACCCGAGCAAAAGCTCTTGGCGCCGTTCAGCGTGCCGGTCTCACCGCGCCACGTCACGGTCGTGCGCGTATCGAGCGGGTTCAGCGCGTTGCCCCAGAACCAACGCTGCCGCGCCGTCTCGGCATACAGCGGGCGCCACTGCGCTTCGCTGCCGAACAAGCGCAGCGTCGCAAGCAAGAGGTGCTGGAAGCCGAACACGTGCGCGACCGACGCATCGACGCGGGCGATGCGCCGCACCACCTCGAGCGTCTCGGCCCAGTCGGCGCCGAGACCACCGAGCTCGGTAGGAATGATCAAGCTCAGTAAGCCGCTTGCGCGTAGCAGGTCACGCTCGGCTTTTGGCGTGCCGCCGAGCACGTCGCGCTGCGCGGCGGTCTTGGCGAGCTCGTGGGCGATCCTCTCCGCTTCATCGATCGATCGTGCCGTCATGCGCGAAACGGTAGCGCTGTTGCTCGAGACGAAGGGAGAGGATCCACTCATATCAATCCGTTCAGTAGAAGGTCAGCTGCCACTGCACGTTGAGCTGGTCGTAGCCGAGGTCCGCCTCGCTCGGGATCACGCGCGAGTAGAACGCCTTGAGGTTCGCGTTATGACCGTACGGCCACCACGCGAGGCCCAGGCCGATGTCGGTCTCGTCGAGCGCCTCGCCCGGCGCGAAGCGATGCTCACCGCGCACGATCGGGCTCAGGCTGACCGAACCGATGCGATAGCCGAGCTCACCGCCGACGAACGTCTGCTGCGGCAACGCCACGAGGTCGCCGCCGTTGCGGTCGACGAGGTTGACCTGCGCGGTGATGCCGTCCTCGCCGATCGGCAGATCGAGGAAGCCGTCGAAGCCCCACGAGTAGTATGGGTCGCCGTCGTCGACGCCCGGCTGGTAGTCGGCGAACGCGCCGAACGAGAGGATCTTCTTCGCGCCCAGGTAGCTGCCCGCATAGAAGAAGCCGGTCTCCGGATCGAGCAAGTTGAGCTGCAAGCGCGCGGCGACGCGAAAGAAGTTCTTCGAGCCCGGCTCCGGCGGCGGTCCGGCTACCGGCGCGCCGCGCTTACCCTGGAAGATACCAGCGCGGTACTCGAGCAAGCCGTCCGAGACGAGGCCACGCGCTTGCACGCCGAGGTCGCGTCCGTAGGTGTTGCCGGTGCTGCCGAACACGGCCGCGTGGCGGAACGTGTTGAAGAAAAAGTCCCAACTGTAGAGCGACGCGCCACCCTGCAGCGTGTTGTGCGCGTGCGGCGCGATGAAGAGACCGCCTTCGATCTTGAAGGCGTCGCCGAGGCCCTTGTAGGTGACGAACGCGTCCTTGGTGCTGATGCCCGGCCCGTTCTTGAAGCCGTCCTCGCCTTGCGACTTGAGCAGGTCGGCGAAGTCGCTGTCGAAGAAGTACTCGAAGTCGGTCAGCACCGTGCCGCCGATCAGAAGCGCAAAGCGGCGCAGGAAGATGTTGTGCGAGACGTCCTTGTTCGCACCGTTGCCTTTGGCTTCGTACTGGAGCTGCCACAGCAAACCGAAGCGGATGCTGTTGCCGTTCGGGAGCTCGAGCTTGAGCTGTGTCGGCACCGCGGGCGCGGGCGGAGCGACGTCGGGCGGCGGCGGCTCCGTCGGTGTCACCTCGGTCGGCGCGGGCTGCTCGACGGGCGGTGCCTGCACGACCGGCGGCGGCGCGGGTGGCGCAGCCGGTTGCTCGACCACGGCCGGTGGCGGGGCCGCTTCTGCGGGCGCAACGGCGGCCGGGGCCTCTGCGGGTGCCTGACTCTCCGCGACGATCGGAGCGAAGAGGATGAGACCAAGAACGGCGGAGAACGAATACGCAGATCGCATGAAACATCCTTGAGAATGAAAAGCCCTCGACGGGCTGGATGGAATGCGCGGCGAAAAGCAGCTTTGATGCCAAGCTTTGGCCATGCGCTTTCGAGCCGAACAGCTGCAGCGCGATCGCTGAGCTGCTGCGCCAGCAGCGCTCCACAAGCAGCCGTTGCTGCGCGAGCAACACGGTCACGCCCGAAAGCGTTGGAAGCGCGCACCGGCCCGTTCGAGGGCGTGGTCCGAGAGCTTGCCGATCACCGCGAACAGCAAGAGCGCCGCGATGATCAGCTCCGGCCGGCTGGTGGTCTGACCGTCGACCATCAGATAGCCAAGTCCCCGGCTCGCGCCCATCAGCTCGGCGGCGACGACGAACATGAAGCCCAGGCCCAAGCCGCTGCGCAGCCCGGTGAGGTACGCCGGCAACGCGGCCGGGATCAGCACGTGTCTCGCGAGGTCCCAGCCCTCGTAACGAAACACGCGCCCGACCTCGATCCAGCGCGGATCGATCGCGAGCACGCCGGAGAGCAGGTTGAGATAGACGGGGAAGAACACCCCGACCGCGATCAACGCGACCTTCGAGGTCTCGCCGATGCCGAGCCACAGCAAGAACAGCGGCACCCATGCCAGAGACGGCACGCTGCGCAGGCCTTGAAGCGTGGGATCGATCAACCTGCGCAGCACGGCTGAGCGGCCGGTGATCAGCGCGAGCAGCGTCGCGACACCGGCGCCGAACGCGAAGCCGGTACCGACGCGGGCAAGCGTGGACGTGACGTGCTCGAGCAGCTCGCCGCTCGCGGCGAGATCGTAGGTGGTGCGCACGATCGCACCGGGCGGCGGCAACGCGTGCGCGGGCAACAAACCCGTGCGCGTCGTGATCTCCCAGAGCACGAGCAGCAAGAGCGGCAGCGCGAAGCCCATCGGCTAGCGGTTTAGCTTGTTGGCGAAGCTCGGGTCGATCAGCGCGGTCGCGACCTCCTCGACGTTGGTTTCAGGCTTCACGATCGCGCTCTTCTTGAGCACGTCTCCGGCGGCTAGGATCGCTTGCTTCTGGGCGTCGCCGATCGTCGATGGCGTGAGGTCGGTGCGGGTCAGCACGCGGTCGGCGACCGCATCGCTGAGCTTGGCCTCCTTGATCAAGGACGCGCGTAGCTCGGCCGGAGCACGCTTGGCGTGCTCGCGCGCGCGTTCGTACGCCGCGAGCACGCGGTCGACGTAAGCCGGATATTTCTGCGCGAAGCCTTCGCGCACGTTGAGCATGCCCCACGTGTTCCATTCCGGATTGCGGAAGAACAGCTTCGAGCCCTTCTCCAGCTCCGAGGTCGCCATGTGCGGGTCGAGCCCGGCCCAGGCGTCGACATCGCCGCGCTCGAGCGCGGCGCGACCATCCGGGTGCTGCAGTTGCACGAGCTCGACCTCTTTGTCGGAGAGCCCGACCGAGTCGAGCGCGCGCAACAAGAAGATGAACGGGTCGGTGCCGCGGGCCACCGCGACCTTCTTGCCCTTGAGGTCTTCGATCTTATCGATGCCGCTGTCGGCGCGCGTCACGAGCGCGGTCCACTCCGGCTTCGAGTACACGTATACCGCGCGGATCGGGTTGCCATTGGCTTTGGCGAGCAGCGCGGCCGCGCCGGCGGTCGAACCGAAGTCGATGCTGCTCGAGCTCAAGAATTCGAGCGCCTTGTTCGAGCCGATGCTCTTCACCCACTCGACCTTGACGCCGTCTTTGGCGAGGTCCTCTTCCAGAAAGCCCTTGTCCTTGAGCAGCAAGCTGACCGGGCTGTACGTCGCGTAGTCGAGACGGACGACGTCCGGCTTCTCGGCGTTGGGTGCTTCGGCAGCGAGCTCCGGGCGCGCTTCGCTCGCGCAACCGATGACCAGGACGCTGATCCAGATCACCAAGCTCGCGATACGGGACATACGATTCATGACACGGCTCCTTTGAAGAAACGTTGCGTCACCGCTCGGCGGGCGCGCGTAAACGCATCGCTCGTCCGGTCGCGCGGGCGCGCCAAGTTGATCGGAATCACGTCGCGGACCGTCCCCGGCCGTTCGCTGAGCAGCACGACACGGTCAGCGAGAAACACCGCCTCTTCGATGTCGTGGGTCACGAGCAGCAGCGTCGTGCTCTCGGCCGCCCAGATTCGCAATAACTCCTCCTGCATCGCCGCCTTCGTCAGCGCGTCGAGCGCGCCGAACGGCTCGTCGAGCAGGAGCAGCTGCGGGCGCGCCGCCAACGCGCGGGCGATCGCCACGCGCTGGGCCATGCCACCTGAGAGTTGATACGGATAGGCCTGCGCGAAACCGCTGAGACCGACGGTCGCGATGTGCTCGTCGACCGTACGCGCGCGCTCCGCCTCGGGCAGCTCGCGCACCGCGAACGCGACGTTCTCACGCACCGTGAGCCAGGGCAGGAGCCGGTGCTCTTGAAACACCAAGCCACGGTCGGTGCTCGGCGCTCGCACCGCCACGCCGCCGACGCTCACCGTGCCCTGATAGTCGGCGTCGAGCCCGGCGACGATGCGCAGCAGCGTGCTCTTGCCGCAGCCGCTGGCGCCCAGGATCACGACGATCTCACCACGATCAAGCTCGAGCTCGATCGCGGATAGAACCGGCAACACCGTACCGTCCCGCGCCACGAAGCTCTTACCTACGCCGCTGAGCACGAGAGCAGGCGAAGGAGCGAGCGGCTCGAGCGCGCGCGGTGCGGTGCTGCCGACCATGCGTTGCGCCTACGCAACGAGCATGCCGCGGCGTACTGCAGCATTCGGCGCGCCGCGTGCTGCTAGCGCAGCAACGACTGCTGGTCGGGTGTTGCATCCGCAGCAGCTTGCGCGAAGCGTTGCTCGTAGGAGGCGATGAAGTCGAGCGCGGCTTTGTTTCCGCTCGCGAACGAGCGCAGCGCTTCTTCATGCAAGATCTGCAGCGCTTGCCGCTTGATCGCCGCCACACGGTCGCTGGCCATGTGTTGGACGAGGTCGCGCGGCCTGGGGAGATCGACGTCGATCACCGCCCGTGGACGCGTCGGAATGTTCGCCATCACTACGATGCGGTCCGCGATGTACACCGCTTCCTCGATGTCGGTCGTGATGAAGAGATGGGTGCTACCGGAGCACTCGAACAGGCTCGCATAGTACTGCCACATCAGCTCCTTGGTCAGCGCGTCGAGGCCGCGGAACGGCTCGTCCAAGATCATGATCTTGGGATCGTTGATCATCGCCCGGGCGAGCTCGACGCGGCGCTGCATGCCGCCCGAGAGCTGCGACGGATACTTGTCGGTGAACGCCTCGCAACCGACGCGTTGCAGCAGCTCGGCCGCGCGCCGGTGACTGTCGGGCGTCAAGCGGCCGCGCGCTCGCGGGCCGTACAACACGTTGTCGAGCACCGTCATCCACGGAAAGAGCGCCGTCTCTTGAAACAGCACCAAGCGATCATGGCTCGGGCCGCCGACGAGCTCGCCGTCGAGCGTGATCCGGCCGGACGTCGGTTGCTCGAAGCCGGCGAGCAAGCGCACCAGCGTGCTCTTACCGCAGCCCGAAGGCCCGATCAGCACGGTGACCTTGCCGCGCTCCACCGTCAGGCTGCAGTCCTCGATCACCTGCTTGTGTGCGTTGGCCGCGCTGTAGCTCTTAGAGACGCCGTCGATCGTGATCTGGCTCGCGGTCATGGCTTACCTCGCTCTCGCCCACGGCGTCACGTAGGCGCCGAGCTTGCGCAGCAGCTCGCTCGACACGAGACCCGCGATCCCGATCGAGATCATGCCGAGCACGATCAGCTCGTACGATCCACCGACGTACGAATTCCAGATCAGAAAGCCCAGCCCGCCGCCTGCGGTGCCGCCGGCTTGGCTACCGCCGCCCGAGATCATCTCCGCGGCGACGACCACTTCCCAGGTGATGCCCATACCGACCACGGCGCCGACGACGATCGAAGGCAGCGTCGCCGGCAGGATGATCCTTCGGAACACGTTCCAGCGCGACGCGCCCATCGAGCGCGCGGCCTCGAAGTAGCGCCGATCGATCGATTGCGCCCCACCGACGACATTGATCACGATCGTGTAGAACGCGCCTAGAAACGTGACGAACGCGATCGACAGCTCTTGGGTCGGCCAAAAGATGATCGATGCCGGCACCCAGGCGAGCGGTGGGATCGGCCGCAACACTTCGAACACCGGGAAGAAGATCCCGAACAGCGTGCGGCTCGTCGCGAGCAGAAGCCCGAACGGGATGCCGATGATCATCGCGGCGGCGAAGCCGCCCGATACGCGCATAAAGCTCATGTACCAGCTGTGCCAGTAGTCGGGCTGGCCGAGCACCGTGGTCCAAGTGCTGGCGACCGCGCTCGGTGCTGGGATTGAGCCGATCCACGGCAGGTAGCTCGGACGAAAGCCGCCGGCTTCGAGCAGCGCGCGCAGCGGCGAGAACACGTCTGCGCCCAGCCAAGCCTTCGACCGCGCGCCGAGCTCCCACAGCGCCACGAAAGCAATGAGCGAGATGCTCGCGCGCAGCCCCGCCTTACTGCGAAGTCGCTCGATGATCACGGACTAACCTTCCTTCTCGCCGGAGGCGAAGGACTTGCGGGCTTCCTCGTGAACGGCGAGGCGCGCCTCTTCGAGCAGCTCGCGAAAGCGCTTCGTGGTGACCAGCGAGACGTTGCGCGGGTGCGGGATGTCGATCGGGATGACCCGCTTGACCTGCGCCGGCCGCGACGTCATCACCACGACCTTGTCGCCGAGCAGCACGGCCTCGTCGAGGTCGTGGGTGATGAACACGATCGTGACCTTGTTGCGGTAGTAGATCTCGAGCAGCGCCTGGTGCATCACCGACTTGGTCAGCGCGTCGAGCGCGCGAAACGGCTCGTCGAGCAGCAGCACTTTCGGCTCGTTCATCAGCGCGCGCACGATCTCGACGCGGCGGCGCATGCCGGACGAGAGCTCGCCGGGGTAGCTATCTTCTACGCCGCTCAAGCCGGCGCCCGCGAGCAGCTCCCGCGCGCGCTCGAGCGCTTCGGCGCGTGCCAGCTTTCCCTGTACGATTGGACCGAAGGCGACGTTCTCGAGGTTGGTCTTCCACGGAAATAGCGCGCCGTTCTGAAACACGACGATGCGGTCCGAGCCGGGCTCGGCGAGCGGACGCGCTGCGTCGCACAGCGTTTCGCCATCGAGCGCGATGCGACCGGAGCTAATCGAATGAAAGCCGGCGATCGCGTTGAGCAGCGTGGTCTTTCCGCAGCCGGACGGGCCGACGATCATGCAGATCTCACCCGCCTCGATGGAGAGCGAGCAATGATCGACCGCCGGTACCGCGGTCTCACCGCTGCCGTACACCTTGACCACGTCGTCGATGCGAATCGCGCCGCGCTTGACCACCGCCGGCAGGACCGCACTCACGATGGTCCGCCGATGTTCAGCGTGCGCTCGCGCCAACGCATCAACCACGAGCCAGCCACGCGCACGAGCGCGCTGGTCGCGTAACCGACGGCGCCCAGCGTGATCATGCCGATCACGATCGTCGGGTAGCGCACCATCGTGTACGAGGTGTTGATCACGTAGCCGAGGCCGAACTGGCCCGACACCATCTCGGCCGCGACCAGCGAGAACCACGCCACGCCGACCGAGATCTGCAGCCCGGTGAAGATGAACGGCATCGCGCCGGGCACGATCACGTGCCGGAACACCTGCCACTTGCTCGCGCCCAAGCAGCGCGCGGCGCGCACGAACGACTCGTCGATCGACTCGACCCCGAGCATGGTGTTGAGCGCGGTCGCGAAGAACGACGCGAGGAATATGAGAAAGATGACCGACGATTCACCACTCACGAACATCACGATCGCGAGCGGCACCCAGGCGAGGATCGGGATCGGCCGCAACACCTCGAACAGCGGAAACGCGTATTGCCTGAAGGTCTCGGACCAACCCATCAACAACCCGAGCGGCACGCCCAAGACGGTGGCGAAGAAGAACGCCTGCGTCACCCGCCAGATCGAGACCACGATGTGCTGGTAGTACTCGGCGGTATGAATCGAAAGGCCGTACGTCGGATCCGGGCTCAACCATTCTTTGATCACGACCGTGGGCCCGGGCATCTCGCGAAAGCGCGGCAGCTGCCAGACCTCGACCGCTAGATACCAGGCGCCCAGCGCAAGCCCGTAGCCGAGCAACGCCAAGTGCGGGCGCCGGACGCGGAACCAGGCCTGCAAATGCTGGCGAAAAAGTCCGACGGCCCGGCCCTCCGAAGAGGACCGAGCGCGTTCGACACGCCTCACGGTTGCGGTGAGCTCAGCCATGCTGCTCCGCTCGCTTACTGCTTGGGTGCTTGCGCGTCGGGCAGCGACGCCACATCGCCGACCGGCGAGACCAAGTTGCGCTCCTTCAGCACTTGCTCGGCGAGCTCGGGCTGGATCGCTTCGGGGCGAAGCTTCGGCGTATTGATGCTCTTGATCGAGTGCAGAAAGGTCGTCGCGCTCTCGATGACCTTTCTGCAC
>Ga0193752_1003682_pt1 | contig 10421 bp, 10 predicted proteins | sample H1c1metaG_FD_144924 | JGI IMG/M metagenome (GOLD analysis project Ga0193752, IMG submission 144924) | Soil microbial communities from a riparian zone of the East river system, Colorado, United States - H1c1 | ecosystem: Environmental > Terrestrial > Soil > Riparian zone | place: USA: East River...
GCAGCAGGCAACGGACGCATTTCGCTCGGCCTCACGTATTCGGCCTTCGGCGACGATGTGGCTGGCAGCTCGGTCTACAACACCGGCAATCGTCTCATCGCGCAGGGTGTGCTCACGAACACGATGTCGGGTAACGACGTCACCGTCGCAGCGTACAACGTCTTCCGCGCCACGGGCAACTACGCCAATGGCGAGCCGGCAGGGCGCGAGAACATCGCGAACCTGTACGCGGGAGTCGGACTGCGCATGCTGGGTACTATCGTCGAGCCAAGCATCGAGGGCCGTCACTGGCTGCAGAACGTTCCCACCATCTCTGCGACGGCTGGACAAATCGCTCATACGCAGTCGAGCTACCTGGGAACGATCGGCGTGCGGACGCGCATCGGACTTGGTGGGCTCTCCGCGTTCCCGAGCGTCGGCTACACGCTGGGCAGGCTCGCCATTGCGACGCCATCCAACACGGCTGTGCACGCCGACATGACTGGGTTCAGGGCGCAGTTGGCAATCCGGATCGCGCAGTAGGCGACCGAGAAGGAGCTCGCGCCGTACGAGAAAAAGCCGGATGAGGAAAAAGGCAGAAAGAACTGAAAGGGCAGGATCAACCACTGGGTTGATCCTGCCTTTTTTCACTGTCATCCCGCAGGAGCGAGCGAAGCGAACGAGTGTCGGGACCTATTGTCGTTGCGCTTATGGCCAGCTATGGGGTAGGGACGATAGGTCCCGACACTCGCTGTCGCTCGTGCGGGATGACAGGCTGTATATTCCGCAACTGCACCTCCACCGCCAATCAGACTGATCGAGTTATGGCCGGCCACAGTAAATGGAAGAACATCAAGCACTACAAGGCGGCTACGGACGCCAAGCGTGGTGTCTTGTTCACGAAGCTCATTCGCGAGATCACGATGGCGGCCAAGCTCGGCGGCGGCGATCCGTCGGCGAATGCGCGGCTGCGACTCGCGATCGACGCGGGGCGCGCCAAGTCGTTGCCCAAGGACAACATCGAGCGCGCCGTCAAGAACGGCACCGGTGAGCTGAAGGGCAACGACATTCAGGAGGCGACGTACGAGGGCTATGGCCCGGGCGGCGTTGCGCTGATCGTCGACACGATGACGGACAACCCGACGCGCACCGTGGCCGACGTCCGCCACAAGTTCTCGCGCACCGGCGGCAACCTCGGCACGCCGGGCTCGGTGTCCTTCATGTTCGAGAAGAAGGGACAGATCGAGCTCGACGCCACGAAATACACCGACGAAGACGCGACGCTCGAAGCGGCGCTCGACGCGGGTGCCGAGGATTTCCGGCGTGAGGACGAGATCTACATCGTCACGACCGAGCCCAACTCGCTGTACGCGGTGAAGGCCGCCCTCGACGCCAAGGGAATCGTGTCGACGGAGGCGGAGCTCGCGATGGTGCCGAAGAACACCGTCGCCGTGACGAACAAGGACGACATCGCGGCGCTGTTCAAGCTCATCGAGGCGCTCGAGGACCTCGACGACGTGCAGAAAGTATGGGGCAACTTCGACGTCGACGACGCCGACCTGGACGATATCGCATGAGATGTCGTCCCGAGCGTAGCGAGGGACCTGCTCTTCTGAAAAGCAGGCCCCTCGCCTGTGGCTCGGGGCGACATTGAGATGTTGGTCCTCGGCATCGATCCGGGCACGGCGAACACGGGATACGGCGTCGTGCGTGGAGGTGGCGCCGCGACGCCGGTGCTCGTGGAGTGTGGCGTCATTCGCACTCGACCGCGCGATACGCTACCCGCGCGACTTCGCGAAATCCATGAAGGCATCTGCGAGTTGATCGCACGCCACAAGCCCGACGCGCTCGCCGTCGAAGACGTCTTCTACTCGCGCAACGTGCGGACGACCGTCGTACTCGGCCACGCGCGCGGCGTGATCCTGCTTGCCGCGGAACAGAATGGCATCATGGTCAACGAGTTTGCGCCGGCCGAGATAAAGAAGGCCGTGGTGGGCACTGGCGGTGCGAGCAAGGAGCAGGTGCAGTTCATGATCATGCGGCTGCTGCGACTGAAGACCGTACCGCAGCCCAACGATGCGGCCGATGGCGTCGCTGCGGCACTCGCGTGTCTCATGAGCTCCGGCATTCCGCGCATGGACACGATTGGTCGTGTGCGTGAGCCGTCGCGATCGGCCGCATCGACCGTATTGTCTCCGCCGCCGAGCACGCGTCGCCCATGATCGTTCAAGTCGCCGGAAAGTTGATTACGAAGGAGCTCGATCGCGTCGAGATCTTTACGGAAGGCGGCGTCGCGTACGAGCTCGCGGTGCCGCTGAGCGCGTTCGAGGTGCTGCCCAAGGTGGGCGAACAGTGCATGCTGCACACGTATCTCGTGGTGAAGGAAGACGGCTGGCAGCTGTTCGGCTTCACGTCGGCGTACGAGCGGCGCGTGTTTCAGAAGGTGTTGCTCGCGAAGGGCGTCGGTCCGGCGCTCGCGCTCGGGCTGCTGTCGTCGCTCACGGCGGATCGTCTCGTGCGTGCCATTCGCGAGAAGGACATCGCGGTGTTGCAGTCGGTGCCGCGCGTGGGGAGGAAGAAGGCGGAGCAGATGATCCTCGACCTCGCGGACAAGATGGATCAGCTTCAGACATCGGGAGCAGAGTCTGGCGTGGGGCGTGGGGCGTCTCCGTCGACGGAGGATGCGATTCGGGCGTTGGTGTCGCTCGGGTATTCCAATGCAGATGCCGAGAAGGCGGTGCGAGGGGCGTTGGAGAGCGGCTCGAAGTCAGTATCGGCAACCGAGCTGATTCGCGCGGCGTTGGCGCGAATCGGAGGGCGGTAGCCCGCTGTCTGGGGTCGGAGTCGTTGAAAAATGGTACGCACGTACTAGCGTCATCCCGCAGGAGCATTTTTCAACGACTCCGACCCCTCGACGCACCTGCGTACCATTTTTCAACGACTCCGACCCCTCGACCGACCACCCGACACTAGTGGCCAGCTCGGCCAGCGCACAACTTCCTTCGTCTCAACACGAATCCAACCAGATGCTCGCAGCCCGTCGCACGCACAGCTTCACGGAATCGGTCATCCGCGAGATGACTCGCATCGCGAACCAGCACGAGGCGGTCAATCTCGCGCAGGGGTTTCCGGATTTTCCGATGCCCGAGCCGATGAAGGACGCGGCGTGCGCGGCAATTCACGGCGACATCAACCAATACGCGACCACCTGGGGCAGCTCGGCGCTCCGGATCGCGATCGCCGAGAAGTACCGGCGGTTCTATGGGATGATCGTGGATCACGATCGCGAGGTGACGGTCACCTGCGGCGCGACGGAAGCGATGGCGGCGGTGTTTCTCGCGCTCATCGATCCGGGCGATGAAGTGATCGTGATGGAGCCGTTTTACGAGAACTACGGTCCCGACGCGATCCTCGCCGACGCGAAGCCTGTCTTCGTCCCGCTGGAGCGGCCCCACTGGACCCTCGATCCCGACCGTCTCGCCAAGGCGTTCAACAAGCGCACGAAGGCGATCATCCTCAACACGCCGCACAATCCCACCGGTCGCGTGTTCACCCGCGCCGAGATGACGATGATCGCTGACCTGTGCATCAAGCACGACGTCTGGGTCATCACCGACGAGATCTACGAGCACATCCGATACGCGGGCGAGCATCACGTCATGGCCATGTGGCCCGAGATGCGCGATCGCACGATCACGATCTCCGGCTTGTCGAAGACGTTCAGCTGCACGGGATGGCGGCTCGGCTACACCGTCGCGCCCGAAGCACAGACGTCAGCAATCCGAAAGGTGCATGACTTCCTCACCGTTGGAGCACCGGCGCCACTGCAGGCAGCAGGAGCCGTGGGCATGCACTTCGACGCGGACTACTACAACCACATGGCGCTCGACTATCGCGCGCGCCGCACGATACTCTGTGACTCGCTCACCGAAGCGGGCTTCACCTTCACGCAGCCGGAAGGCGCGTACTACGTGCTCGCGGACTTCTCCGGACTGAGCGACATGGACGACGTCACGTTCGCGAAGTGGATGTGTGAAGAGATCGGTGTGGCGACGGTGCCTGGTTCGAGCTTCTATTCGCCCGACAACAAGGGGATGGGGCGGTCGCTCGTGCGCTTTGCCTTCTGCAAGAAGTACGAGACGCTGAAGCGCGCCGCCGAACGTCTTTCCACCGTGCGCGCCTCGGTCTAGCGGCTTCATGCTCCGTCAATTCAGCTGTCGTTCGGCGCTCGCTGGCGCACTGCTCTTCGCGCTCGGTTGCACGCCCGCGCAGCGCGCGACGCCTGTTCCCACGTCGGACGTCGCGCGGCCATACGTCGTGATGGTGTCGTTCGACGCGTTTCGTCATGACTACATCGACCGCTACAAGCCCGCCGCGTTTCTCGACGTCGCATCGCGTGGCGTGCAGGCGACGGCGATGATTCCGTCGTTTCCGTCGAAGACATTCCCGAATCACTTCACGTTGGTCACCGGGCTGTATCCGGGACATCATGGCATCGTCGGCAATGCGTTCTTCGATCCACAGCGGCGCGAGTGGTATCGCGTCGGCACGCCGGCGGTGCGCGACAGCAGTTGGTATTCCGGCGAGCCGATCTGGGTGACGGCCGAGCGTCGCGGGGTGAAGGCGGGCGTGTTCTTCTGGCCGGGCTCCGAAGCGGCCATCGGCGGCGTGCGTCCGAGCTACATGACACCGTACGACGGCACGACGCCGAACACCGCGCGCATCGCGGGCGCTGTGTCGTGGATGCGAAAGCCACCGCTCGAGCGGCCGCATCTGGTGTTGCTGTACTTCTCCGTGGTCGACGACACGACACATCGCTACGGCCCCGACGCACCGCAGACGGCGACCGCGGTGTCGATGGTGGATCGCGCGCTGCGACAACTGCTCGACAGCATTCGCACGCTGCCGTATGGCGACAGCGTGAACGTCGTGCTGGTGTCCGACCACGGCATGGCGCAGATCTCGGCGCAGAGGGTCATCCCAGTGGGCGACATCCTCGTGCGCGCTGGCGTGGATACGACCTGGATGGAAGTGAGCGACAACGGGCCGACGATGTCGCTCTGGTTCGGTGCCGATTCGGCGCGACTTCGACGCGTCCATGCGGTGTTCGACACCATCGGTCATACGCGCGCGTACTTCCGCAGCGAGATTCCCGAGCGCTGGCATCAACGCGACAATCCGCGCGCCGGCGACCTGATGCTCGTCGCGGACGAAGGCTGGGTCTTGATACGTCACAGCACGGACAAGGTCACGTCGCGCGGGGCGCATGGCTACGACCCGCAAGTGCCGGAGATGCAGGCGATCTTTCTCGCCGCCGGGCCGAACGTGCGCCAGCTCGGCAGGATTCCCGCGTTCGAGAACGTGAACGTCTATCCCTTCCTCGCTGCCTTGCTCCGGCTGGATAACGTGCCGATCGTCGACGGCGACATTCGCGTCCTCGGCTCGATCCTCAAATAGGCTATCGGATTCGGCGTTCTTTCGGGATATATTGACTTCGGGCTTTGCCCGGCCCTTTCCCGCATCACAGGTAGCCAGCAACGATGTCCCGCGCCGAGATCACAACGCCGGAAGTGCTGGACGGCTCGGACGAGTCGGTCGTCGAGCTGTCGCTCAGACCGCAGCGACTCGACGAGTTCATCGGCCAGCAGAAGGTCAAGGACAACCTGCAGCTGGCCATCGACGCGGCGCTCGCGCGCGGCGAGCCGCTCGACCACGCGATCTTCTACGGCCCACCGGGACTGGGCAAGACGACCCTCGCCGAGTTGATCGCACGCGAGCTGCGCGTCAACATCCGGACGACGTCGGGTCCTGCGCTGGAAAAACCGGGCGATCTCGTCGGCACGCTGACGAATCTTCGCGCCGGCGACATCCTCTTCATCGACGAGATTCATCGCCTCCGCCCGATCATCGAGGAGTTTCTCTATCCGGCGATGGAGGACTACAAGATCGACATCCGCCTGAGCGAGGGCCCGAAGGCGCAGACGATCACGATGCCGATCGAGCGCTTCACGCTCATCGGCGCGACGACGCGGTTCGGCATGCTGACACCGCCGATGCGTGCGCGATTCGGCATCGAGCAGCGACTGAATTACTACTCGCCGGAGGATCTCGAGCTCATCGTGCGCCGCACGGCGGATGTGCTCAAGGTGGAGACGGAGATTGCGGGTGCACGTGAGATCGCGCGTCGCTCGCGCGGCACGCCGAGAGTGGCGAATCGCCTGCTGCGCCGAGTGCGCGACTACGCACAGGTGCGTGCAAACGGCATCATCACGGAAGACGTCGCACGCGCGGCGCTGGCGATGCTCGACGTCGATCAGTTCGGCCTCGACGACATGGATGGGCGCATCCTCAAGGCAATCATCGAGAAGTTCGATGGGGGCCCGGTGGGTGTCGCGACGATCTCGGCCGCGATCGGCGAAGATGCGTCGACGCTGGAGGAGGTGTACGAGCCCTTCCTCGTGCAGCAGGGATTTCTGCAGCGGACGCCGCGTGGCCGTGTGGCGACGCCGATGGCGTATCGGCACTTCGGATATACGCCGCCGTCGTTGGCGTCGGACCAGGTGGCGCTCTTCTGACCGCCGACAAATGATTGTCATCCCGCACGAACGACAGCGAGTGTCGGGACCTACTGTACCTCACCAGTAGTTGGCCATAACAGCAACGAGAGAAGGTCCCCACAGGCGCTTCGCGCCTGCGGGATGACAGACTGTCGTTGTTCCCCCCTGTCTGAACCCTTCCGCGCATTCCCTGGCTCGCTTTCGATAATTGGTGCGATGCAGGAGGATGGCTCGCGAGCGCGTTAGCTTTTCTCGATGCACGGCGCCCTTACATCCGACTACGACTTCGACCTTCCGCCTTCGCTGATTGCGCAGTCCCCGCTCGCGAGGCGCGACGCCAGTCGCCTGATGGTCATTGATCGCGCGAGTGGCTCCATCTCGCATCGGTCATTCTCCGACCTGCCCGAGTTGCTCGCTCCACGCGACCTGCTCGTCGTGAACAGGTCAAGGGTCGTGAAGGCTCGGCTGCTCGGCACCCGCGTCGGCTCCGGCGCACCGGCCGAGATCTTTCTTCTGAGCGCACTCGGCGACGGACGCTATGAGGCGATGGTGTCGCCGGGGGGAAAGCTCAAACCCGGCCGCGTGGTGGACATCGCGGCCAGCTTTACGGTGGAGATCGTGAGTGTGACCGAGCGTCGCACACGCATCGTGCAGTTGCGCGCTGATGATGGCATCGAGGCAGCAATCGAACAGCACGGACGCATTCCACTGCCTCCGTACATCGAGCGTGGAGACAGCGCAGCCGACGTCGAGCGATACCAGACCGTCTATGCGCGAGAGGCGGGATCGGTCGCCGCTCCGACGGCGGGGCTGCACTTCACGCCAGAACTGCTCGCGAAAGTGGACGAGAAGGGGGTCCGCCGCGCCGAGGTCGTGTTGCATGTCGGCGCTGGGACGTTCAAGCCGGTGGAAGCCGAAGATCCGGCCGAGCATCTGATGCACGAAGAGCGCTATACGATTCCCGTCGAGACAGCTGCGGCGTGGACCGACACGCGAAAAGATGGACATCGCGTGTGGGCCGTTGGGACGACCACTGTGCGTACGTTGGAAAGCGCTTTCGACAGCGGGTCGGTCCCTCCCGGTAGTGGCGAGACCCGTATCTTCATCCGTCCGCCGCAGACGTTACATGCGGTGGATGCGCTGGTGACGAATTTTCACCTGCCGCGCTCCACGCTGATCATGCTCGTGGCGGCGTTCGCCGGATACGACCTCACGATGCGCGCCTATCACGAGGCGATCGCCGAGCGGTATCGCTTCTACTCGTATGGCGACGCGATGGCGATCATCTGAAAGAGCAGGTCCCTCGGTCGCTTCGCTCCTTTCGGGACGACAAGCAATAAAGTTGTCGTCCCGAGCGCAGCGAGGGACCGGCTTTGTCACCGGGTCGCCGCCAGCCGGTCGCAGCAGAGATCAAATCCTTTACTCCTTCAATCCTTTGGTCCCAGCCGGCTGTTGAACGGTCGTGCCGAATAGATGGCTAGGATTAAAGGATTCAAGGATTGAAGGATCGACTCGGTGAAGTGATAGTAGGTCGCAGCGGCACATCAAGAGCAGGTCCCTCGGTCGCGCTTCGCGCTCCTGTCGGGACGACAACGCTTAAGAAGAAGGATCCTAGTTGAGTTTCGAATTCGAGCTGGAAAACACCATCGGCGCCGCCCGCGCCGCGACGTTCACCACACCACACGGTGTCGTGCAAACGCCGGCGTTCATGGCCGTCGGCACGCTCGCGACAGTGAAGGCCCTCGACCCCGAGGATCTGCACGCGATGGACGCGCAGATGATCCTCGCGAACGCCTATCACCTGCACCTGCGGCCCGGCGACGACCTCATTCGCGAGCTCGGCGGACTCCACGAGTTCATGCAGTGGGATGGCCCAATCCTCACCGACTCCGGCGGATTCCAGGTCTTCTCGCTCGCCACGCTGCGGACCATCGACGAAGACGGCGTCGAGTTTCGCAGTCACATCGATGGCTCCAAGCGCCGCTTCTCCGCCGAGAGCGTCATGCGCATCGAGCGCAACCTCGGCGCCGACGTCATCATGCAATTCGATCACGTCATTCCAGGACAGAGCGAGCCGGACGTCGCACGCGATGCCAGCGAGCGCAGTCTTCGTTGGCTCGCCCGCTGTAGCGAAGCGTTCGCGCAACTGAACGCCGACGACCCCATTCCCGGCCGCGCCGAACAGGCGCTCTTTCCCATCGTGCAGGGTGGCATCCACGCCGACCTCCGTCGCGAGGCGGCCGCCGCCATCCGCGACATGGGCGACTGGAAGGGATTCGGCATCGGCGGACTGTCGGTGGGCGAAGCGAAGCCGGACATGTACCGCATCCTGGCCGACGTCCACGAAGTGCTGCCAAAGGACCGTCCGCGCTACCTCATGGGCGTGGGCTTCCCGGAAGATCTCGTCGAAGGAGTGCGTCGCGGCGTTGACCTGTTCGACTGCGTGGCGCCCACACGGATGGGCCGCAACGGTGCCGTCTTCACACGCGACGGACGGCTCAACATCAAGCGCGCCGAGTTCCGCACCGACAGGCGGCCGCTCGATCCGGAGTGCCAGTGCTCGGCCTGTAAGCGCTTCACCCGCGCCTACATACGCCACCTGTTCCTATCGGACGAAATCCTCGGCCTCCGCCTCCTGTCGCTGCACAATGTACATTTCCTCGTGCTGCTGATGCGGGAGGCGCGGAACGCGCTGCTCGACGGCAGCTTTGACTCATGGAGCGCGGATTGGCTCCAGCGTTATCACTCCAATACAGCGACGACCCCCTCCGTATGACTACCGCCGGCTTGTTCCCCGCGCTCCTCGCCCTGCAGTTCGGCGGCGGCGGCCAGAGCCTCACACCATTCCTCGTCCAGCTCGCCGCGATTTTCGGCATCTTCTACTTCCTGCTCATTCGTCCGCAGCAGGCGCAGAAGAAGAAGCACGAGGCGGCGCTGCTCGCCATCAAGCGCGGCGACCAGATCGTGACCGCAGGTGGCATCATCGGCGAAGTCATTCACGTGAAGGACTCGGTCACCACCGGGGGCGAGAAGGCGCGACCGATGGAGGATCCGATCACGATCAAGTCGGCGGAGTCTCGCCTCATCGTCGAGCGTGGCCGCATCGCGCGCATCATCGGCGTGAGCACGAGCGCACCGGCGATGAAGGAGTAGCTCGGCCAAGTGGCAATACTCGACATCCGCGTACTCGGCGACCCGATTCTCCGGCAGGCGACTACTCCCGTCACGGAGATCACGGACGAGATCCAGCGCCTGATCGACGACATGTTCCAGACGATGCACCATGCGCGCGGCATCGGCCTCGCCGCGCCGCAGGTGGGTCGCACGGAGCGCATCGCTGTGGTCGACGTCGACGACCAGCCACTGGTGCTGATCAATCCCCAGGTCGTGGAACCGTCGTCGGGAAAGGCGAAGGGTGAGGAGGGATGTCTCTCCATTCCCGACATCTATGCTGACGTCGAGCGGCCGAAGAGTGTGACCGTGCGCGCACTCGACCGGCACGGCAAGGAGTTCGAGGTCGAAGCGACGGACTTGCTGGCGCGCTGCCTCCAGCACGAGATCGACCACCTCGATGGCAAGCTCTTTCTCGACTACCTGAGTGTGTTGAAGCGCACCGCTGCGCTGGCGAAGTGGCGGCTCAAGTCCGACGACTATCCGGGCAACATCCGCCGCGTGGCGCTCGAGACGCCAGAGGAGCTGGACGAGCATCAGCATCCGGAGGAGGAGCTGTAGGTGCGCGTCCTCTTCTGGGGTACTCCGGAATTCGCCACCGCGCCGCTCCGCGCGCTCATCGGCGAGGGGTTCGACGTCGTCGGCGTGGTGACGCAGCCGGACAAGGCGGTGGGCCGCTCGCGGTCGACGCTGCAGGCGTCGCCGGTAAAGAAG
>Ga0193752_1003683_pt1 | contig 10421 bp, 9 predicted proteins | sample H1c1metaG_FD_144924 | JGI IMG/M metagenome (GOLD analysis project Ga0193752, IMG submission 144924) | Soil microbial communities from a riparian zone of the East river system, Colorado, United States - H1c1 | ecosystem: Environmental > Terrestrial > Soil > Riparian zone | place: USA: East River...
TTCGGGCCAGGCCTTGTGCAGTTCCCACGCCGTTTGCATTGGGCAGACCACGTCATACCGGCCTTGCACGATGATCCCGGGAATATGGCGAATCCGATCGACGTTGTGCAGCAACTGGTCTTCGTGTTCGAGAAATCCGCCGTTCACGAAATAATGGCACTCGATGCGCGCGATCGCGACGGCGAATTCATCGCCACTCCATTTGGCGATCATGTCATCGTTGGTGCGGATGAAGCTGGTCGCAGCTTCCCACAGAGACCAAGAGCGTGCCGCCTCTAGCATCGCCTTGCGGTCGCTGCCGATGAGTCGCTTATAAAAGGCGGGGATGAGGTCACCGCGCTCCGCCTTGGGGATAGGAGCAACGTACTGCTCGAAGCGATCCGGAAAGAGACCGCTTGCACCATGTTGATAAAACCAATGCAGTTCCCAGGGACGCAGCAAGAAAATACCGCGCACCACGAGTTCGGTCACCCGATCGGGATGAGTTTGCGCGTAAGCCAGCGCCAACGTGGAGCCCCACGATCCACCGAAGACTTGCCATGCGTCGATGCGTAAGTGCCGGCGCAACACTTCCATGTCGGCGACGAGATGCCAAGTCGTGTTGTCGACTAGACTCGCGTGCGGTGTACTGCGACCGCAACCGCGTTGATCGAACAGCACGATGCGGTACGCGTCGGGATCAAAAAACTGGCGCGCGCGGCGGTCGCAACCGGCGCCGGGCCCGCCATGCACGAAGGCAACGGGCTTGCCATTCGGATTGCCGCATTCCTCGAAATAGAGTTCGTGTCCGGAACCGACCGCCAACTTGCCGCTGTTGTACGGTTCAAGTGCGGGATACAACGATCGTTGCCCAGCAGGAGTGCGCTTCACGACGGCGCGACGCGCAGGCGGGCGCTTCAGGGCTTTGGGTTTGCGCGCAATCCGGCGCGGCGCTTTTCTCTTGCTCGCCATACGCTCTCCGTAATGAAACCATGCCTAAAACGGCCGACTGAAATCACGAGATCGCGAGCATAGGCTAGTCCACAGAAGGTGCCAACCTAAGACGCGAAACTCGAGTTACCGTTATGCTTGTCGCTCATTGCGAGGACCTCATGACACTTGAACTAAACGCGGTGCGCCGCGACGACTTCATTACTCTGGCAGGTGCGGCGGGCCACTCAGTCACGGTGGCGCCGGAACGTGGCGCGTTGGTGACGTCGCTGAACATTGCCGGCCGGGAATTGCTGTACATGGACGAGGCGACTCTTTTCGACGCGAACAAGAATGTTCGCGGCGGCAATCCGGTGCTATTTCCCGCTCCCGGCAAGTTGACCGATGATGCTTGGCGGCAGGCGGGCAAGTCTGGCGTCATGAAGCAGCATGGATTCGCTCGAAATTTGCCCTGGAAAGCGACTGTCTGTGGCACACAGGCAGTTGAACTTGAACTTTGCGCCAATGAAGTAACCTTGGCGCACTATCCTTGGCGATTCCGCACGCAATTGCGGCTGACGTGGATCGGTACCCGTCTGCGCGTTACAACCGTGGTCTGCAACGAAGACCAGACCGCGATGCCTTATGCGCTCGGGTTTCATCCGTATTTCGCGGTGGCGGACAAAGCGCGCGCCCGAATCCCCACCGCCGCAACATCCGTCTATAACAATGTGACCAAGCGTCGGGAGACTTTTGCGGGTTTCGATTTCGCGCAGCCTGAAGTCGACTTGCACTTGCTCGATCACGGGGACAGCTGCTTCTTAGACCTGCACGAAGGCAGCGGCGTTGAGTTGACGGCCTCAAAAGATTTTTCGGTGTGGGTCGTCTGGACCGTCAGCGGCAAAAATTATATTTGCGTTGAGCCTTGGACTGCGGCGGGTAATGCGATGAATTCCGGCGAGCGTCTTTCGCGATTGGCGCCCGGGGAGTCACGCGAATCGTGGTTCGAGATCGGTTGGCGCGGGGGTGGGGCATCCTAGACTTTCGGTCGAAAAGCTTTCATCACCGTCTCGTTCGTTTCCAGGCGCGGCCCGCCGATGAGGTCGATGCAGTAAGGCACGGCGGGAAAGACGGCCTCCAAATTCTCTTTGATCGATTTGGGCCGGCCGGGCAAATTGATGATCAACGTATTGCCGCGAATCCCCGCGGTTTGCCTGGACAAAATCGCCGTCGCTACATATTTGAGCGATGTGGCGCGCATCAATTCGCCGAAGCCGGGCAGCAATTTATCGCAGACCGCCACAGTTGCTTCCGGCGTCACATCGCGTGCGGCAGGTCCAGTTCCGCCGGTGGTGACGATCAACGCGCACTTCGCTTCGTCCGCCTGCCGTTTGAGTTCGGCTTCGATCAGCGATTGCTCGTCGGGCACGACTTGGTATTCCACCTCAAAGGGCGTTACTAGCCATTCTCTCAGCAGCTCGACGCAAGCTTTGCCCGGCACATCTTCGTATACACCGGCACTAGCACGATCCGAGACATTGATGACACCCAGGCGTGGGATAGACGCGTTCATTAAGACTCTCACTTTAGGTCGGAGTGCATGGGCCGGAGGGCGTTAGGTCGAAAGAGAAGAGGGTCATGGGTGGACTGTGTAGATTGTGAAGCCGTTAGCCGTTAGCCGTTAGCCGTTAGGGGCTAGTGGTCAGCCAGAGGAGCGGATCAAGCATCCTGATCTGGCTAACCACTAACGACTAACCCCTTCATTCTGTTCTCATCGATCATTCGCAGGTTACCGCAGAGAAATCCCGCGCCGAGCGGATTCTTGCTACGCTTTCAGTCTCGATGACAGATCATCCCGCGAACACGCAGACGTCCCTCAAGTTGATTCCCGTCAATGTGATCACCGGCGCTTTGGGCGTCGGTAAAACGACGGCGCTCGCCAGGTTGTTGGCCTCCAAACCGATGGAGGAGTATTGGGTTGTCATCCTCAACGAGTTTACGAATGCCGGGATTGACGCTGTCACGCTTGCAAGCGCAGCGCGCGGTGCTTACGACGTCCGCGTCATCCCGGGCGGATGTTTATGTTGCACCGGAGAATTGGATTTCAGGCGGCAGCTGCGCGAGATATTAAAAGAGCGGCGACCCTCTCGGATTCTGATCGAGCCGTCCGGCATCGGACATCCGGGCGCAGTCATCGAAGAGCTTCGGTCACAAGAGAAGGCCGGCGTGTTGCAGCTGGCCAGTACGATTGGGTTGGTCGATCCGAGTCGACTCGCCGTATTCGAATCGCACGGCGTCGAGCGCGATCAGTTGGATTCCTCGGATGTGCTCATCCTATCGAAGGCCGATGTGGCCACTGCCGAGCAGCGGCAGGCATTTTCGACTCTGGCAGCCCAATCATTTCCGCCAAAGCGATGGGTGGGTATCGGTGTCGAGTCGATCCTCAGCGGCGAGGCATTACAACCGCCCGCGGCTGTCTATTCGTTCCAATCGGCGTTGCGTCCGGCGTTGCATGCGAGCGAAGTCGGGCACTCGCACGCGCCGTCGCTCACTGAACGTACTGTTCCCATAGGCGCGGCGACCGCGTGCGCGACAATCTATGCGTTATTGGGTCGAGAAGCCTGCGGATGGGCTATGCCGCGAGAGTTGATATTCAATCGCGTAAAATTGCACCAAGCATTGCAAGAGGGCGCGGGTGCAATGTTGGCCAATATCGAGCGCCTGAAAGGCGTCTTGCGGACCGGGATCGAACATTGGACGCTCTTCCATGTCTCCGCGGCGGGAGTCACAACCGAACCGTGCGGATGGCGCCAAGATAGCCGTCTCGAAGTTCAAGGAATTGAAGGGGCAGCCGTCGACTGGCGCGCCTGGGACGACTTTTTAGCTAGCATGCGGTCCAAGGGATAATGAGGCCGGCTGGTCAACTGGCAAATTGGCAGGCTAGCAGGAATGCAAAGAAGTGCCGACGAGTTACGCGTCTGACTGCATTGAAAGGTGAACTATGAGTTCGATGACCCAATTGTGGCGATTAGTCCTGGTGTGCGGATGCTTGATGATCGCCGCGGGCGCGAATGCTCTCGATGCGCACTCGTACGCGAACATCGATGATGTTCGGGCAACGCATGCGTCTTTGAATCTGCGCGCCGATTTTCAGCGGCAGCAGCTTATCGGGACCGTGGATCTGACTTTCGATCGGCTCAGCAAAGATGTGCGTGAAGTCGTTCTAGACACGCGTGACCTGACGGTACGGAAGGTTGAACTCATCGGACGCAGGAACCGCGCATTGATTTTCGAGATGGGTCTACGCGATGCGATTTTGGGTTCGCCGCTGAAGATCCAATTACCGGCCGTGCCAGGCGCCACATTCAAGCTTCGGGTTCAGTACGAGACCTCTCCCGAGGCTAGCGGCCTGCAGTGGTTGACCCCGGCGCAGACTGCGGGCAAGCAGCAGCCGTTTGTCTATTCACAGTCGCAAGCCGTACATGCCCGCAGTTGGATTCCCTTGCAGGACACTCCGCAAGTGCGACTCAAGTACGACGCGCATATCGAAACGCCGCGAAATTTGTTGGCCGTGATGAGCGCATCGAACGACCCCAATACGCCGCGCGATGGATCCTACGATTTTGAGATGCCCCAGCCCATTCCTTCATACTTATTCGCGTTGGCCATCGGCGATCTGCAGTTCAAAGCAATCGGCGCTCGAACCGGCGTCTACTCGGAGCCTTCGGTTCTGGCGGTCGCTTCGCACGAGTTTGCGGATGTCGAGGCCATGCTCTCCACTTGCGAAAAACTGTTCGGGCCGTACCAATGGGGTCGCTACGATTTATTGATCCTGCCGCCAAGCTTCATGTGGGGCGGGATGGAGAACCCAAGGCTTTCCTTCATCACGCCGACAGTGATCGCCGGCGATCGCAGCTTAGTTTCATTGATCGCTCATGAGCTCGCTCATTCGTGGTCGGGCAATCTCGTCACGAACAATAGTTGGAACAGCGCCTGGCTGAACGAAGGCTTCACCACGTATTTGGAGCGACGCATTGTCGAAGTGGTTTACGGCGTCGACCGGCGCGCGATGGAAGACACGCTGGGGATGCAATCGCTGCGCGTCGATATGGCGGAGCTTGAAGGGAAGGGCGACCGCGATCTGACGAAGTTGCGTGTGAATCTAAACGGCCGCGATCCTGACGAAGGGTTCTCCGATGTTGCCTACGAGAAAGGGCGCTTCTTTGTCGGCTTCTTGGAGTCGCGCCTGGGCCGGGATCGACTCGATGCGTTCATGCGCGACTACTTCGCGCACTTTGCATTTCAAAGCGTTAGCACGGAGCAATTTCTCGACTACTTTGAAGCCCAAGTGCTTTCGAAACTTGGCGACGCGAAACTCACACAGGAGGAAATACTGGCATGGATCGACAGCCCGGGGCTGCCGCCCACTGTTGTCGAGCCGAAATCGGATGCGTTTGCGAAGGTCGACGAAGCGAAAGAGAGTTGGTTGCGAGGCGAGCTAAATGCGAAGCAATTGCCGACGGGTCAATGGACGGCGCAGCAATGGCTGCATTTTTTAGATAATTTACCGCGCGACATTCCGGCGCGTCGCTTGGGCGAACTCGACGCCGCCTTTCAACTGACAACTGCGACCAATAACATGATCGTGCATAGCTGGCTCTTGGATGCGATTCGAGCGGGCTACGAGCCGGCCTACGCGCGCCTCGACCAGTATCTGACGTCAATCGGTCGGCGCAAGTTGGTGAAGGATCTCTACGAAGAGTTGGCAAAATCGCCGGAAGGCAAGGACAGGGCGAAAGGGATCTACGCTAAAGCGCGGCCGCTGTATCAAGTGCCACTCGCAGATCAACTCGATAAGTTGCTCAATTAGCCGGTCTGATTCTTTGAGGATCGCTACGACTTATCTTGGTGGGAAGAGCGACGGTTGCGGTAATACGTCAGCTGTCCGAAAACCGCGACGGCGGCGATGAGTGAATTGGTGACAACGAAGACAGAGTTGCCGACCCGCGCGCTGTAGAGAGTAAAACCCAGAGACGCAGCTAGCTGACCGACGAATAGCCAGCGCGAAATTCCGCGGCTCGTGCGATCGCGCCATTGCTGCGCGATTTGGGCGATTAACGTGGCGATGAGCACCAACGCGCTCAGCCAACCTATGCTTGATGTCACCGCGTTTTCCATTTTTTAAGTATTCCAATATCGCCGCGCGCTTGCCTACCGATTGGCTGTAGGTGCGTACCTACCGGGGGATGTGGTCTGCGCTTGGTGCGCCCCTTGCCCAAAATTTGTACTTTGGTCCAACAGTAGTAGTTGTTGTTGGAGCCAAGCATGCGTAACTGGATCAGCACCGGTCTCAATCGCGACAAGCAGCGCGGCAAAATTGGCTACATCCTGGCGTGGGCGCTGGGCGTACCAATTCCAATTTTATTCTTGGTGTTTTTGGTGCGCGGCTGCAATTAGTCGCTGCGGCGTTTTCGCTAAATTCCATGTAGCTTGACGGAGAACTTCTATGGCCGACTTGTACGAACACGACATCAAAGTCCTAAACGAATTGATCACCACGACGCTCGACAGCGCGGACGGTTACAAGGAAGCGGCTAAGGACACGAAAAATCCGGCGTTCAAAAACTTGTTCTCGCGCTGGTCGCAAGAGCGCCAGCAGGTCGTCACCGATTTGCAGCAGCAGGTGCGTAGCCTCGGCGGCAAGCCGGAAGACGACGGCTCAGTATTGGCGTCCGCTCATCGAATGTTTTTGAGCATTCGGGACAAGCTGAGCAGCGGCGACAAGGGGGTTGTCGAAGAAGTCGAGCGCGGCGAGGATTATTTGAAAGCGAAGTTCGAGGATGCGCTGGACGATGCGGATCTGTCCGAGCAAGTTCGACCGATCGTCAACCGTGCTTACGAATCGGTCATCTTAGGCCACGACCAAGCGCGCGACCTCAAGCATAATTATCAATAGTGATTGTCGTTCGATGCAACAAGAAAGCCGAGGACGATCCTCGGCTTTTTTCTTTTCGCTGTCCTGTTCGATGAGCTCTGTTCGAGCAGCTAAGAGATCTTCACGCAGCCGACCGCGGTAACTCCAGCGCGACGCCAGTATTCATCGGCGGTTGCTTCGGCAACTTTGGAGTCTGCACAGTTGCAGAGTCGGCGGGCGGCCGTTGCCGCATCGCGTACATGACATACCCGATGCAATATTTAACTCGAGACTCCGGAATACCCAAGACTTTTGAAATCTCCCGCGGTGTTCGACCCGCGGCCAGGAGATTCGCGACTTCTCGCAACCGCGGAGTGAGCGGCATTTCCGGCAGCCGCGCTTTCAGTTCGTTCCAATTCGCCATAATGAATTCCGCCTTGAGCAGAGGGGCGTAACAATTCGGGGGCGGAAAGGTTAGTCCTCCGCGATGAGAATCTCAACAATAATGGCTAAAAAATAGATCCATATGATGTCGCGGTGCGGCAATTAGGGGGGCGGGAATGTTGCTTTGCACATGGAAGTGAACGGCGGTTAGCGGATAGCGGGTAGTCCGAGAAGCGGGTAGTGATCAGCGGGTAGCGGTTAGTCTGAGAGGCGGTAATGATTAGCGGGTGGCAGGTAGTTCAGATTCGAAAGAGCGCGCTCTCCTGTGTGACCTATCCGCCGCCCGCTATCCGCTACCCGCTTCAGGAAAGTCTTCAGAATTCGATCCGTGCCCCTGCGCTGATAGACCGACCAGGAAGCGGCACGACATCTTTCAGTGCCGATGCATGCTGCCGCGCATCGTCATCGAGCAAGTTTGTGCCCCGCAAAAATAGGAGCCAGCGGCCGCCTGCATTGAAGCTGTAGCTCGCGTCGGCATTGAGCATCACGTAATCGTCAGTCGCGAGCTCATTGATCGCAGTACGGTTTTGCGTGTTGCCACGAATCGCATCGATTTCCGCGTGCCAGTCAATCCAGTCGATGTGCAAACCTACGCCAACGCGCAGTGGCGGGATTTGGGGCAATGGCTGACCGCCCTCACGAGTACCGCGCACATAATCGGACATGACTCGCAATCGAATCGCGAGTCCCGAATCGCTGCGATAGAGTGGCGCCCAAAGTTCCGCTTCGTAGCCGAACAGTGTCGCCGGCGCTTGTCGATATTGCACTTCAGCCAAATCTTCGATGGTGTTGCCGGTCGGATCGGCAAAGATAAAGTTGCGGTAGTCGTTGTAAAACGCGCTCAGCAGCCAACTCCAGGTATCGCTGTCACGGCGAATACTGAGATCAATCGTGTTGGCGGTTTCCGTATCAAGTGTCGCATCCCCCAATTCAAAGCGTTGGGCGGCGATATGCGGGCCATTTGCATACAGCTCGGTGACTTGCGGATGCCGTGCTGTATGAGTGATGTTGAGTGCGAACGTGCCGGTGTCGGTCCATTTGTAGATGGCGCCGGCTGCGGCGTTTGCGGAAGTGTCGCCGGTTTGCGGCACGCCAGCTAAGTCCGCGTCGATTGCTTGCCGTTCACCGCGCGCGCCGAGACTGAATGTCCAGCCACCGATAGCCGTCTCTTCCAGTATGAATATGCCGATGTTCGTCGTGACCGACGGAGGCACGAAAGCTTCATCGCCCGCCGCGACGAAATCGATGTGTGTCACTTGTGTGCCGAAGGTGCCGCGAACACGTTCCCCCTGGCGATGATCGGCGGCGAGGCGCAGCTCATATGCTTGTTGTGTAAAGACAGTGCCCGGTTCGCCGGGAGCTTCGTATTCCGTGTGCGTATAGTCGCTATAAGCGCCACTAAACTGAACGCTTCGCGGCCACGAAGTAGGGCGCCATTCCACTCTCGTCTCGTAGCGGTCCTGCCTCATGGCGATGAAGGCGGTTGCCTCGCTTGGAATGCCGTAAGTTGTTTCGTATCGACTGCTCGCGCCACCTAACGATCCTAGGTCGGCGAGCCATGCGACGCCGAGTGCGCCTCCGTGGCTATCGCTGAATGCGTTGGGAATGACGCCTTCGCTCGACTCGGTGTCCTCGCCGGCACTCAAGCGCGCATCGCGAAGTCTTTTGGACATCGTGGATGCTGGAATATCGATGCTGCGGCTTTGCGACTTGAATCCTTCGGCGTGAACTACTGCTTGACCCACGGGCGCACTAAGTGACGCTGCGCCGGCGAGTTCATCCGCCGCGGAGCCCGCGCGTAGCTCAGCGAGTCCCTGCAGTTCGCCGGGGTTGCGCGCTGGAATGCGGCGAGTGACGACATTCACCAGTCCTCCTGACGCCCCGCTGCCATATAGAAGCGTCGAGGGACCTTTGAGGATTTCCAATTGCTCGGAAAGGGCAGGATCGATGGTCGTTGCGTGATCATCGCTCAAGCTGCCGACGTCGAGTGTCGCAAGCCCGTCTTGCAAAGTTTGGACTCGGTATCCGCCAAGGCCGCGAATGACGGGGCGGCTCGCAGCGGGTCCAAAGTAGCTGGAGCTGATCCCTAATTGTCGAGAGAGTGTCTCGCCCAAACTGCCGGTGAGTTGTCGCGATAAATCATCGCCGCTCAGCACCGTTGTCGGTTGTGCGACATCGAGAGGGTTGCGGCCCAGCGATGCGGTGACAATGACTTCCTTCAAGATCGCTTCATCGGTCATCGCAGTGGAAGCCATCGTCATGGAAATAGGGATCGAACAGATGGTTAACGAAAGTAGAGTGCGCACAGGCGCCTGTGTACGAAGATTCATAAGGAGCTTCCCAGAAAAATGAGAGTTGCTCGCGGGCGTGAGCCAATGCGAGTCCAACGTATTCGCGAATGGGCTGACTCTTTTTGAGAGTTAGCTCAACGGGTCCAAAGACCTAAGGGAAAGTTAGAATTGCGGAGGTCCGCGAGGGCAGGCGGACGTTGGCGTGCGCCGAACGATGGCGATGCCGAACAGCGTCGTAGCGGCGAGTACGAACAACCGAACGATAGCGGCAATGGCGGGCGAGTCGGGAGTGTCCGCGAAGCCCAAGAACGTCGAACAGTAGCCGCAAAATGCGGCATGTTGCGCAGCAGATCCAGTGTTGCCGTCATGAGTATGACTGGCGTGCGCAAATGCATTGATGCCCAGCGCCAACAGCAACGCCAAGAGCGCAATGCGAACTGCGCGCGTGGGGTGTCTTGCAAGGTTGAAGAGGGACATGGCCCGAATGTAAATGCGATCGCTAGGAGGCGCAAGCGCTAGACATTGGCTTTCCGACATCCCTACAAAGCTTCAAGTCGAGGTGGCGCGATGTTGCGGCTGTTCGGACGAGCATCCGCCGGGTATGATCTCGCAAGTCGCATTCGTAGCCGCCCTCCCTTTTCGAACTAGCGCATTGAAAATCAACGCCGAGAATCTTGCGTCGCAGATCAGCCGTGCTCTCCCGCACATTTGCGTAGTGTCGGGCGACGAACCGTTGTTGGTCGGTGAGGCCTGCGATGCGATTCGAGCCAAAGCGCGAGCGGCCGGCTTCACGGAACGCGAGTTACATTTTGTCGAACGCGGTTTCGATTGGGCCGCCATGCGCGATGCCAGCCGCAATATGT
>Ga0193752_1003684_pt1 | contig 10421 bp, 10 predicted proteins | sample H1c1metaG_FD_144924 | JGI IMG/M metagenome (GOLD analysis project Ga0193752, IMG submission 144924) | Soil microbial communities from a riparian zone of the East river system, Colorado, United States - H1c1 | ecosystem: Environmental > Terrestrial > Soil > Riparian zone | place: USA: East River...
GAGTTTCATCCGGGTGCGGGGTTGGTGACGGCGGACGAGGCGGATTTCGTGCGTGAGTTCACGGCGCAGCGGCAACTCGTCCCCGGCACCGTGGTGCTCAAGGACTACAACTATCGGACACCAGAGACGCACCTGCTGGCCAACGCGACGCTCGGCGACGCGCCCATGCCCGGCACGTACTACGACTATGGCGCGCACTTCAAGGACATGAAGGACGGCGAGCGCCTGGCACGGGTGCGGACCGAAGAGTTCGACGCTCGCCGCCGACTCTTCCATGGCGAGGGCACGTGTCCCGCGTTGCGCGCCGGACACGTATTCGCGCTGACCAAACATTTCCGGCACGACTTCAACGCCGACTATCTGGTGACACGGGTCGAGCACGAAGGATCGCAGGGGCGCGCCTTTGGGATCGGCCTCGATACACAAACCCGCCCGGTCTACCAGAGCCGCTTCACGAGCATCCTCGCGGCCACGCAGATGCGGCCGGCGCGCGAGACGGCCATCCCCCGCCTGTCGGGAATCATCACCGCTCGCCTCGAGACGGGTGGAGGTGACTATGCCTACATCGACGATCAGGGACGCTATCGCGTGAAGCTCCCCTTCGATCTCAGCGATGCGTCGAACGGAACTGCGAGCAGGGCCATTCGCATGGCGCAGCCGTACTCTGGTCCGAACTACGGAATGCACTTCCCCAATCGTGCCGACACGGAGATGGTGCTCGCCTGCGTGGACGGTGATGTCGATCGGCCCATGGGATTGTCCACGATCCCGAATCCATCCAACACGTCGCCCTCCGTCGCGGCGAACAAGGCGCAGTGCGTGATCCGTTCCGCCGGACAGAATGAGCTCACGCTGGACGACACGATCGGCGGCGAGAACATCCTGCTGCACGGCACCAAGGACTGGACCGTCAGCATCATCAATGACACCAATTCGACGATCGGCAACAACGAGACGCACGGCGTCAAAGTCAATCAGAGTACGACGGTTGGCTCGGATCAGTCACTGCAGGTCGGCTCCAATCGCACGAAATCCGTGGCCATCAACGAGACCGCGACCATCGGCGCCAACAAGACCGAAACGATCGGCGCCAACAAGACGAGCGCCGTCGGTGCCAACAAGACGACGACCGTCGGCGGCAATCACAGTGAGATGATCGCCGCGAACATGTCGCAGACCGTCGGGGGCGCTGGGGCCGAGACGATCGCGCTGGCCAAGGCACTGTCGATCGGCGCGGCGTATCAGGTGAGCGTCGGCGGCCTGATGAACGAATCGATCGGCGCCGCGAAGATCGAGGAGATCGGCGGCGCAAAGGTCGTCGGTGTCGGCATCAGCAGCAGTGAGCTCGTGGGCGTGAGCAAGTCGGTCGTCGCCGGCTCGAACATTTCCGACAAGGCGGGACAGAACATCTCGGCCAACGCCGGACAGAAGGTGACGCTCGACGCCGGCACCGATTTCAACGTAAAGGCGGGAGCGAAGGGAGTGATCGACATCGCCGACGAGTTGGTGATCAAGTGTGGCGGGGCGTCGATCACCATGAAGAGCAGCGGCGACATCGTCATCAAGGGCAACGTGATTGCCGTCAAGGGTAAGGGCAATGTGACCGTGAAGGGATCAAAGGTCGCGGCTAACTGACGAGGAGAAGTGACATGGCAACCGACGCATACGACACACTGTTCGACGCGCTGCTGACCGACACAGACGCGACGCGCGGTGTGACGATTGGCACACTCATCGGCTTCAGTGGTGCGGGTCATCCATTGATCGATCTGGTCAACGCGCCATCCGTCGCGGCGCGTTCAGTCGTTTCGCTCGACGCCACGGCAATCGGTCGTGACGTCGCGCTCCTCTTCGAGGGCGGCGACCCGACCCGGCCGCTGGTCCTCGGCGTGATTCAACCGCCGACACCACCAGTGTCCACGGAGACCGACGCGGAGCCGACGGACACACCGCCTCTCGAGGTCGAAGCGGACGGCAGGCGTGTTGTGCTCACAGGGGCTGACGAGGTCGTGCTCCGCTGCGGAAAGGCGAGCATCCAACTGTTGAGCGACGGAACGGTCCGCATACGCGGCACGAACGTGTTGAGTCGCGCATCAGCGACCAACCGCATTCGCGGCGGCAACATCCAGATCAACTGAGTCGCGGAGCCGAAACCGATGTGGGCCGTCACGAACAACACGAGATTCAAGGTCGCCCCGGCCTTCGCGCGCGACGCCCAGGGCGCCGAGATCTGGATCGTGGCCGTGCGCGCCACGTTCTCGATCGCATCGGACGGGCCCGAAGCGCGCGTCACCGTCGCGGATGAACAGCACGACGTCTGCCTTTCGCCGCAGCACTTTGGCGAGCCGGGTCGTGCCAGCTTGCGCTATGACATCGACGTCGTGCGAACCAAACCGGGTACCGACATCATTCTCCACGCGCATGCGCATGCACCCGGCGGCAAACCCGCTCGCGCCGTTGACGTCGGCGTCGCCGTGGGCCCGATGGTCAAGCGCCTGCGTGTCGTCGGTGATCGCACGTGGCGCAAAGGCTGGCGCAACGTTACACCGAGCAATGCCGAGCCTTTCGTCTCGCTCCCGATTCGATACGAGCGAGCATGGGGCGGCCCGCTCACCGGCAGCGACGCACGCAATGAGTTCAATCCGATCGGCGTCGGTGCAGACGCGACTCCCGGGGCACCAGTCCCGAACGTCGAACACCGCGATCGCCCCATCGAGTCGTCGCGCCACACAGGTACCGCCGCCGGTTTCGGTCCCATCCAGTGCGACTGGCAGCCACGATTGAAGCTCGCTGGTACCTACGACGAAAAGTGGCAACGCGAGCGGCAGCCACTGGTACCGGCAGATTTTCAGGACGCATACTTCCGCTGCGCGCCCGCCGATCAGCAGGTGAACGGCTTTCTCCACGGCGGTGAAGAGGTCGTCCTTCACAACCTGACGTCGAATGGGTTTCTGCGATTTCATCTCCCGCGCGTCAGCCTCGGATTCCGCACCCGGTTTGGCCGCAGCGCCATTCATCATCGTGGCCAGGTCCACACGGTCATCATCGAGCCGGAGGAGCGCCGCCTGATCATGGTCTGGCAGACCGCGCTGCCCTGTCATCATACGCTCTACGACCTCAGGGATACCCTCGTCGTCGAGAAGCAACGCGTGCCCCTTGGCGACAACGCCGCTCGGCGGGACGGAGCGCAAGAAGAATCGGAGCTCGTCGCCGGATGACGCCGACGCAACGGCTCACCGACGCCATCTACATCGTCGGCGCGGGCGCACAGACGGCGATCGGTCGTTCCGTACTCTCGGCCGCCGCGGCCGTTCGTTGCGCCATCTCCGCCTTTGCGGAGCATCCATTCATGGTCGATCGGCACGGCGAGCCGATGGTCGTCGCGCGCGCCGGATGGCTGGATCACTCGGTCGCGCTCGAAGATCGCATCGTCGCGCTTGCCGTGGACGCAGCGCGCGAAGCGCTGCACCCGATCGCTGCGCGACTCGACTCGCTGCGGCGCCACATTCATCTTCACGTGGCGCTCTCGGCGGAGACCCTCGATGAGCCGGCCTCCCGCCAACGCGTTCTCGATCGCGTCGCAACCGAATCCAACCTCGCGTTGCCGATGATTCGTGGCGCGCGAATCGACGGCGTTGCCGACGGCCATGCCGGAGCATTGCTCGCACTCGAGCGCGCCGTTCGCGCTCTTGTGCGCGGCGACTCGGAGCTGTGCCTCGTCGGCGGCGCGGATTCGTGGCAGGACGTCGATCGTCTCGAGGCCATCGATTACGCAGGCCGGCTCCACACAACAAACGACAATTGGGGCTTCACTCCAGGAGAGGGTGCTGCGTTCTGCCTCGTCACCACCGGCGCCGTCGCCCGCCGTCTCAAGCTGGTCACCTTGGCCGAAGTGCTCGGCGTCGCGTGCGCGTACGAGACGAACCTCTTGGGTTCGCGGACCGTCTGCACCGGCGATGGTCTGACAGCCGCGTTCCGTGGCGCGCTCGATCGCCAGCCTCGTGTGGCCCACGCGTATTGCGACTTGAACGGCGAAACGTACCGCGCCGAGGAGTACGGGTTCGCCATCTGTCGGACTGGAGACTCGTTCGAGAACGCGGATCGCTTCACCGCGCCGGCTGACTCCTGGGGCGACGTGGGCGCCGCGTCCGCCGCGCTCGCGCTCACGTTGCCCCTTGCGGCGTGGGCGCGCGGATATGATGCCGGCCCCGTTCAACTCGTGTGGAGCAGCAGCGCCAGCGCGCCGCTTCGTGCGGCCGCACTGCTCCGGCAGCCATCGGCCTCAACCAACTGATGCCATGACAGTCACCGTCAACATCAACAACCTCAGCCTGGTGCACAAAGGCAGCGGCGGCATTTCGATGGCGACGCTCCCGGACGTGTGCAAGACGCCCGCGCCCGGTGGACCGGTGCCCATTCCCTATCCGAACATCGCGCTGTCCAAGGATCTCGCCAAAGGCACGAAGACGGTGAAGGCCGATGGCGGCAAGATGTGCGCGAACTACGGCTCTGAGTTCAGCAAAAGCACAGGCGATGAACCTGGGAAACTCGGCGGCGTCAAATCGGGCACGTTCACCAAGGAAGCCACCTGGATCACGTATTCGTTCGACGTCAAGCTGGAGAACAAGGGAGCATGCCGTCTCACCGACAAGATGTTTCACAATCATCAGAATACGGTGAACATGGCTGGCGTCGTCCAGCCGGCCCTGCTTGCGGCGCATCCGACCGTGGCCCTCGAGCTCGAAGAGCTCTGCAACATGATGTGCGCGGTGAAGGACATACCAGGCCCGAAGCAATCGCTGATCGCGGGGCAGCTGAAGGCACTCGATCGCGCCATGGGCGGCAGGTCGACCATGAAGGCCGAGGTGCCATTCAATCCGAAGGACGTGTCGCCTTACATGAGCAAGAGCGAGCCGTGGCGCGCCACCGACAATTGGTTCATTCCTGGTCACCGCCGTCCCGATGTCGTGATCACGGATGGCGGTCCACCAGTCGCGAGCAACATACGGGCGGTGGTGGAGATGAAGTTCAACGACGGGAGGCGGCGTATCAGAAAATGTTCGGCGACAAGCTCATTGTCATGGAAGAGGGCAAGCAGTGCATCTGTACGGATCCGAAGCCAAAGCCGGTCCCCGTCCCCGTTCCCGCTCCCGAGCCCAAGTCACTCTGGGATCGCATCAAGAAACCCGTGCTCATCGGTGCTGCCGGCTTGTTGGCCGTCGGAACGGTCGCCGCGCTGGTCATTCCCTTCGACGGCCCGTTTGGCGAAGCCGCACTCGGCAGCGCCACAGCGGCGACGTGGGGCGCTGCCTTTGCCGTACCGTGAGGCCAGGTAGATTGTTGACGGCTTTCCAAGGAGAGAGGCATGCCGGTCCCGGATAGCATCGAGCTCGAGGATCTGGACAACATCACGGTCAACACGGACTACAGCTCCGATGTCGTCGCGATGCGCCTGGGCTTGATGTGCACGCTGTATGTGCACAACCCGCACGACCCGGGCGTTCGCCGGGCGCTGGCGCAGTGTGGCGACCAGTACCAGGCGTTGTTCGGGGAGCATCTCACGCTGTATGTCCCTCCCACCGGCGAGGGAAACTTCCGGCGGTACCCGGCGAGCGGCGTCTCCCTGACGAAATACGTCGAAGAGAATCCCACCGCCGATCTACCGTTCGCCCCTCATTTTACGGGCGGCACGCGATACGAAGATGCGTCGTCGTATAGTCTCAATATCTGGGCGCCCGACTCAGAGTTCTTCCCCGAGGACGACGATCCGGGCTTTTTCACTGCGACAATTCCCTTCGCGTTCTTGCAGTATCAGCCGGGGAAGGGTGCGTTCCAACAGCTCGTGCATGGCTGGTGCAAGATTCTCAAGCCGCATTCCGGCTACGCGGGTATTGGGGCGATCCAGAGCGTCGTGAGCACCGAGAAGCTTCACACGATCATGCAGGTGTATCCATTCGCCAAGCGCTTCCCTGGCATCGAGATCGACAACGCGAGCATCGTGTCGATGCACATGGATTCGCACATCAAGGGCGTCAACTGGCTCACGGCACTCAGTGACGAATCCCTCGAGCCTATCGGCGGCCGCGAGCAGCTGCTGGCCCAGCTCGATGACAACTTTCGCATCTTCGAATACGATGGCGGCGTGCTGATTCAGGCGGGGCCCATGCCGCAGTTGGGTGACGTCAATCGAGGGCACGCGCCGCGCTACTACCGCCAACTGTCGGAGATCGTCAAGCCGATCCGGATGGAGTTCCCGGAAGGCCACTCGTTCATTCGGCCCGGCGGCGGGCGCAGTGGCGCCGAGGCCACGAACGAATGGTTAGCGCGGTTCGATGATTAGCTGGCTCGACTGACCCGCGAAGCGATCAGTCGATGTATTCGTCGAACGCTCCACCGGGCATGCATGTCGAGGGAGTGCTTCAGGAGCACGTCGCGAGAGCGAGCGAGCTTCTGGCGCTGCTGCGAGCAAGCACGCTCGAGTTTCGTGACAGCGACGTCGCTGACGACATGTGGCGCCAGTGCGATGCGAACCTCGATGCCCTCCGCATCGCGGGAGAAGCGGCGATCGCCAAGGCAGAGGCTGCGATGGGGGACGACCCCGACGCCGCGGGTGTGCTCGCCCTGTTGCTGGCCGAAGACGAATCCGTCGATTCCGCCGACGCATCGCGTGCGCAACGGGCGGTCAACCTGTTGCATCACGAGTCGTCGGAGATCCGCCAAGCGGCGTGGTTCGGTCTGCGCCTCGCGACGTCGGCGAGTACGCACCAGCACCTGACCGCGCTCGCTCGAGAGCCGACGCGGTTTGCCGCGTGGGCCGCCGCGCTGGACATCCTCGCCTTTCATCGGCGGCCCGTTGCCAGCCCGCTCGACCTGAGCGACATGCCGCGCGAAGGCGCCGACGAAGTTGCATGGTTACTCGCCGAGGCGGCCAGCCGCATGCCCGCCGCGTGGGGTGTTGTAGATCTCGAGCGCTTTCTTGGCCACCAATTGCGGTGCGTCCGAGAGGCGGCGCTACGCGCATCGGCCAGATGCGGTCTCGTTGAGTTGCCCGCGATCTGCCGCGCTGCGACCGAGCACGTCGCGCCGCTGGAAGCAATCGAGTTCTTGGGCGTCGTGGGGTCTCACGACGATTTGCCGCGGTTGCAGCGCGCCGCATCTACCCCTGCAACCGCGAGATCAGGCGTGATCGCGTTAGGGCGACTCGGGCTCGTTGGCGCGATGCCGACCTTGTTGTACCTCCTGGACGAGGGCGACCTGGTCGAGGCTGCGGCGGCAGCGATCACGCGCATCACCGGCGACGAGTTGCCGCGCGGCGCTGTCCCGCAACCGCCACCCGGAATGACCGAAGACGAATTGGATCTCTGGGAACCAGTCGCGCCGGTGGACGCGCCTCACGCGCGCGAGTGGTGGGCGACGCGCGCTCCTCACTTCGACTCCAGGAAGCGCTATCAGTTGGGCGTGTGCGTGTCCGACGACCCACTCGGCCCCACCTTCGACCAGTTGCCGTCGGGGATTCGCTGCGATGTCTATCTGCGTCAGCGTGCGCTCGTCGCGGGGACGCCCGACCGGGAGCTCGAGACGTGGCCGTGGAAGCGGGAGGTCCACCTGCGCTAGCTTCGTTGACATGAGCGCGAAGAAAAAGCCGGCCTCGTTGCGAGAACACGACGTCCAGTCCGTGCTCGCGTGGTTGAAGAAGCACAGCAGCAAGGCGACGCGCGACGGCATGGCGCGCTACGGCGTGCCATCCGACACCGCGCTCGGCGTCACGATGGCCGACATGAAGGTCATCGCGAAGGAGGTCGGCAAGAATCACGAGCTTGCCGCGGCGTTGTGGGACACCGGTATCTACGAGGCGCGCATGCTCACCTCGTTTGTCGATGACGCCGCGCTCGTCTCAGTGGCGCAGATGAATCGCTGGGTGCGCGACTTCGACAACTGGGGCATCTGCGACACCGTGTGCTTTCATCTGTTCGACCGGACGCCGTACGCGTGGCAGAAAGTCGAGCAGTGGCACGACCGGAAGGAGGAGTTCATCAAGCGCGCGGCGTTCGCGCTCTTGTGGGGACTCACCGTCCACGACAAGCGCTCGGGCGATGACGTGTTCCTCACCGGTCTGGATTACATCGAGCGTGCCGCTGCCGATGATCGCCACTGGGTGAAGAAGGCGGTGAACATGTCGCTGCGCGCGGTGGGCAAGCGCAACGCGGAACTCAATGCGGCGGCGATTGCGACGGCGAAGCGTCTCGCCGAATCATCGGACGCCACGCCACGGTGGATTGGGAAAGACGCGCTACGGGAGCTCACGAGTGCGAGCGTGGTTCGCAGAACCACGAAGTAGCGCTGGCGTTGTCGTCCCGAGCTCGGTCGCTACGCTCCTGTCGGGACGACAAATCTGCTATTGGCTCACCGCTAGCTCGGACTACGGCGAGCGTCCGTGCTCCGAGACGGACGATCCATCCAGTGCTCGGCGGTGACGTGCATGATCTTCACCGACGGGCGCTTGCGCAGATCTTCGACCTGTTCTTCGGGCTCTTCCGCTGGATACGAGATGCTCCCGAAGTTGCGCCCCACGGGCGTCTTTCTCGGCAGGGGATACGGCTGCTGCAGCGTTTCGCTGGCATCGGTGGGCTCGTTGGTGATCACCGTGTCCCCTGGGCTCGTGGTCGATTAGTTCTAAACAGAAACGTACAGCGAGATCACGCAAATGCTGTGACGCGCATCACTCGGCGGCGATTTCGCGGATGGCGTCGCGCAATAGCGTCGTAGCAAGTTCTACCTTGTAACCGTTCTTGGCCAGAGGCTCCGCGTCGAGCAGCGCGCGTTCGGCCAGTCCGATGATAGTTTCCTCATCCAGGCCGCCCGACATCGTCTCCTCCTCGACCGACGTGTAGACCCGATACGGTCGCGGGGACACGCCGCCGAGGACGAGCCGCACCTCCCCGTCGGTGCGGCGGGTGGCGGCGAGGCTCACGAGCGCAAAGTCCCACGCCTCGCGCTGCATGAGCTTCGTGTAGCGCTGCATGCCGCCCGCAGCGACGGCCGGAAGCCGTACCGCGACGATGAGCTCTCCATCGCGCAGCACCGTTTCACGATCCATGCGCTCCGACGGCAGCACGAAGAACTCGCCGGCGGCGATCGTGCGTGCGCCGCCTGGTCCGTCGACGTCGATCTCCGCGTCGAGCGCAACGAGCGCCACGGCGGGATCGGACGGATGCACGATCCAGCACGGCCCGCCCTCGAGAATGGCGAGATACTGGTTCTCGCCGTCGCGCGCGGGGCAGGTCGTGCCGCCCGACTTGAGACACGATACACCGCGGCGGTAATACCAACAGCGCGGACGCTGTTGCAGGTTGCCGGCGAGCGTCGCCATCGCGCGAATGGCCGGCGTGCCGACCTGCTCGCACGCCGACGCGAGGAGCGGATAGCGTGTCCGGACATCGTCGTCGTCAGCGATATCCGAAAGGCGGCACGCACCGCCGACGCGCAGCCCACCATCCGGCATGGCGCTGACACCCATCAATTCACCGAGTGCACGCACGTCCACGACGCCGTCGGGAGCGGCCAGTCCCTCCTCGATGGTGACGAGAAGATCGGTGCCGCGAGTGCGCTCGAAAGGGCGACTTCGCGATGGTACGTGAACGGCGACACTATGTCTCGTGGAATCCGTATGGTGTGAGCGTGAGGTTAGCCAAATGACCGCGGGCGTGCCAACTTTTGCTGACACACAAGCGAGGAATTAATGGAATTCTCCGTCATAGCATTGAACGTGTTGTACGCCGTCATCGGCGTCGTCATCATGTTCGTTTCGTACCGGATCATCGACCGGCTCACGCCGGAGGTCGACTTCCCCGCCGAGCTACAGAAGGGGAACGTCGCCGTCGCGATCTTCATCGCCGCGATCTTCATCTCCATCGCGATGATCATCGGCAAGGCGCTGGGCTGATGGACGCGATGGCTGTGCGCAGGATCCTGCTCGTCGCCGCGCTGGCGCTGCTCGGCGTGCCGTCGCTCGTCGCGGCGCAGAATCCGGTGACGCAGGTGAAGAAGGCGGGTCGCGCGCTGGAGCGCGCGGCGGTGAAGCGTCAGACCGAACGCGCCACCGAGCGCTTCGATCCGATCTTCAAGAAGTACACGAAGCGCTACTTCGGCGTCGGCACGGATTGGCGGTGGTTCAAGGCGCAGGGAATGGCCGAGAGCGACCTCACGCCCACCGCACGCAGCCGGGTTGGCGCGCGCGGAATCATGCAGCTCATGCCGTCGACGTACGGGCAGATCCAGACGGCGCTGCCGCAGTTCGGCGCCATCGACAACCCGGAGTGGAACATCGCCGCGGGCATCCTGCACGACCGCGACCTGTGGACGCTGTGGAAGAAGGAGCTCGACGAACCAGAGCGCTGGCGCTTCGTGTTCGCCGGCTACAA
>Ga0193752_1003685_pt1 | contig 10415 bp, 11 predicted proteins | sample H1c1metaG_FD_144924 | JGI IMG/M metagenome (GOLD analysis project Ga0193752, IMG submission 144924) | Soil microbial communities from a riparian zone of the East river system, Colorado, United States - H1c1 | ecosystem: Environmental > Terrestrial > Soil > Riparian zone | place: USA: East River...
GCCTTTTAGCGTGGTGTAAAAGCACATGGCCGGTGGGGCTACGTCGCCGCCAATACTGCGCGCCGCCTGCAGTATGCTTGTGCCCGGCTCCACGTCAATAGTGATGTTGTCTATTGTGACTTTAAAGAGTTTCTTTTCTTCTCCCATGATTAATACATTTCAACTTCAATTTCACGCAAAGGCGCAAAGAAAGCGCAAAGGCGCAAACATCGGTTTCACGCAAAGGCGCAAAGTTCAGCCAAAACTTACAAATTGTTCGCGATACGATGAATTCCATTTTTGATCATCGGAACATTGAAATTGACCAGCAAACCGAGTCTGAGATTAGTAAGCCTGAGGTAGGTCAACAATTGTTTGTAATGCACCTCAGCCAACATTTCCACTGATTTCAGTTCAACGATCACTTTATTTTCAAGAACAACATCTGGTATAAATCCAATTCCCATATCAATCCCCTCGTATATTACTTTAACACCTCTTTGCCGAATAATTTCCAACCCCGTCTTATTCCATTCATGCGCAAATACCTCTTCATACACACTCTCAAATAAACCCGGACCAAAGTTTAGGTGTATCCTGTAACAGATATCTACAACTAACCGGGCAATCTCATTTTCACTCATGCTTCTTATTTAGAAGCAATCTCGTTCTCTGATATTAAACGTCGATCGTGAAATCTGCTTTCTTTTTGCGTCTTTGCGCTGTTATGGCGCCTTTGCGATCTCTTTGCGCCTTTGCGTGAAATTGCCTTTGCGTGAAATGTCCCCTACGCCACCACCGCCACTTCTCGTGGATCAGCGTAATGTGCTAATCCATAATTCCGCACCTGCGCTTCCTCCGGATTCAGCACATGCCATTCAAACTCATCACGGAAATGCCGTATCGCCGCGGCAACAGGCCAGGCAGCCGCATCACCGAGCGGGCAGATCGTATTGCCTTCGATCTTGCGCTGGATGTCCCACAATAAATCAATATCACTCAGCTTCCCCTTTCCATACTCGATATTCTTCAGGATCCTCTCCATCCAACCAGTTCCTTCGCGACAGGGTGAACACTGGCCGCAACTCTCGTGACGATAAAATCTCGCCAGCGTGAGCGTGTGCCGCACCACACACTGGTCTTCATCCAGCACTATGAATCCACCCGAGCCCATCATTGAGCCCGTTTGAAAACCACCGTCTGCAAGGCCTTCATACGTCATCATCCTTGGCTCGCCCTTTGCCGTTTTCAGCAAGAGATTTGCCGGTAGGATCGGAACAGAGGACCCACCAGGTATACAAGCCTTCAGTTTCTTGCCATTCGCAATGCCTCCGCAATATTCATCTGAATACAAAAATTCTTCAACAGAGATCGTCATGTCGATCTCGTAAACGCCGGGTTTATTGATATTGCCACAGGCGCTGATCAGCTTGGTGCCGGTTGACTTTCCAATGCCAATCTTCGCATATTCCTCACCACCCATGTTCAGGATCGGCACCACGGCCGCGAGTGTTTCCACATTGTTCACAACGGTCGGACAATCCCACAAACCTTTCACAGCGGGGAATGGAGGCTTGATGCGCGGATTGCCACGCTTGCCTTCCAGGCTCTCGAGCAGCGCGGTCTCCTCACCGCAGATGTAGGCTCCTGCACCGCGATGAACATATATCTCGCAATCGAAACCAGATCCCAGGATGTTTTTTCCGAGGAAACCATTGTTCCTTGCTTCTTCAATGGCCTGTTCAAGTATGTCCACTATCCAGGCGTATTCACCACGTATATATACGTAGGTGTTATTTGATCCCAATGCAAAAGAGGAAACGACCAGACCTTCGATCAGGAGGTGAGGCAGGAATTCCATCAGGTACCTGTCCTTAAATGTGCCAGGTTCTGATTCATCCGCATTACAAACGAGATAGCGCGGCACACCTTCCGGCTTGGCCAGGAAGCTCCATTTCATACCCGCCGGGAAACCAGCGCCACCCCTGCCCCTCAGTCCGCTTTTCTTGATCTCCTCAACGATATCCGAGGGCGACATCTTAAAGGCCTTCTCTGCAGCGGCATATCCGCCGTTTCTGCGATAGGCATCAAAAAAGCGAATGCCTTCGATGCCAGCCTTGTCCAGTAATACTTTTCTGCCCATATTGATTGGTCAATATTGTTATTCTTAATTACGGCATTCTTCAATGATACGGTCTACCTTCTCTTTTGTCAGGTGCTCCCTAAACGTTCTTCCCAACTGCATCATTGGCGCATAACCACAGGCGCCCAGGCATTCCACTGTCTTAAGGGTGAACATCCCGTCTGTCGTGGTTTCCCCGGTTCCTATCTTCAGCTTCTCTTTGATGTAATCGATGATCTCATCACTTCCGTTGAGCATGCAGGGACCCGTCTGGCAAACCTCGAAAATATATTTGCCCACCGGTCGGGTATTGTACATGGAATAAAAGGTTGCCACTTCATACACTTCGATGGGCTCGATCTTCAGTAGCGTGGCCACATAGTCCATCACCGGAGTGTCGAGCCATCCGCCAAACTCGTCCTGCGCCATGTGCAGTAAAGGAAGCAGGGCACTCTTGTGCTTACCCGGTGGATAGCGGCTGATGAGGCGTTCGACTTCCTGTAGTTTATCGGGTGAGAACATTTTCAAAATTAAAAATGAAAAATTAAAAGTTAAAAATGCTATAGGGCGTTCTCACTATAATTCGAATACCCTAACATGAATAAATCAAAAATGAAAAATTTAAAATTAAAAATGCTATAAGGCTGCCACTCTCCATTATCGAATAAGGTGTCGAATCACAAATTTTCCAGGATAAGCCGCTTCTTCATTTTTAATTTTAAATTTTTAATTTTTGATTTGCCTCACGCATCCATCTCTCCGGCAATCAGGTTCAGGCTGCTCATCACAATGATCGCATCGCTGAGCATGCTCCCTTTCACAAGTTCCTCATAAGCCTGGTAATACACAAAACAGGGTCTGCGGAAGTGTAGCCTGTACGGGCATCTCCCCCCATCACTGATCAGGTAGAAACCAAGTTCACCATTGCCACCTTCCACGCTCACGTACACTTCTCCGGGTGGTATGTCGATCTCTCCCATCACGATCTTGAAATGCCAGATCAGCGCCTCCATTTTCGTATATACATCTTCCTTAGGTGGAAGGTAGTATTCGGGAATGTCGGCATGGAAAACTTCCGCCTCCGCTCCTTTGAATTCCTGCACCTTCTGGTATGCCTGTTTGATCAGACTGATCGACTGCCACATCTCCTGGTCGCGGACAAGGAAACGGTCATAGCAATCACCCGTAGTGCCCACAGGCACGGTGAATTCAAAATCTTCATAGCTGCTGTATGGCGTGTGCACCCGCACGTCGTAGTCGACACCGGCAGCACGAAGATTGGGGCCGGTGAATCCATAATTCATCGCCCTTTCTGCGCTGATCGCTCCTACGCCGATGGTTCGCTCCATGAAAATCCTGTTGCGCTGGAACAGGTTGTCAAATTCTCTTAACACGCGTGGATATTCAGCCAGGAATTTTTCCAGCCTGTCGTATGCCGTTTGCGTGAAATTCCTTTCAAATCCGCCGATGCGGCCAATATTTGTTGTAAGTCTTGAGCCGCATATCTCTTCATACACTTCATAGATCAGTTCACGGTACTGCATCAGGTAAAGAAACCCGGTGTATGCACCCGCGTCCACTCCAACGATGCTGTTACAGATCAGGTGGTCCGAGATCCGCGCGAGTTCCATGATGATGATCCTGAGATAGTCGACCCTTTTCGGAGTTTTGACCCCGAGTAATTTTTCGCAGGTGAGGTGCCAGCCCATATTATTGATGGGTGATGAACAATAGTTCAGCCTGTCGGTGAGGGGAGTGATCTGGTAGAGCGGACGACGCTCGGCAATTTTTTCAAAGGCGCGGTGAATGTACCCCACGGTCTGGGTTGCGGACACGATGCGTTCGCCATCGAGCTCAAGAATATTCTGAAAAACGCCATGGGTCGCGGGGTGCGTTGGACCCAGGTTGAGTGTGGTCGTTTGTTTTCCAATTGAACCTTCCGGTAACGTTATATGGTGATCAGACATGAAAGCCTTTTCTTTATTTTTATTTAGTCGCGCCCGAACATTTCATCATCCTTGTCCACCCGCGTTTGTTCTTCGAGCGGAAACTCCTTTCTCATCGGGAAGTAGTCCATCTCATCTACATTTAATATCCTGATCAGGTTGGGATGGCCAACGAAGTTCACGCCAAAGAAATCATAGGTCTCCCTTTCCATCCAGTTGGCTGCCGCAAAGATCTTAGTGGCCGTGTAAACATCGGGTTTCTCTGTGCTGACGAAGATTTTGAATCGTATGCGCACATTGTCTACCAGGTTATGGAGGTGGTAGACGACCGCCAGTTCCCGGCCAGGCTGGTCGGGATAGTGAACCGCCTGGAGGTCGGTAAGAAATCTGAATTTCAGTTCGTCGTCTTCATACAGGAACTGAAGAAGTTTCAGATTCATGTCTTTGGGCAATTCGAAAGTCAGCATGCCATAGGGCTCGTGGAAGTCGACAACCTGGTCGGGAAATTTTTCCCTGATTCGTTCGGATATTCGTTCATTGCTCAATGCCATGTGGTCGCAAAATGAAAAATGAAAAATTAAAAATCAGAAGTTGGAAATGCATGCAGGGTACGCTTGCCTCCTCCAATTTTGTTTTTGATTCTTTAGCATTTTTAACTTTTAACTTTTAATTTATTGAATGCCATAACTGTCCATAAGTCCCTGATACCGCTCTCCCGTTCTTCTCCTCAGACTTTCCTTTCCAACCAGGTCCTGGATCTTGATGATGCCATCGATCACTGCTTCCGGACGGGGAGGACAACCCGGGATATAAACATCGACAGGGATGATCTGGTCGATACCCTGCAATACACTATAAGAATCAAAAATTCCTCCACTGCAGGCACAGGCACCCATGGCCAGCACCCAGCGGGGTTCGGCCATCTGCAGGTAAACCTGTTTGACCACGGGTCCCATCTTTTTGGCGATAGTGCCCATCACCATCAGCAGGTCGCACTGGCGGGGTGAGAATCCCACTCGCTCCGACCCAAAACGCGCGAGGTCATAGTGTGCGCCCATCGTGGCCATGAATTCAATGCCGCAGCAGGATGTAGCGAAAGGCAGCGGCCAGATCGAATTCTGACGCGCGAGGCCGACGACTTTATCAAGAGTAGTTGCAAAATAACCTTCGCCTCCCAGTCCTTCAGGACCTTCCTTCACAAGTTTCAGGTTCGATTCACCTGATAAATTATATTGTACCGGACGTGCCATAGTTTTTTATTTTCAATCCTCCCATTTCAACGCGCCTTTCTTTATTATATAAACAAAGCCGCAGAGGAAAAATCCAACAAACATCATAACGGCGAGAAAACCATCCCAACCGAGTCCTTTGAAATTAACAGCATAGGGGTAGAAAAAGATCACTTCCACATCAAATAATACGAAAAGAATGGCCACAAGGAAATACTTGATCGACATTGGCTGGCGGGCATTGCCGACGGCATCGATACCGCTTTCGAAATTCTCCAGTTTGTCGGCCCTTTTCCTGCTGGGGCCCAGCAGGTGGGTCACCCCCATCATAACACCTATAAAGGCCATGGCGAAGAACAACTGGATGCCTACAGGCAGGTACCAGTAAGCACTTTCTGCTGATGGTGTTGCCGCCTGTAGTAAAAATAGATCCATGCCTAAAAATTAAGTTCTCCTTCCGCTGTGGTTATGCCTGCAAAATTACGTTAGCATCGGCAATTTACCAGTACAAATAAAAATCCCCCGCCACAACGTAACGGGGGATTGAATTAATATCTGTTTTCGTATTATTCGTCATTTTTCTTCGCAGAAGACTTAGGCTTGCTGCCTGACTTCGACTTGGTCTTGGCCTTGCTCTTTGATGATGACTTGGAGGCTGTTGAACCAGTAGATCTTTTTGGCGGTGGTGCAGTAAGAATCTTCTTGATGCGCACCGCATCTTCATTGGTAGAATCAATTGCCAGCACCTTATCTAGATAGGCCAGCGCTGTGTCTTTTGATTTTGCAATGTCATTGTAGTAGGAAACCAGGTAGAAGTTGGCAACAATCGCCTGCGTTTTGAACTTGCCGGTGCCGCTGTCGAGCGCAAGTGCTTTATCGGCCAGTTCCTTGTAGGCATCCACTGCAAGTCCCTTTTCCATGGTGGTATCCTGAGCCGTTTTTGCCCTGGCACACCAGAGGTATCCATAAATCGCATCCGGGAACTTAGTCTTGTAGGTGTTACAGAACAGGCTGTCGGCCTTTACATAGTTTCCGGCGGCATAGTGTGCGTGGGCCCAGTTGTACAGGTCGGTCTGGCTGGGTTCTTTTTCCATTGCGTACGCCCTGCCAAGCCATTCGGCTTCCAGGTTCCTGTTGCCCGATCTCTTGGCCATCGCAGCGGCATTTGCGATAAATTTCGCCTTGTTTGCCGCCACGGTATCCTTGTCGATCGCCATGTTGTAATATTTGGCGATGAGGCTATCGTACATCCCTTTACCACTATTGCCGGCAACAGTGGCACCCGTACTGTCGGAACCGGTAGAGTCTGAAGCCGCCATACTGGTACTGTCTGGGGCGCCCATTTTAGAATAGATCTTGGCCATTTCTTCGTAGTCAGTAGCCAGGACGATCGAAGTATCCGCCTTAAGGAGGAAGGTGTCCATTGCGCCTTTTGCAGTTTGGATGTCACCGAGGGTGTCGGCAGTGTAGGCGATCATACGGTACATCCTTGGACTTACTTTTTCTTTGTTCTGGGCGATCAGTTCCCTGGCACGTTTCTGCGCACCTGCAAAATCACCCTTGGCGTAGGTATAGTCGGTTTTCGCATACTCCATTTCAGGACCCGGATCGGTGTGGGCGATGTATTTATCAAGGTAAGCACCTGCCTTGTTCACATCGCGGAAATACCAGTAATAGTATTGTTCAAAATACGTAGGTGCATAAGTAGAATCGATCTTGGCTGCTTCATCCCATGCAGGAAGGAAGTAGTCAGGATTGTTCTGAGTAAGATAGATCCTGCCGATACGAACTTTCGCTGCAGCAAGTGTAGGATCTAGTTCAAGCGCTTTGGTATAAGATGTCACCGCATTACCTCCATCGATGAGCTTGCGGTAGGCATCACCCATGATCAGGTAGGTATAGGCGTTCTTGAATTTTTTTGTTGTTGTAGCCTGGGTCAGCTTCTGCACAGCGTAGGTGGCATCTCCGTTCCGGGCGTCCACATTGGCCGTGCCGATGGCATTCAATACATCCACGTCTTTCCCTTTGGAAAGGTTGATGGCTGTTTCAAAATGCTGACGGGCCTCGTTTGTTTTTCCTTCCATCAGTTCTGTCTGGCCCATTCCCACGAGAATTAACGGAGCATTACCGTTAGCAGTAAGCGCTTTCTGATAAAGTGCTTTTGCTCCCGCGGAATCCTTGGTTTTCAATAAAACCTGACCAAGCCAGTAGGTGGCTTCGGCATCGTTGGGATCTTCAGCAACTTTCTTGTCCAGAATGTCCTTAGCGCTCTTGTAGCGTTCGTAGTAGATGAATTTCTTTGCGTCATCTACTTTCTGGGCAAAGAGCATGCTGCTGCAAAGTATACCTGATACTAACAGACTTAATACACGTTTCGTCATATTGGTTGGCGTAATTTTAAAGGTTGTAAAATATATATTTTTTTAATCTACTTGGAAATTTTAATGTCCCTCACGTCAAAATTCATTCTCGCAGGCAGCAGATATGCGCTCTTGAAAATGAGCTGGCCTTTTTCATAGATGAGAAAATTGGTGAAACCGCTGCCAACACCTTTATAATTTTCTTTCAGGATATAATACAAAGGCCGTACCATGGGATATCTCAACGCGGCAATGTTTGCCTGATACGGTTTTACATAGGTGCCCGTACAGCCACGGCATTCAATGGAAGCAATGTTAAGTTTTTCTAAAAAACTGACCGTCTCAGGATCATTCTTGTTACCCACCCAGCTCACGCCCAATAATCCTATTGCGTCATTATTGGCTGAAACATAGTCTATTAAGGCTTGACTATTTTTTGCAGCCACGATATTGGAGGAAATTTTTTCGCCTTCGAGCAATGAATCTACAACAAATCTCACAGTGCTCGTTGCAGAAGTTCCGTCGAGCAGCAATTTATATTTGTAGCCGCTGGTGCCCTTGGCCAGAGAGCGTATGTCCTGCATGGTGAACATAGTGTCCTGGCATTTTTTGTTGGTCACTACCGCGATGGCATCATAGGCGATGGGCCCAAAAGGGGGCATGAAGCTCAGTTTCGCTTTCAGCCTGTTCTGCTCGTCACGTGTAAGTCCACGGGTAACGATTACCATCCTGACACTGTCGTTGTTAAGATCATTAAGACATTCCGCCTCAGGCTTGTAATGCACATTGATGTGCGCATTCGGATGCAATGATTCAAAGACCTGCACCTGTGAGTCGATGACCGGGCGGAACGACTCATCTACACTGATATTTATGGTGCCGGAAGTGGTGGTTTCCATGGGTTTGCCGGGTTCGCCCGCACAACCGGCCAGCACACTGCTCGCCGCCAATACTATGATTCCCAGTCCTAAAAATCTGAGCCCTTTCAATTTGTTTCTGTTTGTGGCTATTTAAAATAATTTCTGCTCACCCCCCTGTATATCCTGAATCCTCCATACAGAAGACAGAGCCCTCCAAATATATATGAGAATGGTTTGGGAGGAAATTCCATAGCGATGCCGAGTAAATCTGATGTTAAAAAAAATCCTCCCATCACTGCATAAATGATGCCCATTCCGAGGTCCATTAACGAACGCCTGTTGGCGTAGGCCTTTTTTCGGTTCTCTTCAAGATCAGTTGCCATCGCAGTTTCGCGTTAAGGGGCGGTAAGATATGAAATATGTTATAAAGACATTTTTCGCTTTAGGTTTACATTTGCTGCCACAATAAAAATTATGTCCAAACCAGGTCTTCCACCGGGAACCCGTGACTTTTCCGCGGAAACGGTCCGCAAAAGGAATTATATTCTGAACACCATCAGGGAGGTTTTTGAATTATATGGATTTCAGCCGTTGGAAACCCCGGCGATCGAGAACCTGGAGACGTTGATGGGCAAATATGGAGAGGAAGGTGACAAATTGATCTTCCGCATATTAAATAACGGTATCGCCGACCCGAAAAACGTTGAAAAGACGCGTATGGCATTTGAACAGGTGATGGAAGGGAAAAATGACCGCAACCTGACAGAAAGGGCCCTGCGATATGATCTCACAATTCCCTTTGCACGCTACGTGGCGATGAATCATGGGCAGTTGACCTTCCCTTTCAAACGCTACCAGATCCAGCCCGTCTGGCGGGCCGACCGCCCGCAGAAGGGACGATATCGCGAATTCTGGCAGTGTGATGCGGACGTGGTGGGCAGCAGATCCCTGCTCAATGAGGCGGAATTTGTGCAGATTTATGACCTCGTCTTTAAAAGACTTGGACTGGATGGCTATGAGCTGCGGATCAACTCCCGTAACATACTGGTAGCCATCGCCCTGGCCAGCGGAGGCAGGGAACAACTCACCGCGATCACTACGGCCATCGACAAGCTCGACAAGATCGGCCTGGAAAAAGTGCAGGAAGAACTGATCTCCAGGTCATTGAGCCATGCACAGGTTGAACTGATCACCCAATACCTCCGGATCGGGGGCAACAATGCCACAAGCCTCGGCAGTCTCAAAGCGCTGCTGGTCAATGCTTCAGCCGAAAGCAGGGATTTTGCGGAGCAGGGCCTGTCGCAACTACAGACGGTGCTTGACCTGGTGAAGCCCGAAATTCATGGGTTGCCAGTGGTAATTGACTTTACGCTCGCGCGGGGACTCAGCTACTACACAGGGATTATTTTCGAGGCAAGGGCGCCGGCTTCCGTTCAGATTGGCAGTATCGGCGGGGGTGGCCGATATGACGACCTTACCGGACTTTTTGGGGTATCCGATGTGCCTGGTGTGGGTATCTCCTTTGGGGTAGACCGCATTTATGATGTGATGGAAGAACTGAAGGCTTTCCCGGCCACCTTGCAGATCCCAACCCAGGTGCTGTTCCTGAACCTGGGTGAAGCCGCATCAGAAGCTGCCTTCAACCTGCTCGGCCAGCTCAGGGCCACTGCAGTGCGTGGTGAGCTCTATCCCGAGTATCAAAAGATCGACAGGCAGTTCAAATATGCCGAGAAGAAAAATATTCCCTTTGTAGTTACAGTGGGAGATGAAGAACTGAAAAACAAGTCGGCCAGGATCAAGGACATCCGTAGCGGAACAAGTGTTACCCTGTCGTGGAAAGAACTGATCCGGCACGACTTTGGACTTAGCCCAGCGGCGAGCGATAAGAAATGAAAAATCAAAAGTTAAAAACCAAAAAT
>Ga0193752_1003686_pt1 | contig 10413 bp, 7 predicted proteins | sample H1c1metaG_FD_144924 | JGI IMG/M metagenome (GOLD analysis project Ga0193752, IMG submission 144924) | Soil microbial communities from a riparian zone of the East river system, Colorado, United States - H1c1 | ecosystem: Environmental > Terrestrial > Soil > Riparian zone | place: USA: East River...
ATGGCCGTTCTCGACACTCGCGACGACGACATTTCCGTCGGAGGCGATCGCGGTGTGCCTGGCGGCGTCCTCTGACGCTGTGCCGAATTGGCGGTTGTAGACGAGCGTGCCCTGCGAGGTGAGCTTTGTGAGGTAGGCATCGGTACCGCCCGCGCTCGTCTGATCGGAGGCGAGGGCGCCGCCGACCTGGCCTCCGACATAGATGTTGCCCGAGGCGTCGATGCTGACGGCGTTGGCGCGATCGTTCGAGGTCGGCGCGATCTGGCGCACCCAGGTCTGCTTGCCGTCAGAATCGTATTTCGCGACGAAAGAATCACTGCCGGAGCCGATCGCCGTCGGCGTGAGATCGCCGGTGACGGAGCCCGCGACGACAACGCTGCCGCTCGAGGGATCGACCGCGAGCGAGTACGCGCCCGCACTGCCCGCGCTGCCTAGCAGCTTGGTCCATTGTACCGCACCGGTGGAATCGTACTTCGTGAGGAACACGTCCTCGGAGGCCTGGTTGATCGCGGAGCCGAAACTTCCCGTGCTGTTGCCGACGACATAGACGTTGCCGTCCGCATCGGTGGCCACCGCCTTTGCGGCGGCGGTGCCGGTCTCTGGCTTGATGTTGGAGGAGAACTGGCTAGCGGGCGTCGTGGTGAGATCGGTGAGCTTGATCAGCCGGCCCTGCAGATTGTCGCCCTTGCCGCTGGACCCGGCGACATAGAGCGCGGGCTCGGCTTGCGCCGAGGAGAGATCGACGAGTTCGCCCGAGGCCGTCTTGATCTCAGTGCCCCAGCTGGCGGTGCCCTCGGTGAGGTCGCCGCCCGTCTGGATGCGCTTGAAGCGCGTGGCGAAGCCGGCCGCGCTGAGCTCATCGTTGACATGGGCGTTGATATTGTCGAGCGAGAGCGTGCCCTGAACATCGGCGAGATCGATGACGACATCGGTGGTCACGCCCGCCTTGGTGATCGAGACCGTGAAACTGTCGGACGCCGAGACCCCGGGAACGGGATCAAGGATTCCAGCGCTCTTCACGACGGGCCCGCTCATGTAGTTCAGCTTCGCATAAGGGATCGTGCCGGTGCTTTGCACTGACGACGTCTTCCTGCCCGCGAGCACTGCGAGATTCGTGAACTCGGCGGATTTCAGGAAGTCGCGAACCTGCTCGAGGCCGTCCTGATAGTCGCGATTCAAACCCGGGCGCTGGCCGCTCATCGTTTCATCGCGGTTCGCCATCGTTGCGAGCGCGTCGAGACGATTCATTGCATTGTAGAGCGCGAACAAACGGTTGTTGTCGGCCACGAGCGCCGGGTTTCCGAACGAGCTCGGCGACTCGTGCGCAAGCGTGGTCTTCAGCAACGCGGCAAGCTGAGACTGCGATCCCGTTTCCCCACCGGCTTTGGCGAAGAGCGATCTATCCTTGGGATCGAAGTATGGATCGCTGCTGCGTGCGGCGGCGTCTGCGCGTTCCTGAGGAGGTTTCTTGACGCTGAAATCCCATGGCGCCGTCAGGCGCGGTGTCTGCGACGCAACGCTTCGCGACCCCGTCTGCGGCGCTTTCGCGGCGTAGTAGTTGAGCAGCAGTGATGAGTCGAAACCGATGATCGCCACGAGCACTTGTCCTGGATCCGGCACCACCATCACCCGCCGCGGCTTAAGAGTTTGCGAAGGATCGCACAGACAAAGACGGTTAATCGGGCATTAACGACGAACTGGCATCAATTCCGCCATGACCGCGTCCTCGAGAAGAAACGCCGGCGAGCCCTACGAACACGGTCTTGCGCTGGCCGGTCTGGGCCGCCATGCCGAGGCGATCGAGCAATTCGAGCGCGCGCTGGCCGCGCGTCCGAACGACGCACATGTGCTGTTTGCGCTCGGCCGGACCGCGGAGGCGATCGGTCACGGGGCCGCCGCGGAGGCCTTCTTTCGCCGTGTCCTCGATCGGGAGCCCGATCGGATCGCAGCGCTGGTCAATCTCGCCAACCTGATGCGCAAGGCCGCACGCACGGCCGATATCATCGACCTGCTGAGGCCGGCGCTCGAGCGCAATCCCGAGCGCGCCGAATTGTGGCTCACGCTGGGCTCGGCCTTGCGCGAAGCGGGCGATCTCCCAACCGCCGAAACCTTCTACCGCGAGGCCCTGCGGTTTCAGCCCGGCTACGCACCCGCGCTGGGCAATTTGGCGGACTTGCTGGCCGATCGCGGCGGTGTGGACGAGGCGCTCGCGCTCTACGAGCGCGTGCTCGCCGCCGACCCGCGCAATGCGCAAGCGCGTCTCAATCGCGCGATCCTGTTTCTCATGCGCGGCGAGCTCAAGAAGGGCTGGCGCGATTACGAATACCGGCTGCGGATCAAGGGACGGATGATCTCGGCCGACCACGGCTTGCTCGAATGGGACGGCAAAGCGCGCGACGGCAAGACCGTGCTGGTGACGGCCGAGCAAGGGATCGGCGATCAGATCATGTTCGCCAGTCTCATCCCGGAGCTCGCGGCAAAGCCGGGCAGAGTGATCCTGGAAACGGAAGCGCGGCTGGTCCCGCTGTTCTCGCGCTCGTTCCCGCATGTGACGGTCGAGGCCGCTCGGCTGCAACAGCGCGGCGGGACGCCGGTTGCGACCTACGACTGGCTCAAGCCGAACCATGAGGCGCACGCGGCGATTGCGCTTGGTTCACTGCCGAGGCTTCTTCGAAACGACATCGCTGCGTTTCCGAATCCGCATGCCTATCTCTCCGCCGACGTGCACGAACGCGCGCATTGGGGGAAGTGGCTGAACGCGCAAGGAGCGGGTCCCTTTGTCGGGCTGTGCTGGCGAAGCGGTCATGTGACGGGTCTGCGCGCGGCGCAATACGCTCCGCTGAACGCATGGGCGGACTTCATCCGCGACTGCCCGGCGACGCCGGTCTCGCTGCAATACGACATGCAAGCCGACGAATTCGAAGCGCTGCAGCGCCTCAGCGGGCGGCCGATCCTGGTTCCCCCGCGTCTCAACCAGAGGCAGGAGATCGACCGCACTGCGGCGCTGATCTCGACGCTGCAAACGGTGGTCAGCGCCCCGACATCGGTGTCCTGGATCGCGGCCGCTCTCGGCGTGCCGACGTTCAAGATTCTCTACAACAATTCCTGGACATCGTTTGGAGAACGCTACGAGCCCTTCGCGCCGTCATGCCGATGCATGATGCCGAAAGCGAGCGGTGATTGGAAAAATGCGTTCGAGCGAGCTGCGAGCGAGCTTAAGCCGTTGCCGACGCGTGGCGTGAGGCCCGCGCCGTAGCGACGGCATCAGCGAGGTCCTGCGCGATGCGATCGCCGGCCTTTCCGTCGATCGTGTTGAGGCTTGCCGCGCGCATGTCGCGGCGACGATCCGGATCGCTGATCAGTCTCCACACCGCGCGGGCGATATCCTCGGCGCGCATGGCGCGGCCCAAACCCAGCCTGATCCCCATTCCGGCCTGCTCAAAGCTGGACGCCGAATGCAGTTGATCATCGGTCAGCGCGAGATAAAGCGCGGGCACGCCAAGCGCGCCAAGCTCGTAGGCGGTCACACCGAACGACACGAGCGCCAGATCGGCGGAGGCGAATTCGCTGCCGAGATCGGAAATGCCCTGCACCGTCTCGAAGTTCGGGCGCATCGACTCGATTTCGCGGGCCAGACGCGACGGGTTGCGAAAGCCGGGCCCGATGACAAAGCGCGCGCCGAACGGAACGGTGATCTTGGCAAGCCCGCAGGCCGCGAGGCGCGTGAGGTCCAAAGGATCGCTGCCGCCCATGCTGATGACCAAGCGCGCGCGCACGGCATCAAGCGACACGCGATTGGGCACGACCGTTGTCGGGTCGAAGCCGAGAAGCGCCCACTCCCAGCCGACACGCACCTGGGTGCGCGCGCCCTTCCAGGAAAGAGTTTCGACCTGAGGGACCGGCGGGTAGTAGGCGTGGGTCGCCGACAAGCGGCGGTCGGAGCCGTCATCGATCACGGCGACGACCGGAATCTTCTCCGCCAGGCGCACCAGATCGTCGCGCGCCAGATTCTCGCGCGCGTCACAGACCACGATGTCGGGGCGCTTGGAGGCCACAAGCGAGGCCAGAGCGTTGCCTTTGCCCAGTGCAGGCAGCAGAAAGGTCTCGAAGCCGGCATCGTGCACGGACTTGGCCGCGTCGGCATCGCCATTGATCGCAAAAACGACGCCAAAGCCCTGCCGGTCGCGCAGTGCCCGCGCTAGCGTCAGGCTGCGCTTCACATGGCCGTAGCCGTAGGTGAAACCGCCGTCGCAGCGGATGAGCGCGATGCCGCCGCCATTGTCGAGCGCCTTCTGGCGCACATGGGCGTTCATCGTCCGCAAGCGCGGTTCATGCTCGAGCAGAAGCAGCAGATCGGCGAGCGAGGCTTCGCCAGCCTTCGCTTGAAGCCGCTCGTGAATCGTTTCGATAAAGGCAAGATCGTCCGGGGTGTCGATGGTCAACCGGGCGCCGCGATGGGCAAGGCGCGGATCGGGCGTTGCGTGAACGATGCGCACGAAGTCCGGATGCGCCTTGAAATATCCCGAGACATGCTCGCGCGCGATCGGATCGTCCGCCGCTTCGGCAACAAGGCGGTCCAGCGCGCGGCGTGAGAACGGATCGACGCCTTCATGCGCGCAAGGCGCTCCCGGCTCGACGAGGACATAATCCCCGTCGGCGGCGATCAGCGCGTTCACCATGTGATCGACGAACTGCGGATCGATGAAGGGGGCGTCCGCGGACACGCGCACGATGACATCGGCTTCAGTCTGCTCAGCCGCGAGCCGAAAACGCGTGAGAACATCGTCTTCCGGACCGCGCATGACATCGATTTTCTCGTCGCGGCAATAACTCGCGATCGCATCGTCGCGCGGATTGTCCGAGGTGGCGACCACGATCCAGTCCAGCGTATGGCAGCGGGTCAGGCGGTAAAGCACGTGCCACAACAGCGGCTTGCCAGCGACCGGCCTCAGCACTTTGCCGGGAAGCCGCGTCGAGCCCATGCGGGCCTGAACGATGGCGACGACGCGCGGAGCCGGCCGCTTGCTCATCAAGCGGGCTCCCAATTGGCGCGCACATGGCGCAGCGGACGAAGTCCGTCAGACGGATCGGCGCGCCATTCGCGGTCGGAAAGTTCGGCCGCGACGGGTTCCTTGAAGCCTGCACCGTCGGCGCGCTCGCCTTCGCGGATACGCGCAATCACCGGCGCGATTTCCTGCGGCAGCCAGCAATGGCCGGCCTCGTACTCGGCACCCGTCCCGTCGAGATCGAGATGGAACTCGACCGCGGACGCGCCCCAGCGATGCACGGCGCGTTCGATCACCGCAGGCGAGCGCGTGTGGTCGGACCAGCCGGCGGGCACCCGGGCTTCGTTGCGGATCGCCGCGATGGCGGAGAGATTGGCTTCCTCGGGCGGCGCCGGGTAGGCGGAGACGCAATGCAGCACCGTGATGTCGCCGCAGCGGGCGCGTTTCAGCGTCGTAACCGCCGCTTTGATCTCGGGCATCGTCGCCATGCCGGTCGAAATGATCACTGGCTTGCCGGTGGCCGCGCAGGCTTCGAGAAGTCCGTGCCACAGAAGCTCGTAGGACGCGATCTTGTAGAACGCGACGAACGGCTCGAGCTCCTCGACGGCGGCGAGATAGAATGGCGTGCAGGAGAATTCGATTTTGCGCTCGCGCGCGCGCTCGGCGAGCGGCGCGAGATGGGCAACCGGCAGTTCCCATTTGACGCGCGCGCGATGCTTTGCGCTTCTAGCGAGAATTTCCGGCGCGAACAATTCGGCGATGCGGAAGAGTTGAAACTTGACGGCATCGCAACCGCAATCGGCGGCCGCATCGACAAAAGCGAGCGCGCGCGAAAGGTCCTGACTGTGATTGCTGGATGCTTCAGCGATGAATTTGACCGGCACGCGTACCCCCGCACTTAACGGCTTTTTAAACGGTGCATGGCTAAGACCGCGTTAACGGAGTGTGCCAATGGGAGCGTCTGCCGCCAAAACCGTCATTTCGTGGAGCGATCACGCGGGGAGCGATCACGACGGTCCGCTGGTGACGCGGGTTCACGACTTCGACGTGATTGCGTGCCAAGTCTGCGGCTTCCGGCACGTCATTCCCCTGCCCAATCCGGCGAGCCTCGAGCGCGCCTATCGCGAGGCCTATTACAGCGAAGAAAAGCCGAAATTCCTGACCCATGCCGGCGAAGACCAGGAATGGGCAGCCTTGTCCCAACGCGACCGTCTGGAGAGCCTGGAGGCGTTGCTGCCGTCAAACCGCAGGCGCCTGCTGGACATCGGCGCCGGCCCCGGTTTCTTCCTCAAGACGGCCGCTTCGCGCGGCTGGCATGTGCTCGGTGTCGAGCCATCACGCCAGGCGGCTGCGCACGCGCGCGGCCTCGGCATCGAAATGGTCGAAGGTTTTTTCAACGCCGAGACGGCTGCGCGGCTCGGACGCTTCGATGTCGTCCATCTCAACAACGTGCTCGAGCATGTTCCCAATCCGCTGGAAATCGTTTGCCTGGCGCGCGACCTGCTGACGCCGGGTGGACTCATCTGCCTCAACGTGCCCAACGATTTCACGCCGTTCCAGCAAAGCGCGCGCCACAGCCTGACGCTGTCCGAGTGGTGGGTGGCGCCGCCTCATCATCTCAACTATTTCGATTTCGATTCGCTCTCTGAGCTCGTGACGCGTCTCGGGTTCGAGGTGCGCGAACGCTCCACCAGTTTTCCGATGGAGCTGTTCCTGCTGATGGGCCTGGATTACACGAAAGACAGTGATCTCGGCCGCGCCTGCCACAATCAGCGCAAACGCTTCGATCTCGGCCTCGAACATGCGGGCTTTGCGGATACGCGCCGGGCCTTTTATCGCGCGCTCGCGGCGGCCGGCCTTGGACGAGAAGCCGTGGTCGTCGCGGTGAAAAAATGAGCGCCACGCCGTTCTTCATCGTCTCCTCCGGCCGTTCCGGCACGGCGATGATGGTGAAGGCGTTGGCGGCGGCCGAAGGCGTCACCATCGAGCACGAATACATGGTGCATTACGTCCAGCCCTTGGCCGTGCGGCGGTATCAGGGACTGGCCGACGAACGCGAGGCCAAAGCGAGACTTTCGATGACCCATGGCGCCGCGCTGCGTTACGCGCAGACGCGATTGTGGGGCGACTCATCGAACAAGCTGTCGTGGCTGATTCCCGATTTGACGGAGCTGTTTCCCGAGGCGCGATTCATCCATCTCGTGCGCGACGGGCGGAAGGTCGCGAGCTCGTATTTCTACAAGCTCGGCGACGAATGCTATGACGACCGCTCGACCGAGATCCTCGCTGAGTATTTGGCGGGCCGTGCATCGGATGCGCCGCCGCCCGAAAAGAAATATTGGTGGCCGCAGCCCAAGAGCGGCGAGCCCTGGGCGAAGGAATTTCCGCGGTTCAACCAGTTCCAGCGCATCGTCTGGCACTGGAGCGAAGTCAATCGCGTCATCCTACGCGATCTGAAAGACGTTCCCGAAAACCGCCGGATGTTCATCCGGCTCGAAGATCTGCGGGCGCAGCCCTCCACGGTCACCTCGCTGATGGGGTTCCTCGGCATCCCTTATCGCGACAGCCATTTCTCGACATTCACGAGGCCACACAACGTCAATCGTCCCGCGGATACGATGCTGACGCCCGAGCAGGCCGCGCAATTCGCGCTGCTGGCGACGCCGATGATGAAGCGCCTGGGCTACGCCGGACAGGCGGAATACGCCGTAAATTACTAATTCCGTAAGCCAAAAATTAACCGCAAGCGAAGAAGGTTCGGATGCTGCAAACGGCACGCGATCTCGCGTGTCTTCCGGGCCGCTCCGATGACCGATCTCTGCGATCTCTGCCGTTCGTCCGCCCTCGAGCCGGTGTATCAGCCGCCGGGCAGCGGCCGCGGCCTTACGGTCTATCTTTGCGACTATTGCGGGCTTATGCAGAGCCTTCCGCGAATCGATCGCGCCCCGCGCCGCGCCGCCACGGTCTCGTCGGGCGCCGATTGGGGCAATGTGCGCTACGGCAAAGGCTTTCGCACCGAGGCCTGTCTTTCGATCCTGCGCGCCCGCGCCGATCTCGGTCAGAGTCTCAGCGCGCTCGATGTCGGCTCCAATCGCGGCTCGTTTGCGCGGGCGTTGCTCGCGGAAGCGCCGCGCGCGCGGCTGACTTGCGTCGAACCGGACGAACGCGTCGCACGATCCTGTTCGAACATCGAGCGCGTCGAGAGCGTGTGCGCGCGTATCGAAGACACGAGCTTTCCCGACGAGACCTTCGACATCATCCACTCCTGCCACACGATCGAACATTTGAGGAGCCCGAACGAGGTACTGGCGGAGCATTGGCGCACGCTGAAGCCCGGCGGCCTCTTGATCGTCGATGCGCCCAATATCGGCCTGATCTCGTCCGACGACATTCTCGAAGAATGGTTCATCGACAAGCATCTGTTCCACTTCTCGGCGGGCACGCTCGCGCGCCTGCTCAACGCAAACGGGTTTGAAGTGGTCGACGGACCCGATACCTCCGATCGCGAGAACCTGCTGTTTGCCGCGCGCAAGCGCCCGGTGGCAGCCCGCCCGATCGCGCGCGCCGACCGCGAAGCCGATCGCGCGTTGGAACTGATCACCAGCTACGTCACCAAGCGCGCGCGCAATCTCGCGGCGCTGACCAAGGTCGCCGCCGAGCTCGCGTCGTTCTCACATAAGCGCGTCGTGCTGTGGGGCGCAGGCCGACTGTTCGACGCGCTCGTCCTGCACGGCGGATTCGATCCGAAATCACTCGCGCTTCTGATCGACACGCACCTGAAGCTCCATATGGACGATCGTCATGGCATGAAGCTCTCGGGACCTGAGGACCTTGCCGCCGTGAACCCGGGCCTCATCGTGGTGATGTCGCGCGCCTTTGCCAGCGAGATCTCGAAGATCGCCAAGGCGCAAGCGCCCCAAGCCGAAATTCTTCTCTACTCCGACCTCCTCTCCCGTGCCCGTGGCCGATCGGCCGCATAGCAAGGTTCTCGTCCATGAGTGCAGCTCTTTCCCTTCGTTCGGTTCGCAGCGCGCACGATCCCAAACTGATCGCGCGGCTCGTCGCGGCCGCCAAAGACATCCGCACGATATCGATCGCCGCCATCTATCACGCCGGTTCCGGTCATCCGGGCGGTGCGCTGTCGGTTGCCGACGTGCTTGCGGCGCTCTACGGCGCCGAGATGAACATGTGGCCCGAGCGGCTTGCCGATCCCGACCGCGACCATTTCGTGCTGTCCAAGGGACACGCGGCGCCCGCGCTTTATGCCGCCGGCGCACATTTTGGATTCTGCACCGCGGACGAGGTGCTCACGCTGCGCAAACTGGGCAGCCCGTTTCAGGGCCATCCGCATGTCGCGGACCTGCCCTGGGTCGAGACCAGCACCGGTTCGCTTGGTCAGGGCTTTTCGGTCGCGCTCGGCATGGCGATGGGCCTGAAGCTCAAGAAGAGCACAGGGCGCGTCTACGCCGTGCTGGGCGACGGCGAGCTCCAGGAAGGCGAAGTGTGGGAAGCCGCGATGTGCGCCGCGCATCATCGCCTCGACAATCTGGTCGCCATCGTCGACTACAACAAGCTTCAATCCGACGATCTGAACTCCAACATCATGGGGCTGGAACCGCTGGGCGATAAGTTCAGCGCCTTCGGCTGGCACGTCATCGAAGTCGACGGTCACGACCTCGACGGCCTTGTCGGCGCGTTCGAAGCGGCGTTCGAACTCGACGGCAAGCCCGTGGTCATCCTTGCCCACACGGTCAAGGGCAAAGGCGTTCCATTCATGGAGAAGGTCCCGCAGTGGCATGGCAGCGTGAAGCTGACGCGCGAGCAGGCGGAGGACGCGCTCAAGGCGCTCGGTTGCGGCGCGCAAGATCTCAAGAGGTGGCTCGATGTCCGCAGCTAATTCGCCAGCGCTGATCGGTTCTGCAGGAGACTCGCTGCGCGAGGCGTTCGGCCGGACGCTGGCCGGCCTCGCGACGCAGTATCCGCAGCTCGTCGTGCTGGACGCCGATATCGCCGGCGGTACCGGCGTGCATCATTTCCGGAAAGCCCATCCCGACCGGTTTCTCCAGTTCGGCATCGCCGAGCAGAACATGATGGCGGCGGCCGGCGGCCTCGCAGCGGTCGGTATGCTTCCCGTGGTCACGACGTTTGCCGTGTTCTGTCTGCGGGCGATCGAACAGGCGCGCCTTTCCATCGCCTATGCCAAGCGCAACGTGAAGATCGTGGCGAGCCACCCGGGCCTCGACGTCGGACCCGACGGCGGCTCGGCGCAGGCGCTCGAGGATCTGGCCGCGTTCCGCGCCATCCCCGGCATGACCGTGATTTCGCCCGCCGATCCGATCGAGATGGCGCTGGCAACCAAGGCGATCCTCGATTTCGACGGGCCGGTCTACATGCGCACGGGACGCAG
>Ga0193752_1003687_pt1 | contig 10413 bp, 6 predicted proteins | sample H1c1metaG_FD_144924 | JGI IMG/M metagenome (GOLD analysis project Ga0193752, IMG submission 144924) | Soil microbial communities from a riparian zone of the East river system, Colorado, United States - H1c1 | ecosystem: Environmental > Terrestrial > Soil > Riparian zone | place: USA: East River...
TTCTTGCTTATCATATCCTATATAAGAAAAAACGATGATATCGCCTGCTTTAGCAGTTATACCATACTGTCCGGACGCGTTAGTTTGCGTAACCAGCTTAGTCCCTTTCACTTGAACCGACACTCCTGGCAATGTAGTCCCAGTAGCATCACGCACTGTTCCCTTCACCTCATCGGCTGCAGAGAAACCTGGAATATTCATTAAAGGAGTTAATAGTTTAGGATGATCTGACTTTACCGTTGCAAAAGCATGCGACGATGCGTAAAGTAGTAAACACGTCAATTGTAATGTTTTTTTCATTTTTGCTGATTACAGTTAAATATTTTGGTTAGCTCTTTTGTCTTCAAAATCCATGATGACAAACCCGGTATCTTCATAAAAAAAAATACGCGTTAAGGTAGAGACCCCTTTTGAGCAGAAGTTGCCTACAAGAAAACTGCTTTTTTTTAAATAAAATCGAATTAGCAAGCATTTAAACTATGGTCTATTTATTATTTATATTATTTATCTTGCCCTTTCTTATAACTATTATTAATTCCCAAAGGCCTTGAAACCTGACTTATCTCCCTTATGGACAAAGATTTGCATAGAGGATGATGTTAAAGCTTTTGAAGCTTTATACTATCTTTTATTCAACCGGCTGATCAAATTTTGCGTTTATTATGTAGGAAAAAAAGAAATAGCCGAAGAGATTATTTCTGACATTCTGGTTAGATGCTGGGAAAACAGGAAAGCAGGAACAGTAATTCTCAATCTTGAAACTTATCTTTTTACTGCTGTCAGGAACCAGTCACTGAAATATATTAAGAAACATGCCCACGTTCATTTGGTAGAAATTGAGCCATCCAACGAGTTCCAGTTTATGGATCATGCAGATCCAGAAAAAGAATTGGAGAATAAAGAACTACATCATAAATTAGACCAGGCGATCGACAAACTTCCAGAGCAAGCCAGGATTATTTTTAAGCTAATTAAAGAAAACGGCATGAAATACAAAGAGGTTGCAGAAATTCTGGAGATCTCACCAAGAACAGTACAAACACAATTATTCAGAGCGATAGATAAATTAAGGATAAGTCTCAAAGCTTATCACCATATTTATACACAAGACACAAAGAGCAACAACACATTAAATTTAATAGTTTTAATATTTTTTTTACATATTTTTCAATTCTTGTAAGCAATTTTAACAAAAAAGTGTACTACTATATACAAAGTATAAATAATGTCCAATGACTGATCAAAAATTCACTGAATTACTTAGCGAAAAATTATCGGGTGAAATCTCCGCAGATGATGATCAGGGCTTTATGGCAATGCTTGCAGAAAATGAAGATTACAGACGTGAGTACGAATCTTTAAACACTTATTTTCAACAAGAGGATCGTCTTTATGACAACATAGATGTTATATTTCAACAAATAAAAGAGAGAATCAATGTCGTTGGCGCTAAGCCTAAACCGTTTTTTAGCTCAAAACCTGCAATACAGTCATTTAAGCAATGGTATCGCATTGCTGCTATTTTCATTTTCGGACTTTGCACCTTTTTCGCTTATCAGTTTTTCAAGGCGAATGATGGCGCAGACAAAAACACAACTATAGCCTGGAAAAAAACATATACCCCAGGCAGACAAACCTCAACAATTGTACTTGCCGATGGAAGTAAGGTTACGCTAAATGCAGAAAGCGAAATTAAATACCCCACCTCTTTTAACGGCCAGACACGGGAGGTCTATTTAAGTGGCGAAGCCTTTTTTGATATAACGAAAGATCATCAACACCCATTTATTGTACATACCAAAAATATAAGTATAAAAGTTCTCGGAACCGCATTTGATGTAAAGTCATATAATGATGAACATTCCACTGAAACTACTTTGCTAAGAGGAAAAGTAGAAATCACACTGAACAAAAGACCCGCAAAACATATCCTGCTCAGTCCCGCTGAGAAATTCACATTAATTCATGCTGCCCAAAATAGTGAAGAACATCTGAATGGAGATATATACAGTATCAAACCAATGACTTACTATAAGGATGATAAAAATGCCATTCTTGAAACGTCATGGATGAATAACAAACTTCTGTTCAAAAATGAAACCTTCTCCCTGCTAAGCCTGCGCTTATCCAGATGGTATGGAATAACTTTCGTCTTTGAATCTGCTCAACTGAAGGATGCTAAATTTACCGGAGAGTTCGGGAAAGAGAGTTTACCAGAAGCCCTAAAAGCGTTACAATCCATTACCCCCTTCACCTATAAAATACAAGGAAAATCTATCTATCTTTACGCCGTGAACTCATATCGCTAAAGCGGTATAGGTTTTACAAAGCGTAAATGTTATAGATGAAGACCGTAGTAAAACTGCTGATTTTTTTTGCGCTGCAGGTTGCCCTGAATGCCCATTCACAAAGTAAGGTAACACTGAAATTAAAATCTGCAGGTTTTGAAAAGGTAATTGATGCCATACAAAACCAAACTTCCTACCACTTTATTTATAGCGAAGCCCGGATACCTTCAAAAAAAAACACCATTAACGTTCAAAATAAAGACGTCTTTTCTGTGCTGGATAAGCTCTTAAAAGGCTCCGGTTTCACCTACAAGTTATTAGAGAATAATCTAATTGCTATCAGACCAGTAATAGAAGACAAAACCATCAGCTTGATTAAAGGCAAAGTAACTGATGAAAATTCAATTCCCATAGCAAGAACCTCGGTAAAGGTCAAAGGCACGCCATTTATTACAAAAACAGATGATAAAGGTGAGTTCTCTATCACCGCAGCGCCAAATTCAATTCTTGTACCAAGCCAGGTAGGTTATCAGCACCAGGAATTTGCTATAAAAGAAAGCACCTACGTTGAAATCTCTCTGCAGCCATTACAAAATGATCTGGACGAGGTTCTGATTACAGCCCTTAACATTCCCAAAGAAGAACGCAAAATCGGCTACGCCATATCCGCTATTAGTGGTTATTCTTTAACAAAAGCAAGAGAATCAAATATCGTCAATGCCCTTGAAGGACAAGTAGCAGGATTAAATATCAGTGGTGTAAATGGCGGGCCAGGTTCATCCGCAAGAATATTATTACGCGGAGCAGCAAGTATTACCGCCGGATCTCCATTATTTGTAGTTAATGGGGTTCCGATTGACAATACACAGCGTGGAAGCGCAAATGAATATGGAGGCCCTGATTATGGAGATGGTATCAGTAATATCAATCCGGATGACGTAGAAACGATTACTGTTTTAAAAGGTTCAGCAGCTTCAGCATTGTATGGGGCCCGTGCGGCAAATGGTGTAATCCTGATTACGATTAAAAGTGCAAAGAAAAACTCAGGTACGGCAATAGAGTATAATACTAATTTATCATTTGATAAAGCGGTTAACAATACAGATTTCCAATATATATATGGTCAGGGTACACAAAATAAAAGACCTGAAACTGTCGCTGCCGCTGTTGACTCCAGTTTAGACCGAAAAACCGTCAACCTTTATACTGCCCATGAGCTGAGCAAACGACTAAGTGTCACCTTTAACGGAAATTATATCCGCGAGTATAATAAAAACAGATCTTACCTGAGTGATGGTCCTCTAAATACCAATTATGGTATAGCTGCACTGGCCACGAATATTAACCAGGCAACATTAGCCCCCGGATATAACCTGAATACAGGTGCAGAAACACCATGGAACAACGACGAGTATAAAACCAATCCATATTTCATACTCAATAAACAGGCAGATTATTCGGGCCGCAACCGTTTTATTACCTCAGCCTCTGCCAAATACAAGTTTAGCGACTGGATTTATTTGCAAGCCAGACTGGGCTATGATGTGAGTAATGACAATGTATTGAGCGTTATTCCAACTGGAGCTGCCCTTTCTGTAAATGGAGAAGGAGGTATCAATTCTATGAAGAAATCCAGAATATCAGAATTAAACAGTGATTTCTTACTGGCTGCAAACAGGAATCTTACCCAGGATCTTAACCTTGATGTTTCTGTAGGAACTAATTTCCGGAAAAGAGAAGTAGAATCCAACGGATTGATGGGCTCGAGATTTATTGTTCCCTATCTGTATACCCCTTCGAATCTTGTTACCATAATTAACAATGATACTTTCGCCAAAATTATAACTGAATCAGCTTATTATACTGCTGATTTCAACTATAAGAATTACTTGAACCTATCTGCAACGGGCAGATATGATGTTTACTCTACCCTACCCCGAACCAACCGGGGGATATTCGTTCCGGGTGTTTCAGCGAGTTTCGTCTTTTCTGATCTATTGAAATTGAAGAGTTTGAACTATGGTAAATTAAGGGCAAGTTTTGCTAAAACCAGCGGAGAACCGATACAGCCTTATACCACGCAAACTTATTATTATACGACCAGTGATGTAAATGGGGTTCCATTGGGTAATTTCTCCAGAGATCTTCCGAATTATAATTTGAGACCTTTCACACTTAATGAATTTGAAACAGGGATTAATCTAAAAATGCTTAATAACCGCCTATTCTTTGATTTCACATATTTCCACCGGATCACTAATAATGAAATTATCAACGCGAAACAGTCTGTTACTTCTGGCTTTACTTCTGCTTATGTTAATTTAGGTAAAACACGTAATTCGGGAGTTGAAGTGCTTTTGCAAGGTATCGTTATAGATCATAAGGATTTCAAATGGAGGTCAGCTTTTAACCTCAGCCATATTGATAACCGGTTACTATCAATTGATGGTTCCAGTAAATATACGTTAGCGGGTACTTACAGACCATTAAATGCTTATACAGCTATGGTAGTCGGAAAACCGATTACGCAAATCATGGCTTATGATTATTTAAAGGATGCCAACGGGAATATGATTATTGGTTCTGATGGTGTACCTGCACGCGGAGAATTAAAACCTATGGGAAGCACCCTGCCAAATATTTTTGGCGGATTTAATAACAATTTCTACTATAAGAACTTTAGCTTTTCCATGTTGATTGATTTCAAATATGGAAACAGGATTTTATCAGCTACAGAAAACTATTCTTATGTGTTTGGGCTGAATAAAGCCACACTGGATGGAAGAGAGACTGGTATCATTGCATCTGGTGTACATCCTGATGGCACGGTAAATACGACCAGTGTACCTGCTTATAATTATTATCCGCAGCTGGCGACTAATATCTCAGCATTGTCTGTTCTGAATGGCAGCTTTATCAAATTAAGACAGGTTACTTTAGGTTATACTATTCCTGCTCGTCAATTAAAGAGAACGCCTTTCAGTGCTATTTCTATTGACCTGGTCGCTAGAAATTTATTTACGCTGGTTAAGTACACTAAAAATATTGATCCGGAATCTGAGTTTGCTTCCAGCCTGAATTATGCCGGTATTGAGGGAGCTTCTTTTCCTGCCACCCGAACTTTCGGTATAAATGTCAATTTCAAATTTCAACAAACAAAGAAACAATGAAGAAGGTTTACTTACTCCTGCTGAGTTTTTTATTAGTCATTGAATTTGGTTGCAGCAAAGCGCAGCTGGATAAAATTAATACGGACCCGACAAAATTACCCGGAGAATCTTATAATCCGGATGAACTGCTTTCAACAGCACAGTTCAAATCTTCTAATAAAGGTTACTATCAATTGCTTTATCAAAGTACAATGATGCAGCTGTTGGCCTCTACTTATCTATATTATAATAACGGTGATAAATATGTGAATGCGGGTAGCTTCACGGATTATCAGGGAAGGATATTTGAGGAAGGGTATGCTGATGCTTCTACAATCAGAGAAATGCAGCGTCTTGCCAGGGAGAAAGATCCTGAGAAGTATTCAAACCTGATTAATATCGGTGATATTATGTTTGTCTTGATGTTACAAAGGATTACGGATACTTATGGAGATGTGCCTTATTCACAGGCTTCGAAAGCAAGGGAAGGAATTAAATACCCGGTATATGATAAACAGGAAGATATTTATAGTGCAATGCTGACTGATCTTGATCAAGCGATCAGTGGTTTAGATCCTGCGAAACCAAAACCGACAGCAGATTTATTTTATAAGGGGGATATTGTCAGGTGGAAGAAATTCGGATACTCACTCATGTTAAGGGTAGCCATGCGTTTAACAAAGGTTGCGCCTGACAAAGCAAAACAATGGGTTGAGAAAGCAGCAACAGGAACATTTGCTGATATTAGTGATAATGCACTGGTCATGACCGATGAATCAAATCTGGATGGTCAGAATGGCACTTCTCTGGCTTTAAGAACGGTGTCTGATTACAGGGAGGTACGATGGAGCAAAACTTTAATCGATGAACTGAGAAAAAACAATGATCCGAGATTAGGAGTAATTGCTGAGGTTCCGCAAAATGGTTTAGCGAATAACATCAATGAGAACCTTGCGGGGAATACTGATCCTGTAGTACAGATTGGTTTGCCTAATGGTTATGATTTATCAGGTGGCGGATATGATATTAGTAAGTATACGGGATATCCGGGTGGCACGGGAGCGGGTTCTGATTTCGCCCCGCTCGGAAAATATTCAAGACCAAGAACTTCTGTCTATCTGAAACTGGGAGGCCCGAATTTTATAATGACTTACGCGGAAACAGAATTGCTATTGGCTGAGGCTAAAGTCAGGGGATGGAATATTCCAGGCACAGCTGCCGGACATTATGCGAATGGTTTACGTGCTGCTTTAAAAGGAATGGAGCAATTGGATAAACTGGCGGGAATTCCTGATGAGGTGATTAATGATTATGTCATTAAACATCCGCTGGATGAATCGGGTAACGGGAGGGCTTTGGAGATGATTAATACACAGTATTGGGTAACTACAGGCACTTATTTTAACTTTATTGAAAACTGGCTAAATTGGAAAAGATCGGGGTATCCGGTGTTAATCCCCGTTAACTATCCGGGAAATGTAACAAATGGAACGATTCCAAGGAGGTTAATTTATTTATCGACGGAGGTATTGAACAATACGGATAATTATAGGGATGCGGTTGGGAGATTACCAGGGGGAGATTTGCTGACTTCGCGGGTGTGGTGGGATAACTAGGTTCCTCCTGAATAAAAAAGTTTATACTACATTCTGGCTGCATTTCCTTTTGCCCTTCGGGGCAACGGCCATGCTATGCCATCATGTTAGCATAAACTTTTTTATTTCATTATCCACGATGGGCATGGTGGTTAGTTAGAGGTGATGATGTTATTGTTGGATTGATATTTTAAGGAGACCCTTTTTGGAAGAAATATTAGAAGAAACCTTGGAAGGAATACTAGAAGAAACCTTGGAAGAAATATTAGAAGAAGCCTCTTAGAATGGACTGGCAGGATTGCTATTTGAAGAAAAATATGGACACAAAACAACGATATGTTCATATTTTAGATAAAAATGGACATGTTACTGTTTTATGTTCAGATAATTATAATTACATTGCTTCATGTTCATGTTTTATCAAAAAATGAACATGAAAAGCTATGGCATACGACCGCACAAAACCTTTTAACGATTTACCGCTATTGCCCCCATTAGCTGAAATTGAAAATGATGTTGATGTTTTAAAGAAGCTGGTAACTGCTTCCAGAGCGTTAGCGGCAGTTAATGGTAGTATTCAGCGATTGCCAAATCCTTATATGCTAGTAAATACTATTGCTCTGCAAGAGGCCAAAACCTCTACAGAGATTGAGAATATCTTTACTACGGAGGATGAGTTATATAAAGCAGTATCGGATACTCAACAGGAAAATAGAACTAATACTGGCAAGTTTAATGGATAATTTAACTGAGTATCTTAATGATGATAAAAAATATGCTGCTGATCCGCTTTTGAAAATGTGTTTGGCACATTATCAATTTGAAGCGATACACCCATTTTCAGATGGCAATGGCAGAACAGGCCGAATTTTAAATCTACTTTATCTAGTTCATAAAGGCTTGTTGTCACAGCCCGTCCTTTATTTATCAAAATATATTATAGTAAATAAGGATGATTATTATTACAATTTAAGTGCTGTTACACAGAGACAATCCTGGAAGCCATGGATAATGTATATGCTGGATGCTGTAGAAAAAACAGCGGAGTTAACCAGCCAATTAATTGATAGGATTCTGACACAAATGGAAGCAACACTTGCTTATGCTAAACCTAGAATAAAATGGTATACCAAAGAGATGAATGAATTATTATTTAGCCAGCCATATATTAAACCAAAAGTAATTGGTGATTTGCTTGGCATCTCTTCAAGAACAACATTAACGAAATATTTCTCGGAACTGGTTAAAGAAAAGATCCTAAACCCAATCAAGGACGGAAAGGAATTATATTATATAAACGAAGATCTTGTAAAGATTCTTGGAAAATAGTTTCTGCAATCAATGGTTATTAATAACCGAAAGCACCCTCAGATTGTGCTGAAGGTGCTTTTTTGTTTTGAATTTATGTTATTATTTACCTAGTAAGGCCTTTGCTTTTGTGACTACGTTGTCGATTGTGAAACCGAATACTTTGTAAAGCTCTTCTGCTGGTGCGGATTCTCCGAAAGTGTGCATCGCAATGATGTCTCCTTCGTCGGTTACGTATTTATGCCAGCCCAATGGGGAGCCTGTTTCTACAGCAAGACGTTTGCGGATTGCCTTCGGGAAAACTTTTTCCTTATAGGCTGCATCTTGTTTCTCAAAGAGCTCCCATGATGGCATACTGACTACCCGGGCCGCTATTCCGCTTTCTTTTAGCTTCGCCTGTGCGTCAAGGATCAGGGCTACTTCAGAGCCGGTGGCGATCAGAATAAGATCTGCTACCTTGCCTTCGGCCTCAGATAGAATGTAAGCGCCTTTTTCAAGGTTTTCTGCTTTACCGTATTTTTCCTGATCAAGTACTGGTAAGCCTTGTCTGGTGAATACCAGAACCACTGGCCCGTCTTTATGCTCAAGAGCTACACGCCATGCCTGGGCTGTTTCATTGGCGTCGGCCGGACGGATCAAAGTGATGTTTGGTATGGAGCGCAGTGAGATGAGTTGTTCCACAGGTTGATGTGTGGTTCCATCTTCTCCCAAACCAATACTATCGTGCGTATATACAAAGATAGGTCTGATTTTCATGATCGCTGCCAAACGGATTGGCGGACGCATGTATTCTGAGAACATTAGAAAGGTTGCTCCGAAAGGGATTATTCCTTTGGTTAAAGCCATCCCCACAAGGGCTGAGCCCATCGCGTGTTCACGGATACCAAAGTGGAAGTTACGCCCGGTACGGTCCTCAGGAGTGAAAGAGGTATATTCTTTGAGGTTTGTATCGGTAGAGGGGGCCAAATCCGCAGATCCGCCTATTAAACCTGGTAAACTGGAAGCAATTGCATTCAGTACTTTTCCTGAGGCTTGACGGGTAGCCATTTTATCTTTTGATGGGGCAAATACTGGCAATGATTTTTTCCAATCTTTTGGTAATTCTCCATTGTGCGCCTGCTCATAGGCTTCGGCAAGTTCAGGGTGTTGTACTTTGTACTGTGCAAAGAGTTCATCCCATTTTTGGTTGGCTTCTGTTCCTTTTTTACCCGCAGCCTGATAGTATGCATCAACTTCCGGTGGTACAAAGAATGATTTCGCAGGATCAAAACCAAAGAATTCTTTGACCAGCTTAATTTCATCAGCACCCAGTGGAGATCCGTGAGAGCCTGAGGTGTTTGCTTTATTTGGACTACCATAGGCGATTTGTGTACGAACCTTAATTAAGGACGGACGATGGATTTCTGCCTTAGCATTTCTTACAGCATTGATAATCGCAGTAATATCATTTCCATCACTTACTTCCTGTACATGCCAGTTATAGGCTTCAAAACGTTTGGAGACATCCTCTGTAAAGGCAATATCAGTATCACCTTCGATAGAGATATGGTTATCGTCGTATAAATAGATCAGATTGCCAAGCTCCAGATGACCTGCTAAAGAAGCAGCTTCGGAAGTTACGCCTTCCATCATATCGCCATCACTACAGATTGCGTAGATTTTATAATCGAACAAGTCAAATCCTGGTCTGTTAAATCTTGCTGCAAGATGCTTTTGCGCAATTGCAAAACCTACTCCATTTGCGAAACCTTGTCCCAATGGCCCTGTAGTTACATCGACACCGTCAATCAAGCCGTATTCGGGGTGACCAGCAGTTTTACTGTTTAACTGGCGAAAATTCTTAAGATCGTCAATAGTGACATTGAAACCAGTAAGGTGTAATAAGCTGTACTGTAACATGCAGCCATGCCCCGCTGATAAAATAAACCTATCCCTGTTTGCCCAATCCGGGTTTTTAGGGTTAAATTTCATATAGTGAGCATACAATACGTGTCCCATTGGTGCAGCACCCATAGGCATACCCGGATGTCCGGAGTTCGCTTTCTGTACAGCATCAATTGATAAGGTACGTAC
>Ga0193752_1003688_pt1 | contig 10407 bp, 17 predicted proteins | sample H1c1metaG_FD_144924 | JGI IMG/M metagenome (GOLD analysis project Ga0193752, IMG submission 144924) | Soil microbial communities from a riparian zone of the East river system, Colorado, United States - H1c1 | ecosystem: Environmental > Terrestrial > Soil > Riparian zone | place: USA: East River...
GTTCGGGATGTGATGCCCAGCCTCCACTTGTTCTGGAGTGATGGGTTTCACGGGGGCATCGATCGCCATCTTCTTGAAGGTGTAGAGCGCGTCGTGGAACTCGCTGTAGTCGGGAGTTCCGTCGTAGTGAACGTCCCAGCCTTGGGCCTCGTACACCTTCTCGATGTTCAGCCATCGACGTTCGAAGAGCTTCTGCTGGGCGTCTTCTGCTCTTCCTTCTACGTACTCCACGAGACGATCGAGAATGTCCTTCTGGCGGAATTCCGCGAACTGCCCATTCCATTTTTCTTGGATGAGCTGGTCGATGACCTGGAGTACGAACCAGGGGATGTCCAGCCTACGGGTCACGTCTTCGGGCTTGAGGGGCATCAGTCTCCTCCGATCATCATGACTCTCACTTCCTTCGGTGCAGGCGTCGCCCACTTCCCGATCTGTTCGAGAGCCGTGATGGCGTCCCTGTGCTTCTGAATTTTCTCGTGGATGTACCGGCTCACGACGACCCGCATCTTCTGTTTCTTGAGGAAGGCGGGAAGTTCAGGAGTCACTGCGAAGAAGGCCCGGCCGTCGTCGATAGAGAGTCCGACTCCGGTTTCGAGTTCCAAGGAGCCTTGCTCGCTACCGATGAGATCTCGAATGTCCGCGACGAACGTCCTATGGTCGTCGAGGTCCCAGAGCAGTTGCTCTTCGCCGATGCCCCAGTCGATCTGGCTGAGGCATCCCGATGTGAGGATGATCTCCCCCGCCAGCTTCGTGAACTGGCTTTGTGCGTTCCTCTTCTTTTCAAAGAGAACCAAGCTCTCTGCCCCGAGGTCTTCGACCTTGGTCTTCAGCGCACCCAGGGCGAGGTTCAGAGGACTTCTTGTCCTCCAGGTGCTCAGGTAGCCCATCGTCACTCCTTCACTTCGTAGACGTTCTGTTCTGGCGCTTCGCCCCGTCGAATGGCCTGCATCGGCGGGATGAACTTTCGAATGCAGAAGAGATCCTTCCCCTTGTCGGTGGTCTTGGTTTCGATGACCTGGACCCCCTCCGGAACTTCGGCGACCCAGTACCTCCTGAAGAACCCTCGAATCCAGGCCGGGTGTTGCGGCCCGTCGAAGGGTTCGGAAAGAGTCTGTGGAGGAGGTCTCGGGTGGGCGGGCTTGATCCCGATCGAGAAGTACTTCCTGAGGCTGTGCTGCTTACGTTCGAGTCTCTTGATTTTCTTTGGAGACTTCGGACCTCGCGGAGTCACTTCTCTCAACTCGAGCGGGCTGTCTTCGCTGTTCCACAGAAACAGCATGTTCACGACAATGGACATGGTTTCTTGAAGTCCACTGGCTCCGTCGGCTTCGTCGATGAACCTGAGGTTCATTCCGGGGGAGATTCCGTAGTAGTGGATGGCGTCATTTCGCATCAGACCAGGAGAGAGGAGTCGACCCTTTCCTCTCCCGCTCCCTCTTCCGCCTCCCTTGTCTTCTCCGATGGCGATGATGGAAATTCCGAGAGTCGCATTTCCTTGCTCGTCCCTGAAGAGATCTCGGCAGACGTAGATCCCCTCTCCCTTGTGGAGTCCTGTGTTCGGGTCTGTCAGCTCGAACTTGTCGGTGACGATGTAGAACCCGTCGAACGGGAGTTCGGGAAGAACGTCCAGAGGCTCTGTCGGAACTTCCGTCCGAAGGAGTGTCTCCGTCAGTTCTGGGTTGAGACGGAGAATCGGCCTTCCAGAGCGAAGCCACTGGATTCCTGACCACGTCACCCGAGCTGCGGCGGCCATGGTCTCCAGGCCGATCTGGGACTCGTCCTGGGTAATCTCACCAGTGTCGTAGTCGAGCTTGAGTGACTTCATTGCCAGGAACACGGCGGCGCTACAGAAGAACTTCTTTTCTTGCGCGATCTTCACCAAGGGAGCGCCGAGTTTGGTGGCGTCTTGCTCCAAAATCTCGGGGTGTGTCATTTTGAAAGCTGGAAGCTGCATTTTGAATTCCCTATCTGCCCTTATGCGTCTCGCTCGGGCAGAGTTCTAGTGGTAGATGAATCCTCGAGGGAGGTCGTTGTGGCCCTGACTCCGCGTACGTCTCTGGTAGCGGTCGATCTGGTTGTCCTCTCCTCGTACCCGCTGAAGCGTCCCAGGCTCGAACTCAGGCCTCTCGGGGCTCTTTCCATGGGGAAAGTTCCCCAGGACGTGGCGACTGCGATTCTGAAGCTCCACCAGTCTCTGACTCTCGCAGAGGTGGACTTCCGAATCACGGATTGTCGACGGGACATCGCCGAGCAAGCTGCGGCTCGGGCCAAACACGAAAACTATCTCAGATGGGTGGTGGCAGGGAAGGTCACTCCGTTCGATCCGAACTCCATGAAGGTCGACTACGTCGCCCTCCCTGGATTTTCGTTTCACAATGCGGGTAGAGCGATCGATATCAACCTCGAGTGCTTGAGGTTCAAGTCGGCTGCTTCGGACAAGCAACTCGACGCCCTCTGGGAAACGGCCCGCCCTCTGGGTTGGAGACCGATCATCAAGGAAGCGACCGAGGGGAAGTCGGAGTCGTGGCATTTCGACTTCATGGGAGAGTGGCTCGCATACTACCTGCGGAGCAGCAAGTACGACGATGCCGCGATGTGCGCCTCTCTCGACATCGGGGTGTCGGTGTACCCGAAGAGTGAGTCCCGGATGCTCCAGGCTCAGCTCCAGAGGGCAGGCTACGACTGCGGCACTGTAGATGGGGATGTGGGGGCGAAAAGTCAGGCAGCTCTGAAAGCCTCTGGATTCGCTCCAACCGAGCGAGACTACACGAAACTCTTCAAACTCCCCTCTTCCAGTACACTGCGGTGGAAGCCGTGAAGAGCTAGGATAGGCCCGCGAGTCTCAAACTTCGGAGGATTTCCCCCATGTCCCTGATCTCCGTCACTGCCCCGGTCACGGCCGCCCTGGCGCGAGTCGCTTCGGCCGTGAACGATCTCATTCTCGGCTTCACCAAGCTCGGTTCGACCACGGCCGGTCAGGGCGCGAGCCAGGTCGGAATCTCGGATGCCGACGGTCGCATCACCGCCACCGAGGTCGAGGCGGCCGTCCGGGAGTTGGCGACTCGGGTCGGTTCGCAGCTCGTGACCTGCACGATGGCGGTCGGAGCCGAGGCCTCTCAGGCCATTCCGGTGACCATCAACACCGTCGATCTGTTCGCGGTTCCGGTGTCGAAGATCCAGAAGTACCTCGCTTCGGTCTACTTCCCGACCATGATTCTCGGGACTGCCGCTGCCTTCCGACTGTCGGAGACTGGTGTGGGTGCCGAGGTCTCGACCACCGCGAACTCGCAACTCATCTTCACGACCGACGCCAACGGTGATGCGACTCTGTCGGTTCTGGACCAGACCGGGTCGTACGCGGGTACCGCGTTCCTCATCGTGACTCCGATCTCGGACAGTGCGGAGGTCATGCCCGGCATGTCCCGGGTCCAGGTCCTCACCTTCGCCTGATGAGTGATTCGGACCAGGTCTTGCAGTGCTTTCTTGATGCTCAAAGGCCTTGCGACGCGACTTGCAAGGCCTACGACTCAAGGACGAAAAACTGCAAGATACTGAAGAGCCTCGGAGGTATCGCTGACACGCTTGCAACTCTCGGCCGAGCTGCAGGGCACAGAGAACCTCCGAAGCTGTAACCGAACTGTAGTCAGAAGTGCTTGACCCTGTATTCAGAAGTCACTACACTGAAGGCAGGTCGAAGAGAAGGTCAAGGGGCTCCGAGACTCGCGAGAGCCCTCCCCGGGGTGGAAGCCACGTAGGGGAGGGCTCTTTTGCTTTCAGCTCTTATTCTTCGCGTCGACGATGGCCTGTGCAGGCCCTCTTCCGGCAGCGATGAGAACCCGAGCCACCTCCTCGAGGGTGTCTACTTCCCACTCGAAGTCGGGGTTCTTTCCAGGCCAAAGGATCTCTTCGATCTTGTCGAGAGTCATTTTCGGGTCTTCAGTGGCCATCTCTTTCTTCCTGTACTTGGGCTTGAGCAGTCCGGGAACGATGAACATCTTGAAGGCATCCGCCCCTCCCCGACTTTCTTCTGGAAGGAATGGAGCTGCGGGCATGAACTCGTCCCGGATGGAGTGAAGGAGCTCCTGCTGATCGAAGTTGCAGGGTACCCAGCCCCCGGCTCCCAGGAAATCGAATTCTGGCTTTCCGTTCCTGGTGAACTCCGCGAAGAGGATGTGTTTCTTAAACTCCCTCTTCGTGATCATCACAGCTTGACGGAGCTGTGGTTGTACTTGCAGTCCAGCGCTTCCTGCTCCTCCTCCTTCCTCAGGAGCTCCAGAATGTCGTCGGTCTCGACGTTGTAGAAGAGGTGTGCGTGGCGGGGGAGGAGGCGCGAGCCCGCGACTTCAGCGAACATTCTCCGAATCAACGGACTCGGGCTGAGAACCTGGGCCCAGCCTGCGAGGCAGTGAGTCGTTCCGCAGAGATTCGGGTCCCTGACTCTCGGAACGGTCGCTCCGTGGTTCATGTTCTGGTGCCAGTGGGCCATGTTGAGGCTGTCTTCGTTCGCGAGGATGATGGTTCGGATGGTCCTCCAGAGGAGGGCCTCATCCTCGGCCGTTGCGATTCCCTTGGCTCCGAGAAGATCATTCCCGCCAAGGTCGACGTTTCCGAGATTGCATCCGGTGAAGTCAGCGTCGTTGACGAGCGCCATCTCGAACCGAGCACCGAAGAAGGTGCACCGCCGAAAGTTCGCGTTCCGAAGGTCGGCATGCCGGAAGTCTGCGTTCCGGAGGTCCATGCCCGTGAAGACCGAGTGTCGGAGATCTGCGTACCTGAAGTCCATGGAGTCGCTGTGGTCGTCGAAGTCGTTCTTTCCGACGGTCCAGTCGATGTAGCGAAGGTCGGCGTGCTGGAGATTCGTGGTCTCCGGGGCCAGTTTTCCGGCGAACCTCCTCGAACCTTCTCGGCCCAGGAGCACGTAGTTGTGTCGGGGCGCGTGCTGACTCGTCTGGAGCCAGGCCAGGTGGGAGTGGTACCAGGGGTGTTTGTGAAGGTGGTGCGTGTGGGTCATTCGGGATCCCAGGTTGCGGTGATTCGAAGGGCGAGGGCGTCTGTGTAGAAGCCCCCGTTCGGAAGAAGGCGGTAGTCGTGGACCCGAACCCCTCTGAGGGTCGGAATCTGCAAAGCATCGAGTTCTCTGGCATTCCCAGGAGCACAGACTCTTCTGTAGTGTCCGAGCCTTCCGAGGAACCAGCCCTCGAAGTAGGCCGGGACCATATTGGTGTGGAACTCCCGGAACCAGGAGAGGGACCCGACGTTCAGGTCGAGTCCCCACTTCTTCCCGAGCCAGTCCGTGACTGCGTTCACCGTCGTTCGGTCTCCGAACGAGAGGCTGGAGTCGAAGATGTTCCCGTAGACACCGGGCGAGGGGGGTCCGAGCCAGCCCTGTTCTACGTCATCCACGTAGCTACAGATGTGCCCTACTCCCTTTTTGTCGTAGACCATGAGACCGGTCGGGTCCAGGTCCTTGAACAGGCGAAGGGGTGCGAGGAGCTCGAGCATTTCGAGCTGAGTCGCGTAGGCAGGAAGTGCGGTAATGATCACTCTTCACCTCTGTCCACCAGATTCTTCTGGAGGAATGCCTCTAGGTTTTCTACAATGAGGGCATGCGCTATCTCTGCTTCCTCTTCGGTGTCGAATTTCCAGGAGACGTGGGAAGGGAAGTGCATGGCCTCGAAGATGTGGGAGGGGCTCCCCCAAGAGTGGCTCATCCCGAGCCAGATGGTCGAGACGAAGCTTCCGTCTGGAAACTCCGTCCGACCAACCCTCTTGTAGTCCAGGTTCTCAGAGAGCTGGACCCACTCCAGCAGTTCGATCGGCTCGCCCTTCCTGTTGTAGAACATGAGCATGATCCTGCCAGTCCTCCTTCCAGATGAGCGGGAAGGGGGCGTCGTGGGAGAACTGTCGTGCGGTGAAGTCGATGTACCAGCCGTCGACCAACACCGCGACATGACTTCCGTAGTGGTGGTCTCGGAAGAACTCATGTGGGACGGGGGGTCCCGAGGTGAGGCTTGTGAAGTTGTAGATGTCCCACTTCCAGTTCTGGACCTTGCGACTGCCTCCGTACTCTTCGAGCTGGAGGAACATGAGGAACTGGGTTGAGACGGCTGCGCAGTCCCCTCGTGCTGTTTTGGGGTCCGCGTACTTGTGGTTCTTGATCGTGAAGCGCGCGACGAGTCTTCTCAACTCGTCGTTCGTAATATCAGCGATGCCCAGGATCATTCGTCTTCTCTCCTACGGAAGTGCTGGACCAGGTCGTCGATCGTCTGCCCCGCGAGTCTTCTCGGACTGGCTCCGCCGAGTGCAGCCTGCTTTCGGTATTGTCGAAGCCGTTCCGAACCCGCCTCCTCCATTCGTTCCCAGACTTTTTCCTGGTTCATCTTGGAGTGCGGACAGGTCTGGACACACGATTTCGTGCTTCCCCTGATCCCTTCCTTATGCGGGCACTTCGGTCTCAAGATTCGCTCGTCCGAAGTGTCTACGACCTCTCCGTTTTCCCACCTTTCGACGAGACAGTTGATGCAGACGAACTGCCATTTGTCTCCGTCGATGAATGCTCCTCGAACGCACCAGAGTCTCTCTTCGCAGTACTTGCAGGTGGCGATTGGCCTATCGGTGATGGTGAGCGCAGTCGGGTCGAAGAGTTCCCCAGGCCGCCCCTCCTCCGGGAACTTCTCGAGAAATGCGACTCCGTAGTCAATGACACAAGCCGAGATCGGGTCCTGCATGTAGACCCAGTCTCGGCCGTACTTCGAGAGGACCCACATGAAGGTTCCCCACATCACCAGCTCCAGGAACTGTTGGGGCGGGTTGAACTCTTCGGGGTCAGCTCCTGCTTCGAGAGCCCACTGTTCGTAGACATCTTTTCGAAGGAACTGAAGAGCTTCTCCTCTTTCCTTTCCTTCGATTCCTGGATTGTCGAGTCTCGTGTTGAACGAGTTCCGAGAGGCGTCTTCCTCGAACACGATGAAGATGTCGGGATCGAGTTCGCACTCTCCGAACCGGATGACCTTCAAGTACCCGGCATCGGAGTTGTAGATCCCGGTGTGACGGTAGATCCACCATCCGCAGATCATGACCCAGTCGAGAGTCCCGACGATTCCTGCGGGCATCCAGTGCGGTCGGTTCTGTTCGATGTGCTCTACGTCCACACCGAGAGCCGAAAGAATGTCCCTGACGTACTGCATGGCTCCCTTGTCCGGAAGCCTTGAGAACCCCTCCCAGTGTACTGCCGGGAGTTGTCGTTCATCCATCCATCCTCCAGAGGAGAACTAGGTTTTTTCACATTACTCTTATTCGGTAAAAGCGGGAAAATCGCCAGTCTTCTTGCGGTTCTATCGATTCACAAGTACCTTCGTCGAATGCCGAGCAACGAGTACATCTCGTTCAAAGAGGCTTCGCAGCTTCTCCAGCTGAGTCCGACTACCGTGCGGTCTCTGTGGGATGGAGGTGTGCTCGGCGGCTTCAGAACGCCAAAAGGCCATCGTCGGATTCTGCGGAAAGACGTTTTGAAGTTCCTCGAAGAACGAGATCCAGGAATCACCTTCCCCCAGGAGTAGAGCCGATGCCGATGGAACAGCCCCCGCCGCCCGGAGTCAGCAACATTGGTTCGGGTTTCGAGAGAACTCCGATCGAAGTCGAGCCTGTCGTTCCGAAGCGTGTTCAGCCGAAGCACCAGCAGAAGGGACCGAGAAGTCCTTCTCGGGCGCTGGTCCGTGACACCGACCCGGTTCTCGCGAACCTGAACAAGGGAAAGGGCTCGGCTCGAAGAGTCGGGAACGAAGCACCGGCAGGAGTTCAAGGCAAGACGTACGACGTGATCGACATCCCGATGCCGAGCATGCGGACGCCGACGAACAGCACCTGCACCTTCAAGTCCTGCGACGGAAAGGACTACACCTTCCGGGTGAAGGACAACAAGGGCCGTCCGCTCCCCTTCCGCACGGATCTGGGGCTCTTCGTGGCGATGCTGGAGATGGCGAAGGGAGGAAGCCCTGTCCCGGTCTTCGAGGCCTTCAAGTTCAAGCTCGAAGACTTCAACGGGCAGCCGGTCTTCCCCTTCCCCCAGAAGACGCTCGAAGACCTGATGAACGAGAGCTGGGACGGGCAGGAGCAGAGCGTCGACGAAGAACCTGTCGAAGAAGAGCCGCCGAGCGGCTTCTCCATCGGAGAGTGAAATGCCGTTCCCACCCCTTCATGCTTCCCTGACGTTCGGACAGTTCCGGGCAGATGTCGAGATAGAGAATCCAACGCCATGGCTTCTCGAGGGGTGGGAGCGGCTTGTCTCGAGGAACCGTGCACTGCGGGAGGCGGAGGATACGGTGACCTCCTGTCCTACGCCCCCGCAGCTGCACTGTCCGAACTGCGGGGCTGACTTCTCGCATCTCACCATCGTTGTTCGGGAGTACACGGTTCCACGGATTTGTACGTGGTGTCGGTGCGAGTTCGAGAGAGACTGAATGTCTGGTCTTGGTGCTCCTGTTCGGCACATGCGCAGAGTCTGTGTTGTTCGGAAACGGATTCTGGTGTCCGGCTTCCGGGAGATGGAAGGGGTTGCCTTCTACCTGCCGACGCAGCGGAAGTTGAAGACCCTCATCTGTTTCTTCCTGTCTCCGGACAACAAGGGGCCCATCCCCATGGACACCCGCACGGTTCCGTGGCCCGTTCCTTCGGATGTTCGAGGAATGCGTCTGGCCCTCGAGAATCGGATGACCGAACTACTCAACCAGATTCTGGAAAGGACCTACCCCGAGAAAGGACTCTTTCTCGAACAGTGCAATCCTCAGAATGATCCGACCTTTCTCGAGAAGGTCTGTTCGAAGTGCGTCTGTCCATATTGCGAAATCGCCGTTCCTCTCTGATGTCACCCGGCCCTAGTGTTGGTAGAGTAGGGCGGGAGGATGCTCGATGAGCCTCGTCAGCGGTCAGAGAGCCGAGTTCTTGAACGTGCTCGATCACCAGATGGCTGACGACTTGCAGCCCATGTTCAGCATCGACGTGACCCTTTCGAAGAGTCCGAAGATGAAGGTGAAGTGCGGTGCCATCACCGTCTACCGCCTGAACATGGTGAACCTCGAACTTCCCGACAGCATCACGAAGAATCCGCTCGCCCTCAAGGAGGCGCAAGAGGCGCAGCTCAAGGCGAGTACCCAGACCGAGATCATGCACATGGACCCGATCCTCTTCAAAGAGAGTGAGGGTCGATGGATTGCCTGGGCACTAGGCCGAGCTCTGGAGCTCTACGACCAGGTGGGCGGCTCTTCAAGAATCGCCATCAAGTGTCCGAAGCTCCACATCGAGCAGCGTCGGTCTTCGAAAGCGGTGGCGATGCACCGGTCCGATCTCCGGAGCCTGTTCCCGGTGGCCTGGGACATCGACCGACTCCTGGACGGAGACTTCTCCTACGACCCCTGGTCGAATCGGGTTCGTCGCGGTCGCATCAATGCGGAGATGTCGAAGAGATGATCAAGGTCCTGGTTGATCCTCCGACGGCCAAGAAGGGCGAAGACCTTCTACGGGAGGAGATTGACCCCGAGATCCAGAGGTTCTCGAACTGGTTCAAAGACGCGAAGCGGGGGAACGGAGATCTCACCCGGCTCGAGCGTGAAATTCTGCGGGTTTACCTGTACCAGAAGGCGACCGGGGTTTTGTAATGGTCCATTGGCGATATGCGTCTGCTACGGAAATCGACGAGTTCGATCTTTTCCCGGCCCCGGAACGGATAGAGGTGGAGGTCATCTTTCCAGTTGTCTCCGGGAAAGTCGTCAGTAGACATGGCCAAGAGCTCCTCATTCCGGACGGCAAGGTGGTGAAGTTGCTGGAGATGGATGGAGGAGAGCCGTGGTGCTACCGGGCGAAAGAGTTGACAGTGAGGATGGCGGAGAAGGAAGTGTCTCTACGACCGGGGACGCTCGTGGCAGTCTTCTCGAGACCCTGACCCTTCTCCTTCACGACGAGAGGGAGGTCCGACTTCGGGAGCTGGAGAACTCCCCCGAAGTACTCCTTCATCAGCTTCTTCTGTCGATGTGCGACTTCCCCGAGAAAGTCCGCATCACCTCAAACATCACCAAACACTCCGCCTCATTCGACGTGCGAGCGACGGAGAGTGATGTAGGGAAGCTACTCGGGACAGGTGGAAGCTACGCCTTCGCCCTTCGGACCATCTTCACAGCTGTGTACGGTAAGCTGGGAAAGAGGTTCACCCTGCTGATCGTCGATCCTCGTCGTAGGAGATAGCGTGGCAGACGGCGATTACCCGGGGACAATGTCGGGCTACCCGGGACAGCCGCAGCCCGGCTATGCGCCCGCTCCAAGTGCTTTCGGGTACACGATGGGAGCCTTCGGAGGTCCTCCTCTCGGATTTGGCGGCCCTTCGCAACCGCAGATGTACCAGGCCGGTGGGATGGC
>Ga0193752_1003689_pt1 | contig 10405 bp, 11 predicted proteins | sample H1c1metaG_FD_144924 | JGI IMG/M metagenome (GOLD analysis project Ga0193752, IMG submission 144924) | Soil microbial communities from a riparian zone of the East river system, Colorado, United States - H1c1 | ecosystem: Environmental > Terrestrial > Soil > Riparian zone | place: USA: East River...
CCCATTCAAGTATCATCAGATCCTGGATGTACGCATCACGCTACCGCCCGGCGCAAAGGCAAAGAGTCTTCCTGCTGCCATTGAGCTGAACAGGTCATCATATGGCTATGCCGGCAGATGGGCCGGCAAGGACAATGAGCTCAGCTATCATGCTGAAGCGTGGATGGAAAAGACCTTTTATCCGGTTCATCAGCTTCATGAGCTCAATCAGGACATGCAATCGCTCAGATCCTTTTACGACGTCCAGCCTCAAATCAACCTCTAGAGGATCTTTACGGCTTATTTATCTGCACTTTAATGCATAGAATTTTACGTGTATTACCCATGCTCCTTGCCATTCTGGGAATTGGCGTCGTACAATCCACTTCCGCTCAAATCTCCAAGCGCGATGAAAGGGCTTACAGGGAAACCTCCGCTGAATTGCGAGAAGCAATATGGGCGTTGGATCTTCCGCATTTTAAGGAATACACTATTCCTCCCAAATACAAATTGAAGAGCAGGGTAGTGATGGCAAGTCTTACGGATCTTAATGCCGGCAGCAAGCGTGGCGTACGACGAGGCAATACGAATATTACATTGTTTTACAGACAACTCGTTCTGCTTAATGATGCTGCCTCGGTGCGTGATTTCTCAGACTTGAGTTATACTCAACTGTATAAAGGGAAGGCTTACTATGACAACAATAAAGTATCGGTATTTATCGGCGCGCGGGTAGTCAAGCCTGGAGGAAAGGTAGCCGAATTGAATGCGGACGATGTTGTTCTAACGAAGGATGCGCATGTGGAAAAGCAGGTAAAGCTTGCTGTACCTGATCTTCAGCCGGGTGATATGCTGGATTATTATGTGGCGGTTGAACTTAACCTCGCCCTTTATAGCATTACCTCCCTGCCTTACGAATTCCCATTTTACGATGATGTGCCGGTGCTTCACCATAGCGTTCATTGTTCCATAGGCAAGAAATTTGCCGCCGAATACCGATCTTCTAATGCAGCCCCGGATTTCAAGACATCTGTCGATGACGAAGGCAATAACCTCCTCGATATTGCTGTCGACAGCCTGATGCTGGTACCGGGGGGTACTCCGTGGATATCGCCCATGCGGCAGTTTCCGATCATACAGCTGAATGTAGTCATGGGCGACCTGGTACCTTATACGACGCTTACCCGTCGTCGCCCGGGTACATTAATAAAAAACCAGGCGGCAGAAGTGATTATCAAGGATGAGATGATTGACATCAATCATCTGAAGGTCCCAATACTCAGGGCCTGTGATGTAGTGGTCGGGCAAAAAACCGGTGCGATAGAAGCCTATTATAATGAGCTGCGGCAAGGCGGGGCCGCGATGCAGGAAGATAGCGCTGCTGCGGAATTGTATTATCTATTCCGTTACGAATTGATGTTTAAACATGTCGGCCAAAAAAGCGTAGAGCATCTGGTGAATATTGCCAACCAGCCGCTGAACGGAGTTGTATATGCTTACATGCTCAGCGAGTACTTCAAATATCATGGAATGTCTTCGGAACTCGTCCTGACAACATCGGGCAGTGGACCGAGGATGAACGAGCTATTGGACAGACGCGATATCAGGTATCTCTGCAATGTCCATAAAACACATGACATGCTTTTTGGCATGTCCAATATTTATTCCCCTGCATTTTTTATGCCTGCGGGCCTGGAAGGTATTGAAGACGCGGTGGCTGTGGATACAAAGGGCACGACCAGCTATCTGGCTAGCAACTATACCCAACGCAAGATCCGTACACCGGGTATAGGTCCGGAAGATAATCTGCGCCTGGAAACACTTGCTATCTCACCCGCAAGAAGAACGTCCCTCACAGGGCATTTTAAGGATGGCATCCAGCAAAAGTTGCTTCCGCTTGAAGATTTCTATAATTATGAACGACAATTCTTCAACGACCAGCGGAGCCTTGCGGAACGGATGCGGACCAGCAATCCCTCCGGCAAAGTAGATGAAGAGTTAAATGCGGCTGTAGCTTATGCGCGCAAGGAGCAGGAGAAAGCCTTTCTTTCTGAAGCTAAAGACTGGATGGAAGAAGATGTGACGAATCAGACCAGTGTCAGTATCATCAACCCGGGTGTGCGGCATACTGCGCCGGCTTTTGAATATGCGTCCGCTTTCCGAATCAATAGTGTGTTGAAAAAAGGAGGCGATAATTATCTGCTTGAAGTCGGCAAACTGATTGGTCACCCCAGGCAGGTTTCGGAGCAACAGCGATCGAGAACGGTAGATGTTCACATGCAGTATGCAAATACTGTTAGAACCGACATGACTATTCGGATACCGGATGGTTATGAAATAGAGGGACTAGCGGAACTAAATAGATCTGTGTCTAATAATGCCGGGCGCTTTACAGTTTCGGCGGATGCAAGCGGAGGCCTGGTCAGCATCACGGTAGAAAAAGTATACTCTTTAGCAGACTATTCCGCAAAAGACTGGCCTTCTTTGCTGATGATTATGGATGCGGCCGCGGAGTGGACAAATGCACGGCTATTGCTAAGAAAAAAGGCCGAAGGCTGATAAAAAAATCCCGCAGAAAGTTGCGGGATTTTTTTAGAAAATAGTCGATTCTTTAGGATTGCAAGGTAGCCGTCAGCGTGATCTCGATCGCGCCGTACGCCTTGCTGACCGGGCATTCAGCCTTTGCCTGCTGTGCGAGCTCTTCGAATTTGGCTGCATCAATGCCAGGAACTTTCGCCTTACAGCTCAGCTCGCTCTTGGTAATGCCTTGAGCTGGTTCCAGGGTAATGTCGCAGCGCGTTTCGATCTCCTCCGGCGTGAAGCCAGCAGCTCCAAGTACAAACGAAAGCTTCATGGAGAAGCAGCCGGCATGTGCCGCAGCCATCAGCTCTTCGGGGTTAGTGCCGACGCCTTCCTCAAAACGACTGCTATAGGAATACTGGGCGTTGCTGATCGCGGTGCTTTGTGTTGTCAGATGTCCGTTGCCTTCTTTGCCAGAGCCGTTCCATACTGCGGTTGCATTGCGTTTCATAATTGTTTAGCGTTTTTTGGGAATGAAAGATGCAGCGAAAATAGCGGACTAGGCACTTGCACGGACATGTGATTCTTTTATCTGCTCATCAGCCAGAAGATCCGCGAGCGCGTTTTCGATCCTGGGGTATTGAAACACAAAGCCTTCGCCTATCAGTCGGGCAGGTATTACCCAACGGCTCTTTAGCAGGAGCTCCGTTTCCGTCCCGATCAGCAGCGCCCCGATCCTGAGCAGCAAGGCGGGTGCCGGCAGGCCGAATGGTATGTTCAGGGTCGTTCTGAGCGTCTGCATAAACTCATCATTGGTGACAGGACCAGGCGCGCTCGCGTTATAAACGCCTTCTTCTTCGGGCCGATCGGCGTTCCATTCAATAATGCGGCACAGGTCGTTTATATGAATCCAGCTGAACATTTGCCGGCCACTGCCCTGATGTCCGCCCAGCCCGGCGAGGGCTAGCCGTTTAAAAGGTACGAGTACGCCGCCATGCCCCAGCACGATCGCTGTACGGAGCGCGACCTTCCGGGTATAAGGTGTGGTCTGTGCAAAGAAGGCCGCTTCCCACTCCTTGCAAACCTGCACGGAGAAGTCGTTATGCATCTCGCCTGATGCTTCATCCTGCGGGCGGTCCTGCGCATGCCGGTAGATCGTGGCGGATGCGGCGTTGATCCACAGCTTCGGTGGGATGGGGCAGGCGCGAACGGCCTCGCCCAGCGCATCGGTGGCGTGGACACGACTAATTAGGATCTCCCGCTTATTCTTAGGGGTATACCGGCAGTTGACGCTTTTACCGCTGAGGTTGATGAGCATGTCCGCGCCTTTAAGGGACGCTGCCCAGTCGCCCTGGGATCGGGCATCCCATTGCAGGTATCGGACGTTTATAGATGCATTGCTATTGTATGCATTGTTTGGTTCGTGGCCCGGGCCGCGGGTAAGAATGCTTACATCATTATCCAGGCCCCAGCGTGCCGCCGTGGCCTGGCCGATGAATCCGCTGCCGCCTGCGATCACTATTTTCTTTCCGGAGAACATAGAATTTGATTTAGAGTTTCCAATGGATTTCGAGACGATGCCGGAGGGCTCCTCGCAGCATTAGGATTTCCTGCCGGGTGATCAGAACATACCATATTGCCATGATGGGTAGTATAACCACCATCCATGCGGCCTCGGTCAGAGCGATATTCCTGCAGCCGGCAGCTACCCGGGCGAGGTAGCTTTCGTGAACCGGATCAATCAGGCCGATGCCCCCGGCTATCAGGGAGCAAAAGCTAAAAAGAGCCAGTATCCAAACCAGCAATATGCCGTAAAACCTCCTGGAGCCGGCAGCCGGTTTAATGTCCGAAGCAGCAGTAATTCCACAACTGAGCGCCTGCCAGATGCCCAGGCTAGGGTAGCAGATGGCCGCATACTCGCAATGCTCGGCGGATAGAAGAAATATAAGCGGAAGCAGCATCAGTAATTGACCGGCCAGGTCAGCATATTTCCGGCAAAGGGTCTGTTTCATAACAACAGCTTGAAAGATGAATGATGGAGCGGCATGCGGATTTGGGTTGCATGTTGGATGTTGGATGTCGGATGTCGGATGTCGGATGTGATGGATGTGATGGATGTGATGGAGGTAGAGATAACGGCACCGCGCGTCTTATTGGATATCGTTGGAAGTAGTCAGATGTAGTCAGTTGTAGTCGGAAGTAGTCGGAAGTAGTCGGAAGTAGTCGGATATAGTCGGAAGTAGTCGGAAGTAGTCGGAAGTAGTCGGATGTAGTCGGATGTAGTCGGATGTAGTCGGATGTGGTCGGATGTAGTCGGATGTAGTCGGATGTGGTCGGATGTAGTCGGATGTAGTCGGATGTAGTCGGATGTAGTCGGATGTAGTCGGATGTAAGATTCGGTTAGTTTTAAATTTTCAGGATTTTTTGAAAATTAATTGTCTTTTAAAAACCGGTTGCCCGGTTCTGACCAACGATCGTTCCTTCTATTTAAACAGCTTCAGCAATGTCCCCGTAAACCAGTTTTCATCCGCCTTGATCAATCCCGCAAGGGCCTTGTCGGCCTGCCCGGCAAACTTCTGGATTTGCGTTACCGTCTCCGTAAATGCTTTTACATCCTTATCATTCCTGTCGCCTTCGATGTCCTTCAGCCCTTCGAGGACCTGTAGCATCGGGTCAAGCTCGCGTTTGCGGCGTTCGCGGATGATGCGCATGCTTACTTTCCAGATATCCTTTTCAGCGGAAAAATATTCCCGACGCTCACCGGGCTTCAACACCTTGTCCACCAGGCCCCAGGTCATCAGGTCGCGCAGGTTCATATTCGCATTGCCCCGGCTGATCTGCAGCGCTTCCATTATCTCCTCAGCATGCAAAGGGTCCGCGGTCACCAGCAACAGCGCGTGAATCTGCGCCATCGTCCTGTTGATGCCCCATTGAGTGCCTAATACCCCCCAGCTATTGATAAATTCCAGTTTGGCTGCTTCCAGTTTCATGAAGTAAAGATAGGAAACTTTTTAAAATTTCAATTATTTCTGAAAAATACTAAGTCTTTTGTATTGGAAAGTTTGGATTGTTTTCAACTGAAGTACTTTCAATGTTGGGTAGCTTCATCTAAATATGGCAAAGAGTAAACATATTTAGGATGGCAGTATAACTTACAAAGAATCACCTGAGATCGAATGGCTGCCCAACTTCATCAATGACAACAGACGATAAAATATACAAAGACCTCGAGGCAATGAGCCCGGAAGAACGGTACAGCCTGTTTACACACTTTCTAAAAGATCATCCGGGGGATGCCTGGGGCTGGGCGCGCCTGGGTTACGAGGCTGAAGATCTGGGCCGTATTGAAGATGCGAAACGCTACTTGGAACGGAGTATTTTCCTTGAAAGGAGGTCGGAATTCGCAGCAAGCGTGTATTTTAACCTGGCACTGTTACTCGCAGAGAAACTGAAAGATCCTATTAATGCCCGATTGAATTACTTGAATGCCCTCTGTGCTAACCCTGACTACGATCGTCCCTACAATAACCTGGGGCTCCTATTGCAGAATGCTTTCGATGAGATCGAGCTTGCAAAGCACTATTTTAATGAAGGCATTAGTCGTTGCCCGAAGGACGCAACCCTGCACAATAATCTGGGTTACTTATATGTCGAATATCTTAACGATGAGGGTCGGGCGGCAATTCATTGGAAAATAGCGCTTGAACTTGATCCTGAGAACGAGGATCTGCTATTTAACCTGGACTCCCTCAAAGAATCGGAATAGCGGTGAAGGATTCGCGAATTCCCTCTATTCCTGAAAATCTTGGTCTACTTTCGCGCCTCATTACATCTCCCATGCAGCCTTCGGTAAAAATCTTCTCCGGCACGCAATCTGCCTATCTCGCCGAAAATATTGCCAAAGCTTTTGGCAAGAAGCTCGGCGCCTGCAAGATTCAAAAGTTTAGCGATGGCGAGTTTCAGCCGGTTTTCATGGAAAGCATCCGCGGCGATTATGTTTTTCTCGTGCAGGGGACCTTTTCCCCGACGGATAACCTGATGGAGCTCCTGCTGATGATCGATGCCGCCCGCAGAGCTTCTGCCGGATACATCACTGCAGTGATCCCGTATTTCGGATATGCCCGCCAGGACCGGAAAGACAAGCCACGTGTTGCGATCGGCTCCAAACTGGTCGCCAACCTGCTGACCGTTGCCGGAGCTAACCGCGTGATGACCATGGACCTGCATGCTCCGCAGATCCAGGGCTTCTTTGATATCCCGGTGGATCACCTGGATGCTTCGGCGATTTTTATCCCTTACATTGAGAATCTTAAGATAGAAAATCTTACCTTCGCGTCCCCTGACGTGGGCTCCACCAATCGTGTACGCGAAGTGGCCTCTTATTTCGGCGCTGAAATGGTGATCTGCGATAAGCAACGCAAGCGCGCTAACGAGATAGCCAGCATGACCGTTATCGGTGATGTCCGCGACAGGGACGTAGTTCTTATAGACGACATCTGCGATACGGCAGGCACGCTCACTAAGAGCGCCGCCCTGCTGAGGGAACGTGGAGCGCGCAGTGTACGGGCCTTCTGTACACACCCCGTGCTTAGCGGCAATGCTTACGAGAACATTGAAAACAGTGTCCTGGAAAAGCTGGTGGTATGCGATACGATCCCCTTAAGGCAACAATGCAGTAAGATTGAAGTGCTGCCCACAGCGGAGCTTTTCTCTATTGCCATCCGTAACACCTTCGAGAATAAGTCGATCAGTTCTTTATTTATCCACGCAAGTCGAAAAAATTAGTCAATTAGTCAATGCACTTAGCATAGAATTGGTTGGACCAGCTAAAGAGTGATTTTTCATAATAATGACTAGCAAGCAACAACGTAAAACCAATCATTGGCTAATTGCCTAATTGGCGAATTAATAAAAGTCTGTTTAAGCAAAAAAACCTGTCCGGTCCCTTTTTAGGGATTCGTGAGATCCAAATCCAAACAAAAACAAGCCCATTCAAAGACGGACGTTATGACGGGTATTCCGCTCGCTCCTTGAAAGGCAAAAACAAACACACGCAATGAATAGCGTAAAAATTGAAGGACAAATCAGAAGCGAGTACGGCAAGAAACCAACGCGCCGGCTTCGTGCTGAAGGACTAGTACCCTGCGTTATCTACGGCGGCGAAAAGGAGATCCATTTCTCTGCACCCACGCTGGCTTTCCGCCCGCTGGTGTACACACCGGAATTTCAGCTTGCTGATATTACAGTGGACGGCGCCTCTTACCGCTGCATCCTTAAGGACAAGCAGTTTGACGTAGTAACAGATGAGCTGAGCCATATCGACTTCCTCGAACTCGTGGAAGGCAAGAAGGTAACTGCCAATCTGCCGTTGAAATACGTCGGCCAGCCTGCAGGCGTAAAGGCCGGTGGCCGTCTGGAGACGAAAATGAAGTCACTCAAGGTGCGCACCCTTCCGAAGTACCTGAAGGAAGCCATCGAAGTTGATATCACCAACCTGGAACTGAACAGCAATATGCGCGTTCAGGATGTCATCGCCGAAAACATGGAAGTAATGAACTCTCCACGTATTCCGATCGCTTCCATCGTACTGACCCGTGCTCTGAAGCAGGAAGCAACTGAAGAAGCAAAGTCTGGTAAGGCTAAGTAATCTGCGTGAGACGACAGACGTCAAACGTAAAAAGGATAAAGCCCTGCCATCCGGCGGGGCTTTTTTATGCCCGTAACCTTGATCTCCTAAACTACTTTCGCAAGCATGAAATACCTCATTGTAGGACTAGGCAACATCGGCATGGAGTATGATGCTACCCGACACAATATTGGCTTCGACGTGGCAGATACGTTCGTCATCAAGAATGGCGGCAGCTTCCGGATGGATCGTCTTGCCGCGGTGGCGGAATGCCGGTGGAAGGGGAAAACCTTTGTCGTGATCAAGCCGACCACCTATATGAACCTGAGTGGCAAAGCCATGAAATATTGGCTGGATAAAGAAAAGATAGCCATCGAGAACAGCCTCGTGATCCTGGATGACCTGGCCTTGCCATTAGACGCATTGCGGCTGCGTGCATCCGGCTCCGATGGAGGCCACAACGGGCTGAAAAATATCCAGCTGATCCTGCAAACGGATCAGTACCCCAGGCTGCGCTTCGGAGTGGGCAACCAGTATCCAAAGGGTCGGCAAATAGAGTATGTACTGGGGAGATGGACCGCTGAGGAGCTGCCGGTCGTAAAAGAAAAGATCCTGCGCAGTGTTGAGATCATTGAAAGCTTCGCGGCAGTAGGTATAGGCAGGACCATGAGCCTGTTTAATAAATAGCGAACTGCAAAGGGTTTGGCATTACCGTTTGGTTGCTGCATAGCATGCCCTTACATGCTCCGAGCGGTCACGTGATCATGCCTTTTATTTGGACGCCAGCTCGATCCATACGGGCGCATGATCGCTGCTCTTTTCCCATCCCCGGACATGGCGGTCCACACCGGCGGCCAGCAGCCGATTATCGAGCTGTGGGCTCAATAGGAAATGATCAATTCGTAAGCCGGCATCGCGGCTATAGGCATTCCGGAAATAATCCCAGAACGTATAGATGGTCTCATCCGGGTGCAGCTTGCGGATGGCATCTGTCCAACCCTGCGCCATGAGGCTTTTAAATGCTGCCCGCGTTTCCGGCCGGAACAATGCATCATCGACCCAGCGCTCGGGCTTGTAGACATCCTTGTCAGTTGGGATAACGTTATAGTCGCCCGTCATTACGACTGGCATATCTGACTTTATCAGGCCTGCTGCATGGGCAGTCAGGCGGTCGAGCCAGCGAAGCTTATAGTCGAATTTCGGGCCCGGAGCGGGATTGCCGTTAGGCAGGTAGAGGCAGGCGATATGTAATCCGCCCACCATAGCCTCGATATATCGGCTATGCAGATCCTCCGGGTCACCGGGAAGTGCCCGGCAAACCTCTTCCGCCTTTTCGCCCCGCGAAAGGATCGCAACGCCATTCCAGCTTTTTTGACCGTGCCAGATAGCGTGATATCCCGCATCCTCGATCGCCTGTCCCGGAAAGTTATCCTGGACGGCCTTCAGTTCCTGCAGGCACACCACATCCGGTTTGGATTCCTCCAGCCAACGCAGGAGAACAGGCAGACGGGCATTGACGCTGTTTACATTGTAGGTGGCGATTTTCATGGCAGTGATTTGGCTGGTTCGAAAGTTTTGGCTGGTCAAAATAAAGCCGCAACCGCAAATAGTTGGCGCTTTGTTGGAAGATCATCTGAATTGGATCGTGCTTCAGCCTTGAATAGATTCTCATATTCGGCAGGTACGATTGCAGATTCTGATTATCGTCAACAATTCATGCCTCCGAGCTAACCAAATCCTCTGCAGGCATGTCTTCCAATGGCGCTTATCTATGTAATCTTACTTCTAATTCAAATCGCATGAAATCAACACGTCTACTCATTCTCCTTTTTTTAGTGCTCAGCGGTCACGCAAATGCACAATCATTTCTCAACGGTAGCCTGGAAGCCGGGAGCACTACTCCGTGTCAAAATATTTATAATCACCAGTTTACCACATTCATGGCCAATACCGGCTATGCCTTTGGGTCAATCGATATCGGTGGCCTTAAGGGCAAGCTCTATTTCTATGATGCATCCTGTAATGATGGGTACGCTCAAAAGGGCAGTAATTTCCTGGGGTTTGCCGCGAATGATGCCGGTAAGGTCGATGCCGTTGCACTTACGCTTACAACTCCGCTTACGGCAAATAAGACCTATACGCTGAGCTTTTATTTTAAGAAGCCAAATACGATGCCTGCTACTCACCTGGAAATCGGCTACACAACAGATAGCCTCGCCTTCGGTACGCAAGTGGCCACGGTGCAGGCGCCGGTAAGCAAGGCCTGGACTTTGCAGACCG
>Ga0193752_1003690_pt1 | contig 10403 bp, 8 predicted proteins | sample H1c1metaG_FD_144924 | JGI IMG/M metagenome (GOLD analysis project Ga0193752, IMG submission 144924) | Soil microbial communities from a riparian zone of the East river system, Colorado, United States - H1c1 | ecosystem: Environmental > Terrestrial > Soil > Riparian zone | place: USA: East River...
TGGGCCGAGGTGCCGGTCGTGCAGCCCGAGCGGCCCGGCGTGACGGCGTTCGACGCCGTGACCGTCGGCGACCTCCGGCCGCTGATCGACTGGAGCCCGTTCTTCATCGCGTGGGAGATGAAGGGCTCCTACCCGGCGCTCCTCTCGGACCCCCACGCGGGTGAGACGGCCACGCGGCTCTACGAGGACGCGCAGGAGATGCTCGACGAGATCGAGGCGGGCGGCCTCCTCCACCCCCGCGGCGTCGCCGGCCTCTGGCCCGCGAACGCGGTGGGCGACGACGTGGAACTCTACACGGACGCGTCGCGCACGGAGACGCTGGCCGTGATGCACACGCTCCGCCAGCAAACTGAAAAAACGCCGGGCAAGCCGAACCGGGCGCTGGCCGACTTCGTCGCGCCGCGGGACACGGACATCGCGGACTGGGTCGGCGCGTTCATCGTCTCCATCCACGGCGCCGAGGAACTGGCCGCGCGCTACCGGGAGGGGCTGGACGACTACCGCGCCATCCTCGCCCAGTCGCTGGCCGACCGGCTGGCAGAGGCGTTCGCGGAGTGGCTCCACCGCCACGTGCGGACGGACCTCTGGGGCTACGAGGCCGAGGAGTCGCTGTCGAACGACGACCTCATCCGCGAGCGCTACCGCGGCATCCGCCCCGCGCCGGGCTACCCGGCGCAGCCCGACCACACGGAGAAGACGACCCTCTTCCGCCTCCTCGACGCCGAGGCCCACACGGGCACCGGGCTCACGGAGCACCTCGCCATGACGCCGCCGGCCTCGGTGTGCGGGGTCTACCTCGCGCACCCCGACGCCGATTATTTCAACCTGGGGCTGGTCAACCGCGATCAGGTGGAGGACTACGCCGCGCGCAAGGGGATGCCGCTCCACGAGGTCGAGCGCTGGCTCGCCCCCGCGCTGGCCTACGAGCCCGAAGCCCCCACGCCCTCCGGCGACGGCGTCGCGGCAGACGTGCAGGCGCCCGTGCAGTAGGGGCGTGAGCCTGCGGAGGGCGGGACATCGCATGGAGGGGTAGCCCCGCTCCCCGTGCGATGTCCCGCCCGTTCCGCCTCATCCTTCTCGCGGCTCTTTTGGTTCTGGCAGCCGTCGCCTTGAGCGCGCTGCCCGTCGCGGGCTAGGCGGGGTTCCAGGCCCCGGAGGGGCGGGGGTGGTAGACGACCCGGTGCGCCACTGCCGTACCCGTTGAACCACCTCGTCTCCATTCCGTCATCCCGACGATAGGAGGGATCTCAGCGCGGTTCGCTGAAGCCACCACGACCGGTTGTGGCCGCCTCCACCAACCGCGCTGAGATTCCGCTACGCGGACCTCCGGTTCCTCACATCCGTTCGGGATGACGAGGGGGTGGCGACGAGCGAACACCGCCCAACCCGTCATTGCGAGGAGCATCGCGACGAAGCAATCTCAGAATGGCAGGGTTGCCGTTAGCGGCGTGGTTGCAAGGCTGAGATTGCCGCGTCGCTTCGCTCCTCGCAATGACGAGGGGTACGGGCGGAGGGCAGCGAGGGTGGGTGTCGGCCGCTCCCAACCTCCCACCCTCTGCTCATTACCCATTACCAATTACCCATCACTCCCTGTCGCCCGGGTCAGCGCGGCGCGGGCGGCCGTGGCGGCCTCGGCGTCGAGGTGGGGGAGGGCGGTGCGGAGGAGGGGGGCGGCGTCGGAAGGACGGCCCTGATTCAGGAGGCACGTGCCGAGCCCGGCCTGCGCCGTGGCACGGTCGGCGTCGCTCGTCTCGGGGCGGCGGTCGTAGATGGCGAGGGCGGCGCGGTAGTCGGCCTCGGCAACACTCAGGCGGCCCTGCCGGGTGTGGATCTCGGCCAGCCCGAGGAGACCGTCCGCGAGGTAGGGGTGGTCCAGCGGGAGTGAGGCCCGGTCGATGCTTAGCGACTCCGTGGCGGCCTGCTCGGCTTCGGCGAGGCGGCCGAGGTCGCGGAGCGACTTCGCGAGGCCGTAGAGGCCCGTCGAGACGAGGGGGTGGTCCGGGCGGAGCGTGGTGCGCCAGATGCGGATGGCGTCCTGGAAGAGCGGGACGGCTTCGGAAAAACGCCCCTGGTCGTGGAGGAGGTTGGCGAGGTTGCTCTCCGTGTTCGCCACGAGCGGGTGGTCGCCGAGGCGCCGCCGCCGGAGGTCGAGCGCACGGCGGTAGTGCGTCGCGGCGCGGTCGTAGTCCTCCAGGAAGAAGTACGTCGCGCCGACGTTGTTGTGGGCCTGCGCCACGTCGAGGTGGTCGGGGCCGAGGCGGCGGCGGTAGGCCTCCAGCGCGATGAGCCCGAGGCGCAGCGCCTCCCGCCGCGACGCCTCGTCCTCGTAGCCCGAGAGCAGCACGGCGAGGTTGTTGGTCGCCTCGGCCGTGGCGACGGCGGTGTCGCCGTGGAGCGTGCGGTGGAGCGCGAGGGCGCGGCGGTAGTGGGCCTCGGCCGGCTCCAACTCGCCCATGTTCTCCAGCGCCGTGGCGAGGGCGGTGTGCGCCTCGGCCGCCTCGGCGGTGTTTCCGAGCCCGAGTGCGCTGTCGAGGCGGAGGGCGCGGGCGGCGAGCGCGCGGGCTTCGGGGTAGTCGCCGAGCTGGACGTGGAGGCGGCTGAAGAGCGGGAGGAGGCGGGCCTGCAGGGCGGGCTGGTCGCGGAGCCGGTCGATGGTCTCGGCCCCGCGGCTCAGCAGGAACTGCCGCACCGTGAGCGTATCCACCCGCGCCGCATCGACGGCCAGGGGGTCGCGGCCGAAGAGCCCGACGAGCGTGGCCGAGACCTGCTCGGCCTCGGCGGCGGCCCGCCGCGCCTGGTCGCGCTCGACCGACAGCCTGTGGGTGTGGTACGTCACCGCCACGGCGACCGTGAGCACGGCCGCCACCGCCATCGCGACGCCCGCGGGGTGGCGGCGGACGAACGTGCGGAGGCGGTAGCGCACACCCGGGGCGCGTGCGGCGAGGGGGAGCCCGGCGCGGTAGCGCCGCACGTCGGCCAGCAGTGCGTCGGCACTCGCGTAGCGCGCCTCGGGCTCCCGGGAAAGGGCGCGGAGGCAGAGAGTGTCGAGGTCGCCGCGGAGGCGGCGGGCGGCGGCACGGTCGGTCGGGCGCAGGGCGGCGCTCGGGCGGGCGGGCGAGCCCCGGAGCACGGCGGCCTCCAGCGCCGACGCTGATGCGGCCTCGAAGGGCCGGTGCCCCGTGAGCAGTTCGTAGAGCAGCGCGCCGAGGGCGTACACGTCCGTCGCCGTCGTGACGGGCTCGCCGAGGAGTTGCTCGGGGGCGGCGTAGGCCCGCGTCATGGGGCGGACGCCCTCGCCCGTGAGCAGGCTCGCCTCGCCGTCGGTGGCGTCGCCGTCGAGCAGCCGTGCGATCCCGAAGTCGAGCAGCTTCACGTGAGGCCGCCCCGCCTCGTCCTCGGCCACGAGCACGTTGCCGGGCTTGAGGTCGCGGTGGACGACGAGGCGGGCGTGGGCGTGGCGGACGGCTTCGACGACCCCCTCGAAGAGGGCGAGGCGGGCGTCGAGGCCGAGCGCGTGGCGCGTGGCGTAGGCCGTGAGCGGCTCGCCGCGCACGTACTCCATCGCCAGCCAGGGGCGCCCGTCGGGGGCCGCGCCGCCGTCGAGGAGGCGGGCGATGCCGGGGTGCTCCAGGCGGGCGAGGATGCGGCGCTCGACGCGGAAGCGGCGGAGCACGGCGTCGGTGTCCATCCCCCGCTTGACGAGCTTGAGCGCGACGGTCTGCTCCCAGCCCCCGTCGGCGCGCTCGGCGAGGAACACCTCGCCCATGCCCCCCTCGCCGATCCGTTCGCGCACGCGGTACGGGCCCAGCACGGCACCCGGCTCCAGCGCCGGTTCCGGGGCGGCGCGGTGCCCGAGGGGCGGGGCGTCGAGGAACCCGCCGTCGGTGGCGTCGGCCGCATCGTCGGCGTCGAGCAGCGCCTCCACGGCGGCGCGGAGGGCGTCGTCGTCCCGGCAGGCGGCGTCGAGGTGGGCCGTGCGCGCCGCGCCGTCGAGGGCGACGGCCGCCTCGAACACGGCCTTGACGGCGTGCCACCGGTCGGGGGTGTCGGGGGGCGCGGGGGTGATGGGTGTGTGGGGCTGCTACCCCGTCATGCGCGGGACGGCCCGGCGGCGGATCAGGGCGCGTCCGGCGGGCCGAGCGCGGGGGGCGGCCCTTCGCCGTCGTGGAGGGCGGCGTAGAGCCAGGCGCGCGCCGAGCGCCACTCCCGCTTGACCGTGGCGGGCGAGAGCCCCAGCGCCTCGGCCGTCTCTTCCACCGAGAGCCCGCCGAAGTAGCGGCACTCGACCACCCGCACCTGCCGCTCGTCGAGGAGCGCGAGGCGGTGGAGGGCGGCGTCCACGTCGAGCACCTCGGCCGCGGCGGCGTCCGAGAGGAGGCCGGGGTCGGCGGGCTCGGCCGATCCCTGCAAGGCGTCGAGGGAGACGGCGGCCTGCCCGGAGCCCCGCTTGGTGCGCCCGCGGGCGCGGGCGTAGTCCACGAGCACCTGCCGCATGGCGCGCGTGGCCGAGGCGAAGAAGTGGGCGCGGCTCTCGTAGTCGCGGTGGTCGGGCCCGAGGAGCTTGAGGTACGCCTCGTGGACGAGCGCGGTCGTGTTGAGCGTGTGGTCGGGCCGCTCGTGGCGCCGCTGGGCGCGGGCGAGCCGGTGGAGTTCGTCGTAGACCGCGCCCAGAAGCCGGTCGCCGGCCGCCCCGTCGCCGCCGCGGAGCGCGTCGAGGGCCTCGGTGACATCGATGGAGGGGGCGGCCATGAGGCGGGATCGGGCGGCGCGAGCGCGGGGGAGGCGTTAAAGCTAACGATGCATGAAGGATGCACGAAGGGCACAAAAGGGTTGCATGAGCCCTCCCCGGCCCGTTCGGCGTATGCAGAAAGGCGGGCCGTTCGTAGGCTCGCTGCTGTCCCTCTCCCTTCCGCCTACGTCCATGCCCTCTCGCCTCCTCTCCACCCTCGCCCTCGCCGCGCTCGCCCTCGTGTCGGCGGGTCCGGCCGCCGCCCAGTCCATCCGCGCCTCCTGGGACCTCAACCCCAGCGAGTACCGCGGCCAGAACGGCGCGCGCCTGCTGTTCGACTGCCCCCCGAACGCCGCCCGCAACGGCGTCGGCTACGTGTGGGGCACGGAGGTCTACAGCGACGACTCCGCGGTGTGCGTCGCGGCCGTCCACGCGGGCGTCCTCACGTTCGCGCGGGGCGGGCGGGTGGAGGTGACGGTGCTGCCCGGCTACGACGGCTACGTCCCCTCCACGCACAACGGCGTCGAGTCGGGCTCGTGGGGGGCCTGGTCGGGGAGCTTCTCCGTCAGCGCGCCGACGGCCACGACCACCTCTTCCTCGTCGGGCACCTACCGCGTGGGGCAGCCCGTGCAGATCCTCTGGAACGGGTCGTGGTACCCCGGCCACATCCTCGCCGCCGCCGACGGGGGCTACCAGATCCACTACGACGGCTACGATTCGAGCTGGGACGAGTGGGTGACGCCGGACCGGCTCCAGCCCACGGCGTCCGGGCAGTAACCCGCGACTAGAACACCTCCCGCCGGGGGCGGCGCAGGCCCGGTGGCCGCGCCGCCCCCGCTGTTTAGCGGGGGGGCACCGCCCCGTCGGGGCCGCAGGGGAAGAAGAACGCCGATCCTCAGCCCGGCGGCATCCTCAGGCCGGCGGCACATCGTCGCGGTGGACGCGCACCATCGAGAGCGCCGTCCACTCCTCCGCGCCGTCGTCGTAGGCGACGAGGACGGCGGCGCCCTCCTGCTCGGCGATGGCGCCGGGGTAGTAGAGCCGCGCGCCGTGCCAGCGGGCCTGGACGCGCAGGCCCACCCCCACCCCCACGGCCTCCAGCGGCCGGACATCCGCAGCGGGCACGACGCTCTGGACGCCGTCGTCGAACTGGACGGCGACCTCCGCCTCGTTGGACGCGATGGCGACGGCGGGATAGAACCAGTCGGCCTCGGCCAGCCAGTGGGCCAGCACGCGGGTACCTCGGGAGAACACGGCGGGAGCGGGCGATGGAGGCGCGGAAGCTAGGCGTCGGCGGCCCGCTCCGTGCCGAAGCGGGGCGGCGGTCGGCGGTCGGAGGCTACCCCTCTGCAGACTCGGGGTGAGATCGTTGCGTATACGCAACGAGCGAGGGGGGAGGGCGGTAACCTCCGCCTCTCTACAACGCTTCGACCCAACGTGCTCAAGCCCGAGCCCATTTCCGGCTTCCCCGAGTTCCTCCCCGAGGAGCAGATCGTCTTCCAGTGGGCGCTCGGCCTCATCCGCCGGACGTTCGAGGCCTACGGCTTCGTCCCCGTCGAGACGCCGGCCGTCGAGCGCGTGGACGTGCTGCTCACGAAGGGCGGCAACGACCGCGAGATCTACGGGCTCCGCCGGCTCGCCGCCGGGGCCGACGACGCCGGGGCGAAGGACCTCGCGCTGCACTTCGACCTCACGGTGCCGCTTGCGCGCTACGTCGCCCAGCACTACGGCCGCCTCACGTTCCCCTTCCGGCGCTACCAGATCCAGCCGGTGTGGCGCGGCGAGCGCGCGCAGGCGGGCCGCTACCGGCAGTTCTACCAGTGCGACATCGACACCATCGGCGACGGCGAGCTGTCCCTGCTCAACGACGCCGAGATCCCGTCGGTCATCCACCGCCTGTTCTCCGAAATGGAGATCGGCCCCTTCACCATCCGCATCAACAACCGGAAGGTGCTGCAGGGGCTCGTGTCGTCGCTCGGCATCGCCGAGGGGGAGCCGACGGCCGAGGTGCTCCGTATCGTGGACCGGCTGGAGAAGGTGGGCGCCGACAAGGTGCGCGCCATGCTCGCCGACGCGGGCGTCGCGGGCGACGGCGCGGCACGCCTCCTCGCGCTGACGGAGCAGGAACTCGACACTGACGGGTGGCTCGCCTACCTCCAGAGCCAGGACGTGAACGAGACGTACGCGAAGGGCGTGGAGGAACTGGCGGCGGTGGTGGCGAGCGTGCGCAGCCTCGGCGTGCCGGACGAGCGGTTCGCCGTGGACCCGAGCATCGCACGCGGGCTCGACTACTACACCGGCACCATCTACGAGACACGGCTGGACGACCACCCGGAACTGGGGAGCATCTGCAGCGGGGGCCGCTACGACAACCTCGCGGGGCACTTCACGAACCGCCCGCTGCCCGGCGTCGGCATCTCCATCGGCCTCACGCGCCTCATCCCGCGGCTCATCGAGGCCGGGGTGCTGAAGGCGGACACGTCCACGACGGCGCCCGTCCTCGTCACCCTCTTCGACGCGGCCGAGCCCGCCGCCACGCTCGCCATCGCGGCCACGCTCCGCGACGCGGGCATCGGGGTGGAGACGTACCTGGAGCGGCGGAAGCTGGACAAGCAGCTGAAGTACGCCAGCAAGCGCGGCTTCTCGGTCGTCGTCGTGGCGGGGCCGGACGAGGTGGCGCAGGGCACCGCCACCGTGAAGGACCTCCGCACGGGCGAGCAGCAGGTCGTGCCGCTGGCCGACCTCCCGGCCGTCGTCAAGGGGCTGCTGGGGTAAGCCGCGCTACGTCCGGGGATCGCCGGGGAAGCGGCCTTTCTGGAGGTTCGGGGGATCATAGGGGGCCCTGCGAGGGAGGCCCGGCTTCGGGCTGCGCACCGACGGCGGCCACATCGGCACGCTCGGTGCGGCGAGGCGTTGCAGCACGGAGTCGTGCAGACAGGCGTTCTCAGGGAGGGAGCGGTGGCGCCCTAACCCGAACCTGATCACGCGCGCATCCCCCCTGCTCAACTTCCTCCGCCACTTGGGGAAGAACTCGGCCGGCCACCACGCCCACGTCAGCGATTCGTGCTGGGGCTCTGCCCAGGGCTGCGCGGGAGGATCCTTGAGGACCTCATCCAGTCGGGTCTGATTGACGCGGAGGCCGGCCGTGATGGCCTCGCCGAGCATCCACTGGAAGGCCACGCGCCAGAGCCCGCCGTCGGCTTTCGGATAGCCCCCGCCGACGTCGGAATGCACGCCGGAGAACCAGAGCTGCTGGAGGTTCTGGCCCTCTACGTCCTCCCCGAGCAGGTTCTGCCGGAAGAACCAGCGGCGCTCGTCTATCGAGACGGCGTGGCGAGCGATCTCGACGCTCTCGTTGTTGGTCGTGTAGGGGTAGTGGATCGGCTCCCACACCCACCCTACCGACGACACGGTGTCCCAGACGCCGAGGAAGTGCACCGGGAAACGTCGTTCGGCGTCCCCGTCGGTCAGACGGCGAGCGAAGGTGTCTCTGAACTCATCGCACAGCTTCTCGTAGCTCGAAAGCCCTCCCCCGCGCCTCTGGTGCTGGATGGCCTGGAGCAAACGCAGGAGGTGCGGTACGAGGTTCTGATTCCCCGGCGGCAGCAGCCCGACGGCGTGGAGGAGGGCCGCTACCACGCGTGCCGTGTACGCGCCACGGCTGAACCCGAAGAGGAACACCTGGTCCCCCTGCTTCCAGTTCTCCATGAGGAAGGAGTAGGCCTCCTCGACGTTTCGCTCCAGCCCGAAGCCGAGCGCCAGCCCGGCCCACTGGGAGAGGCGGCGCCCCAGCCCGGTCAGCGTGCCGGGCTCCGGGAGCGTGCCGACGCCCGGGTCGTAGTACAGCAGTTGCGTGCCCGAGTCGCGCTCCAGCACCTGCGCGAGCCGGACGACGTTGGTGTTCTCCGTGCCGAACTCGTTGTTCGTCCCGTCGCAGCAGATGATGAGGTTGCGTTTGGGGGGGTGTTCCATAGCATGACGGGGGGACCCCCTCTGTGCGCGGGCCGGGGGTCACAGGCTGATAGACGGGCTCACGCCAGAAGGGCGGGGCAGAGGGCGTGGGCATCGACGGCCGCCTGGACCTGGAGCAGCAGCCGGTCGACCTCGACGCGGACCTCGGCTTCCCGCCTGTTGATCGGCCCGTAGTGCCTCCGGCGATGGCGCAGGCAGAGCGCGGCGAACTCGGCGGCGAACGCCGGGCACTCCTTGGACAGGCGCTGGAACTCCTTCCCTGCCCCGGTGCCGTGGTTCGTGGCGTCTGCCGCCCTGCACGTCACGCCGTCCCGGAACACCTCGATGAACCCCGACGGGTGGGCGGTGTAGTGCGCGAGGACCTGCCCGAGCAGGGGGTGCGCCGTGCGTGCGTTGAAGCTCGTCTGGAACAGGCCGGCCTCCGACGTTTCGGCGCTCGTGTTCGACGCCGACGCGTCACGCCCCGAGCAGTGCTTCCCCGAACTCTCGCGCATGCCGAGTCCGAACAGGAGCACGAAGAGGTGGCGCAGGGTGTCGGCACCGTCGGTGTCGTTGCTCAGGCCCGCCCCCGCGAACACGTGCGCGTACCAGGCGAGCACGTCGCGCCCGGCGTCCGACGTTCGAGCGACCGCCATCGCCACCACGGCGGCGTCGCCCGCCTTGAGCTTGCAGTACACCCGTCCATAGACGAGCGCCATGCCCCGGGTGTAGGCCAGGGGCGCCCGGCCCCGATCGGTCCACCGCAGACGGGCGACTTCGGATTCCTCGGCGAGCCGGGTGATGTGGTAGGGGGGCGACGTTCGGAGCGGGGGCGGCATGGGAGGAGGGCCGGGTCAGGAGGTCGCGGGGACGTTCGTCGCCGTCTTCCGGATCGTGGGGAGCTGGCTGTAGAGCCGGGTGCCGGGGCAGGCCGTGGCGGCGAGGTCGCGGTGGCCGATGACGGTCTGGTCCGTGAGGGGGATGTCGTAAGCCGCCGAGAGGGCGGCGAGGACGCGAGCGAGCGATGCGACGGCGGCGTCGGACGGGGTGTCGTTGCAGCCCTGCTCCCCCGCGCCGGCCCCGAAGCACCCGAGGACGCAGACGCCGATGGTGTGGCGGTTGTGGCCGCGGACGTGGGAGCCGACAGAGAGGACGGGCGGCGTTCGGCCGGGGCCGAAGGAGCCCGCGGCGCCGTACGAGCGTCCCTGGTAGACCCGGCCCGCCCCGTCGATCAGGAAGTGATAGCCGACGTCGGAGAACCTCCGCTTGAAGTGGCTCGCCTGAACGTCGCGGAGGGCCTTCTTGCCGACTTCCGCCGAGCAGCCGGCCTGGGCGGCAGCGGTGTACCCCTGGGCCGTGTGGTGGACGACGATGGTATCTGGATCTGGGGAGGTGAGGTTGCTGAGCCCGCCGGGTGCGGCGGCGCCCCACTCACTACGGGTGATGATCTCGACGCGCGGGACGGTAGCCATAGCGGGAAGGAGAGATAGGGAAGGGGATGGGGGAGGGTTCAGGCCTGTGCTTGCGGGATCTCCAGGTGAAAGGCGGGGTCACTGGGGGGAGTGAGGAACGTGCTCACCCTGCCATCGGCGACCGCCTGCCGCACGGCGTCCGCGAACGCCGGCTCGCGCTTGTCCGGGATCGAGGAGGGGGCGATGTCGACGACGTTCAGGACCGCCGGATCGGCGCAGTGGCGGCTCACCTTCGACGGCCCCAGCGCGCG
>Ga0193752_1003691_pt1 | contig 10403 bp, 11 predicted proteins | sample H1c1metaG_FD_144924 | JGI IMG/M metagenome (GOLD analysis project Ga0193752, IMG submission 144924) | Soil microbial communities from a riparian zone of the East river system, Colorado, United States - H1c1 | ecosystem: Environmental > Terrestrial > Soil > Riparian zone | place: USA: East River...
CGAGCGCCTCCGCGCCGAGCAAGCTGCTCGATGCGATCTGCTGGCTGGCCGTGGACAGCTCCTGCGGGAACACGGCCGTCGACATCAACTTCCAGAACCGATCGCTCGAGATTCCGAGCGACCCCGCGAGCTCGACCAACCCGGCCAGATCTTTCTTGGTCGAGCCGATGCTCTGCATCGTGTAGCCGCCGAGCCAGGTCGGCTCGAGCTTCGCGATCGCGGTGTACAGATACACGAGGCTCACCGTGACCCCGAGCAGGTTCCAGCCGAACGCGCGCGTCATCACCGGCGAGGCGCTGACCTTAGGCGCCACGAGCATGCACGCCGCGGCCAGCGCGCCGGCGCACAAAAAGAACACCGTGAACACCCGGCCGCTGTTGTCGACCGCCGCGTAGATCGCGACGATCCCCGCCGCCATCGCCGCAAACACCCAGCCGAGCTGCTCGTTCTTCTCGAGCCGCTCCCGCTCGCGCGCGTGCTTTCTCTTGGCACTGTCGGCAGCGAGCGGCGGTAACAGCGGGTGGATGTCGCGCGCGCTCAGCTGCGGAAAGAACACCATGCAGACGAGGATCAGCGAGACGAAGTAGTGGTGCTGATAGCTGTCGAGCAAGCTCATCGCCCACGAGTAGCTGTAGAGCAGGAGCAGCAACGCGAGCAGCGGGCGCGAGATCCCGGTCAGCATCAGCGTGAGCGAGAGCAGGCCCCCGAGCAGTAGCACGCCGATGTAGGAAGCGTTCGTGGGCAGCGGCTGGATGGCGTCGAGCCAGTCGAAGTGCGCCGCGTTGAACCCGGCCGCGCCGTACCGGCCGGCGTGGCCGATCATCAGCGCCCAAGCATCGAGCGCCAGCAGCAGCAGGAAGACCTTCGAGAACAGGTACGAGCGACTTGCCCCGTGTTGCCCGTGGAAAAACTCGTTCACAGGTCACCTTGCCCGTCCGCGAGCTTGCGATCGCTGCACTTCATGTGGCGGTTGACCGCCGGCCACTTGGCGCCGTCCGGCGCGACGCAGCCGAGGTAGTAGTCGACCTTGACCACGCCCTCCTCGTCGCAGCGCCGCCGCATGAACTTCTCGATCACGAGGTCCCGGCCGCGCTCGAGCAGGCCGATCCACGCCACCTGGACCTCCTTCTTGAGGCTCACGTCGCGCTGGTGGATTTCGCCGAATTCCTCGAAGTGCTCGTCGATATCGACGTTGCACTCGAGCATCCGGACGCTCGAGAACATCCGCCAGCTAAAGCGCTCGTCCAGGCCGCGGCCGCCCGCGTAGTAGCGCAGCGGCATCGCCACTTGATACGCGAGGAACAGCGCGATGAAGCCGTTCGCCCAAATCCGCGCGCGCGGGCTCGCAAACGGGTCGAAACGATCGCCGGCCGCTCGGCTCGCGGCGCCCGCCCCAGCCTGGACGCCTGCCTCGTGCGCCGTTTCGTGCTCTGCACCTTCAGCGCGAGCCGTTGCTTCCGTTTCGGCCGAGCCGCTGCTCTGTGGCGCCGCGCCCCTACCGCGCTTCTTTTTCTTCGCCATGCGCGGCGGGTTTATCACAACCCCAAACGCGTTTATCACAACCCCAAACGCGCCCGCGCCTTGCGAGCAATGTTGCTCAGGCGCCAGGGGTGCGGCACGGTTCCAAAGTCCCCAGACTCAGCCGTAGAGGTTTGACTCGATGCCCGCTTACTCCAAAGGCATGCCCGTCGGCACGCCTGCTCCGCCCTTCACCCTCCCTAGCGTGGACGGCAAGACATATACGCTCGCGTCCTTCGCCGACTCGAAGCTGCTCGTCATCATCTTCACCTGCAATCACTGCCCGTACGCTCAAGCGGTCGAAGACCGCATCGTCCAGCTGGCCCGCGACTACACGCGCAAGGGCGTCGCCGTCGCCGCCATCAACCCGAATGACGCGCGCGCCTACCCGGACGACTCGTTCGACAAGATGGTCGAGCGCGCCAAGCAGAAGGGCTTCACGTTCCCGTACCTGCGCGACGAGACGCAGGCGATCGCCCGCGCCTACGACGCCGCGTGCACGCCCGACATCTTCGTGTTCGATGGCCAGCGCCGCCTGCTCTACAACGGCCGGCTGGACGACAACTGGAAGGAACCGCACAAGGTCCAACGCCACGACCTGCGCCTGGTCCTCGACGCGGCCCTCGAAGCCGGCGGTTTCGACTCCGGCAAGCTGGATTTCGATCCCGTCCCCTCGATGGGCTGCTCGATCAAATGGAAGACCTAAAGGGCCTTGCCATCCTGGCGTAGCCGGCTAGAGTCCCGGCGCTTTTTGGTGCGTGTAGCTCAGTGGTAGAGCACTGGTTTGTGGTACCGGTGGTCGCGGGTTCGAAACCCGTCACGCACCCCAAAAGAAGCAAGCCGGCGGCTCGCGAAACGAGCTCGCCGGCTTTTCTGTTTCGGCAACGACCACGACCCGCTTGTCATGGGCCGGCCGCGGCGCACCGCTCGGTTCCGGCGGCCAATCCCCGCGAACAGTGCGTGGCATGAGCCCTGCAAACGGCATCGGTCGCTCCTCGTGAGGGCGAGGCGCGAAAGGGGTGCGTGGATGCGTCGCTTAGCTGGGCTTTTGTGTGCGCTGGTGCTGCTCGTGGGATGCGGCTTGGCGAAGATGGACGACGGTGCCGACGGCGGCTCGCGCGATATCTTCGACGACTTGGACGACCTCGATCCAGTTCAGGTCGAAGAGCAAGTCATGCGTGCGCTGCGCGCGCTGTTCCCCGATCTCAGCGACGAAGAGATCACCGACATCAGCGTGTCGCTCGATATCGAGGCCGTGCTCGAGCTCAGGGACGAGCTCGAAGCCGTGCGCGACTCCGTGGCCGAATTTAGCGCCGATCTGTTCAAGAGCGCGGAAGAGCGCGTCGCCGAGCGCGACGAAGATCTCGCGCCGCACAACGACGGCTACCCGGAAGGCCTCGCCGCGATCGGCAGCATCTGCCTGTACGACGAAGCCGCCGAGCACGCCCAGATCAACCTGAGCGGCGTGCTGAACGCCCGCGAGAGCGTCGTGCTCGCGCGCGAGCAAGTCACGCTCAGTGTCGATGGCCAAGCGCAAGAAGACTTCACGCTGACCTGCCTCGCCAACGACTCGACCGTAGACATCGTGTTCCTGATCGACATCACCGGCAGCATGTCGAACGTGATCGACTCGGTGCGCGACTCGGTCGTCGACTTCATCGACATCATCGAGGAGAGCGGCGTGCGCGGCACGGTCAGCGTCGTGACCTTTCAAGACTCGGTCGGCGTGAACCACAGCTTTCAAGAGCCCGCGCCGCCGAACAATTATGAACGGAGCCCGTTCTTCGAGCCGGTCGACATCGGCAACGCGAGCCAAGTCGAAGCGCTGCGCAGCTTCGTCAACCGCCTCGAGGCCAACCAAGGCGCCGACGCGCCCGAGAACTTGTCCGGCGCGATCGACTTCGCGCGCAACAACGTGATCGGCCTGACCAGCGACGGCGTGCCGAACGTGATTGGTGACGGCCGCCAAGATCCTGCCGGCACCGAACCGTTTCCGAGGCTGAGCAGCGAGCGCCAAGCGTTCGTGGTGCTCACAGACATCACGTTCCACGGCGACGATCGCACCGCGAGCAACTCCTCGCTGCTGTCGCCCTTCGTGCCGCGCGACGCCGCCGACATCCTAGCGACGCTCCACCAGACCGGCACCGTCGTGCACGTCTCCGACCCGAGCTGGTCGGACGCGTCGCTGTCGCCTGACAGCGCATCATCGGTCGACGCCGATTACTGGGCTGTGCACACCGGCGGCGTCGGCGAGGACGTGGTGCTCGGCTACTCGCTCGTCGACCTCGAGCTCGTGGTCGTCGCCGAGGACTCGGGCTTGCTCGACATCACGCTCGACAAGATCCTCGACTCGAGCTGCTCGCTCGACTTCGACGTCACGCTGTCAGCCGACGCCGAGGTCTCGCTCGAGCTAAACGTCGCAGACGCGGTGTTCGAGACTCAGCTCGCGATCGAGCGCTTCTAGCGAGCCCAACGCCCGCCGCAGGCGCTCGAGACGCGGCGGCGGGCATCCTGACACGCGTCGTCCGCTCGCTGGCACTTGAGCGCGACGTCCGCAGAGCTCGGATCGCGCGTGGCGATGTCGCAGATGCGCTGGCTGAGATCGCAGATGCGGTCGCGTAGCTCGGCCGCCCGATCGCAGCTCTCCGACGTGGGCGGCGCATCGGCGAGCGGCTCGCCGGGCTGTCGCGCAGGCACTACACCATCGAGCTCGAGCCGCAACGCACCGATGCGCGCTTCATAGCTATCCAGATCGCTATGAAGAGCGTCGAGCACATGGTGCAGTATCTTGCGATTGATCTCGAGCGCCTCGAAGTACGCGGACGCCGCTTCGGCCGCACGGCCGAGCGCTTCGAGCGCTTCGCCGCGCGCGAGCTGCAGGTTGGCGGTGAACACGTCGGGCTGCTGGCCCAAGGCCAGCCCGCGTTCGGTCGCCGCCAGCGCATCCGCGGGTCGACCGCCATCGAGCTCGGCGCGCGCCAGCCGAAACAGCAAGTCCTGGTGCACGACCCGGCGGTGCATCGCCAGCACGTCGCGCGGCACCGGCGTCGCGAGCGCCATGCTCAGCGCCGCGCTCGCTTGCGAAGCCGGCTCGGTATCGGCCGTCACGTGCGCGCGCTCGACTGCTTCGAGCCAAGCTTCGGCGTCCCGCACCGGTGGCTCGGCGGCAGGCTCCGAAGGACCGCAAGCGCTCGCCACGCACACCGCGAGCACGAGCCAGCGCATGTGTAGCGCGCGCGTCATCGGGCCCTCCGCGGCGCGCGCATGCCGACCTTCGTCGGATAGCTCTCTTTGAGCTTGCGCAGCACGACCACGCGATACGCGCGCATCTCGCGCTCGAACGCAGCGCGTTCGGGGGCCGCATCGCGCGTTGCACCGAGCGCCGCTTGCGCGGCCAGCAGCTCACGACGTGGCGGCGGCAGTACCGGCGCCGCGATGTCATCGTGTCGTGGCGCCGGTACGCTCGTGGGGACGGCTTGCACGGGCTCATCGAGCCACGGGCTCCGCGCGCTGGCCACGTACAGCAATACCGCCGCGGCGGCCGCCAAGGTCGCTGAGACCCCGAGCCACACCACGACGGGCGAGCGCTTCGGTGTAACGCGCCGCTCGATCTCCGAGTCGAGCGCCTCGTACACGGCCTTTGCACGCTCACTCGAAAGCTCGCGCGACACCGCGACTGCGCGCAACAGCGCCGCCGTCTCGAGCGGATCGCCGGGCGCGTCGGCCGAAGGCGCCTCGACGCCTTCGAGCGCGCGCGCCAGCGCTTCGGCTTCGGCTCGCTCCTGCTCGTCGGCGTCGTCGGCTTCGGTCATCGCTCGCCCTTCTTTGACATAGCCACTTCCCACTCGCGCCGAAAGGCGCGTAGCGCTCGAAGCAACAGCACATCGAAGGTGCCCAGCTTGACCTCGAGCCGCTCCGCGCAATGCTCGCGCGAGCGGTCCTCGAAGAACCGCAGCTCGAGCGCGCGCCGGTAGCGCGGGTTGAGCGTCTGGAGCACCCGCTCCACCGCGCGCTCCGCGAGCTCCTGCGTCTGCCGATCTTCCAGCGACGTATCCGCACCCGTGCCTTCGAGCAACGGCCCGAGCAAGCTCTCGAAGCTGGCGAGCGACCGCATCGCGCGCGCTCGCTTGCGATGCACATCGATCGCCTTGTTGCTGGCGACGCGCGCGAGCCAGCCCATCAGGCCCTGCTCGCGCACCTCGAGCTCGAGGTAGCTCGCCAGCAAGCTCGCAAACGTATCTGCGAGCGCATCGGCGGCGGCATCGGCGTTGCCGAGCTTGGGCATCAGGACCTCGCGATACAGCTTGGGCGCGAACACCCGGTACAGCTCGCCGAACGCCTCGCGCTCGCCGCCGCGCATGCGAGCGAGGCAGCGGCGCTCCCACGCCAAGTCCGGCCCCGCTGTGTCGTCCCCGCGCACGGTACCCAGGAGGCTCGTGCCACGTCTTTCAGTTCTCGTACAGCGTCTTGGCTTGCGCGACCAGCTCGACCAATTCACGCCGGTAACGACTGTAAGCCGGCGAGCCACAGCGCGTGGAAGCTACAAAGGAGGTCACCATGATCCGCTTTCACCCGCTTGTTTTCGTAATCCTCGTCGCTGCCTGCGGCGGCAGCGCCGGTTTCCAACAGGCTGCCCCGCGCCCGCCTGTTTCGACCGCGACCGCGCCCGTCATCGATGATGACCAAGTAGAGCGCGCGTTCGAGCTGCAAGCGCAGCTGCCCAAGCCCTACCGCCTAGGCGTCTTGTTTCGCGAGACTACGACCGGCACCGGCGACGATGCGCGCGCCTGGCGCTGGGAGCCCGAGCACCGCGCCCAGCTCTTGAAGGCGCTCGAGGCGCTCGAGGGCAAAGGCGAGATCGGCACCGTCGTCTCGATCGCGCGCGCCGCCGTCACCAGCGACGACTTGCATGCGATCCGTGTGGCCGCCGCACGCCAAGGTCTCGACGCCGTGCTCGTCGTGACCGGCAGCGACACCGTCGAGCGCGACATGAACGGCTGGGCCACCACGTACCTCGCGGTGCTGCCGATGCTCTTTGCGCCCGGCAGTGAGCTGCGCGTCGACTTCACCACCCACGCTGAGCTGTGGGACGTCCGGAACGAATACCTCTACCTCGCCGCTGAAGCAGACGCTCGCGCCGAGCAAGCGCGCGCCATCCCCTATATCGACGAGGAAGAAGCCAGCGCCAAAGCCCAGACCGAGTCGCTCGGCTTGCTCGTGCATGAGCTCGAGAAGCGCTTCGCCAAGCTCCATGGTGCGACCTGATGCGCGCGACTTGATGGTTGCGTCCCAGCCAGAGCCGGGCGTGCCCCGCGCATGAGCACGCCCGGCTCCGCCTCCGCGCGGCGATCAGTCGTTAACGCTGATCTCGCCGCACGCGAGCACTGTGCCGCCTGCGTCGTGCACTACGAACGTGTGGCCTTCCACGTTGGTGTCCTCGGAGTCGAGGTCGATAGACCACGGCTTCGGGTCGGTCCCAACCCGGACATACGTGCCCTCGCCGTGATCGTGGCTGCACGTCACGTTCGGGATCCCTTCGCCCCGCGGCGGGTCCCAGTGCGGCCCGTAGTTCGTGCACTCCGCACCCTCGTGGATATGCACTTGATAGCTGCCATCCGGGCAGTCGTTCAGCTCGATGTCCACGCGCACGTCCGCACCTTCGGTCGTGAACGTCACCGCGCCGTTGATCTCGTTGTCCTCGAGCGGCTCGATCTCCGCGCTCGCCGTGACCTCATCCACCACGATGCCGCCGTCATCATCGACGCTCGCGTCGTCGTCATCGCCGGCATCCGAGCCGCCCGCACCGCCGCCGCTCGCGCCACCGGCACCGCCGCCGCTCGTGCCGCCCGCGCCGCCGCCGCTGGCGCCGCCTTCGCCGGCACCGCTCGTGCCGCCGTCGCCGCCCGCGTCACCCGCGCTGCCTGCGCTTCCACCTGCGCCGCCGTCGTCCTCGTCATCACCGCAAGCGGCAATGCTGAGCGCACAACCCAGCGCCAAGCACCACGTCAATGTTCGTAGGTATTTCATCGTGCCTCGTCGTGAGCGTGTGCGCCGCTGCTGTGCACGCACCGCGCCATGCGCCGATTGCGCGCCTTTCGCGGCACAACGCATCCGCGTCACTCCGATCAATGCGAGGCCCGGCGCGCGCTCGAGCACGTTCCAGGTGTGCGCCGCGGCAGCGCGCCTCGTTGCGCCGCCGCACGGCCGCAAACGCAACCGCCCCGACCGTATGACGCCAGCGTCGGTGCAAAGGCTGAGCCATGAGCGGTGGACGGCCCGCGCGAGACGGTGTACGAAGCCAGCCGCTTGCGCCCGTAGCTCAGCTGGATAGAGCGTCGGTCTTCGGAACCGAACGTCGGGGGTTCGAATCCCTCCGGGCGCGCCACCTAACTACGCTGAACTACTGAGTATTTTCAGTCGGTCCCAGTCTCGTTGGCACGCTGTTGCCACGGCGGATCGCCGAGACCATCCAGCGCGGCGATGAGCTTCGCGTTCCCTCCAGGCGAGAGGTGCGAATAGCGCATCGTCATCGTGATCGTGGAGTGCCCCAGCCACTCCTGCACTTGCCGCAACGGCACGCCCGCCATCACGAGCTGCGAAGCAAACGAATGCCGCAGCTCGTGCCAGCGAATCTGCCGAAGCCCCGCGCGTTTGCAAACGACGTGCAGTCGATCGAGCAAGATCCAATCCTCGAGCGGCTGCCCGTTCGAGTCGCAGAACACTCGCTTCGCTCGCAAGTTGCGGTGCCGCTTCAAAGCTTGCTCGAGCGATGCCGTCATCGGCACCTTCCGCTCGCGCCCGCTCTTCGTCGGACCCACTTCGGCGCGAATCGTCGCACGCCTGATCACAACCAACCGATTCTTGAAATCGAGGTCTCCCCATTCGATCGCCAGCTGCTCGCTCACGCGAGCGCCCGTGTGCAGCGCGAAGAGGATCTGCAGCCGCTCCTCCTCGCTCCGCGCAGCCGCTAGCAGCAGCTCCGATTCCTCGCGGGTGTAGAAGTCGAACTTCGGCTCCGGCACCTTGATACGAGGCATTCTCGGCACTGCATCCAACAGCTCCCAGTCCACGGCGCACACGAACATCTTCCGCAACGTCGCGCGGATGTTCTTGCGCGTCTTCTCGCTGAGCCGCTTGCCTTGCCGATGCTTCGTCTCGGCGAGCTTCGCGAAGAATCGATCCATCACCAGCCCGCGCACCTGATCGAGCGGCACCGAACCAAGGTGCGGCTTCAAGTGCACGCGCAAATGAACTTCGGTCGCGCGCTGCGTCGATGATCGATTGCCTGCCGCCTTGGGATAGACCTGCCACCAGTCGTCGGCAAACTTGCCGAACGTCGGCACCTCCCTCTTCATGAGCTGCGGATTGAGCGTGCGCTCGATGTGATCGCGCTCGGCTTTCTCCGCCGCCAGTTTCGTGTTGATCGATGGCGTACCGCTGATCCGATGCTTCGTGCCATCGGGAAGCTTGATCAGTTTTCGGTAACGCCATGGACCGTTTCCGTCACGTCGAACGGCCATGTGGTTTCCCATCTGGCGTCGCGACGCGTGCTTGTGTTGCCAGCGTTTCTAGCACGCTCCGGTGGATCCGGATGACGCGACCGAGCCGAACGACGGGGATCCGGCCCTCGCCGATGGCGGTGCGAAACGGTCTTGTGATCAACGCGCAGCAAAGCCGCGAATTCACGGATGGTTAAGTAGGGGTCATCGGAGCCGATGAGACTTGAAATCATCGGCGTCTCCATGCTTTCGCTGGCACTGCGACCGGACTGTTTTCAGGCATCGCGCCCTCCCCTGCCACCCGGCGATACGCCGCGCAGCAGCTGACTCGGTGCCATATTATTCCGTTTACGGCACCGGTGCAAATGCGAGAACAAGCCAGTCAGTTGGTCCGGCCGCGCGGGTCGCGTCTAGGCTTTCCGCTTGTGCTGTTGATTCAGCTGCGAAATCACGTCGCGAGTGCGCGATTGTTTCGAGAGGTGCTCGCTGTAGCGAGCGGCGGCCTTGGACCCGATGCCAGCGTGCTCTGAAATCAGCTCGGAGCTCGCGTTCGCGGCTCCCGCAAACGCGACTCGGCCGGTCAGCACGACGTCGTCGAGCTGGAGATCGTCGCGTGAGAGCCCCTTCACGGCGCCGATAAACGTGTGCCACGCCTGCACTGCGGTGCGCTGGGACATGCGCTTCTGGCTGCCTGGGGGCTGAGTCGCAATCCACAGCGGCCCGTTCAGGCGACCGTCGGTGAGCCAGCCCTCATGACGGGCGACCTTGAGATAATCCGCGATCGCAGCTCGCGCTCGCTCCGTCATCTCAAAGGGCCGTGGCCTGTACCTGTTTGCTTCGCACGCACGCATAGTCGCCCGCTCCAAGACGTGGATGCGGCTGCCGGCGGAGTCTCGGACGATGTCCTCAATATTGAGCACAATCGCTGATCCGGTTCGCAGCGCTCCGTCCCAGAGCAGATAGACGAACGCGCGCGTACGGTAACCGACGAAGCCCTCCTGCTCGGGCCAGCGCTCCAAGGCCGCGACGATCCGAGTTTGGTCTCGGGCATCCATGACGAGCGCAGGTCGGGTCCGCATTGGGTTCCGTAATGTGCCTTTTTCGGCATAGCTTTCAAGGGCTACAGCCGCCTGGTGTCCGAGCGGTTCCGCTTCAGTAGATTTCGTCCTTCTGCGGCATCGCATTGTGCCGAAACGCCGGGGCCCGCTCGTCGGCGCGTTGCTTAGCGGGTGCCCGTGCTACCGCAGCGCGCGGTTGCTTGTCCGCTTCCGCTCGAACGCGAGGGGGCTCCTGCGCCGCGTGGCCCAGCCCCGCCTTCCGGCAGTGAACGCGGAAGGTCTCGTACGTCATCGTGAGCTTGCCCTCGGCGCACAGCGTTTCCCAGGT
>Ga0193752_1003692_pt1 | contig 10403 bp, 7 predicted proteins | sample H1c1metaG_FD_144924 | JGI IMG/M metagenome (GOLD analysis project Ga0193752, IMG submission 144924) | Soil microbial communities from a riparian zone of the East river system, Colorado, United States - H1c1 | ecosystem: Environmental > Terrestrial > Soil > Riparian zone | place: USA: East River...
TGTTGGGGCATTTCTTCTTTGGTTAGTGGCTTTTTCCAGGATTATGGGTATTATAGAAACATGATTCGAACCGCCTTCCTGCGCAGATTTGTATCAAGCATTGCCATCTTCATGTTGGTGTGGTGCCAGACCTCTGCTGTCGCCCATGCAGGTTTGGTCGCGATGTCTGCGCCAGCAACGGAAGCCGCCGTTGAGATGCCGCCTTGCCACCCAACAGTGGCAGACAGCAGCGACACAAACCACCAGAACCACTGTCACACTCGGTGCCAGTCGCGCGATGCGTCGTTTGAAACTGCAAAAATTCACCTGCCGGCAATGGATGATCTGCCGCTCGCGGCGGTTTCCACTACGTTGCTTGTACCCATCGTGGTTTGTGCTGCGCCGAACAATCAAACCGTCGAACGCGCTGCACCGCCCCCACTCATACTGGTTTACGGTCGTCTGCTGATTTAACCCGCTCCGCAATTCCTGCCGGTGTTTAACCGGTGTCGTCCCATTGACGAACTTGCGGAGGTGTTATGTCTTATCCATTGTTATTCAAGACGGTCGCTCGACTGCCGCTCTTGTTGCTCATACTATTAGCTTTCAACGCATCAAGCGGAGCCGCGGAGCCTGCGCTCTCGCTTGACGAAGCACTACGCATCGCGACGCGCGATTCTTCGATACTTGCCGCACAGCGCGCAGCGATCGATGCCGCGCAGGAATTCACGGTGTCCGCGCGTGAATTGCCCGATCCCAAGCTCAAGCTCGGCATCGATAACCTGCCGGTGGACGGCTCCGACCGATACAGTGTCACGCGCGATTTCATGACCATGCGCAAGATTGGTATAGCACAGGAATTCCCGCGTGCGGAGAAGCGGGAGATCAAGGGCCGCCGCGCGGAACACCAACTTGCGCGTGAGCGGGCAATGCTCGGGGATGCACGTGCGGCGCTGAGACGCGATGTCGCGGTCGCTTGGATGGAGCGTTATTACGCCGAGCAGATGGCGAAGGCCATCGACGAACAATATGCGGAATCCGTGCTGCAGCGCGACGCCCTGCAAGCCGGCGTGGCCGCGAACCGCACCACGGTTCCGGAACGATTTGCGCTGGATGCGGCTTTGCAAATGTTGCTGGATCGCCGTGCCGAATTCGACAGGCAGGCGGCACGTGCACGCGCCATGCTCTCGCGTTGGTTGGGCGAAGCAGGCAACCGTCCACTGGTAATGCCCTCCGACGCGTCCGCACAACCCTATATTGTGGAAACGCATGTAGTGCATCATCCGCATCTGCAATCGCTGGAACGCCAGATCGATATCGCACAAAGCGAAGCCGATCTCGCAAAAGCCGCAGCCAAACCCGACTGGGGAATGGAGTTGAGCTACCAGCAGCGCGGCCCGCAGTATTCGAACATGGTGTCGGTGCAGGTATCGATAGACCTGCCGCTTTTCGCAGACCGGCGGCAGAACCGCGATGCCGCCGCCAAACTCGCCCAGGTCGAACAAGCGCGTGCGCTGCGGGAGGACGCACTGCGTCTGCATCTTGCCGAGGCAGCGGCAGCAAAAGTGGAATGGGAAGCGGCTACCGCGCGGATGAAACGATTCGATGAGGCACTGTTGCCACTCGCGCGCGCCCGTATGACGCTCGCCCTCGCAGCCTATCGCGGCGGCATCGGCACACTTGCATCGGTACTGGAGGCGCGACGTGCAGAACTCGACCTGCGCTTACAGAAACTGCAACTTGCTGCCGAACAAGGGCGCGCTTATGCCCAGATCATTTATTTTCTGCACGAGGAGCACGCCAAATGAAGCGCAATGTACTCGTCAGAATTTTGGTAGTGCTGGTGATTATCGGCATCGGCGCTGGTGGTGGTTACTGGTTTGCCATGCGCCGCATGCAGGCGGAAATGTCAGCGCCATCCGCTGCAATAGCAGTATCACCCTCTGACGCTCTCTCGGACAAAGCCGAACCTGCGACAGATCGCAAAGTTCTTTACTGGCATGACCCCATGGTACCAGGATTTAAATTCGATAAGCCTGGCAAATCGCCATTCATGGACATGCAACTGGTGCCCGTCTATACCGACGAGGGCGCAGATCAAGGCAAGGTGACGATCAGTTCGCGCACCTTGCAAAACCTCGGCATTCGTGTCGTCGACGTGAAGGAAGGCCGCATGGAGACAGGTTTCACGGCCACCGGCGCAGTGAGCGTGGACGAGCGCTCGCTCATTGTAGTACAGGCGCGCGTCAACGGCTACATCGAAAAACTCTACGTGCGTGCGCAGTACGACGCAGTTGCGCGTGGTCAACCACTGGCGGAGATTTACTCACCCGAATGGCTGGCAACACAGGAAGAGTATCTGGTGCTTAAACGCAGCACGCAACCCGGTGCGGAAGCACTGGCGCAAGCTGCGCGCCAGCGGCTTGCGCTGCTGGGCGTCTCCGATGCGCAAATCCAGCGTATCGAGCAATCCGGTCAACCGGCGCCGCGCGTTACGCTGTATGCCCCCGAGAGCGGCATCGTGTGGGAACTGGGGGTGCGCGAAGGCATGTCGGTCAATCCCGGCGTGACCCTGTTCCGCTTGGCGGGACTGGGTTCCGTATGGGTCAATGTCGAAGTGCCGGAGACTGAAGCTGCGCTCGTGCGCATAGGCGTGCCCATCACGGCGCGGGCGACGGCATTTCCCGACACCGTCTACAAGGGGACGGTCGCCGCGCTATTGCCCGAGGTCAATGCCACGACACGCACGATCAAAGCGAGGATCGTGCTGGCCAATCCCGGTGAACGCTTGAAACCGGGCATGTTTATAACCGCCGAGTTCGGCAGCACTGCACAGCCTGCGCTCATGGTACCTGCCGAAGCGGTGATCCACACCGGCAGGCGCACCGTGGTCATCATTGCTGAGGATGGCGGAAAGTTTCGGCCAGTTGAGGTTGAAGTCGGACGCGAAAGCGCAGACATGATAGAGATTCGCAAAGGACTCGCCACAGGACAGAAGGTCGTCGCTTCTGGCCAATTCCTGATCGATTCCGAAGCCAGCCTGAAAAGCGCCCTGACACGGCTGGAAAGCTCGCAGAGTCCGGAGAAAGCAAACACCGCGGGTGGCAAACATACCGGGAGCGCCAAGGTTAACGAAATCGATGTCGCAAAAGGCAAAATCGACTTAAACCACGGTCCAATCCCCTCGATGAAATGGCCCGCGATGACTATGGGCTTTCGCGTCGAGGACAAATCGCAACTCTCCAACATTAAACCGGGGGACGAGATTGAGTTCGAGCTGCGTGGCCAACCCGGCAAGGACGGGGATTACTCGATCACGCGCATCACTAAAAAACCCGCCAAGACAACCAAGGCGGCAAAATGATCGCGCAGCTCATCCGCTGGTCGATCACCAACCGCTTTCTGGTGTTGCTGGCGACCCTCATGGTCACGGCGTGGGGCGTATGGTCGATGCTGAAGACACCGCTCGATGCAATCCCTGATCTTTCCGACGTGCAGGTGATTATCCGCACCACTTATCCGGGACAGGCGCCGCAGATCGTCGAAGATCAAGTGACCTATCCGCTGACGACAACCATGTTGTCGGTGCCGGGCGCCAAAACCGTGCGCGGTTACTCTTTCTTCGGCGATTCATTCGTCTATGTGCTGTTCGAGGACGGTACCGATCTTTATTGGGCGCGCTCGCGCGTACTCGAATACCTCAACCAGGTGCAGGGCCGCCTGCCGGCGCAGGCGAAACCGGCGCTGGGGCCGGATGCGACCGGCGTAGGCTGGATATACGAATATGCCCTGACCGACCGCAGCGGGCGCCACGACCTGAGCCAATTGCGCGCGTTGCAGGACTGGTTCCTCAAGTACGAACTCAAGTCGGTAGCCAACGTCGCGGAAGTCGCGTCGGTGGGCGGCATGGTGCGGCAATACCAAATCGTACTGAATCCGGACCGGCTGCGCGCGTATTCGATACCGGTCTCGCGCGTGATCCAGGCGGTGAAGAACGCCAATCAGGAAACCGGCGGTTCGGTGCTGGAATTGGGCGAGGCCGAGTACATGGTGCGCGCCCGCGGCTATCTGAAAACACTGGATGACTTTCGAGCTATCCCTATCGGACTCGGTGATGGCGGCACGCCGGTACTGCTGAAAGACGTGGCACGCGTGCAGGTCGGCCCGGAATTGCGGCGTGGCATCGCGGAGCTGGACGGCGAAGGCGAGACCGTCGGCGGCATCATCATCATGCGCAGCGGCAAGAACGCGCTCGAAACCATCGCTGCCGTCAAAGCAAAACTCGAAGCCCTGAAACCCGGACTGCCGCCGGGGGTGGAAATCGTCCCGACTTACGACCGCTCGGGACTGATCGTGCGCGCCATCGACCATCTGCGCGACAAGCTGATCGAGGAGTTCATCGTCGTTGCACTGGTATGCATCGTGTTTCTGTTTCATCTGCGCTCCAGCCTGGTCGCGGTCATCACGTTGCCACTCGGCATCTTGATCGCATTCATCGTGATGCGCTATCAGGGGATAAACGCCAACATCATGTCGCTGGGTGGCATAGCCATCGCGATCGGCGCCATGGTGGATGCCGCGGTGGTGATGATCGAAAACGCACATAAGCATCTCGAATCCTGGCGCCATGCACATCCGAACGAGTCCCTCGCGAACGAGGAGCGCTGGCGATTGATCGGCGACGCGGCAACCGAAGTCGGACCAGCGCTGTTCTTCAGCCTGCTCGTCATCACGTTCTCATTCGTGCCGGTATTCGCGCTCGAAGCGCAGGAGGGGCGTCTGTTCGCGCCGTTGGCGTACACCAAGACTTACGCCATGGCGGCAGCAGCAGGATTATCCGTGACGCTGGTGCCGGTGCTGATGGGCTACTGGATACGCGGTCGCATACCCGATGAAAGAACAAATCCAATCAATAGCTTATTCATTTTTATCTATCGGCCAATTCTGGCAGTGGTATTGCGCTTTCCCAAGAGCACGCTGCTGATTGCTGTCGCACTGCTCGCCGTCAGTGCCTACCCTGCTTCCCGCTTGGGCGGCGAATTCATGCCGCCACTGGACGAAGGCGATCTGTTGTACATGCCGACTGCTCTGCCCGGATTGTCAGCAGGCAAAGCGGCTGAAATTCTGCAACTGACCGACCGCCTCATTCAAACCGTGCCGGAAGTCGCGCGCGTGTTCGGCAAGGTGGGTCGCGCCGAGTCCGCCACCGATCCGGCACCGTTGGAAATGGTGGAAACCATCATACAGTTCAAGCCCAAAAGCGAATGGCGACCCGGCATGACGCAGGACAAACTGATCGAGGAACTCGACCGCACCGTCAAAGTACCCGGACTTACCAACATCTGGGTGCCGCCGATCCGCAACCGCATCGATATGCTCGCCACCGGCATCAAAAGTCCGCTCGGCATCAAGGTATCCGGCCCTGATCTCGCGCAAATCGAGCGCGTGACGCAGGACATCGAGCGGGTGGTAAAGGATGTACCGGGCGTCACTTCCGCGCTCGCCGAACGGCTCACCGGCGGGCGCTATATCGACATCAAAATCGACCGGCGGGCTGCTGCGCGCTACGGCATGAGCATCGCCGACGTGCAAACCATTGTTTCTGCGGCCATCGGCGGCGAGAACATTGCCGAGACGGTCGAGGGTTTGCAGCGTTTCCCGATCAACGTGCGCTATCCGCGCGAACTACGCGACTCCCTCGAAAAGTTACGCAGCCTGCCCATAGTCACGGAGCGCGGCGCGCAGATTACGCTCGGTGCGCTCGCCGAACTCGCCTTCGTCGACGGCCCGCCGATGCTCAAAAGCGAGAACGCTCGGCTGTCCGGCTGGGTCTACGTGGACACGCGCGGGCGCGACCTGCAATCGGTGGTCGATGACGCACAAAAAGCCGTGCGCGAACAGGTAAAAATTCCGGCCGGCTATTCGGTGTCGTGGTCGGGCCAGTTCGAATATTTGGAGCGCGCAAAAAAACGCCTGGCTCTGGTCATTCCGTTCACGCTGGCGATTATCTTTGTGCTGCTTTATCTCACGTTCCACCGCGCCGGTGAAGCGCTGCTCATTATGGTGACGGTACCGTTTGCGCTGATCGGCGGCTTTTGGCTAATGTGGTTCCTCGGCTACAACCTGTCGGTCGCGGCGGCTGTCGGCTTTATTGCACTAGCCGGCGTGGCAGCAGAATTCGGCATCATCATGCTGCTCTATCTGCGGCAGGCGCTCGACAAGCGCATCGCTGCCGGCGACGCGCCTGATGCGCAGATGGTAGTGGACGCCATTACCGAAGGGGCGGTGCTGCGCGTTCGGCCCAAGGCGATGACTGTGGCGGTGATCCTCGCGGGCCTGCTGCCGATCATGGGGTCGAGCGGTACCGGCGCTGAAGTCATGCAGCGCATTGCCGCACCCATGGTGGGCGGCATGATCACCGCACCTTTACTGTCGATGTTGGTCATACCTGCTGCGTATCTGCTGATGCGACGCAGGAAACAAGCTCACGATTGATTTATTACAAACCGAAAGGAGAACGTATGAAAGTTAAGCAAACTCTCGCCATTCTGGCCCTTACTGTGATGTCAGCATCCGTCGTGCATACCCAGCAGATGAAGATGGAAGACAAGGGCAAAATGGATATGTCATCCAAATCCGACAAAGCGACGCACAATGCAGTTGGCGTTGTAAAGGCTGTAGACCCAACCAAAGGGTCTGTCACCTTCGCGCACGAACCAGTCAAAAGTCTCAATTGGCCGTCGATGACGATGGCGTTCCAGGTCAAAGACAAGGCACTGCTCGACAAGCTATCGCCGGGTAAAAAAGTCGGTTTCGAGTTCGTGCAACAAGGTAAAGAGTATGTTGTAACCGCGGTGAAATGAGACGCCAGACAGGTGTCTTGTTTTCTTTATGCATGATAGGCGCGACCCTGCAGGATTTGAGCCCACACCCCCCTAGTTCTGAGCGTGCAGGGATGCCGGTTACGGTGTGTCCAAAATCGAAGCTACTGTTCGCGCTGAGAAATAGGGCGTGGACAGCTTAGCTTGAAGCCGGCTCGCCGCGCCTCAGGGCGCCTTGATGCGCTTCTTGAACTCAATACATGGATCAGCGCGTTCGGCTGCGGCCGTGCGTACTGCGGTATCAAACGCTTTATCCAATGGCACAGCAGGGCCATATTCAAGAAAGCCCACCGCGAGCATGCGTGCCTGTAAAGCGGAATCCAGCCACCGCGGCACACCGATATCGCGCCGCACATGACCATTGCCCGCCAGCAACACCACGCCTTGCGCTGCGTGCTCGTTCACCGCTGCGTGCTTAGTTAATATCGACGCCATGACGGCATCGCGCGCCATCTGCCCTCGCGTCATCGCAGGCAGCGCTTTGGCCGGCAGCACATTGCAGTGGCCGCCGTCGATCTCTCGTTCCTGCGCGGCTTGCAGTTCAGCGGGCACAGGTTGATCAAGCCTCAGCGACTTCAACGGCCCCGCTTCGAACACGGCGGCGTAACCCTCACGCACCACTTTGCTGGTGTCCGCGTTCGACAGATTGGCTGCGATCAGCGGCACGTCATATTCCAGCGCCAGTTGGACGAACGGCCGGTAGAAATTCCAGTTCCAGTTACTGCGATTCGCGCCGCCCTGTTGCGTCGCAAGATTGATCAGATGCTGCGCATCGCGTGGCCTGTCGGCGCGCGCGCGGTCGATGTCGGCCTGCTGCTCGCGATCGAACTGCTCCATCGCAATCGCGGGCCGCCAACCGGCGGTAAGCGCGCGGCGCAACACGACTAAACGTTGTCGATGATGTTCGGCGTTATCGTGCACTTCGCCGAGCAGTACGATGGTGTCGCCGCGCAGCCGGTGTTCCCAGTCGTAACGCGGCGCCGTTGCGCAACCCGCCAGCGCGACGGCGAGCCAAGGCGCGGCAAATCTAACCCATTGCAGCGTAAAAAAATATTCCTTTAAAAACAAATACTTACATAATTTCACTCGACTTTCGCTCCCGACAGCTGCACCGCCCTTTGCCACGCCGCATGCTCGCGCTTCAGGAACGCGCCGAACTGTTCGCGCGAACTGCCCACCGGCACAAAGCCCATATCGACGAGCCGCTTATTCACTTCCGCTACAGCGATGATTTTCACAACCTCAGCGCTCATGCGGTCGAGGATCGGCGCGGGCATGGCGACAGGCGCGACAAAACTGGTCCAGGTTTGCAGGTCGTAGCCTTTGAGGCCTTGCTCATCCACGGTGGGCAAGTTGGGCATGTGCGGAATGCGCTTGAGCGTTGAAACGGCAATCGCACGCAGCTTGCCTGCATTCACCAGGGTCAGCGTCACCGGCACGGTATCCGCCACCAGCATCACTTGCCCTGCCATCAAATCCGTCAATGCCTGCACCGAGCCTTTATACGGAATATGCGTGAGCATGATACCGGCTTGCGACGCAAGCACTGCGCTCACCAAGTGCGAAGTACTGCCACTGCCCGATGAGCCGTAGTTGATTTCACCCGGTTTTTGTTTGGCGAGGCGGATAAATTCCTGCACCGTTTTCGCCGGTAATGACGGCGTTACCGCAAATACCATCGGAATCGACACCAGTTGCGTCACCGGCGCGAAATCGCGCAGCGTGTCGTAGCCGAGCTTTTGATACAGATGCGGATTGATGGCCAGCGCCGCACTGCCTCCGGCAAGAAACGTGTAACCATCGGGTGCGGCCTTCGCGGCCAGTTCGGTGCCCAGCGCCGCGCCCGCGCCGGGACGATTGTCCACAACCACCTGCTGGCCCAGCACCGGCGACAAGCGTTCGCTGATGGCGCGCGTGATGATATCGGCGGCCTGCCCCGGCGGAAACGGCACAATAATGCGTACGGGTTTGCTGGGCCACGGTTGCGCCATCGCGTCGACGCCATGCAGCAAAATTGCGCCGAGCACCATCACAAAGGCGACCGCAACAGTAGATCGATGTTTCACACCATTCTCCAGAAAAATATTAAACCCGATTGCTTCTTGTATATCATACCGCTACTGATTCAACCCGTTCGATGTCAGGAGCATTTGAATGAAAGCACGCATTACGGCACGGCTACTGGCTTGCACGGCCTTGTGCGGCGCCATGGGCACCGTTCTAAGCGCCGCCGCGCAACAATATCCTGCCAGACCGCTGCGCATCATCGTGCCCTTCGCACCCGGCGGGGCATCCGACGTGATCGCGCGCCTGCTGGCAGCCAAGCTCAGCGATAGTCTTGGACAAACCGTGGTGGTGGACAATCGTCCCGGCGCCGGCGCGAACATTGGTATCGGACTCGCCGCTAAATCGCCCGCCGACGGCTACACGCTACTGGTGGCGAGCTCCGCGTTCACCGTGAACCCGACGCTGTATGCGAACCCGCCGTACGACGCTTTGCACGATTTCCAGATGGTTACTTGCGTCGGCAGCGCGCCCAATATGGTGGCGGTGCATCCCTCCCATCCCGCGAAAAGCGTGAAGGAATTGATTGATCTGGTGCGCGCTCAACCCGGCAAACACAATTATTCGTCGCCGGGTGCAGGCACCACGCCGCATCTCTCCGGTGAAATGTTCCGGCTCGCCTTCAAAATCGATTTACGGCATATTCCCTATGGCGGCGCGGGCCCGCAGATTCAATCGCTGCTCGGCGGACAAGTGCCTATCGGCTTCGCTTCGGTGCCGAGCTTCGCGCCACAAGTGAAAGCCGGCACGCTGCGCGGACTCGCCGTGACCGCCGACAAGCGCATGGCGTTGTTGCCGGATGTGCCGGCGATGGGCGAACTCGGCTACAAAGGCATGGAAGCGGACACGTTTCAGGGCGTATTCGCGCCGGCGGGTATGCCCAAAGCGATACTGGCGCGACTGCACGGCGACATCATGAAAGCCATGGCCACGCAGGACATGCGCGAGCGCCTCACCGCGATTGCGATGATTCCCGTTGGCAACACGCCGGAGGAATTCACCGCGCAGGTAAAAACCGATATCGCGCGCTGGGGCAAGGTGATACGCGAAGGCGGCATCAAGGCCGATTAGTTTTTTGCCATTGGCAATGCCAAATCAGTGTGGGCTTACAGAGGCAATTGACGTAGATAATAATCATCGCACAAGAGACATCATGATCACACGCATTGCAAAAATATTGTGCATCTCTATTTTCGCATTGTTCGCCGCCGCACCGGCCTGCGCCGCCGACATCAACCGCGAATGGGTGGATTTCACGCCGCCGTCTGAAATCAAATGGGTGAAAAACCCGAGCGGCAATAATGAATCGGCAATTCTGTTCGGCGACCCCAGCAAACCTGGGCCATACGTGGTGCGCATCAAATGGTATCCCGGCAAAATGAGCCGGCCGCACTTTCATCAGCACGACCGCTTCTTCATCGTGATCTCCGGCACCTGGTGGATGGGCACCGGTGAAAAATATGATCCGGACAGCACCGT
>Ga0193752_1003693_pt1 | contig 10401 bp, 11 predicted proteins | sample H1c1metaG_FD_144924 | JGI IMG/M metagenome (GOLD analysis project Ga0193752, IMG submission 144924) | Soil microbial communities from a riparian zone of the East river system, Colorado, United States - H1c1 | ecosystem: Environmental > Terrestrial > Soil > Riparian zone | place: USA: East River...
CCTTCGGCTCGTCGCTCAGGACGCGGTAGACGTGAAAGCCCTCGAGCAGCACCTCGTCGCGCTGGTTGAGGAGCCAGGTGGCCACCCTGCAGAATTTCTTGCCGCCTTCGTCCCAGATCTTCTCGATGCGCTGCCGCGGCCGGATGGTATCGCCCACCAGCGCAGGCCTGAGGAAACGGCAGCCCTGCTCGATGAATACGAAGCCCTCCAGGCGCCCGCGGCCGGAGGACGCCCCCAGCGCGGTCAGCGATTGCAGCAGCAGGCCGTGGGCGAGCGGCTTGCCGAAGCGGGTTCCGCTGGCGTACTCGACGTCGTAGTGGATCGGGTGGACGTCGCCCGTGAGCGCGGAGAAGAAGAGGAAATGCGCGTCGTTCAAAGTCTTTGACGGGCCCTCGAAGGTCTCGCCTTCATGGGGCAGCTCGGAAAGTCTGATGCTCATTCCTGTTCTCCCGTTTTGATCGTCCGACGCAGAATCTTTCCCATGCTGTTGCGCGGCAGCGGACCGCGGAAATGCACTCTCTTCGGCACCTTCCAGCGCGCGAGGTGCCGGCCGCAGAATTCCTGCAGCGCGTTCTCGTCCGCGGCCATGCCCGCGCGCAGGTGGACGAACGCGGTGATGGCATCCCCCCAGTATTCGTGCGGCATGCCGAGGACCGCGACTTCCTGCACCGCCGGATGGCGCAGCAGCACCTCCTCGATCTCGCGCGGGTAAACGTTCTCGCCGCCGGAGATGATCATGTCGTCCCTGCGGTCGACTAGGTAGAGGTAGCCTTCCTCGTCGCGCCGCGCGAGGTCGCCGGCGCTGACCCAGCCGGCGCGTACCGCCCGCGCCTCGGCCTCGGGGCGGCGCCAGTAGCCGGAGAACATGAGCGGCGAGCGGCTCCACAGCTCGCCGGTCTCGCCGGCCGGCACAGCCGCGCCGTCCGCGCCGCGGATCTCTACCTCGACCGAGGGGAACGGCTGGCCGACACAGGCGCTCTTGCGCAGCTGGTCGGCGGGGCGCAGGTTGCTCACGATGGACGCCTCGGTCGAGCCGTAGCGCTCGTGCAGCACGTCCGGCCCGAACGCCTCCACGATCCTCTCCTTCACCGGCTGGGCGAGCGGCGCGGTGCCCGACACGATGCAGCGCAACGAGCGGACGTCGCGGCGGCGCCGCTCAGCCTCGGGCAGCGCAAAGTAGGCGGCGAAGTGCGCCGGCACGAGGTGCGCCTTGGTGATGCGGTGCTTTTCGACCAGCTCGAGCAACCGGTCGATGTCGAAGCGCGACAGGATCACCGACTCGCCGCCGAACCAGCACGGGGCGAGCAGGTTGATGAAGCCCGCACCGTGGAAGAGCGGCGTGCTCACCAGCATGCGGGTGTCGGGGCCGAGCGCGCGATACTCTGCTGCCGCGGCGTAGCAGGTCAGGATGCGCGAGCGGTGCGACAGCAGGATGCCCTTCGGCTTGCCGGTGGCGCCCGACGTATAGGGGATGGAGAAGATCGCGTCCTCCTGGACCGGCGGCGGGACCAGCGGCCGCGCCCGCGCCAGCCAGTCGGCGTAGCCGTCCGGACCGTCGCGGCCCACGACGAGGAAGCGCTCGACGACGTGGCCCGCCCCGGCGCGCGCCTGCTCTTCGTTGGAGGCGTGGCAAATCATCAGCCGCGGCTCGCAGTCCTCGACGATGGCCGCGACCTCGGCCGCCGTCGCCATCGGCGGCAGCGTAGCGCAGGGGATGCCGGCGGCGGAGAAGCCACACATCAGCTCCATCCATGGCAGGCAGTTCGGCAGGCACAGCGCGACCCGCTCGCCCGGCCGCAGGCCGAGGCCGTGCAGCGCGCCGCCGCTCACCTGGCCGATGCGCTCGGCGAGCTCGGCGAAGGTCACGCGCTCCTCGTCGATGGTGATCGCCACGCGTTGCGGGAACCGCGCCGCCGAGGCGCGCACGCCGTCGCTCAACGTAAGCCGGCTCATGCGGCCTCGCGCACCCGCTCCGCGCCGAGCCACCCATCCAGACGCGCGCGGACCGCCGCGGAAGGCGGCTCGGCGAGGACCGCCATGCGGAATTTCGGCGACGGAGCGGGCAGCGCGGAAACCTTGCCGAGGGCCTCAGCGTCTGCGCGCCCCAGCCACCAGGTGTGGAACCGGCCCGCGGCGATGCCGCCGAGCACCGCGGCGAGCTCGCCGGGCGGCTCCTGGTGCAGCGTGCCGCCCAGCCAGAGCGCGATCGTCGCGGCCACGACGCCGTTGCGGGTGTCCGGAGGCAGCGTGCAGGCGAGCGTGTCGTCGCGATCGTAGGCCGCGTGCATGACGATGTTGTCGAGCGCCCCCAGCGCCGCTTCGCGATGGCTGAGCGCGCCGTCGCGCAATGCCGCCGCGGGCCGGTCTTCGCCGCCCGGCGGCTGCGCGATCAGCTCCACGAGCCAGCGCGCGGTCTGCGACGCGTAGGTTTTGCCTCGAGGCGGATGCAGCAGGTCGGCGTACGAAAGGACCTCTCCACCGGCAACCAGGGCGATCCGGCCGGGCGTGCGCAGTGCGGACGCCCGGAAGGCGTCCGCGAGCGACAGGGGGTGCAGGCTGGCCGCGAACGCCATATCCGCCTAGTCGATCCCCAACTCGCGCAGCACCTCGTCGGTGTGCTCGCCGAGGTTGGGCGCGTGGCGGCGGATCGTCGCCGGCGTGCCGGAGAACCGGATCGGGATGCCCGGCGTGCGCAGCGCGCCTTCGGTGGGATGCTCCACCGATTTCCAGTAGCCGATCGCCTCGAGGTGCGGGTCGGTGAAGAGGCCCTCGAAGTCGTTCACCACCGCGAACGGCAGCTCCGCCTTCTCGAAAGCGGCGGCCCATTTCGCGGTCGGGCCCGCGGCCAGCGTCTGCTCGATGAATCCGTACAGCTCGTCGAAGCGGGTGCTGCGCGCGAGCACCGTCGCGTAGCGCGGGTCGCTCATCATCTCCGGCTTGCCGGCGAGCTCGAAGAAGCGCCGCCACTGGTTGTCGTTGTAGGGCACCACCGAAATGTAGCCGTCGCTCGTACGGAACGGCTTGCGGAACGGGTTGAGCAGGCGCGCGTAGCCCGCCTCGCCGAGCGGCGGCTCGAAGGTGAGGCCGGAAAGGTGCTCGGGCACCACGAAGCTCACCATCGACTCGAACATCGGCACCTCGACGAACTGGCCCTCGCCGGTCCTCTCGCGCGCGTAGAGCGCCATCGCTACGGCCTGCACGATGTAGAGCGCGGCGACCTTGTCGGCCACGATCGAGTTCGCGTAGCGCGGCGGCTGGTCGCCGCGGTAGCCCTGCAGCCAGGCGAGGCCGCTCGCCGCCTGGATGTTGTCGTCGACCGCGGCGCGACCGGCGTACGGACCCTGCTCGGAGTAGCCGTAGCAGCCGACGTAGATGATCGTCGGATTCGCGGCGCGCAGCGCCTCGTAGTCGAGCCCCAGGCGCCGCATCGCCTGGGGGCGCACGTTGCATACGAAGACGTCGGACTTCGCCGCGATAGCGAGCAGGCGCCGCTTGCCCTCGGGCGTCTTGAGGTTGAGCACGACGCTGCGCTTGTTGCGGTTGAGGTTGAGGTAGGGCGGGCTCATCGAGTCGTGCCGGCACGGCTTCACGTAGCGGAACACGTCGCCTTCCGGCGGCTCGATCTTGATCACGTCGGCGCCCATGTCGCCGAGGTTCTGCGTCGCCCACGGCCCCATGGCGATGGCCGTGAGGTCGAGCACGCGCACGCCCTGCAGCGGACCGCTCATTCGACTTTGGCACCCGTGTCCTGGACCACCTTGGCCCACTTCGCCACTTCCGCGCGCAGGAAGGCGTTGAACTCTTCCGGCGTGGAGGGCGTGGCGACCACGCCCTGCGGCGCGAGCACGGTCTTTACCGCCTCGTCGGCGAGCAGCGCGCGCGTCTCCTTGTTCAGGCGGTCGACGATCGGCCGCGGCATGCCCGCGGGCGCCATCAGCCCGTACCAGGTGGTGGCGACGAAGTCGATGCCGGCCTCGGCCACGGTCGGCACCTCGGGCGCGAGCGGCGAGCGCGTGGGGCCGGTCACCGCAATGGCCTTCAGCCGGCCGCCCTTCACCTGGGGAAGCATCGTGCCGATGCCCGAGAGGACCATCTGCACGTCGCCCGCCATGAGCGCGGTCATCGCGGGCGCGGCGCCCTTATAGGGGATGCGCGTGAGCTGGATTCCCGCCATCGAGGCGAACAGCTCCGTGGCGAGGTGGGTCGGGCTGGAGGTGGCGCCGTAGTTCAGCGCGCCGGGCTTCGCCTTCGCGAGCGCGATGAACTGCTTCACGTCGCCGGCCGGCAGCGACGGCGTCACCGCGATCAGGTTCGGGGACTCGCCGATGCGGATCACCGCCTCGAAGTCGTCGACCGTGCGGTAGGGAACGCTCTTGTAGAGGCTCGCGTTGATGGCGTGGCCGGCCGAGGCGAAGAACAGCGTGTAGCCGTCGGGCGCCGACTTCGCGACCGCGTCGGCGGCGATCACGCCGTCGGCGCCGCCGCGGTTCTCGATGATCACCTGCTGCCCGAGCCGGTCGCCGAGGCGCGCCGCGTAGAGGCGCGCGAGCGCGTCGGTCGGCCCGCCGGCGACGAAGCCGACCACCAAGCGCACCGGCTTCACCGGATAGGATTGCGCGAGCACCGGCGACGCGGCGCACGACGCGGCTAGAATCAATGCATGTGCCAATTTCATGACTTTTCCCCTGGCTGAAAACATGAACCCGAAAAAATCCCGCTACGTAGTCCGGCCCGGCGACTCGCCGTCGTATTCCCCCGCGAACCACACCGGCACGCGCAACACCCGCCTGGTCAACGAGGCGCTGAACGGCGCGCGCTTCATGGAAGTGATCCTGGGCGACATCGAGCGCGGCGCGGGCGTGTCGACGCACGCGCACCCGGGCATGGAGCAGGCGCAGTACTTCCTCGAGGGCGAGGCCGAGGTGATCGTCGACGGCGAGACGCACCAGGTGCGCGCGGGCGACCTGTGCTTCTTCCCCGCCGACGTGTTCCACTCGGTGAAGGTCACCAGCCCGCGCGCGCGGGTGCTCATCGTCTACTCCCCGCCGTACGGCGAGGCGCCCGAAAAGGTCGTGCGCAAGTAATCATTGCGCCGGCGCGCGCCGCCGGATGAGCGCGATCTTGTCATTGCAGAACACTTCGGCGCCGTCCTGGTTGTAGACGTGGTCGCGGAACACCACCACGCCGCGGTCGGGCTTGCTGGTCGCGCGCTTCTCGACCACCTCCACCTCAGTGCGCAGCGAGTCGCCGGGCCGCACGATGCCGAGGAAGCGCGCGTTCTCGATCGCCATCAGGGCGATCACGCTCTCCGGAAAAAGGTCGCCCGTCATCGCGGTGGAGAACGACATCACCAGATGGCTCGGGCAGATGCGCCCCGGCATGCCGCGGCTCTTCGCGTAGGCGTCGTCGAGGAACATCGGCACCTCGTAGCCCACCAGCCTGCAGAACGCCTCGTGGTCGGCGTCCGTTATCTTGCGCACGCGCGTCGGGTAGCGCCGTCCAGGCTCGAAGTCCTCGAACCACAGGCCGTGCGCGGCGCTCACTTGCGCAGCCCGGCGATGAAATAGTCGGCGAACCAGCGCGCGAGCGCGGGGAGGCCCACCGCCCCGTCCTCGCGGTACCACTTGTGCATCCAGTTGATCGAGCCGAGGATCGCGAAGCCGGCGAGCGCCGCGCTGGTTTTCCTGAACTCGCCCCTGGCCGCGCCCTCCTCGACCAAGCGGCGCACCCCTGCCTCGAAGCGGTCGCGCAGCGCGACGTAGCGCTTCCTCTGCGCCGGCTTCATCTCGTCCATGTCCGAGCGCAGCACGCCGCCGTAGTCGCTGCCCAGGCTCGCCTCGATGTGCCGCACGATCAGCTCGTGCAGCCGCTCGCGCGGCGAGAGGTCCCGGCGCGCGGCGATCTCGTCGAGCGCGGCGAGGCTCATCTCGACGCACTTCACATGGCAGTGGTAGAGGAGGTCCTGGCGGTCCTCGAAGTAGTAGTAGATGTTGCCCTTGACCAGGCCGACGCGGTCGGCGACCTGCTGCATGTTGAGCGCGCTGCCCTTGCGCTCGCGCAGCACCGCGCCCGCGCCGCGCATGATCTCCTCGCGACGGCCCGCGGCCCGGGTCGCGGTCGCCCGCTTGCCAACGCTCCTCAGCCTTGCCACAATGCCCCGACTTTGACTCTAGAGTCAAAATTCTAGCGCATGAAGGCCTGGAGCGGCGAGCGCGACGGCAAGCGCCTTTCCTATTCGCTGGTCGAGCTGCCCGAGCCGGTGCCCGGGCCGCACGACGTGCTGGTGCGGGTGCGCGCCGCCGGGCTCAACCTGGTCGACCGCTTTCCCAAGACCTCGCACTTCAGCCACACGCCGCCCTCGCCGGTACCGATTCCCGGCGTCGAGATGGCCGGCGAGATCACGGCGCTCGGCGCCGAGGTGAAGGATTTCGCGCGCGGCGAGCGCGTGATGGCGATGGTGCAGGCCGGCTGCGCGGAGCTGGTGCGCGTGCACCACTCGCTCCTGATGCGCGTGCCGGACGGGATGCCGTGGACCGACGCCGCGGCGATCCCCGTGTCCTTCGTCACCGCGCACGACGCTCTGGTCACCAACGGCCGGCTGCCGGCCGGCGGCACGCTCCTCATCAATGGCGCCACGACCTCCGTCGGCCTCGCCGCGATGCAGATCGCGCGCGTGCGCGGCGCCTCGCTCGTTGCCGGAACTTCCGGCTCCGCGGAGAAGCTCGCGCGCCTGCGGGAATTCGGGGTCGATCTCCCCCTGCTGGATGACGGCAGGCCGATCTCGGAGAAAATCCTCGATGCGACGAAAGGCATCGGCGTCGACGTGGTGGTCGACCACCTCGGCGCGCGCGTGCTGCACGACACCATGGCGGCGACCGCGATCGGCGGACGCATTGTCAATGTCGGACGATTCGCCGGTACGAAAGGCGAGATCGACCTGGAACTCCTGGCGGTGCGCCGGATCGCGCTCATCGGCGTCACGTTCCGCACCCGCTCGATCGCCGAGCATGCCGCGGCGGTCGCCGCCTTCATGCACGACCACGTGGCGCACCTCGCCGGCGGCGCGATCCGGCCGGTGATCGATCGGGTGTTCGGCTTCGATGCCCTGCCCGAGGCAATCGAGCGCGCGCGGCGGCGCGAGCAGCTCGGCAAGCTCGTCCTGCTCAACCACGGGTAAGGCCGCCTCAGTCCGTCTCGCACGTCGGATGCAGCTCGCCGGCCGCGCTGCTACAGTGCCGCATGGCCAGCCCGTTCTTCCGCGAAGCAGGCGCCGGCCCCGGCGTCGTCTGCCTGCACTCGAACGCGAGCACTTCGAGCCAGTGGCGCTCGCTGATGGAGAGGCTCGCCCCGAGGTTCCACGTGCTCGCGGCCGACTCCTACGGCGCCGGCAAGAGCCCGCCGTGGCCGACCGACCGCCAGGTCTCGCTGCGCGATGAGGTCGCGCTGCTGGAGCCGGTGTTCGCCGCCGCGGGCGATCCCTTCGCGCTGGTCGGCCACTCCTACGGCGCCGCGATCGCGCTGATCGCCGCCTTTTCGCAACCGGGGCGCGTGCGCGCCCTCGCGTTGTATGAGCCGACCCTCTTCTCGCTGCTCGACGGCGACTCGCCGCCGCCCAACGACGCCGACGGCATCAAGGGCGCGGTGCATGCCGCGGCGGCGTACCTCGACGCCGGCGACCCGGACCGCGCCGCCGAGTGCTTCATCGACTACTGGATGGGCAAAGGCGCCTGGGCGAGCATGCCCGACCCGCGCAGGGCGCCCATCGCCGCATCCGTCGCCAACGTGCGCGGATGGGCGTGGGCGCTGATGAGGGAGCTCACTTCCCTGGCCGCGCTGCGCTCGGTCGATATCCCGGTTCTCTACATGCTCGGCAGCGAATCACCGGCCTCGTCGCGCGGCGTCGCGCGCCTGCTCACGCGCACGCTGCCGCAGGTCGAGGTGGTCGAGTTCAAAGGCCTGGGCCACATGGCTCCGGTCACCCATCCGGAACCGATCAACGAGGCCATCGCCCGCTTCCTCGCCTGACGCCGCGCCTCAGCGGCAGATCATGCGGTCGATCCGGTAGAGCGTGGTGGTATTCGAGACTTCGTTCGCGATCGCCAGGAAGGTCTCGCCGCGGTGGTGATAGGCCACCATGCCTTCGGGCGCCAGGTCCCCCTCGGTGACGATCATGTCGACGAACGTGGCGTTGGCGGGCTCGGTGATATCGAACACCGCCACGGCGCCGGTGAGCGTGCGCTCCAGGCCGACGAAGGCGTAGGTGCGGCCGGCGATATCCAGCAGCGCGATGCCCTCGGGCTCGACGCCCTTGTCGCGGCTGCGGGCGTCGTCGTAGATGCCCAGCTCGGCCGCCTTCTTGTCGAGGATGTCGCCGCTGTCGTAGACCAGCCTGCCCTTGTCGTCGCGGATCGAGAACGAGCGCGCGCCGGCCGCGTACAGGTCGCCGGGCGAGGAGTCGGTATTGGTGACGCGCAGGTTGGCGAGCGCACCCGTCGCGCCGAGGCTGCTGGCCGCCGAGCGGTCGCCGTCGTCCTCGCGGAAGTCGCCTTCGTTCGCCATCGCCAGGTAGGTCTTGCCGCGGTACTCGTAGGCGGCGATGCCGTCGGGCATGTACAGGCCCTTGGCGACCGGCGAGATGAACGAGACGGTGCCTTCGTTCAGCGGGTCGATCTGGTTGCCGGGCAGGCTGAAGTCCTTGGCGCCGAGCCCGACGATCTTCGTGAAGCGATGGGTGTCGAGGTCGAGCACCGCGATCGCGTTGGCCTCCTGCAGCGTGACATAGGCCGTCTCGCCGTCCTCGCTCACCGTGATGTACTCCGGCTCGAAATCCATGCCGGTGCCGCGGCGCACGTGGCTGCCGAACACCGGCACCCCGGCAAAGCCGGGCTGGGCGATCACCCTGCGCGTGCGCACGTCGATGATGCTCACGCTGCCGGCGGGATCGCCCGGCGCGTCGGCGTAGACGCGGGGCACCGTGGTGCCGACGCGGGCGCCGTAGGTGGTAGGCGAGCCTTCATTCGCGACCAGCAGCTTGCGGCCGTCGGGCGTGAAGGTCAGCATGTCGGGCAGCGCGCCCACCGGCACCACGTTGGTTCCGGCGCTCAGTGTCCGGGTCTTGGTGTTGTAGAACACCACCACGCCGGGAGACGTCCTCGTGGTGGCCTCGATCGCGAACGCCGCCAGGCCGTCGTGGATGGCGACGCTGTTGACCTGCCCGTAGCCCGAGGTGTCGATGTGCTCCACCAGCTCGCCCGTGCCGGCGTCGAGCACGTCGACGCCGACGATGCCGGCGATCCAGAGCGTGTTCGTGCGCTTGTCGAAAGCGGGGATCTCCGACACCTGGCCGGGGTTGGCCGCGTGGTTGTAGGTCCACAGCTTGCTGAAGGAGAGTACGACCTGCTGCTTCCCCTGCTGTTCCCAGTGCTTCTCCCCATGGCGCTCCCCAGCTTGCGCCGCTACCGGCAGCAAGGCGGCGGACAGCCAGAGCGAGCTGACGACAAATAGATTCCTCACGGTGTCTCCCGAACGATGATTGGTTTTGGATTTGTTGACGCGGGAGCTACGCTAGCGTGCGCATATGACAGATTTGCTGCAGGATCGAAAGACGACCCGCCCGAAACGCTTCCTAGAGCCGGCCTAGGCTCGTCCCGGTAGCGACACGACGGCCTGCTTCGGGTCGTAGTTCTTCACCGAGAGCGACCACGTCACCCACTTGAAGTCCTCGTAGGCCAGCAGCCCCTCCAGCGAGAAGCTCCGGTCATCGATCAGCGTCAGGTGGCAGGACAACTGCGTGGGTGGCGTCGTAGAGCGGCCGGCAAGCAGGTAGGCGCCGCCGTCCACGTTGCCAAGCACGCCCACGATCTGCGTGAGCGGCTCGAAGTGAAAGACAAAATAGCCCTTGCCCGCGTCATCCCTTGGCAGCTCGAGCTCCAGCTTGACGTCGAGGCGCGCGCCGTTCGGCAATGAAAAGGTGCCGTCGAGCACCAGCATGAGCTCGGTATGGGACAACGTGAAGGACGATTCCAGCTGAAGACGCTGGCTTGCACGCTCCGAGAACGAGTAATTCCCGCGCCCGACATATCTGCCGTCGGGCAGAAGCCTGAGCAAGGACGTGTTGTCGGAGACGGTGCGGCTCACGCCTTTCCATTCTTACGCAATTCAGCGATCCGCGCTTTCATGTACGGCCCGCCCTCAGCGCCGTCACCTCGATCTCGATCTGGATGCGCGGATCGGCCAAGCCCGCCGAGAGCATCGTCGCCGCCGGGCGCACCTCGCCGAAGTACTTGCGCAGCACCGGCCAGCACTTCTCGAACTCCGCTCCGTTCGGCAGGATGTAGGTCACGCGCACCACGTCCTTGAGGCTGGCGTCGGCCTGCTTGAGCGCCGCCTCGATATTCTTCA
>Ga0193752_1003694_pt1 | contig 10399 bp, 6 predicted proteins | sample H1c1metaG_FD_144924 | JGI IMG/M metagenome (GOLD analysis project Ga0193752, IMG submission 144924) | Soil microbial communities from a riparian zone of the East river system, Colorado, United States - H1c1 | ecosystem: Environmental > Terrestrial > Soil > Riparian zone | place: USA: East River...
CATCACGCGAGGGATGGTCGTCGGGCTGGGCGTGATCCTGGCGAGCGTCCTGCTGGTAAACCGTGCGCCGCGCTCGACGACGGTGAGTGGTATAGCGTTCCGTGCCGACAATTAGCGACGGAAGCGGCGCAGCAACCGCAGGATCTCGATGTACAGCCAGATGAGCGTGACGAGCACGGAGAAGGCGAAATACCATTCCGTCTTCGCGCTCAACTTCTCCTTGCGCGCGCTCTCGATCTCCGCGAAGTCGACGAACAGGCACGAGATGGCGAGACCGATCGCCAACACGTTGATGCCGAGGCCGATCCAGCCCGCATCGAGCATCGAGCCCATCGGAACGCCGGCGAGGTTCAGCACGAGGCGCAGCAAATAGACCGCGAACAGTCCCATCATGCCGATGGCGACCTTCTCGGCGAACGTCTCCGACACCTCGATGCGGTTGGCCGCGAAGAGTCCGAAGCAGACGGCAGTCACGCCGAACGTCGCGACGGCCGCCTGGAGCGGGACACCGTGATAGCGGACGTTGGTGAGATATGAGATCGCACCGATGCCCACTCCCTCGAGTACGGCGTAGATCGGCGCGGTAATCGGCGCCGACGTCGGTGAGAACATCGTGATGAGCGCGAGCACGAACCCGCCGAGGAGCCCGATGAGGGCCGCGCCGAGGACGGCGTCGGGTCCCTGGATGGCCGCCGTGCGCCACGTGTATGCCGCACTGACGATGACGAGAAGCAGCAGGACGAGCGACTTCCGTGCGATGCCAGGAAGCGTGAGCACCGTGCCGTCGTTGACATGGGCGGCACTGAGGCGTGCGATGGCGCTCCGGCTGTATGTCGGATTCGATGAGGCTTTCATGTCGGGGGTCGGGTAGGCGGGAAACGGTAGCGGATGAGGCCGCCGTCCTATCACAGGGACGAAGGGCCACTGTGGAGGGTTACAAAGTCCCGGATTTTAGGGCCGCCAATGGTAGTTAAGCGGCTGTTGGCGCGTGTTTGAGTGCTGACGAATCAGCCGCCCACCCGCCCGAGCACGAGGCCTACATGCCGCTCCATTTCCGCCGCCCGTCCGCGACCGCCGCCGCGTGCATGCTCCTGATGTTTGGCGGAGCCGCACAAGCGCAGGCCCCTCGCTTCGAGATTACCGTCGCGCCGGGAACGCGAGCGGCGCCGCTGACGGGTCGCCTCATCCTGGTGATCTCGAAAACGGCGACACCCGAGCCACGGATGCTCGTTTCGCCCCAAGGGCCAGCGATCTTCGGCGTCGACGTCGAGCAACTTGCTGCCGGGCAACCCGCCGTCGTCGACGAGAACGCGCTCGGGTATCCGATCAAGCTCTCGGACATTCCAGCCGGCGACTATTACGTGCAGCCGGTGGTCAACGTCTACGAGGCGGCAAAGCGCGCCGACGGCAAGACGATCTGGGTGCACCTGAACGATGGCTCGCAGGAAGTTTTCCAGATCGCGCCCGGCAATCTCTACGGCGATGCGCAGAAGGTGCACGTCGGCAGCGGTGGCACGGTGAAGCTCACGATCAATCACGTCATCGCCGCAGAACCCAAGCCGACTGACACCGAGTGGGTGAAGCGCGTGCGCATCCAGAGCCAGAAGCTCACGCGTTTCTGGGGACGCCCCATCTATATCAATGCAACCGTGCTGCTCCCAAAGGGCTACGCGGAGCATCCGACGTCGCGGTATCCGGTCGTCTTCACGCTCGGCCACAACGTGCCATTTGGATTCTCCCCCGACTCCACGCGCGTGCGTGGTCGAGGCACGATCAATCCAATCACCGGCGTCGAGACGGGTTATGACTTCCATCTGTCGTGGACTTCCGCCAACTACCCGCGATTCATTGCGATCAGCCTGGAGCAGCAGACGCCGTACTTCCCCGATTCGTACTCGGTGAACTCGGCGAATAATGGCCCCTACGGCGACGCGGTGATCGAGGAAGTGATCCCCGAGCTCGAGCGACGTTTTCGGGCGATCGCGAAACCGTATGCGCGATTGGTGGAAGGCGCGTCCACCGGTGGTTGGCAGACGCTCGCATTGCAGTTGAAGCATCCGGATTTCTTCGGCGGCGCCTGGGTGTTCCAGCCAGATCCCATCGATTTCCGCGCCGACCAACTCGTCAACATCTATGACGACACGAGCGCCTTCGTGCTGCCCAACAGCCAGTTCACGACCACTGAGCGCTTCTTTCGGCGCACGACGGCCGGTCAGCCCGCGTGGACCGTGCGCGGCTTGAGCCGGTTCGAAGAGGTACTCGGTACACGTGGCCGTTCGAGCTATCAGCTCGAGGGATGGGAAGCCGTGTATGGGCCGACGGACGCCGATGGCTATCCCAAGCCGCTGTGGAACAAGCTGACTGGAACGATCGACAAATCAGTGGCGGCATACTGGAAGGACAATGGCTTCGACCTTCGCGACTACGCGGAGAAGAACTGGAGCACGCTTGGTCCCAAGCTCGCCGGCAAGCTGCACTTCTCAGCGGGCGACATGGACGACTTCTACTTGAACCTTGCCGTCTACAAGATGGAGGAGTTCCTGAAGAGCGCGAAGAATCCGACGTCGGACGCCACGTTCATCTATGGTCGTCCGATGAAGGGGCACAGCTGGCATGGCTCGACGTGGGCGGAGCTCGTGAAGGTGATGGGCGCGCACGTGAGGAAGAACGCGGGGAGCGACGATACGGCGAACTGGAACTACGATTGAGAACCTAAGAGCAGGTCCCTCGGTCGCTGCGCTCCTGTCGGGACGACAAGATATCGGCGTCGTCCCGAGCGAAGTCGAGGGACCTGCTTTCCGTCCACGCAACAGAGCAGGTCCCTCGGTCGCTGCGCTCCTGTCGGGACGACAATTGATTGCTAGCGGCCCGGATACGGATTTTGCATCCGTTGCACCGGCAAGACCACGCGCGTGCCGGTGAGCGCCGGATCCGGCGTACCGGTCGTTGGCGCTCCCGCTGACCAGAGCCACGTATAGCGACCCTCGGAGAGCGGTACCTCCACGAACCAGACATCACCCTTCTTCGTTGCGGGAAGTGTGACACCCGCGCGGAGGAACGTCGCCGAAAACTGCACGGACGCCGCATCCGGCAGCGCCGATGCGGGAAGCTCGAAGCGCACGACGTCACCCCAGTTCCGGCGAATGAGGTATCGGTGATTCGGATCGACGCGAATATCACTCACCGGACCCACGTCGCCGATGGCGAGCGTATCCGCACGATGCTGTAGGTGAAGTGTACGGAGCACCTTGCCCGATGGCGTCGTGAGCTCGATCTCGAACTTGGGCAGGTCGAAGTTCTCGCCGCGCTGCTCCTGCGTCACGATGAGCCGCTTTCCGTCGATGTGCGCTTCGACGTCGGGGATGTACTTGCTGGTGAGCCACGGCATGACGAACGATTGCATGCTGTGACCTGCCGCCTTCGACCACGCCGCAATCAGCTCTTCATATCCGCCCGGCGTCGTGCCCATGCCAGCGACGTATCCTCGCATCCCTCGGTCGAACGCTGAGTCGCCCATCACCCAATTGCCCGAGCGCAGAATCCACGAGCCCTTCATATAGTGGATGCGCCCGTTGTCGTAGTCGCCAAGGATGCTCTGCCGTCCCTCGAATCCGCCTAGCCAGCCGCCACGATCGTTGCCGACCATGTAGCTGGTCCACTGGTTCTCCCAATAGTTGTACTCGGCGTCGCGTCCGTACATGCTGCGCAGCACGAGCGACTCGACGAAGCGCGCCCACGCCTCGTGCAGGAAGTTGGACGCGAAGCCGCTGGCATTCATCGTCCAGGCGTGCCCGGTCTCGTGCGCGAACACCTGGCCTGTGATCGAACCGAGACTTCCGCCGCCGCCGCCCGAGACCGCGGCGTTGTTCATTCGCACGTTGAACCCCCCATTGGCGCCAAGCGCTCGGTCTTCGACGGCGGCGAGATAGCGCGACGGAAATTGTGGCTCGCCAAATCGTGGCGTCAGCACGTCGTACACGTGCTTGGTGCGCGCGGCGAGCGTATCGTGCGAGTAGCGGAAGCCAGGCGTGGTGAACGACTCGAAGCGAAACGTGCCGAAGTCGGTGGTCTGTGGCTTCCAGTCTCGATCGTAGATCAGCGCGAGCAGGAATTCGGGATGCAGGCTCTTTCCGTACACCGTACGCACGCCGTCACGCACGGTGTCGCGCTGCGGGATCGTCGTGGTCAGTAGATATTCGGCGGGGATGCGTGCGGTGATCGAGATCTGCGCCAAGTGGTGTCCGCTGATGTAGTCGAACGCGGGGTGCCAGATATCGGTGTTGTGATAGGCGCCGAAGGCTGGCCCTGGCGTGGTGTCTGCCGCGGCCGGTGAAGCGACCAATGAATACTCGAGGACGAGCTGCGCGCTCGGCTTGGGCGGTGTGTCCAACCACACGACGCCGCCACCAAACGCGTACGTCGCCGGCTTTCCATCTATTCGTACCGCTGTGAATTTGACGTCGTTGTTGATACGGAAGCCGAAGCCGTACGGCGCGCCGATGCGAAGCGTGAGCGTGTCGACGACGGTGATGCCTTTCTTCGGCACGATGTCGACGGCGAGTGCCTGGGTGCGGATGTAGTTGGCGCTGTCGAAGGGAATCTTGCGCGAGACCTTCCACGTGCCGCCGACGTCGATCGCCTCGTAAAATCCGGAGAAGTGGCGCGCGAGGTTCGTCTGATTGCCGCCGCCACCGGACTTCGTGGTACCGGCGAGCAGCAGCACGGCGCGTCCTGGTGCGCGCCAGATCACTTGTGCGAGCGCCGATTGCTTTGGCGCAGCGCTCCGCATGAACACTCGGCCCGCAGAGTCGGGGAAGATGGCGGCGAACTCCGACGGAGAACCAGCGGCGAACTTCTGCATCACGAGTGTCGCGAGTTCGCCGGGTGTCGATTGAGCTGGAAGCCTCGCGCCGATGAGTAGCGCGATCAACACCATGCGTTTCACAGTTCTATCCTGCCCTTTCTGTGTGTTTCGATCTCTCCCATGTTCTTCACAGTGGCCCCTTGGCGGGCTGACTCAGTGCGGAGCGCAGCGCCGGCAGTTTCTTGGTAGCGATGTCATTCGCCTCGTTGACTGCTGTGGTGAGGTTCGTCGTGATGGTCTTGATCAACCGCTCCTGATTGTCCGTCGGCGGCAGCGACGACATCTCGATCGACGCCAGCAGATCGAACAGGCCCGGCACGCCGACCATGCTCTGTCGTGCGCGCGCCCGCAGTTGCCGGACACGCATGGTCAGATCAGCGACGGTGCTGTCCGAGCCCGGCTGCGGATGCGCCTTCGACACCGTGTCGAGCCGAGCGAGCTCCACGCCGAGAGTGTCGAGTCGTCTGGCGAGATCGGCGTACGTGCGCGAGAGCTCCTTGCCCTGTGCGTTGATTGCCCAGCGCGCGCGCAATGCTTCGGGCGTGTTGTTGCCGCGCGGATCCCACTGGACGTCGACGGACTGCGTGATCTCGCGCCCGCGCGCCGAGAGCTTTACGATGTATCGGCCGGGCGCTACATAAGGTGCCTTAGGTGGCCCATAGAATCCGGAGTCCGCCGCCGGAGCCACATACGCGAATCGAGTGCGGAGATCCCACGTCATGCGATGACCGCCTTTCGTGTCCGGCGCCGTCATCTCCGTGACCACTGTTCCATCCGCCGAGAGCACCGTCAGTCGCACCGGTGCGCTGCCCCTCGGTGGATCGTTCTTCACCAGATAGGTGATCGAGAGTCCCTCGACCGGATTTGGCGCCACGAACTCATTGCTTCCCGCCTTCGGGAATTCGTGGCGCCAAATGGCTTCGGTGGCCGGATGCAGCGGAAGGAGCTGAACGTCCTCCGACGACGACGCGAGCTCGCCGGCGCCGAGTGGCGATGCATCGTCGAGAATGATGACGCCGCGGCCGTGCGTCGCGACGACGAGATCGCCGTTCTTCTCATTGGAGATGATCTTCATGACCTGCACGGGCGGCATGTTGCCGGTAGCCAACTCCCAGTGCCGCGCGCCGTTCAGCGTCCAATACAAACCGAATTCGGTTCCGACATAGAGCACTTCGCGATTCCGCGCATCCTCGGCGAGCGTCCGTACGGGCTTCCAGTTCGGGAGATCGCTCGTGATCGATTGCCAACTCGCGCCACCGTCGGTGGTCTTGAAGAGATGAGGACGCATGTCGTCGTCCCAGTGGCCGTCGAACGCGACGTACGCCGTTCGCGCATCGAAACGCGACGCGAGCACCTTGCTCACGAAGCTCGCGCGGCGACTGGCGGAGTCGAAGGGGAATCGCGCCGTGATGTCCGTCCATGTCGCACCGCCGTCGCTCGTCATCTGGACGTTGCCGTCGTCCGTGCCGACGTAAATCATCCCCTTTGCTTTCGGCGATTCGCTGATCGTCGTGATGTTGCCATACGCACCGACGCCATCGTTGGCCGAGAGGGAACCCTGCGCGAAGCCCGCGCCGACGGAGAGCGTGCGACCGAGCCGCTTCGTGAGGTCCGGGCTGATCTCCTGCCAGCTTCGGCCGCGGTTTGTCGTCTTCAACAACTTCTGCGCGCCGAGATAGTGAATCGTGGGGTCGTTCGGCGACGCATGATTCGCCGTATTCCAGTTGAATCGATACGGCTCGCTCGGCGTCGGCGACACCGGCTGAATGAACTGCTCTTCGTGTGTCTCGATGTTGGCGAGGAACACGCGGCCGTTCTGCGAGTTCGCATAGACGAGTCGCGGATCGAGTGGGTCCACGGCGGCCTGAAAGCCGTCACCGTACACCGTGCTCTTCACCTCGGCCTTGCTCATGCCACCGCGCGAGTACGTCGCGCTCGGAAATGCCCACGAACCGTTGTCCTGCGTGCCGCCGTAGATCCAGTACGGCTCACGGTTGTCGATTGCGATGTCGTAGAACTGCGCGATCGGTAGGTTGTCGGCATACACCCAGTTCCGCGCGCCGTCGTACGTGAAGTACACGCCGCCGTCGTTGCCGAGCATCATGTGCTCGGAGCGCTGGGGATCGATCCACATCGCGTGGTGATCGGGATGCGCGCTGCCGTCGATCGAGTCGGCGCGAAAGGTCTTGCCGCCGTCGGTGGAGCGCGTGAGGTAGACGCCGGCGAGCCATACGCGTTCGGGGTTGGTCGGATCGACGCGAATCTGGCTGAAGTAGTTGGGCCGAGGGTTCGCGCCACTCTGACGCATCCACGTCGTGCCGCGGTCGTTCGATCGATACACGCCGCTGGCGGCGACGATCGATGAATCTCCGCGACCCGATCCCTTCGCCTCGATGACGGCATAGATCACATCGGGATTGCTGCGCGAGATGTCGAGTCCGATGCGGCCCATGTCACCGGCGGGAAGTCCGGTCGTGATGCGCTGCCAGTTGTCGCCGCCATCGGTGGAGCGCCACAGGCCGCTGCCTGGTCCGCTTCCAGCGAAGCCGAACGCACGACGCCGCCGCTGATACATGGCGACGACGAGCGTGCGTCCATCCGGCGACATCACGACGTCCGTTGCACCTGTGTTGGCGTCGACGCCCAGCACCTTGGACCACGTCGTTCCACCATCGCGCGTGCGAAAGAGTCCACGCTCCTCATTGGGCCCGAAGAGGTGTCCAACCGCGGCGACGAACACGACGTCGGGATTGCGCGGATCGATGACGATGCGACCGATCGTCTGCGTCTCGCGCAGGCCCATGTGGCGCCACGTGGTTCCGCCGTCCACCGACTTGTAAACGCCGTCGCCCCAGGTGGAGCTCTGTCGATTGTTCGGCTCGCCCATCCCCGCCCAGACGATCTGCGGATTGCTCGGCGCAATGGCGATGTCCCCGACTGACATCGCGGCGAAGTACGGATCGGACACGGCACTCCACGTCGTGCCGTTGTTCGTGCTGCGAAAGACACCGCCCGCTGCGCTCGCGACGAAGATGATGCGCGGATCGCTCGCCACGGCTTCGATGTCGTCCACCCGTCCGCCGGGCCGATGTGCCGCCAGCTGGTGCTATCTGGCCATGACCGTGCCGCACCTTGAGCAACCAGCTCCGTGCCCAGTGCGACGCACAGCACCGAAAGGCTCGCAGCGCGTCGCACGAGCACCACTAGTTCTTCTCGGGAAGTGTCGACGTCACCTTCCCCGTTGCATCGAGGAACTGCAGGCTCGCCGCGCCGAGGGAATCGACGACCATGCGGAGGCGCGTCTTGCCGCTGGGATCGGAGAGGTTGATGACGGCGCTCCGTGCGCGGTCGCGGCCGATGTACACACGCGGTGCGAACAGCGGCTGGCCGTTGCGTGGCTCGGCCCACTTCGCCAACGCGGCTTTGCGAGCCGTCGTGTCGGCGATCTTGCTGAGCGAGTCGCGCTCCTGGACCATGTCGTAGATGTCCACCGGCGCGCGATCGGCGATGGTGAAGTCCGCGCGACGCGAACCGTTCCGATCGCTGTATTGGAAGTAGAGAATCTGATCCTGATTGAACTGGTCGAACGACAGGCCAGTGCTCGCGGAGTACGTGCCGTCTGCCTCCTTCTTTCCGGTGAACGTCAATCCACCGTTCTCCGTCCCTTCATCGTTGAAGAAGATGATGCCGGGACGTCCGCCGCCCTCGTAGCCGAACGGCTTTCCCTTGTAGATCGGGCCGATGGAGCGCGGACGGTTGGAGATCACCATGCGCAGCTTTCCATCCGGCTCGACGATGTTGATGCGTTCGACGTCGATCGTCGTGAACTTCTCGTGCCGCGTCGATTGCTTGAACGCGGCGAGTGACAGCGTGCCGAGGATCGCCGTGACAATGACGGCGTATCCCTTGAGCAGGCGCAGCTCGCGTCGAATCTGGTTGTCCATTTGCCGGTACTCCGTTGAGGTTCGTCCTTCACTCCACGAGGTACGACAGCTCGCGTCGGAGCGTCGCCACCGCGTGTCCCAATTGATTCGCCACCGTCTGCGTCGACGTCCCCATCACCTCGGCGATCTCGCGATGCGACAAGCCATGGACGCGGCGCAGCACGAAGACTTCGCGTCGCCGTCCAGGCAGTGCCGCGATGCCGCGCGCGATGGCGACGCGCAGCTCGGCACGTTCCGCCAGGCCCGGCGAGGTCACGCCGCCGACAGACTCGACGAACGCCAGCGCGGCACGCTCGCGCGCCAACCGGCGACGGTGCTCCGAGATCGCGATGTTGCGGCCGAGTCGCGACAGCAGGCCGCGCAGCGAGCCTTCCGTGCGCCACGATGCACGCCGGTCCCACAGGCGACAGAACGTCTCCTGCGCAACGTCGCTGGCGAGGTCCGACGAAATTCCCAGCGTGCGCGTCAGGTGTCCGACGAGCGGACGCCAGTGTCGGTCGTGCAGCGTTTGCAGCGCGGACGCGTCGTCGGCCTTGAGACGGGCGAGCAGCATTTCGTCGGTCATGACGCCACCCGCTCCACGCGCAGGCGCGCAGCCGCTGCGCCGAGATAGCTGAACCGTTTCTCGAGCCAGAGTCCGTAGCGCGAGAGGGCTGCACTTCCCACGAAGTACAGCACCGCCACGAAGACGAGCGCCTCCGCATGGAAGCCGAGCCAATCCGGATCCTGCGCGGCAAGGCGCGCCGTGTTGAGCAGGTCGAACAATCCGATGATCACGACCAGGCTGGTGTCTTGAAAGAAGCCCACGGCGATCGAGACGCACGATGGACTCACGACGCGCAGGGCTTGTGGCAGCACGACACGCCGCATCACCTGCCACCAAGTGAGTCCGAGGCTGAAGGCCGCTTCGTATTGTCCGCGTGGAACCACCTGCAGACCCGCTCGCACCGCTTCGGCGAGATAGGCCGCGGCGAACACGGTGACCGCTCCAGTGGCGAGCACGAGCTTCTCGAGCTCGATACCGCGTGGCATCGCCAGCGGCACGACGAGCGCAGCGACGTACAACACGGCGATGAGCGGGATGCCGCGGATCACTTCGACGAACGTCGTGGCAACGACGCGCGGCACCGCATGATTCGAACGACGTCCGAGCGCGAGGACCACGGCGAGTGGAAATCCCGCACCGAGCCCCATTGCGGTGAGCATGAGCGTGATCGGCAGTCCGCCCCATGCTCGCGTCGGGACAGACTCGAGCCCTGCACCACCGTGCATGAGCCAGAAGCTGACCCCGAGTCCGACGGCCCATGTGAGCAACAGCGAGCGGCGCCAGAAGCGCGGCATCGCCGACATGATGATGAGCGCGAGCAGCAGCACGGTGACCACCGCCGGGCGCCAGCGCAGCTCGGCGGGAAACAGCCCGAAGAGAATGAAGGGCAGCTTGTGGCCGATGAAGGCCCAGCATGCTCCCCCACCAACACTGCGACACGTTGTGGACGTCCCCGTCCACGTGGCGTCGAAGATGGCCCAGCGCGCAACGGGGACGACGATCGCCGCGCCGAGCAGCAGCGCGATGAGCGAGAGCAGCATGTCG
>Ga0193752_1003695_pt1 | contig 10397 bp, 11 predicted proteins | sample H1c1metaG_FD_144924 | JGI IMG/M metagenome (GOLD analysis project Ga0193752, IMG submission 144924) | Soil microbial communities from a riparian zone of the East river system, Colorado, United States - H1c1 | ecosystem: Environmental > Terrestrial > Soil > Riparian zone | place: USA: East River...
GGTGGGTTCGCGGGGCGCCCCGCGCGACTTGCGTCTTTCGCGTTCCTGATCTTAGCGATTCAAGCGTGCGACCATGAAGACAACAGAACTTCGTACACACCCTCAACTATGCCGCCGGCAGCGCCGACGGTTTCGCAAGCGGTTGTAGCCACGCAAGGCGCAACGCTCACCTTGCTGGCGGCGAAGCAGTGCTAACGATTCCAGCCACCGCGCTTGATCGAGATACGACTGTGACTAATGCAGAGGGTCACCTCAAGTCAGGCCGAGGTTACTGGGACACTCACGAGAACGGCAACGTGTTCAGCGTGGGCGGACGGGCTGGCGGCATCAAGACGCCGTGCTTGCGCGGAGTCTCGAAGACAGCACCCTTCTTCTCAGGTGGCATCGCGCCGGATGTGAAGGCTGTGGCTAAAGTGTATTTCGATCGTGGCACGAGCATGCTGACCGATGCGGAACAGACTGCGGTGGCGGAATACTTGAAATCGCTGTAAACCAAACTACCTGAACGATAGAAAGACGGGCCGCATTTGCGCCCCATCTTTTGGAGTCGTACCGCATCACTCCGCTCTATCCCTTACTTGGGCAAGGTATGTAATAGTAGCTGGGTCTACGCGCAGATCGCCCCGCAGTGTTAGCGGATAAGAAATTTCGCGATCCGCGTCGGCTGCATCTATTACCGATGAGTTCTTTCAGTTGCGCGATCAGGGGGTAGAAAAATGAAATCGCTATTGTCCGGCGCTTTGCTCGCCGCGTCCGTCTTGAGTTCGGCCTTAGCTGCCGAACCGATGTCCTGTAATACAGTCGATCTGCAGAAAAAGGCGCCGGCCGGCACAACTATTCTGGCTGCCACCACGATTGCCGCCAAAGATAAAACACCCGCGCACTGCTTCGTGAAAGCAAACGTCGCGACGCCAGGCAACATGGTCGATTTCCAGTTGGCATTGCCTGCAAACTGGAATGGAAAATTCCTGTTCCAGGGTGTCGGCGGGTTCGCGGGTTCCATGGCGCGACTCGATGGCAGCCTGGGTCGTGGCTATGCGGCTGCGACAACCGATACTGGGCATCAAGGTAAATCCGGCACCGACGGTAGCTGGGCGCTGGACCATCGGCCGAAAGAACTCGACTATGGTCATCGCGGCACGCATGTAAGCGCGGTCGCAGCCAAGCAACTAACATCAAGCTTCTTTGGCGCGAAGCCTAAGTACTCCTATTTCAACGGCTGCTCCAATGGCGGGCGTCAAGCACTGATGGAAGCGCAGCGATATCCGGATGACTTCGACGGCATCGTTGCGGGTGATCCGAGTTTCGGTGCGATGGGTTACGTACGCCGCGCCCTCATGTATCAATTCATACTCGAGTCGCCGGATCGCGTGTTGCCAGCCGCAAAGCTCGATGTGGTGTCGAAGGCTGTTGTTGCTGCGTGCGATGGCAACGATGGAGTCGTCGATGGATTGGTTGGCGATCCTCGGCATTGCAAAGTGGATTTAGCGGCGCTGGCTTGCAAAGGCGCCGATTCGACGGATTGCTTGACCAAAGGACAGCTCGAATCCGTCGCGATGATTCATGGCGATTCGAAATTGCCCAATGGCGACGTCATCAACGGCTTCCCCGTCGGACATGAGTCCGGCAATAGCGGCTGGCCTTTGTGGCTTAGCGGCCGCGCGCTACCAACGAAACAACCGGACGGTAAATTGTGGTTTACCGAAGAAGCGTCGCCCACGGGCTTTCGCTTTGCCGACGGTTTTTTCCGTTATATGGCATTCGAGCAGGACGATCCAAATTTCGATTGGCGATCTTTCGACCTACAGCGTGATCTACCGCGTATGAAAACCATCGCGGAGATCTTGAGCCCCACCGACGCGAATTTGAATAAGTTCGGTGCAAGCGGGAAGAAACTGCTGCTCTATCACGGCTGGGCCGATCCGGCGATTAGCGCGTACGGCACCATTGCCTATTACGACAAAGTCGTGAAGACCGCGGGCGGCAAGCAAAAGGCCGACGACTTCGTGCGTCTGTTCATGGCGCCCGGCATGCATCATTGCCGTGGCGGTCCCGGTCCGGATGATTTCGACACACTCGCTGCGCTCGAACAGTGGGTCGAAAAAGGCGTTGCGCCCGATAAGCTGATCGCGTCGCATTCGACCAATGGCAAAGTGGATCGCACTCGCCCGCTCTGCCCTGAGCCGCAAGTCGCTCGTTATAAGGGATCGGGAAGCATCGATGCGGCCGAAAACTTTACCTGCGCGGCGCCTCCCAAATAGTGTGCCTAGATCTCGCTAGCGAACGCGTCACCTGCGTTCGCTAGCCTTCTCTCTGCCTTCGCCCGGCCTTCTCGCCTTTCCTCAAAAAAACGTTGACGGCCTGAGCGGTGAGTTGTATTTTACCCGTCGGTTAAGTAACCGACTGGTTAACTCCATGAATGCCGATCAATTGAGCTCAACGTTTGCCGCGCTGGCCGATCCCACGCGGCGCGCAATCCTCGCGCGATTGAGTACCGGCGAGGTATCGGTCGGCGAATTGGCCGAACCTTTCGACATGACACTGCCCGCTGTCACCAAGCACTTGAACGTCTTGGAGCGTGCGGGACTCATTGCGCGCGGCCGGGAGGCTCAGTGGCGGCCCTGCCGGTTGCAGGCTGCCCCGCTCAAGGAAGCTGCATCTTGGATTGAGGAATATCGTCGGCATTGGGAACAGCGTCTCGACCGCCTCGATGCCTACTTGCAGCAACTCCAGTCTAAAGACGTCGACTCGAAGATTGCCCTCGCCAAATCGACTCCAGCGAAGGAAATGAGCAATGTCCGAAAAAAGAAATAGTCCCGCCGACACGCGCGACCGAGAACTCGTGACCTCGCGCACACTGAATGCGCCGCGCGAGTTGGTTTTCTCCGCGCTCACGGATGCAAAGAGCATCGGTAGTTGGTGGGGTCCCGATGGATTCACGAGCACCGTTCATGAAATGGACGTTCGTGAGGGCGGCGTATGGCGTTACACGATGCACGGGCCAACCGGCGAGAATTATCCGAACAAGGTCGTCTACCTCGAAGTCGTTCGCCCCGAACGCTTGGTGTATTGGCATGGGTCGGACGGTGACGTCGCCAACGACCCCAATAGCTTTCACGTGACGATTACATTAGCCGAGGTTGACGCGCTCAAAACCGCTATCACGCTGCACAGCGTCTTCGCGACGGCCGAGCAATTCGAAGTTCACAAGACGTACGGCGCAGTCGAAGGGGCCAACCAGAACCTTGCGCGTCTTGAGCAATATCTCAAACGGCAACAACGATAATTCACCGGTATTCGGACTACTGATGCGCGTACAACCCTATCTCATGTTCGATGGTCGCGTCGCTAATGCGCTCGCCGAGGGCGGCATAATCCGTATGCCGCTTTCGCAGACTTTTTTCGCCAAGCAATTTGGCCACTTGACCGACCGCTTTGGCCTGGCATGGATGATCCTCCAGGCCGCTTAATTGACCATTTGCAATTTTCCCGACCGATCACGCAATCTGGAGCGCTGATGAGTTACGTCGATGGTTTTGTGGTGCCTGTCCCGAAGAAAAACGTCGTGGCCTATCGCAAGCTGGCGAAGAAAACCGGCAAGGTATGGATTGATCACGGCGCAGTTGAATATCGAGAATTCGTTGCCGACAACGTGCCAATGGGCAAACTCACTTCGTTTCCTCAGAGCGTCAAGCTGAAGAAAGATGAAGTCGTCGTATTTGCCTACATCGTCTATAAGTCGCGAAGGGATCGCGATCGCGTCAACAAACTGGCCATGAAGGATCCGCGCGTCGTAAATATTGGGCCGCAAAGCATGCCTTTCGATACTAAGCGGATGTTCTGGGGTGGTTTCAAGAGCATTGTCGAATACTAGTTACTGTTTGAGTGCTTACTGGGGAGCCCGACATGTTAAAGAAGATTGCTATAGGACTGATTGCTGTCGTTATCGTCATTTTGGCGCTTGCCACCACGAAACCGGACACCTTCAGCATTGAGCGCAGCGTGAAGATCGACGCACCGCTGGCCGTCGTATACAGCTTCATCGATGATTTCCATCGATGGACTGCATGGTCGCCGTGGGAAAAAATGGATCCCGGCATGAAGCGCACCTACAGCGGGGCCGAGAAGGGCGTCGGCGCTATCTACGCGTGGGAAGGCAACAGTCAAGTCGGCCAAGGCCGCATGGAAATCACGGAAGCCAACAATGTGACGCGAGTCGCTCTGAATTTGGATTTCGTCACGCCGATGGAAACCAAGAACAAAGTGGAATTCCAGATCGGTGGCTATAACGAAGGCTCCGAACTGACCTGGCGCATGACCGGGCCCAGTCCGTATATTTCGAAAGTCATGCAAGTATTCGTCAGCATGGATGCATTGCTCGGTAAGGATCTCGAAGCAGGGCTGGCTGATTTAAAAGCCGCCGCCGAGGCGGCCGACGTCGCAGCAAAGCAGCCGCAGGACGTCGTGATTACTCGCTTCTTCGATGCATCACGTGCATCCGTTTGGAAGGCCTGGACCGACCCGACGTTCATCGCACGTTGGTGGGGTCCGACCGGCTACACGTCGCCGGTTTGGAGAATGGACTTCCGCGAAGGCGGAAAATACCTGAGCGCGATCAAAGGCGCCGATGACAGCATGTACTGGGCAACCGGCACCTATACCAAGATTGTTCCGCAGGAACGTATTGAGATGACGGACAGCTTCGCCGACAGCCAAGGCAATGTGGTGCCCTCCTCGGTGTATGGGATGCCCGGACTTCCCGAAGTGCTGCACGTGACGCTGACGTTCGAAGAAGAAGGCAGCAAGACGAAGCTGACACTCACGCACAAAGGCGTCCCCGGCGGGTTCGTCGACCTCGATCGTGCGGGTTGGGATCAATCGCTCGACAAGCTGGCCGCCACACTTTAATCAGACCGAAACCGTTTCACTTAATATTGACGAGGTCCCAATGAACTCACTCTTAAGTCTTTCTCGGCGAACGGTTGCGATCGCAATATTTACCGCGCTAGCGGCTTGCTCGAAATCGCCTGAAGCCACCGATCCTAAGGCAGCGCCGGTAGTCAGTACGCCGGCGCCTGCTCCAGCGAATGTTCCTGCCGGGGCCTACACGCTGGACAAGTACCATGCAAGCTTGATCTTCCGAGTGAACCACCTCGGCTTCTCACGTTATACGGCGAAGTTCGCGACGTTCGATGCGCAATTGCAATTCGATCCGCAGGCCTTCGCTACTTCTTCCATCGCTGCCACTGTTGATGCCGCATCGCTGACACTCGACAACCCGCCGCCGGGCTTCACCGAGGAATTACTGAATGCACAATGGCTCGACGCAAAGCAGTTTCCGAAGATGACCTATCAGTCCAAAAAGGTCGAGGCACTTTCACCCACCAAGGCTCGCATCACCGGTGATTTCACGATGCATGGCATTACGAAACCCTTGGTACTTGAAGCCATCTTCAACGGTGGTTACGCGGGCCATCCGATGGACCCGCACGCACGCATCGGCTTTTCTGCTCAGGGCACATTGAAGCGGTCGGAGTATGGCATCGCGTTCGGAATTCCTGCGCCAGGCACGACGATGGGTGTGAGCGACGAGGTGGACATCATGATCGAGGCTGAATTCTCTGGACCACCGCTGGCGAAAAGCGCAGAGACCAGCGAGACGAAATAGATGTCGCTCGTCCTCTACTATCACCCGTTATCTTCGTTCTGTCACAAAGCGCTGATCGCTCTTTATGAAACTGGCGCGGCGTTCGAAACGGTGCTCGTCGATCTGGGGAACACCGAATCGCGGGCCGCATTCTTAAAAGTGTGGCCCGTCGGTAAATTTCCGGTCATCAAAGACAACGACCGCAATTCCGTAGTGCCGGAATCGACCCTAATCATCGAATACTTGGCGCAGTACTATCCGGGACGCTCGCAGTTGTTGCCTGCTGATCCAGAACAGGCCCGGCAGACGCGAATGTGGGATCGCTTTTACGATCTGAATTTGCACGTCCACATGCAGAAAATCGTTGGCGATCGTATTCGGCCCGCCGACGGCAAAGACCCTACCGGCGTCGAACACGCGAAGGCACAGATGCGAACTGCGCTCGATATGATCGAGCAAAACATGGCGAAGAATACCTGGACGATGGGCGACGCCTTCACGATGGCGGATTGTGCGGCAGCGCCGGCGCTTTGGTACACGAACAAGGTCCTACCCTTCGCCGCCACCCATCCCAATACTTCTGCCTATCTGCAACGGTTGATAGACCGCCCTTCGTTCGCACGCGTGCTGAAGGAAGCCGAACCGCACCTACACATGTTCCCGCAATGAATTCGCAAGGTTTTATTCAACGTCAAGCTGTGGCTCGATGGCCTTTACGCGGGCGACGACGACATTGATTGGCAACGCGGACGATGAGCACAACCTATGCTGTCGATACCCTGGAGAGCTCCCTGAGCGTTCCTTGGTACGAAACTCGACAGCGCGTGCATCATTAGAGGGCTCGCGTTAAAGTCGAAATCCCCGCCGCGCCGATCAAGCAACTATGTCCAGCAATGCCCCGCTCGAGCACTTCGACGTCGTCATCGTCGGCGCCGGTTTATCCGGAATCGGTGCCGGCGTTCACTTGCAAAACTCCTGCCCCAATAAGCGCTACGCCCTGCTCGAGGCTCGCGAGAACATCGGCGGCACATGGGATCTGTTTCGATACCCCGGCATCCGATCTGATTCGGATATGTACACGCTGGGCTATATATTCAAGCCGTGGAAAGAAGCCAAGGCAATTGCCGATGGTCCCTCCATTCTGAATTACGTGAAGGAAACGGCGCGCGAAAACGGTGTCGATCGCCATATTCGCTTCAGTCATCGCGTCGTTCATGCGGCCTGGTCGACCGCCGAGGCACGTTGGACCGTAGAGGTTGAGCGCGGCGAGAATCGCGAGCGCGCTCAATTAACTTGCAACTTCTTGCTGATGTGCAGCGGCTACTACAAGTACGCGGAAGGCTATTCGCCTACTTTCGCGGGCAGCGATCTATTCAAGGGCCGCATCGTTCATCCGCAAAAGTGGACTGCCGATGTCGACTATGCCGGTAAGCAAGTAGTCGTAATCGGTAGCGGTGCGACTGCCGTCACGCTGGTGCCTGAGATGGCGAAAACCGCGGCGCATGTCACGATGTTGCAGCGTTCGCCCACCTACGTCATCTCGTTGCCGGCGCGAGATCGAATTGCCAACGTGTTGCGCAAGCTTCTCCCGGCCAAGGTTGCGTATGCGATGGTGCGTTGGAAAAACGTCTCCTTCGGCATGCTGTTTTTTTGGCTGAGCCGCCATACGCCGAATACGATCAAGAGTATGATTTTGCGTGGCGTGCGACGCGAGCTCGGACCTGAATACACGGACCGCCATTTCACGCCGACTTACAACCCCTGGGATCAGCGTTTGTGCCTAGTACCCGACAACGATCTATTCGTATCGATCAAGGACAAGCGCGCGTCGGTGGTCACTGACCAGATTGACACCTTTACTGAGCACGGCATCAAACTCAAATCCGGCACGGAACTGCCGGCCGACGTCATCGTCACAGCAACCGGCTTAAATATGCAGCTCGTGGGCGGCATGCAGGTTTCCGTGGATGGCACGGCTATCGATTTCTCAAAGACGCTGAACTACAAAGGGATGATGTTCAGCTCCGTCCCCAATTTTGCATCTGTCTTTGGATATACGAATGCTTCCTGGACCTTGAAGGCAGATTTGACGTGCGCCTACGTCTGCCGACTCTTGAATTACATGGACAGCAAGGGTTTCCGGCAATGCACACCGCGTAATCGCGATCCGTCGATATCGGAACAGCCTTTTATCGATTTTTCGTCCGGCTACGTGCAGCGCTCCATTGCCCAATTGCCGAAGCAAGGCCAGCGTGCACCTTGGCGGCTGTATCAGAATTACGTATTGGACGTACTAACGCTCCGCTTCGGTAAAGTCACTGACGATGCGATGGAGTTTTCGAATCGCGCCTGACCGGAGTCGGCTACAGGCTACAGGCTACAGGTCAGATTCTAGAGTTCGTGATCTACCGGAAGTCGGTAGCCGGTAGTCGGCAGCCGAATCTCCGTCCTCATCCCTGATTCACCTCGATCGTAATGTGGCTCAGGCTAGGCAATCCGGCGAGCTTGGCTTTGTACGCATCCGGTGTGAGCGGTTGACGGGCATCGATAGCGACTATCAATGCATAGTGCCCAGGTCCGACTCTCCAAAGATGGATATCGGTGATCGAATCCATGGCGTTCGTTAAGCGCGCCGTGATTGCTTGCGTCAACTTTTGATTCGACGATGCATCCAGCAGCGACGCGGATGCGGTGCGCATCAAGTTGATCGACCAAATCGAAATCACCACTGCACCGACAATCCCGATGACGGGGTCCAACCAGATCCAACCGAGAAAGCGTGCCGCCAGCAATCCCGCAATGGCCAAGACTGACGTCATGGCATCGGCGATGACGTGTAAATAGGCGGCGCGAATATTGGTGTCATGATGCTTCTCGTGGCCCATGTGCTCATGCCCATGATCGCCATGGCCGTGTTCGTCCTCATGATGAGGTTCGTGGTCGGCGCGGTCATGGTCATGGTCATGGTCATGGTCATGGTCATGGTCATGGTCATGGTCATGGTCATGGTCATGGTCGAGCAACTTGGCGCTAACCAAGTTCACGGCTAAACCCAGGACTGCGATCGCAATAGCCTGTTCGAAGTGAATGGGGTGGGGGGACAGCAATCGCTGCAGCGATTCCCAAGCAATCAGCAACGCGACCAACCCCAGCGTGATAGCGCTTGCAAAGCCTGCCAGTTCGCCCACTTTCCCTGTGCCAAATGCGAATCGCGGGTTATTGCGATGCCGACGAGCGTATCGATAAGCGAGGGCCGCAATGCTCAGTGCCGCAGCATGCGTGGCCATATGCCAACCATCGGCAACGAGCGCCATCGAGCCATAGAGACTGCCACCAATGATTTCACCCACCATCATTGCAGCGGTCAGCCATACCACCCACCACGTTCGGCGCTCGTGATGCTCGTGATGCTCGCCTAGGAATGAGCTGCCGCACCGTGCGGCAGCCTCGTTGACGTGCGAATGAGCGTGCGAGTGGCTGGACGGACTACTGGGCGATTGGGCCATGAACCAGCTCATCGGCGACGGGCGGTCAGTCTACGACGCCGCCGCCGATTTCAGCAAATAGCGACGTCACAAGTCCCAGCCAAACTCCGCAATCAGCGTCCGCTGGGGGTAGTTGTGGAAATTCCAATACTCCTCGTTATTCAGATTGTCGATACCGAATGAGCCGCGGAGGTGCTCGGTGAAGCTGTAACGCAATCGCAAATCCATCACGAGGAATTTACTGACGCCAGTATACGAGGCTCCATTTGGATCCAAGTTATCCAAACTGTTGTATTGGCGACCGCTGTATCGCGTGCCGAATGAAACGGCCCAGTCATTCGCCATTCGATAACTCGCGAGGAAATTCGCGCGCCAATCAGGAACACGCGGTTGCCATTTGCCAACGCTGGCCAGGAAATTGTCGTTCTGAATGATTCGAGACCGCGCATACGTCACGCTGCTGTTCAGATCCAAACCTTGCAGGCCGACGTTCGATTGCTCGTACACGAGCTCGAGCCCCGTCGTGCGTATGTGCTGAACATTCTGAACCGTATTGACAGTTCCACCGGTCGCCGATGGCTGTTGCTGCGAATACAGCGCATCTCTTGTGTTCTCGTAGAAAGCAGTCGCACGCACGCGCCAGGCGTCGCCCGCGTATTCGCTGGTCAGCTCGCCGGTGTATGACCGCTCAGGACGCAGATTCGGGTTGTTGTTGACTACCTCTCCTGCCGCGACGCTGCCTTGATACAACTCGGAGACGGTCGGATTACGCACCGCGCGACCGACCGATGCTTTCAGCATCCATTCGTTTGACAGCGAATACGCCAATGCCGCCTTCGGCGAGAAATACGTTTCGGCGCGGCTGCCGGGTACCGGGTAGTTGTCGGTCGCGTTCGGCGACACGACGCCGTCGCTGGCGCGCCAGCGTTCAAGACGACCACCCAGCGTTGCACGCCAATCGCCTGCAAAATTCCAGGTGTCTTGCGCAAACACGCTTTGCAGCTCGGTTTTGCCGCCAAAGAGCGATAAGCGGTCGCCCTTCCCACCATCGATCCAGTTGGAGGTTATAAAAACCTGGCTGCGCAATGTCTGAGCGTCACGTTGATACCCAAGGTCGATCAGGTGAGACGACGTGGGTCGCCACACGCCTTTTGCGGAGAGTGTGTACCACTTCGTGCCATCCATATCGGCGATACGGCCAGCACCCACCGTAGCGAAGGTTGGCGTCGCACCCGTTGGCGAGCGGACCAAGTCCTTGTCGAAAT
>Ga0193752_1003696_pt1 | contig 10394 bp, 10 predicted proteins | sample H1c1metaG_FD_144924 | JGI IMG/M metagenome (GOLD analysis project Ga0193752, IMG submission 144924) | Soil microbial communities from a riparian zone of the East river system, Colorado, United States - H1c1 | ecosystem: Environmental > Terrestrial > Soil > Riparian zone | place: USA: East River...
AGCGCCGTCGCCTGATCGATGATCACGCGGATCCGCTTCTGATACGCGTTGAACGCGACCACCGCCGGCACCGCGACACCGATACCCACCGCGGTCGCGACCAGCGCCTCCGCGATGCTGGCCATCACCGCGGCGGACGCCGAGCCCTTCGCGCCCGACGCACTCAGCTCCTCGAACGCGAGGATGATGCCGATGACCGTGCCGAACAGCCCGACGAACGGCGCGTTGCTGGCGAGCGTGCCCAAGTAGTTGAGGCCGCGCTCCAGCCGATTGCGCTGCATCAGCGTCTCGCCGGCCATCGCCTCACGCACCGCGCTCGGCCCGCGCGGCAGCTCATCAAGCCCTGCGCGCACGATCGCTGCTTCCGCGCTGTCCGACCGCTTGAGCGCCGCTTGCGCGCCGAGCAAGTCGCCGACTCGCAACCGCTCGCGCAGCGCCCGACCGAGCGCGTTGATATCGGCATGAATGCGCACGAACAACCACGCGCGCTCGACAATGACGGCCACGCTCGCGACCGACAGCCCCAACATGAGCCACATCACGGGCGCGGCGCCGACAGCCAAAAGCGAATGTTTAATGGGTTCAACGATGTTCATGCGGGTGCGTGCCCGGCAGCCGCCGAGGCGTTCACGAAAAAAGAGAGAAAATAGGGGACGGTTCTCGGAAGTTCAGAAACCGCAAAACTGAAGTTCCGAGAACCGTCCCCTATTTCGTTTGAACGGTTCGCGGAGCACCGGGCACGAGCAGGCAAATGGCTGCTCTTCGACTCGTCATCCTCATCGCGCTCGCAACGTTGCTCGCGAGCGTCACCTCTATCACCAGCGCTCAAGACGCGAGCGCAACCGCGGACGCCGCGGTGCCCGAGCTTGTTGCGCCGCAGCTGATCAGCGGTGACGCGCCTCACTATCCAGAGGGCGAAACCACCGCAGCGATCGTGCACCTCGAGCTCACGCTCGACGCAAGCGGCAACGTCACGGCTTCGACCATCACGCAATCCGCAGGCACCGCGTTCGACAACGCTGCGCTCGCAGCCGCCGCGCAGCTCAAGTTCTCGCCTGCACGAAAGAGCGGCGTCGCAATCCCCGCGGTGATCCCGTTCAGCTTCGAGTTCTCAGCACCACCACCACCACCGCCGCCCCCGCCACAGCCCGAAGCTAAACCCGAGCCTGTGCCCGCGCCGATCCTCGGCGAGACCAACCTCACCGTGCGTGGCGCACCTCCGCTGCGCGAGCCGACGCGCCACTCGCTCGATCTCGAAGAGGTTCGCAAAGTCCCCGGCACGGGCGGCGACGTGCTGCGCGCGGTCGAGACGATGCCCGGCGTCGCGCGGCCGGCGTGGGGCGAAGGCCTGTTGATCGTGCGCGGCGCATCGCCCGATGACTCGCTGGTCTTCGTCGACGGCACACCCATCCCGTACGCCTATCACCTCGGCGATGGCGCGTCGGTGATCCCGGGCGACGTACTCGAGCGCCTCGACTTCTATCCCGGCAACTTCGGCCCGCAGTTCGGCCGTGGCATGGGCGGCGTGATCGACGTCGGATTGCGCTCGCCGCGCCGCGATCGCTTTCATGGCCTCGCTCAGGTCGACATCGTCGACGGCCGGTTGGTGATGGAGACGCCGATCGGCGAGAACACCGGCATCCTGATCGCAGCGCGGCGCTCGTGGGTCGACGCGTGGATCGGCGGCGTGCTCGAGAGCACCGGTACCGATGTGCAAGCTGCGCCGGTGTACTGGGACGGCCAAGCGATCATCGAGCACGACTTCTCGCGCCACACACGCGGTCGGATCTCGTTCTTCGGTGCCGACGACAGCTTCAAGCTGCTGATCAAGTCGCCGGACGCCGCCGACCCTTCGATCGCCGGCAACCTCGGCGGCTACTCGCGCTTCCTGCGCACCCAAGTCCGGCTCGAGACGGATCTCTCCGACACCGCGTCGTGGGTGAACACGCTCTCGTACGGCATCACCGACAGCTCGTTCCAATTCGGCACCGGCTTCTTCGACTGGACCGCACACGACATGACCGCGCGCTCCGATCTTCGCGCACAGATGAACGACTACGTCACGTTTCTCGGCGGCTTGGATGCGCAGTGGTCCGAGAACATCGTCGACGCGCGCTTCCGCCCGTATCCGGAAGACGGCGCAGCCGAGGGCCCGTACTTCGCTCGGCCGTCACGCAACGTCGAAGCAACCGCGACGTTGATGCGACCCGGCGCCTACGCTGGCCTCGAGATCGCGCCGGTGCCCACGGTGAAGCTGATCCCCAGCATTCGCACCGACTACGCGCACGATGCTGAAGACTTCACGTTCGATCCCCGGTTCTCCGCGCGCTGGGACATCGTCAGCTCGCCGCGGCGCACCACATTGAAGGGCGGCATCGGCCTGTACAGTCAACCGCCGAAGATCGAGCACACGGCAGACGCGGTCGGCACCGACGGAGTAAAGAGCAGCCAAGCGATCCACACCAGCCTCGGCGTCGAGCAAGAGCTCGCCGACGGCCTCGAGATCTCGGTCGAAGGCTTTTACAAAAAGCTGAACGACCTGATCGTCGCCCGTGCCGATGAAGCGCAAACGATCGGCGCGCGCTTCGAGAACACCGGCAGCGGTCGCATCTACGGCGCCGAGACGCTGCTGCGCTACAAGCCCGCGCACAGCTGGCTGAGCGGCTTCATCGCGTACACCTTGTCGCGCAGCGAGCGTCGCGACAGCGCCGACGAAGCGTTCACCACGTGCGAGTGGGACCAGACGCATATCTTGAGCATGGTCGGCAGCGCGGATCTCGGCCGCGGCTGGACGCTCGGCGCGCGCTTTCGCTACGTGACCGGGACGCCGTTCACGCCCAACGCCGGCAGCGTGCTCGACCTCGACGCCGGTGCGTACGCCCCGATCGCCGCCGCGCAGTACAGCGAGCGCATGCCGGACTTCCACCAGCTCGATCTGCGGATCGAGAAGGAATGGGTCTTCGAGGCGTGGAAGCTCGCCGCGTACCTCGAAGCGCGCAACGCCTACAACCACCAGAGCGTCGAGGGCGTCGCGTACAACTACGACTACTCCGAGCGCAAAGACGTCGAGGGCTTACCCATCCTGCCGGTCATCGGCATCCGCGGTGAGCTCTGAAGCGCGAGCTGTGACGCCCGCGCAATCCCCTTCACCTAAAGCTTCTGAGACTCGGAGAATGACCATGAAAAACCTGACTAAGATCGTCGCGCTCAGCGCGTGTGTGTTGGCCGAATGCGGCGTGGGCTGCGGCGCGGACTTCAAGCCCGGCTCGCGCATCGAGTCACCGCGCATCCTCGCGCTGCAAGCCGACAAGTCGTTCGCGCGGCCGGGCGAGGACATCTCGCTCACGCTGCTCGCCGCGAACCCGCACGACGAGCCGCTCGAGTGGGCATGGGCGACGTGCACGCTGCCCGCGAGCAGCACCGTCGACGACTGCATCGAGGTGCTCGATAACGACCTCCAGCGCTTCGACCCGGAAACCGACACGCTAAGCGTGAGCATTCCGAGCGACGTGCTCGACGGCGTGCCGGCCGGCAAGAAGCCGAGCGCGCTGATCGGCGTGGTGGTGGTGGCGTGCCCGGGCCAGCTGCGCAGCGGCGATACGCTCGGCGTGCCCACGCGCTGCGTCGACGAGCAAGGCAACGTCCGCTCGATCGACGACCTCGAGGTCGGCATCAAGCGGATCATGCTGCGCGAGAGCGATCGCAACGCTAACCCGCTGATCGAAGAGATCACCTGGGATGGCGAGACCTGGGACGAAGACCAAGTCCAACAAGCCGAGGCCTGCAAAGAGGAGACGTTCGCGATCGACGACTGCAGCGAGTCGTTGCAGCGCCGCATCAACGTGCACACGAGCGATCGCGAAGCTGGCCGCGACGAATTCGGCGGCGACTTCACCGAACAAGTGATCATCCAGTTCTACTCGACCCACGGCCTGTTCCGCGACCAAGTCCGCATCGCCGAAGACGCCGATAACCGCTGGGTCGCCCAGCAGCAAGACGGCGGGGACGCCACCACCGCCACGCTCTGGTTGATCGCCCGCGACGACCGCGGCGGGGTGTCCTGGACCACCCGACGCGTCGAGCTTCAAACGGGGGAGTGAAATCCACAGGAAGCCGGGATTTCCCGCCTTCCCGTGATCCCGTCCCCGTCGATCTTGTTGAACGCTTGTCACGGGGCCGGGCACGAAGGGAGTGGGACGGGCCTCGAAGGCTTCCCGTTACGGCTATGGACCTCGGGCAAACACTGAATACGATTGCGGAAATTATGCCGCCCGCGATCGATTCGGCTTCGGTGCCGGAGCGGTCCACCGAACGATCGGTGGCGGTGGGCGAGGCGCGCGCGGCCGGTGCGCCGACGGACGCTGTGCTCTCAGCTGCCGTCGCGGCGGGTGACCTGACGGCGCTAGGTAAGCTCTACGATGAGCACCACGCCGCTGTGCGCGCGTTTGCGCGGCGTCTGATCGACGACGCAGCCGCTGAAGACCTCGTCCACGACACATTCCTCACGCTGCCCAAGGCGCTCGCGCGCTGGAACGGCGAGAGCTCACTGCGCACGTTCATCATGGGCGTCGCCATCAATCATGCGCGCCATCGCGTGCGCTCGCGCTCGCGCTTCGGCTTCGCGATGCTGAGGTTTTCGCGCGAGCCGGAGCGCGTCGAGCAAAACCCCGAGGAGCACTCCGAACAAAAGCGCCTGGCCGAGATGCTGCGCCGCGCGCTCGAGACCTTGTCTTTCGATCACCGCACGACGTTCGTGCTGTGTGAGGTGGAGGAGCGCACGTCCGTCGAGGCCGCCGAGATTCTCGGTATCCCCGAAGGCACCGTGCGCACGCGCTTGCATCACGCCAAACAGAAGCTTCGTGCGGCGTTGATCAAGGAGGGGGCGCGATGACCGACGACCTACTCAAACGCGCGACCAACGCGCTGCGACAGGAGACCGGCGAGCCTGAGCTGCGCTCCGGCCTGACGCGCGCACGCATGCTCGACAGCGCGGCCAAGGCGCAGCGCACACGCGGCAACCCGCTGCGCTGGCTGGTGTCGTTCGTGCTCACGCTCGGCGCAAGCACGGCGCTCGCCCACTTCACCCACGAGTACTTCCCCGAGGTGTGGAACGCGATTGTGCCCGAAGCGCTCGAGCGCAACGTCGCTGACAACCAAGAAGTCGTGCGACGCGCAACCAAGCCCAAGAAGAAGGCCGCGCCGGTCGCGATCACAGCGCCCGCGCCGGTCGCGCCTGCACCCGCGCCCGTGATCGAAGCGCCGAACACCCCCGAGCCGGTCGCGACGCGCGAGCCCGAAGCGCAACCCCACCCGCGCACCAAGCGAACGCATGCACCCGTAGTGGCAAAGACGCCCACCGAAACCGAAGCGCCGGTCATCACCGTAAAGCCCGCCGTCACACAAACACCCGCGCCCGCCGAGTCCGCCGAGCTCGCGCTGTTCCGCCGCGCGATGAAGCTCCACAGCGCGAAGGACAGCGCAGCGATCGCCGCGTGGGACGACTTCCTGCGCGTCGCGCCGAAGAGCGCGCTCGCGACCGAAGCTCGCTACAACCGCGCGCTGTGCCTTGTGCGCCTCGGCCGCTCCGAGGACGCGCGCAAGGCGCTCGCACCGTTCGCGCGTGGCGACATGGACAACTACCGGCAGCGCGAAGCCGCCGAGCTGATCGACGCGCTCAACGATCGCGACGCCGGCGTGCGCGCGCGCTGAACACTTCTTACTCGCGCGGGCACTACCGCTTATGCGTACCGGCTTTCGATCTTTGATGCACGCGGTGCTGCTCGCAAGCGCGTGCAATGCCATCGTGCCGGCTGCTGCGTACGCTCAAGCACCCGCGCAAGCCGACGAGCGCAGACCCTTGGCGCTCGCGGTGAGGCTCGGCGATCCGCCGAGCATGGACCGCGAGCTCTTGCGCGAGCAGCTTGAACGCGAGCTGGGCGTGGTCGTGGTGCTCGACGGAACCATCTCGCTGGCTGAAGGCGCGACGCTCTGGATCGATGCGCCCACGCTGCAGACCGTGCACGTCACGTTCGGCGAGAGCGAGCGCACCGTCGATCTCTCCACCGCCGGAGCGCACGCGGTGGAGACGCTCGCGCTGGTCACCGCCAACTTGATGCGCGACGAAGCGAGCGATCTCCTCGCATCCCTGCGCGCCACGACGCCCGAGCCACCCGCGCCCGCAGCGACGCCGCCGGCACCGGCAGTCGCCGAAAAGCCGGCGGCCAAGCCTGCCAAGCCCGAGCGCAGCGGCTGCGATCCCGTGCCCGAGCGCTATAAGCGCGCACCGTTCGGCGTGAACCTCGTGCCTCAGGTCGGCACCTCGTCGCACTACGGCACCGAGATCGTCCAACCGTTTGCGTTCAACATCATCGGCGGCTCGGCAGCCGCGCTCGACGGCTTCGAGCTCGCGGGCGTGTTCAACCACGAGTCGTATTCGGTGTGCGGCGTGCAGATCGCCGGCGGCGCGAACCTCGTGAACGGCCCGATGAAAGGTTTTCAGCTGGCCCCGCTCAACATGGTCGACGGCCAAGTCGATGGCGGCCAAGTCGCGGTCATCAACACCAGCTCCGGCACACTGCACGGCTTCCAAGCGGCGTTCTTGAACCTCGCGCTGCGCGGCGGCGACGCGGTGCAGGTCGGCTTCGCCAACGTCGTCACCGACTACTTGGTCGGCTCACAGATCGGCTTCGGCAACATCGCCACCGGCACTGTCGAAGGTGGCCAGTTCGGCTTCGGCAACATCACGCTGCAGGGGGTAAGCGGCGTGCAGATCGGCTTCGTGAACGTCGCGCACAAATCGCTGAGCGGCGCGCAAGCCGGCTTCGTAAACACCACCGCTGGCGAGAGCACGGGCTTCCAGCTCGGCTTCGTCAACGTAACGTCAGGCCAATCGCACGGCCTGATGCTCGGTGCGGTGAACGTCTCCCAGAACGCCGACGCGGCGGTCGGCCTCCTCAATATCTACACCAAGGGCCGCACCCAGCTCGACGCGTGGGTCACCGACGCAGGCCTCGTGATGGTGGGCATCGAGCATGGCGGCCGGCTGTTTCACAACATCCTCGGCCTCGGCGGCAGCTCGCGCAGCGGCCAAGGCGTCGTCGCGTTCGCCTATGGTTTCGGCGCCCGCGTGCACGAGAGCAGCTCGATGTATGTAGACATCGATGGCGTAGGCTACTTGTTGTTCACAGGCGACGAGAGCCAAGAGACGCCCGACGTCGGCTCGATCGTTCAGCTGCGCGCGCCGATCGGCTTGCGCCTGATGCCGAAGTTTTCGTTGTTCGTGAGCCCTTCGCTCAACGTCTCGGTCGCGCGCAACGACGCCGACAACACGCTGCGCGACCCGAGTTTTTACGGCGCACGCATGACGACCACCGGCTCATCGGTGGCCTCATCGATCTGGCCGGGCGTCTCGCTGGGCGCCCGGTTCTTCTAAGTGCCGAGCAGCTTGTGCTCGATGACGCTCTTGAGCTTGGTGCGCGCATGCGTAAACGCGCCGCGCGCCAACATCGAGAGCAGCTCGCTCGGCGAGCGCCCGACGCCTTCGAGCACAACCCGCTCGTCTTCGAGCTCGAAGACGCCGCGAGCGATCGAGAGCGAGCCATCAGACCGAACCTCGACGACACAGCGCGCCACGATGGGCGGCTCTGCGCCGGGCTCAACCAACGGCCCGTCCTCGGACGCAGAGCGCGAGAGACCGCGCTCTATCGCCATTAGAGTGCCCGCCGACCCGACACGAGCTGCACGAGCGCGAGCACGATCGCTGCGACCAGCAAGATGTGCACGAACCCGCCCATTGTGTACGAGCTGACAAGGCCCAGACCCCAGAGCACGAGCAGAACGATAGCGATGGTGAAAAGCATGACGGTGTCTCCTTGGGACCCGCCTATCTCAACAACCGTGCCGACTCGTTCCCGCCTCAAACACGCGCAGCACCGCCTCGAACCGACGCAACATCGTCGCAACTTGCCTTGATCGAGACATCCCGCCTCACACATCCCGCCTCAACACTCGCCGCATGCTACCGTCTGAATCGATGGCTCCCCCGGAAGCAGTGCACTGGCTGTTTTGGGACGTCGACGCATCCCAGCTCGCGATCGAGCAGCACGCGGATTACATCCTCAACCGTCTGCTGGAGCGCGGCCGGCTCGAGGACGTGACGTGGGCAATTCAGACCTACGGCCTTCCGCGACTCCAACGTTTCTTCCGAGAGCATCCGAGGCCCGAGCTCTCCGCCCGGACGATCGCTTTCTGGCGCGCTCTCTTCCACGAGGATCAACCATGGCCAGCGAGTCCCGCCTGGAGAAATCCCAACTCCGAGCCCTGGCACGGCTGAAGCCACTCGCCGAGCTCGACGGGTTCTATCTCGCGGGCGGTTGTGCGGTTGCGTTTCACCTCGGCCACCGCGTCTCGCGCGACCTCGATCTATTCGCTCCGACGGCAAATCTAGAAACGCTACGCCGGGCGGTAACGGGCTCGTTACCCGACGTCGAAGTGCTCGCGATGACGGATGCGACGCTTCAGATTCGACTCGAAACCGTCCCGGTCGACCTCGTTCACTATGCTCACCCGTTGCTGGAGCAAGCCGTGGCCGGTCCAGAAGGCTTCGTTGTCGCAAGCCGACTCGATCTCGCCGCCATGAAGCTCGTAGCGATCGCGCATCGAGGACTCCGTCGCGATTTTTGGGACCTGCACGAGCTACTTACTATGGGCAGCATCCGCATCGATGATGCGCTTGATGCGTACTTGAAGCGCTTTCGAAAATCGGAGCCCGACCTCTATCACGTGCTTCGATCGCTAACGTTCTTCGACGACGCCGAGCGCGAGCCCGTCATGCCGCTCGGGCTGACGGAGGATCAGTGGTCGATCATCCGTGACTACTTCCTCGCCACCGCACCGCAAGCTCTCTTGGATCGCTCGAGCACACCGTGAAAACAAAGAGTACCTACGGGCGAAAGAACGCATCGGCCGCAATGGCGAAGTTCAGATTCTGTGCAAGCTCCGGCTTTACGGCTTCGGTTGTGATTCCGATCAGGTTTCCCCGCTGATCAAACAGCCCGCCTCCCGACGATCCGGGAGAGATCGGAGCGGACGTCTGTACGCAATCGGAAACTCCTCCCATCACCAGTTGAAATCGCGGTCGTAGTGCCGATACCACACCGCTACTAAGCGTGTCGTCCAAGCCTACCGGACTACCGATTGCGAACGCGGGCTCGCCAACCCTCAGCGACGCGAAGTCACGAACGCCTGCGACTGGCACTAGCTCTTGGTCATTGGCGACGATCTTCAATACCGCGCGATCCGTGTTCGGCTCAACTGACACAACTTCGGCCTCGAGTCTCCGGCCTTCGCCCTCGATCCAGAGTAGCTCGCTAACCTCTGAAACATGGGCGTTGGTAACGAGGTACTTGGGATCTATGGCTACGGCTGAACCGATGAACGCACATCGGGTGTCTGTGAGGCGGACGACGCAAGTCGATACTTTGAAAACAGACGGAGCGACGCGTTTGTACAAGTCCTCAGCCGATAGCGCTCGCCCACCCGCTGGAACAGGTTTAGCGATGAGGTCGGCTCGCCAAGCAGAGCGATTGGTGGGGCTCGCGGTTGATTGCTTAGGATCGCCACCAGGAGCCTCAATCCAACGTCGCTCCTCGATAAACGCAACCAAGAAAGCGGCAAGCTGGGCTTGTGTCCTCTCGGTCAAAGGCGCGCACATCACACGAATTCCACCGCGCGCCATCGGGGTCTCGCGTTTGCAGCTCAAACAGGAGGTGACTGGGTTCGCGCTCGGGCGCCGCCAAGAGCCGCAGCCATACTTTGGGCGCAATCAAAAATTTGGTTTGAAGAAGCGTGTAGCCGTCCGGATGCTGCGTTCGACTTATCAGCGCGCTTTGTGCCGACGGCGTTGCGGTTGCAGGGCTAGGCGTCGGGGCCCACGCATCCGATGGGTCTTCCGAACCGCAGAACCAGTGCCACGGGTTGTCAGCCAAGTATCCGACGGATCTCTGTAAGCGCCCTCCGAGACGCAACGGCCGTCGCCGCATTTGTAAATCTCCTCCCGACCGCAACCCCAAACACGCGCTGTGCCCCTGGCGATATTCTTGTGGCGAACCTTCGCGATTGGGCAATCGTGGTCCCGTGCAAACTGCCGGCTGGCGGCCGTCGCGCAGCCGCAAGCGATCAACGCGACCATCAGAGTGAAGACGAACCGTGACATCCGCGAAAGCGCCTTGCTCGCCAGCCTACTACGCAGACTACTTACGGCGGTTCCGCAGGCGCTATCGGATGGCAGATTGGTGCGTACGAACACCACCTCTGGCTCGAGAAGCGTTTAGCTGCTCGGGGCAGCGAACAAGATTCGCGCGCCCGCTTCCATCCGCCCGCGGACGTGGGCGCCT
>Ga0193752_1003697_pt1 | contig 10394 bp, 2 predicted proteins | sample H1c1metaG_FD_144924 | JGI IMG/M metagenome (GOLD analysis project Ga0193752, IMG submission 144924) | Soil microbial communities from a riparian zone of the East river system, Colorado, United States - H1c1 | ecosystem: Environmental > Terrestrial > Soil > Riparian zone | place: USA: East River...
CGAACTTGGATCCGCATCCTGCGAGCGTAATGGGTGGATTCGGAACCAAGTTCGGGATCTACCTGCGAAGCCGATATAAATTATGGAATGGAGTTCTGAGATGACTGCGGTAGCGTTCGGTTGGCGCCGCGCCGGGAAGTTTACCGCCATCTGGAGTGCGTCACGGTTAGTGCCAGGGTCACCCAACTCATAGCTTTCCCCGTCATGTCGTACGAGGAGCGAGCCCAGCGCCTTCGCGAGCCGGTTCGGGCGATGGAGGGCGATTAGTGCAGCGCCTTGGAGAAGCCACCTGGCTCGAATGGGCGAAGGGCCTGATCGACCTGACCCGACCGAGTCTGGCCTATATCAGCTTCTAGATCTGGATGTCGAGCTTGAGCCGTAATTCTGCGGATACTCGCCTTGGAACAGGGCGCCGGAGGATGGTGTTGCGAAAGAAGCCACTGACGACCCTGGGTCGAATGCCGCCTGTTCCCGAACCGGTTGGTATCGACGGTCGATGACTATCTTGCGTTCGCACGCCTGTTGCTCGCCGATGGCCGGCATCGCGGACGCGCGTTGCTGACGTCGGCCTCGGTCAAGGCGATGAAGTCCAATCACCTGACGGCTCAACAGCGCAGCGGTGGTAAACAGGTACTGTATGGCGGACGCGGCTGGGGCTATGGCATGTCGATCGTGGTCGACCCGGTTCCCGGTCAGCCCGCGCCGGGTTCATTTGGCTGGAATGGAGGCTACGGCAGTTCGTACATCAGCGACCCGGCCGCGGATCTGACGATGATCCTGCTGACCCAGCACGAGTTTACCGGACCCAGCGGCTACCCAATCCATCTGGAATTTCAGGAGGATGCGTATCGAGCACTCGCATGAAGACCGTGCTGTGACGCGCTTTTCCCTGTAGGCATTCCCTGTTGTGAAGAGTGGGTGGAAGAGATTTTCGACTCTTGACCGCGTGATTCGCCGCGCCCAGCCCATACCTAAGGGCTTGGATCGCGGAGATTGCCTGTTAATTTCCTTGTTAACGGGAATTGCAGCAGGGAATGGTTCGCCCAAGACTGCACCCACCACACCACATACAACCTCCGTCTCGCTCCCTGGATTGCTTCGTTCCGGAGACGTATCCCCATGACCCTGTCATCCAATACGCCAAAAAGCGTAGCGGGCATGGAGCGAATTCTGCGGTAGACCCAAAAAGTGTAGTAACTGACGTTTAAAGTCAGATTCTGACGTCCTGTCGCACAAAGATGGGAAGACCGTCCGCATAGATGTAATAGAAATGTGAATAATTAGATTCGAACCATTATTTATGTGACGTGTGGCACGTTAATTGCGTGATGGGGATCGGCGCGGCATACGGCCGAGTCTGTTGCCTGCGGATGCAGGCGAGCGTGTCAGGGGAATTGCGTGTCCGGAACTTTCCGCGGTCTCGTCATGGGGGCATCGCGCCGCTGCGCCATTTTGGCGGCGGTGTCTGCATTGTTTTTTCTCAGTCCGCTGGCAAGCGCACAGTCCAATGCGGTCAATACCGCAACGATCACCGTCTCGGCCGGCGGGACGGATCCGGATACAAGCAACAACACAGCCACCGATAACGACCCGATCGTCGCTCCACAGCTGACCCTCGCCAAGACCGCGAATTCGTCCACCTTCGTCATCGGTGTCGCCGGCAACTACACGCTTACGCTCACCAACACCGGCACCACGGCCACGACCGCCGTTGCCGCCATCACCGACACCATCGCCGACGGCATGGCCATCGGTACGCTGCCCGCCGGCTGCTCAGCGGTCGGCCAGGTGTTGACGTGCTCCGTGGCAATCGGGCTCGCGCCGGGCGCGGCGAGCGCCGCGAGTTTCGTCATACCGGTGATCCCGCAGGCCAGCATTGGCGCGACGACCATTGCCAATACGGCCACCGTTCGCGGCGGCGGCGACACCACGTGTCCGGCCAGCGGGGCGGTCGATCCGCGCTGTGCCCCGACGATCAATACGCCTGTCGTGGCATCGGCGGATGTTTCGGTCACCAAGACCGACAATAGTGCGACTTACGTGCCTGGCCTGACGGTGGTCTACGCCATCGTGGTCAGCAATGCGGGTCCGTCCGCGGCCACCGACGTGCTGGTGGTCGACAACACGCCCGCCAACACTACGATCACCGGCTGGACCTGCGCTGGCGCGGCCTGCTCGATCGCGAGCGGCAACGGCAGCATCAGCCAGACCATTCCCACCCTGGCCAGTGGCGACAGCGTCACCTACACCGTCACGGTGGTGACGCCAGCCGGCGCCACCGGTCCGCTGAGCAACAACGCGGCCGTAAGTTCGCCGACGCCCGATCCGGTCCCGGGCAACAACACCGCGACCGATACCGACACCGCGGTGACGACCTCCGACGTGGCCATCACCAAGTCGCTGGCGACGCCGAATCCGGCGCAGCCGGGGCAGACCGTGACCTGGACGATCGTCGTCACCAACAACGGCCCCTCCGACGCGGAGATGGCCGCCTCGGATACCGTGCCCGCATCGGTCACCGGACTGACCCTCGGTGGCGCCAATGCCGCCTCGTGCTCGGTGACCGGCCAAACGGTCGACTGCGCATTCGGTTCGCGCTCGTCCGGCGATAGCCGCACCTTCACCATCAGCGGCACGCTCAGCGCCACCGCGACAGGCACGCTGAGCAACACAGCGACGGTGGCGACGACTTCGACCGACACCGTGCCGGGCAACAACTCGGCCACCTCGAACACGCCGATCGGCACGCCGACGAATGTTTCCGTGGTAAAGACCGGGCCGGCGACGGTGCTGACGGGCGCGAGCTACAGCTACACGCTGGCCTTGGGCAACAGCGGCCAGACCGCAACGGGTACCAACTTGGTCGTGCAGGACCAGCTGCCGGCGGGCGTGATCGCCACGGCGGTCAGCGGTGCAACGTGCGGCGTGCTGCCGAGTGCGCCCGGCGCCCTGCTGACCTGCATCGTGCCAGGCCCGATCGCCGCCAGCGGCAACGCGGTCGTCACGCTGACCGTCACCGCGCCGGCGACTGCAGGCACGATCACCAACTACGCCGCGACCAATGTCAACGGCACAGGTTCGCCGGCGACGCCTCCGGGTGCGGCGTGCAGCAGCGACGCGACGGTAAGCTGCTCCAGCGCGCCAACCGACATCACGTTGCCGCCGGCGCAGCCGTTCGATTTCTGCGCGGCCAACACGATCTGGAACATCACGGGCCCCGGTCTGGGCACCGCGAATGCGACTGCGATGTCGCCCGTTTATACGATCGGCGGCGGCGAAGCCGCGAACCCCGCCCTCGACAAGCTGATCCCGAACGGCAGCTTCAACGGCAACATGGTTGACTCGGTCCGCAACCGGTTGATGTTCTACAACCGCGTCGGCGGCAACTCGCAACTGTGGGCCTACGACCCTGCGAACGGCGGTTGGTACATCGCCTCGAATTTCACCTCGGTGGACATTCCGCGCGCGGGCATGAACCAGGCCGGCATTGGTTACCTCATCGGCGGCGGCGCGAATCCCCCGGTCTATCGCGTCACTTCCACCAGCCAGTTCGGCTACACCGTCGCACCTGCCGGCAGCCTGACCTACAACGCCGCGCCGACCGATCTCAGCTCCGGCGACATCGCCTTCGATGCCGCGGGCAACGGCTGGATCGTGGTCGGCCAGGATCTCTGGAAGATCAGCGCCGCCTCGCTCCTCGCCAATGCACCGAGCGCGGTGCGCCAGCAGCGTCCGGTGCTCAACGGCACGCCGATCAATTTCTCGCTCGCGGGCATCGCGTTCGGCAGCGACGGCAAGCTGTACGTCGCCAACGTCGGGCCGTCGCCGGCCAGCGGCTACTATGCGCTGGATCTCGGAACCAGCGTGCTGACGCGCGTGTCCAACGCGAACGCTGCACGCGATCTCGCCTCGTGCGCGTTCCCCGTGCTGGCGCCGACCGTGCTCGACGTCACCAAGACACTGGCGCAGGTCGACGGCGTGCCGTACGTCGCCGGAGCTCCGGTGCGTCCGGGCAACACGCTCACCTACGCGATCAATGTGGCTTACAAGAGCGGAGTATTGGCGGCAACGATCTTCGCCGGCGACGTGGTCGACCCGCTGCCTGCGAACACGAGCACGGTGGTCACGGGCAACGATTTCACCTGCAGCGGCAGCAACTGCACGAATAGCGCCGCGCGCACGCTGCAGCCCGGCGGGAACACCACATTCAATTTCGTGGTGAAGGTCAACGCCTCGCTTCCGGCCAACACGGCTTCGATCAGCAACGCAGTGACGGTGAAGGGCATCGACTGCGCGGCGGGCAACGACTGCAGCGAGATCACGCCGATTGGTCCGATCGTCGGCGTCACCAAGGCCGCGCCGGCCACGGTCCTGGCGGGTGGTTCGCTGGTCTACACGCTCAGCGTCACCAACAGCGGCGCCACCGCCACCCCGGTGGGTGTCGTGGTGCAGGACCAACTCCCCGCGGGCGTCATCGCGACATCCGCGAGCGGTGCTGCGTGCGTGCCGTTGCCGAGCGGAGCGGGGGCGCTGCTGACCTGCACGCTGCCGTCCGCGATCCCGGCCAATGGCAACACGTCATTCACCATCACCACCACCGCGCCGACGACGGCCGGAGACATCACCAATTATGCCGCGACCAGCACTTCGGGCAGCGGCAATCCGGCCACCCCCCCGGGCCCGGGTTGCACCCGCACCACCACGACCAGTTGCGCCAATGCGATCACCACCGTGCAGGCACCGAGCCTGAGCCTGCAGAAGACCGCGGGCACGCCGGTCGACAGCAACGGCAATGGCATCACCGATGCGGGGGACACGATCGCCTACAGTTTCGTGGTCACCAATACCGGCAACGTCGCATTGAACGGCGTGGTGGTGAGCGATGCCAAGCTCTCGGCGACCCCGATCGCGTGCACACCGGCCAGCGTTGCCGCAGGCGCCACGGCCAACTGCGGTCCGGTGACCTACACCATCACGACTGCCGACGTCACCGCCGGCAGTGTCGACAACAGCGCGACCGCGACCGGCACGCCACCGGGCGGCACGCCCGTCACCAGCGTGCCGTCGACCACCAGCACCCCGGTCACGGTACCGGCCCCGTCGCTGTCGCTGGTCAAGACCGCGGGCACGCCGGTGGACGTCAACGGCAACGGCATCACCGATGCCGGCGACACCATCGCCTACAGTTTCGTCGCCACCAACGGCGGCAACGTGCCGCTCAATGGCATCGTGGTGAATGACAGCAAGCTGTCGGCGACCCCGATTGCGTGCACGCCTGCGACGGTCGCCGCCAGCGGCGGTACCGCCAACTGTGGCCCGGTGACCTACACGATCACTGCAGCGGACGAGACGTCCGGCAGTGTCGACAACAGCGCCACCGCCACTGGCACGCCACCGGGCGGCACGCCCGTCACCAGTGTGCCGTCGACCACCAGTACCCCGGTCACGGCACCGGCGCCGTCCCTGTCGCTGGTCAAGACCGCGGGCACGCCGGTGGATGTCAACGGCAACGGCATCGCCGATGCCGGCGACACGATCGCCTACAGTTTCGTCGTCACCAATAGCGGCAACGTGCCGTTGAACGGTGTCGTGGTGAACGACAGCAAGCTCTCGGCCACACCGATTGCGTGCACGCCTGGGACGGTCGCCGCCAACGGCGGTACCGCTACCTGTGGCCCGGTGAGTTACACCATCACGTCCGCCGATGTCACCGCAGGCAGCGTCGACAACAGTGCGACCGCCACCGGCACGCCGCCGGGCGGCACGCCCGTCACCAGCGCGCCGTCGACCACCAGCACACCGGTCACGGCGCCGACGGCATCGCTGACCTTGGTCAAGACGGCGGGTGCGCCGGTCGACGTCAACGGCAATGGCATCACCGATGCCGGGGACACGATCGCCTACAGTTTCGTGGTCACCAATACCGGCAACGTGCCGCTCAATGGCATCGTGGTGAATGACAGCAAGCTGTCGGCGACCCCGATTGCGTGCACGCCGACCAGCTTCGCGCCTGCAGGTACCGCCAACTGCGGTCCGGTGACCTACACCATCACGGCCGCCGACGTCACCGCCGGCAGTGTCGACAACAGTGCGACCGCGACCGGCACGCCGCCCGGCGGCACGCCCGTCACCAGCGTGCCGTCGACCACGAGCACCCCGGTCACGGCGCCGGCGGCATCACTGGCCCTGGTCAAGACCGCGGGCACGCCGGTCGACGTCAACGGCAACGGACTCGTGGATGCCGGGGATACCATCGCGTACACCTTCGCCATCAGCAACAACGGCAACGTGCCGCTCAATGGCGTCGTGGTGAACGACGCCAAGCTCTCCGCCACCCCGATTGCCTGCATCCCAACCAATGTGTCGGTGGGCGGAACCGCAAACTGCGGCCCGGTGACCTACACCATCACCACTGCCGACGTTACCGCAGGCAGTGTCGACAACAGCGCCACCGCCATTGGCACGCCACCGGGCGGTACGCCCGTCACCAGCGTGCCGTCGACCACCAGCACCCCGGTCACGGCACCGGCGCCTTCACTGTCGCTGGTCAAGAGCGCGGGCACGCCAGCCGACGTCAACGGCAACGGCATTACCGATGCCGGCGACACGATCGCCTATAGCTTCGCCGTCACCAACAGCGGCAACGTGCCGCTCGATGGCGTGGTGGTGAACGACGCCAAGCTGTCGGCGACCCCGATTGCGTGCACGCCTGCGACGATCGCCACCGGTGGCACCGCCAACTGTGGTCCGGTCAGTTACACCATCACGTCGGCCGATGTCACGGCCGGCAGCGTCGACAACAGCGCCACGGCCACGGGCACGCCACCGGGCGGCACGCCCGTCACCAGCGTGCCGTCGACCACCAGCACCCCGGTCACGCCACCGGCGCCGTCACTGTCACTGGTCAAGACCGCGGGCACACCGGCGGACGTCAACGGCAACGGACTCGTGGATGCCGGCGACACGATCGCGTACACCTTCGTCGTCACCAACACCGGCAACGTGCCGTTGAACGGCGTGGTGGTGAACGACGCGAAGATCTCGCCGACGCCGATCGCCTGCACGCCGACGACCGTCGCACCGGCCGCCGTTGCGAACTGCGGGCCGGTGACCTACATCGTCACGGCTGCCGACGTCACCGCCGGCAGTGTCGACAACAGCGCCACCGCCATCGGCACGCCGGCGGGCGGCACCGCGGTCACCAGCAGTCCGTCGACGACCTCCACGCCGGTCACCGCACCGGCACCGTCGCTGCGTTCGCAGAAGCAGATGAGCGGCTACCGCGATGCCGATGGCAATGGCCAGGTCAGCGTGGGCGACGAGCTCACCTACGTGATCACGGTGACCAACACCGGCAACGTCGCATTGCGCGACGTGACGATCACGGATTCGCGACTGACGCCGAACGCGATCACCTGCGCCAGCGTCACGCCGAACGCGTCCTGTGTGCTCACCGGCACCTATGTCGTGGCGCAGGGCGATGCCGACGCCGGCCAGATCGTCAACACCGCGGTGGTCACCACGCAGCCACCGCCGGGTGGACCGGTGTTGCCGCCTGAAGCCTGTCCAGTGGGCTCGACCGATGCGCGCTGCGCGCCCAGCGTCACCGTGCCCGTCACCCAACGTCCGGCGATCGCCACCCGCAAGATCGCGACGCTGACCACCGACACCCGCACCCAGGGCGTGGGCAACGTCGGCGACGTGATCACCTACGCAGTCACCGCGACCAATACCGGCAACGTCACGCTGTTCAACGTCGGCGTGCTCGACAGCCTGGAAGGCGCCACGCCCGTCGCGCTGACCTGCGCGCCGACCACGCTGGCGCCGGGCGAAGTCGCGACCTGCCAGGGCTACACCCATACGATCACCGCGGCCGAGGCCAACGCAGGCGGCACGCTCGACAACACGGTCACCGCCAGCGGCAGCACCAATGGTGGTTCGCAACCGGTCACGGTCACCGCGACCGGCGGTGCCAACGTGCGCGTCGAAGCCGATCCGACCACGATCCGCGTGGTCAAGACGGCCAGCCCGCGCGACGTCAAGGTGGGCGACCTGGTCCGCTACACGGTGTCGATCCAGAACACCGGCAGCGCGAATCTGGTCGACGGTTCGCTGATCGACACGCCGCCTCCGGGCTTCACCTACGTCGATGGTTCGCTGGCGGTCGCCGACGGCGATGCTGCGGGGCGCCTGGCCGGCACGTACCCGATCCGCGTCGATCAGATCGACATCGCCGGTGGCGAACGCGCCACGGTCACCTACCTGTTGCGCGTGGGCGCGGGCGTGCGCCCGGGCATCCACACCAACAGCGCGTTCGTGCAGGACGGCGGCGCCACGGTGTCCAACGTCGCCACCGCCGACGTGCAGATGGTCGCCGATCCGGTGCTCGACGAATCGCTGATCCTCGGCACCGTGTTCGACGACCGCGATGGCGACGGCTGGCAGGACAGCGCCGCGATGACCGGCATCCACGTGCAGGGCGGCTTTGCGCCGAACGCCTACGTCGCCCATTCGACCACGATCGACCGCGGCAACGGCCCGGTGCCGGAAGCCGACGCCAGCGCGCCGATGCTGCACGGCATCGACCTTGGCGAGCTCGCCGGACGCCAGTCCGACGCCGACCCGATCGCCGCGCACACGGTGGTGGTCAGCCAGACGCTGGCCTCGCTCGACTTCAGCGACGATTTCGTGCTGACCACGAAGCAGGGCGCCAGCGTGCGCATGGATGCCGCCGGCAACACGCACATCGAACGCAACGGCGATCCCGGCAAGGGCCTCACCGGTGCCGTGCCGACGGTCGAGCGCCGCGTCAGCCAGGTTGCCGCCGGTTATCGCGTCGACTATGTCATCGGCAATGCCGGCGTCGACGAACGCGGCATTCCGGGCGTGCGCATCGCGTCGGTCGAAGGCCTGCTGGTGGAAACCGACCAGTTCGGCCGCTACCACCTGCTCGGGGTCGATGGCGGTTCGTGGGAACGCGGCCGCAACTTCATCCTCAAGGTCGATCCGGCCACCTTGCCGCCGGGCACCGCGTTCACCACCGACAACCCGCTGGTGCGTCGCGTGACGCCAGGCGTGCCGGTGCGCTTCGACTTCGGCGCGAAGTTGCCGGCCGGGCTCGTCGAAGGCGGCGAACAGGCCGTGGAGATGGAACTCGGCACGGTGATGTTCGACGCCGACAGCGCGACCTTGCGCGATGCCTACCTGCCGGTCGTCGACAGGATGGCCGAGCAGGTGCGCGCGCACAGCGGTGGTGAAGTGCTCATCGCCGCCGATGGCGACCGCCAGGCGCTCGCCTACGACCGCGCCAAGGCGGTGCAGATGGCGTTACTGGCCAAGCTGCCGCCGCAACAGGTGGCCACGCTGCGCGTCAGCCTGCGTACCGACGTCGATGATCCCGCGAGCACGTTGCTTACGCTCGGCGAGACGCCGGTGCTGGGCACGGTGCTGTTCGACACCGACCAGGCCACGATCAAGCCGGAGTACGCGCCGGTGATCGAAAAGATCGCCCACGACGTCGCCGCGCTCGCCGCCAACGCCAACGCCAAGGCCAAGGCGCCGGTGGTGGTGGGCGTGCTCGGCCATGCCGACAGTCGCGGCGGCGACGGCTACAACACCGCACTCGGCCTGCGCCGCGCAAAGGCGGTGTTCGATGCGATCGCCGCCGGGCTCGATCCCGAAGTCCGCAGCCAGCTGCGCGTCGACATCAGCGACAGCCCGACAGCCCCTGTCGGCATTCGTGGCCAGTAAGGGGCCGTGGCGAACATGAAGATGAAATTGCTCGATTACACCCTGATCTGCGTGCTGGCCGGCGTTTCGCCGCTGGCGGCGGCACAGGATGCGACGCCCCTGCCCACAGACGCTGCGGCCAAGGCCGCCGATGCGAAAGCCGCGCCGGCGCCGGCGGTCGATTGCAGCGGCGACACCTGCGCGTCGAACGAAGGCGTGCTGATGCGCGTGCGAACGCGCGGCGAACGCGAACCGGTCACGCACGGGACCAGCCCGTCGTCGTCGTCGCAAAAGCTCGCCCCCGATCGTCGCGTCACCGTTGCCACCGAGCAACCGGGCAAGGCGGTCGCCACCGGCAAATGGTCGGTGCAACTGCCCAATGGCGGTGTGATCTGGGCCACCGAGGATCCCAACCTCGGCCAGCCGCAGTTCAACGTCACCGCGCCGTCGCTGGTCGCCTTCGAGGGCGGTCGCGTCACCAAGCCGGTGCAGTTCTACGCCTACAACAACTATGCGGCGTTCATCGACCACGCCGAGGTGCTGATCTATCGCGCCAGCGACGCCGACCTGGTCGCGCCGCTGGCCAGCGTGCCGCTGCCGGTGGCCGCGGTGAGCGACGTGAAGTGGGACGGCAACCTGCCGGCCGGCTTCGAGGCGCGCGTCGG
>Ga0193752_1003698_pt1 | contig 10394 bp, 12 predicted proteins | sample H1c1metaG_FD_144924 | JGI IMG/M metagenome (GOLD analysis project Ga0193752, IMG submission 144924) | Soil microbial communities from a riparian zone of the East river system, Colorado, United States - H1c1 | ecosystem: Environmental > Terrestrial > Soil > Riparian zone | place: USA: East River...
CCCGTGCCGGTATGAGCATGGTGCACGTGCCGTACAAAGGCGCTGGCCCGGCAGTCGGTGCGTTGCTGGCGGGAGAAATCCAGGCAATGATGGCCACGCCGCCGATGGCGTTGGCGCACATCCGGTCGGGGCGGTTGCGCGCGCTGGCCTACAACTACACCTCGCGTGCGTCGTATCTGCCCGATGTGCCGACGATGAGCGAAGCAGGGCTGCAGGGCACGCAGATGGAAGCGAGCTGGCACGGCATGCTGGCGCCGGCGAACACGCCCCCCATCATTGTCGCGCGCCTGGGACAGGAAATTCAGAAAGCGATCAACGTGCAGGCCGTGCGCGAGCAGTTGGCACGAGTGGAATTGCGGCCGGTGGGCAGCAGTTCGGCTGAATTTCGCGCGCTGCTGGTCGACGCCGTCAAAAAGCTCGGTGAGATCGTAAAGATTGCAGGGATACAGCCGGAATAAACCCCCGGCGATTTATCAACAAAGGAGAACAAAATGTCGGTCAGACGCGTCGTGGTGGGTCACAACAAGGAAGGTAAATCGATTTTGATTGAGGACGGCCCCGCGCCGGCGATGCGCACCAATCCACTGCGGCCCGGCCATGTGTCCAACGACATCTGGAAAACCGGCCCGCTGCCGTACCAACTGCACGCAGTGCATGAAGATCCTACGCTAGGTCCGCGCCAGATCCATCCGCCTAAAGGTGGCACCATCATCCGCATTGCCGAAATCGCGCCGGAGTCGGAAGAAATCCGCAACATGACGCCGGAGAAGGCGCGCGAAGTGTTCAAGGCCATGGGTAACGAAGGTGCATCGTCCTTCGGCCGCGGTGGGCGTCACCCGATGATGCATCGCACGGAGACTATCGATTACGCGATCTGCATCGAAGGCGAAATCACCATGCTGCTGGATGAGGGCGAAGTCACGTTAAAGGCGGGTGATGTTTTGATTCAGCTGGGCACCAACCATGCCTGGAGCAACCGATCGGGCAAAGTCGCGAAAATGCTTTATGTGTTGATTGATGGGGAGTTTGATGATCAGCTTAAGGGGTGGTTTGGGGGTGAGCATTAAGCAGAAGATAGTTGCCAGAGAATTTTTATGAGTTATTTGCTCTTATGATGTGTATCGGACTGTTGTGACCAACATACACAGCCAAGTAATCTTGCATCTTGTTGATGCATCTCCGATACGAGGAGACTTGCGTGGTAGGCGAGTATCGGCGATAGAGGAACTACTGAGCCTTTCAGGAAAACTCCGTATTGAAGTTGATCCCAATCCGGTTGCTATGCTTGTGCGAGAGTTAAGCGAGCGGGAGGTCACAGAAGTAGGTATTTCTTGGAAGGCTAGTAGGCTGCCCGATGTTTTTTGCAATTACTTTTTGGTGTTGGAAGCCGATATCCCGATGGATATCGCCAGCGTATCGAGGGACATGGAGTCGCAAGGGCGCCCGGTGGCACCGGAAATAGCTTTTGAGCTTGCAAGATCCGGTATTTGCAGTGACCTCCAAAAATTTGTTGGCGACGTTGTGCTTGCGGCGACTTTAGCTAATCCTGGGGCGCTCGAACCAGAGAACGTGTACTACCTCGTGGATGGGAAAATCGTAGAGTCTCAACGCTTCGGCATCTCCGCGACCTATGAATCGTTTGAACGTGCGAACGAACTGGGCTGGCCACCAACGACATCCCTTAAGCTGGTTGAATGTATCGAGTGGCTTCGTAAAATTCCCGGGTTCTGCGATGGCGCCCCAGGGTGCAGTTGGTCGCGCCGTAAGCGCGGTCAGTCACATCTTATTCGACCGGGACGCCTCCATCGGCGTGGTGCAGTTGATGTGGGTCATGATTGGCCTGGAAGCGTTGTATATGCATGGAAAGGAAGGGTTAGCGCAGCAGCTTTATGAGAAAGGACAGGTTGTTTTGGGGGCTATTCGGGAGCACAACAAGACTTTCAGAAATCTCTACTCTTATCGATCACGTTTTGTTCATGGGGGAATAGATATTCCGTTGAGCTATTCTCCTTATGATGCGGTGCTAAGGTATGAGCAGGTTCGAGACGAAGCTTATGCCACGGAAATTGCCGCAACCGCGTTCTTGTTAGCAACTTTGCAGAAGATGATCCAGATGGGTGTACATAATCTCGACTTTGATTGGAAGCTAAGGGAAATTCCCCAAGTTTCCAAATAGCCTGCCCGGGTTCTTAGAAGCTCGATATTGCGGAGGAAATTGGTATGTCCGTTCACATCGTCCGCCTCGGCAACCCGCGCACCTCAGACGAAGGCTTGCGCATCGGCACCGTGCGCCGTCCGCCGCGCGGCGTGCCGAAGTCGGACTATGCCTCGCGCAATTTCTACGATGTATGGCTGCCCGATCTTGCACCGAGCGAAGCCTTGCTCAAACGCTTCAAGTCTGGCGACACCGAAAAGGACTGGCGCTCGTTTGCTCGCAGTTATCGAACGCAGATGAAGCAAGCCGAACCACGCCAATTTCTCGATCTGCTCGCCGCGTTGTCGCGGCAGACGAATTTCTCGGTGGGGTGTTACTGTGTCGACGAGTCGCGCTGTCATCGGTCTATCCTGCGTGATTTGCTGGGTGAACGCGGCGCACATTGTTTGTGAGGTGAGGGGCGAAAGTCGACTAACGTGACCAAAGTCTCCCGCGACTTAATTTTATAAGTATTTGATTTAATTGGATATTTTTTATGGCGGTAATATTGCTTGCGGTGCCGTGAGCGGCCCGCGCAGCGCTACAATGCGCATTGCAAGCGGCCAGCTTTGAGCCATTCTGATTCGTCTACACAAGGAGCACACCATGGATACTGCACCACGCGTCAGCTATGAAATCGATGTCACCGATGTTGAATACATCAAGCATGGCAGCAAGGCCTATCTCGCTCGCGTTTACAAACCCAAAGGCAAAGGGCCGTTTCCGCTGCTGATCGACATACATGGCGGCGCGTGGGTGAACAAGGACCGTTTGGCCGATGAGGGTACCGATGCACCGCTCGCCAAAACCGGTGTGGTAGTGGCCTCACTCGATTTTCGCATGCCGCCGGATGGTGGTTATCCCGCATCGCTGCAGGACATCAACTATGCCATACGCTGGTTCAAGTCACGCGCGGCGGAATTCAATATCGATCCCAAGCGTGTGGGCGTGCTTGGCGTCTCCAGCGGCGGACATCAGGCGATGTTGACGGCAATGCGGCCGAATGATTACGCGGACATCGCGGGCCCCGCGGGTGTCGACGCTTCAGTGAAATGCGCAGTGATGTGCTGGCCGGTGATCGATCCGCTGGGGCGTTACGAATACGCGCAGGGCTTGAAGGGCGGGCAACACGACAAGCAGGCGACGAATTGGGTAGCCAGCCATGACCGCTATTGGGGCGGCACCGAAGCGCAGGCGAAGGCCAATCCCACACGGCTGCTGGAGCGTGGCGAACAAGCGCAAATCGTGCCGGTGGTTTATCTGCAGGGCACGGCGGATCTCGCGCATCCGGTGCCGAATCGCGAGCGCTTTATCGCCAGTTACCGCAAGGCAGGCGGCAAGGTGGAGTTGCACCTGTTCGAAGGCGTGGGCGAGGCGTTTATCACCAACGATCCGAATTCACAGCAGGCGCGTGATGCGGTCGAAAAAATTATCGAGTTTGTGCATCGCGAGTTAGGCTGATTATTTTGTGGCGGCACCGTAAGTCTCTTGCTTCGTTTAGGAAGTATCAAAGGTCGGTGCCGCAGTAATTTTAATGAATGCCGGTCAATGCGAAGGACTGCTGCGGCTCGGCGCGCATTTCACCTGGGAAACCGTTGATGTCAAAACCGCGCGGTCTGCTCATGGTCTGGACGAATATTCCGCAAGACCTCGATCATGATTTCAACGAATGGTACAACCGGGAACATATCCCGGAGCGCATACTCGGATTGGATGGCTTTGTGCGTGGCCGACGCTTTGTGGCATACGAAGGCGGACCGCGCTACCTTGCCTTGTATGACATGCGCAGCATTGCCACATTTCATTCAGAGCCTTATCTGGCATTGAAGCGCGACTATGATCCGGTGAGCCTGCGTTTTGTGCCGAAATTCAAAGATACCGTTAAATTCGCTGCTGAAATTACCGCGCAGGCAAGCACCGCCGAAGGCGGTTTTGTAACTGTGCTGCCCATTGCCCGTACGCCGGGCAAAACGGATGCCTTGCGTGCATGGATAAACCACACGCTGTTGCCGGAACTGGTCGCCCTGCGCGGCGTGGTGAGTGCGTGGTATGCCGAGCGCAATGATGACGCCGTCGCCATGGCCAAGCAGGATCATTTGCGCACCACGGATCGTATCCTTGATGGCATGCTGGTGGTGGAAGCCACGTCGGACGAAGCGCTGGACCTTGCAGTGCCGCTACTCAACTGGGATCGTTTGCGCTCGCACGGCGGCGCACCCGATGTGCCGGCTGCACGCCTGCGAAATATCTATTCGCTGCATCTGCCGCCTGTGGCACCCGCCTGACGCCGGGAATCACCTGTGAAATTCCGCGCCATTTTCACGTTGATAGTGGCGGGCAACGCCGGTATCGCGGCGGCGCAACCATCTCCATTTTCTTCAGTGCGGCCGATCCGCTTGCTTGTTGCGTACCCGCCCGGCGCCGCCAACGACTTTAACGCGCGGGCGGTGGCGGCCAGGATGACGGACCACATGAAGCAACAAGTGATCGTGGATAACCGGCCGGGCGCCAACGGCATCGTCGCCACCTCGGTGCTGGCGCGGGCGGCGGCGGACGGGCACACGCTGATGGCGGTCGATGTGGCGCATGCTGCCAATCCCGCGTTGTACGACAAAATACCGTACGACACGCTCAAGGATTTCGACGCCATCGGCATGGTTGCGCGCGTACCGATGGTGCTGCTGGTGCATCCGGCGCAGCCGTTCAAAACCGTGAAAGATCTGGTGGCATACGCGAAAGCCAACGCTGGCAAGCTCAACTACGGCTCTGCGGGCGTAGGCAGCGCGATGTTCCTGGTGGCGGAGTTGTTCAAGGCCGCAGCCGGCATCGACGTGGTGCAGATCGCCTATAAGGGCGGCGCCCCGGCGCTGATCGAGCTTGCCGGTGGTCAACTGCCGATGACATTCATCTCGCTGGTTGCGGGCATGCCGCTGGTGCATAGCGGACGCGCGCGCGTGCTGGGTGTGAGCAGCGCGCAACGCTTTCCCGTGTTTCCGGATGTGCCGACCATTGCAGAATCGGGCGTGCAGGGCTTCGAATTTTATTTGTGGCAATCGATGATCGGTCCCGTCGGGATGCCGCGTGCAACCCTTACCCGGCTCAACACCGAACTCAATAGCGCGTTGTCCAACGCAGAGGTCAAAGAACGTCTCACGCAGGCCGGCAATGAACTTATCGGCGGCACGCCGCAACAGGCGACCGCGTTTATCCGCGCCGACGTGGAACGCTGGCGCAAAATCATCAAGCCGGAGATGCGGATCAATCGCTAGGGTTTTTGCAGGGCAGTTTTCTCATAATAAAAATTGTTTAAAAACAAATACTTACATATATTTAATCCATGGTGATTTGAAGCGCACGTGATGCAATCAGCCCTTTCAATTTCGCTTGCCGGGGTGTGCGTTTTATTCGGCCCGCACGCCGCAAGTCAAACGTACCCCGTCAAGCCGGTGCGTATGCTGGTGGGATTTCCCGGCGGCAGCACCACCGACATCATCGCGCGCACCTACGCGCACAAACTGAGCGAATCATTGGGTCGGCAAATCGTGGTCGAAAATCGCGCGGGCGCCGGCGCCAACATTGCCGCCGAGCTTGCTGCGAAATCCGCGCCCGATGGTTACACCACGCTGCTGGGCAGCCCCGGACTTGCGGTCAGTCCCACGCTCTACAGCAAACTCGGTTACGACGCGCTGCGCGATCTCGCAGGTGTGGGGCAGGTGTCGGCGACGCCGCACATCATGGTGGTCAACAAATCGCTGCCGGTGAAATCGCTGCAGGAACTGATCGCACTGGCGCGCGCACGGCCGGGGCAGCTTAATTTTTCGTCTGCGGGGCCGGGCGGCTCCGATCATCTGGGCACCGAACTGCTCGTCGCGCAGGCAGGATTGAAAGTGGTGCATGTGCCGTACAAAGGCGGGCCGCAGGCGATTTCGGATGTGATCGCGGGCGAAGTGGCGATGTATTTCGCGGCGATGCCGGTGGGCTTGCCGCTTTACAAAGCGGGCAAGGTGAAAGCGCTGGCGGTGTCGTCGGCGCAGCGCCTTGCGTTCGCGCGCGAACTGCCGACGGTGGCCGAGTCGGGGCTGCCCGGGTTTGAGCATGTGCTGTGGAGCGCGCTGCTGGTGCCGGCGGGCACGCCGCGCGACATCGTGATGCGGTTGAACGCGGAGCTCGTCAAGGCGATGAATGCCCCCGATCTGCGCGAGCGCCTGACTGCACTGGGCGCCGAAGCTGTGGTCACCAACCCGGAGCAGTTCACCGCGTTTTTGAAGAGCGAGACGGACAAGTACGGCAAAATCGTGCGAGCGCTGGGACTCAAAGCCGATTGATGCTGCCGGACATTACTCACAAGGAAACACAGCAGTGACCGCCAGTCAAAAATTCGCTAGCTTCGCCGACGTTACTTACGACGAGGCGATGCAACGCGCACGTGACCTGATTCCCTTCCTGCGCGAACATGCTGATGCGGCTGATCGCGCCACGCGCATGCTGCCTGCCGTCGAAGCCGCACTGCACCGGGCTGGACTGTTCCGCTATCACCAGCCGAAATCATGGGGCGGCATGGAGCTCGACTTCATCGCTTACTTCGATATTCCAGAAATGCTGGCGCGCGGCGATTGCTCGGTGGGCTGGAACATCGCCAATTTAAGTTCGCATCATCGCAATGTGGCGATGTTCAGCGAACAGGCGCAGCAGGAAATGTGGGGCGAGAACCGTGATTGTCTGGTCGCGTCGGGCATCGCTTTTGCGCAGGGCCGCGGACAGCCGGTGGAGGGCGGTCTCTTGCTCAGTGGCCGCTGGTCGTTTTGTTCGGGTGTCGATGTCGCGCAGTGGAACATGCTGGCGTGCCAGATACGCGAGGGTGAGCAGATTGTCGACTACCGCTACTGCATGGTGCCGCGTGCCCAGTACGAGATCATCGACGACTGGCAGACACTCGGCATGCGTGGCACCGGTAGCCGCTCGGTGCGCTGCGAAAACGTGTTCGTACCCGAGCATCGCACACAATCCATGTACGTTGCCAAACCGGGGCACGAGTTCCCGGGGCTGCGCATCAATACCCATCCCGCGTTCAAAGTGCCGGCGTCGTCGCTGGGCGGACATTGTATTGCGGGCGCCATTGTCGGCAACGCGCAGGCGGCGCTCGATACCACCATCGACTGGGTCAAGTCGCGCAGCACCAGTTACACCGGTGCAAAAATGCGCGATTTTCAGAGCGTGCAACTGCGCATCGGCGCCGCGGCCGCCAAGGTGGATGCGGCGCGCGTCGTGCTGCGCAACGACTGCCTGGTGGCCGATGCGGCGATCAAGGCGGGCAAGGCGCTCGACCTCGAAGCCAAAGTGCGCAACAAACGCAATTGCGCTGCGGCGGTGAAACTGTGCACTGAGGCCGTCGATTCGCTGGTGGAAATGGCGGGCGCCAATGGCATCTACGATAGCGCACCCTTGCAACGCATGTTTCGCGACGCGCATGCCGCCAGCGCGCATATCAATTTCAATCTCGATGTGCAGTTGACGCCGTGGGCACTGATAAAGCTTGGTGGCGAGTTCAAATCGCCGGTGATGTAACTCGTGCTCCTGATAAATAGCAGGACTTCCAGGGATCCCGGACACGGATACCCATCCGGTTTATCTCATACGATCCGGGTTATCGGAGTGGGCCGCTGTCATCTTCGTCCTACAACGCGTGTCACCATCGGCTGATATCGAATGAAATGACAGACTGGTAGAGTAAGACTATTGTGCGTGTGAGCATGTAGTAAGGATTGAAGGATCGCGAGATTGAAACGGTATCGAGCATTAGTTTCATACTCCTTGTCCTTTGCGATGATAATTAAAGTTGCTTCAAAAAGGAGTCGGACATGTCGATAGGAACAATTTTACTGATCATCTTAATCCTCGTATTGATCGGCGTAGTCCCGTTATGGCCGCACAGCAGTAAATGGGGCTATGGGCCAACCGGAGGGTTGGGATTAGTCGTGCTGATATTGCTCATTCTTGTGCTGATGGGCCGAATATGATTTGACGACTAAAAATTTAGAAGAACCACAATGATCTCAGAGCCCTTCGGTCTACAACGTTCTTAGTCAAGCTGGATGATTTCACGTCTCGTAAACAAGCAAGTTTATTTTAGGAGATCACAATCATGCTAGGAATCAAGCAACACGAGATCGTCAATCTGATTGTCTGCCCGCAAGCGCCCGGTAGATATGACGTGTTCGAACAGGGGTTTGAGATGCCGATCGCAGAGTTTGACGACTTGGAGACGGCTGAAAAATACGCGTTGCGTTTGGCGGAGACCAAGCCGATGTGGACCGTTGATACCTATGATGCAGCAGGAACATGGATAGGGACTTATAACAGCGAAGATGATTCAATGCCGAAACCGGTATTGGATTAAACAGCATGTTCGGTGATTTCAATTCTTAGCCGCATTGGAAAATAAGAGGAAAGAAAATGGACAGGATAATCGCCGGACGATTTGAAACTAAAGGCAAAGCGGACGATGTGGCCGCGCAACTGGCGCATGTTGTCGATGACGGCGATATTTGCATTTTTCACAACAACCCCCCTGGTCAGCACGGTGTTTATCCTGTGGGTGGAGACGAGACAGTCGACCCCGGTTCTCAGGGCGCAGGAGATTCTTCTGCGACTGTTGCAGCCGCTGCCGGCGTGGTCGCCGGTACCATAGGCGCTGTAGGCGGACCCATAGGGGCGCTTGCAGCGGGTGCAGCAGGCGCCTATTTAGGTTCAATGGCCGGTGCGCTGCAGGGATTAGGTAATGACGAGCGCGACGACGTCCAACGCCGTCCTGCAGGCATCATTTTATCGGTGCGTATTTCGGAATTGGAATCCGAAGACCAAGTAACCCATATCCTGCGTGCAGGCGGTGCGGACGATATCGAGCGGGCTGACGGCGAGTGGCGGGATGGAGATTGGGTTGATTTCGCTCCGCTTGCGACACCGCAGTTGGTGAAATTCCCGTCACCGTCAGCATAAATCCGTAATCGGAGGCCAATAGCCCGCACTGTTGGAATGAAGGGATGTGTTTAACCGTCCCGATCCAGCACTTTCTGAATTTCCGCCGCAGGCACCTTAATTTCCACCCCGGCGCGTTCTTTCTGCAGCATCAAAAACGAGCGTGAATCCATGTGGCCCCAGCCACGATTCAACGCTTCAGTCATTTCGGCATGGGTGAGCGCTGCGATTTTCATCGGCACACCGATTTCACGTGCGAGTTCGGTGGCCAGCGTCACATCCTTGTGTGCGAGTTTCAGCGCGAAATCGGGCGGTTCGAATTTGTGCTGCATGAACTGGTTGCCCATGCGGTCAAAGGTGCGCACACGGCCCAGCGAGCACTGGCGTATCGCTGCCCATAGCGAAACCGGATCAACGCCGGCTTTGACGCCCATGGTCATCAGTTCCGCAATCGCGGCCTGCACCGCGTAGCCCGCGCAGTTGTGCACCAGTTTGGCGACGGTGCCGTCGCCGCTGTTGCCGATGTAAAAAATCTGGTCGCCGATGGCATCCAGCACCTTGCGGTATTTATCGAACACGGCTTTGTCGCCGCCGACCAGTAGCGCCATCTTGCCGGACTTGGCGCCTTTGGGCCCGCCGCTTACCGGCGCATCGAGCATGGCGATGCCCTTTTTCGCGAATTCCGCATGCAGCGCGCGCACTACCGTCACCGAGTTGGTGGAAAGATCAAACCACACCTGCCCCGGTTTCATGTTGGCGAGCAGGCCGTCGGCGCGCAGCGCCACGTCCTGCACTTCTTTCGGGCCGGGCAGGGAGGTCATAATGACTTCGCTGTTTTGCGCAATTTCTTTCACGCTGTCAGCCCATGTCGCGCCGACTTCGATATGCCGCTTCGATAAATCGCGATTGAGATCGTGGACCGAAACTTCATATTCCGCTTTGCACAGGTTGTAGGCCATATGGCCGCCCATGGTGCCGATGCCGATGAAACCGATTTTCATAAAATGCGCCTTTTTAAAAAACTGAATAAAAACAAATACTTACGATAATTGACGATTACGCCGTTGGCGGTGCTTCCGCCGCCGGGTAATTGAGTTCAATGGTGACCTGGCTGGGATCTTCAAAAAAAACCTGATGTATGCCGAGCGATGGAATGGTGCGCTCGCGAAATGCAACGCCGTGTTTGGCAAGCCGCGCGCGCATGTCGGGCAGGTTGGTAGCGACA
>Ga0193752_1003699_pt1 | contig 10393 bp, 1 predicted proteins | sample H1c1metaG_FD_144924 | JGI IMG/M metagenome (GOLD analysis project Ga0193752, IMG submission 144924) | Soil microbial communities from a riparian zone of the East river system, Colorado, United States - H1c1 | ecosystem: Environmental > Terrestrial > Soil > Riparian zone | place: USA: East River...
ACTTCCGCGTGCTGCCGAAGCTGAAGGGCGGGACGTTCTCGGGGCGGCCCCGCGTTTACGAGCTGATGCAGGCGCTGGCCGCCCGCACCGACAACGCCGTCGACACCAGCGCCATCGCCCGCTTCGTCGGGGCGTTCCAGGAGGTCGCCACGCTCGACCTCAGCGAGTTGTGGGCGCTTCCGGCCATGCTGCGGCTCGTGCTGCTCCAGCAGCTCGCCGCCCTCGCGGCGCAGGTGAACGCGACGTTCGAGGAGCGGGCGCAGGCACAGGAGTGGGCGGACCGGATCGTCGCCCGCGCCGAGCAGGACTCCTCCGAGGTCGTCGTCGTGCTCGCCGACATGGCCGAGCGCTTCGCCCCGCTCTCGGGTGCCTTCGCCGTCCACCTCGCGGCGGCCCTCCGCACGGCGGGCCCCATCGCCGCCGGGGCGCTCGACTGGCTCGACCGGCGCGTGCGCTCGCGCGGGACGACGCTGGAAGAGGTGGCGCGGCAGGAGGCGCAGGCGCAGACGCACCGGCAGGCCAGCGTCGCCAACGCCATCACGGCCCTCCGCCGCGCGCCGGAGATCGACTGGACGGCGCTCGTCGAGAAGCTCTCCGTGGTCGAGCAGACGCTGCGCCGCGACCCGGCGGGGATCTACGCGGCGATGGACGTGCCCACGCGTGACCGCTACCGCCACGTCGTGGAGGAACTGGCGCGCCGCGCGCCGGCCTCCGAGCCCGGTGTGGCCGAGCGTGCCGTCGCCATGGCCGAGGCGGCGCACCTGCGGGCTGCTGCTGCTGCTGCGGCGGAGGCTACCGGGGAGGCGGGGGGCGCCGGTAAGCCGACGGTGGAGCCGCCCATCGAGACGCACGTCGGGTACTACCTGATCGGCGCCGGGCGGGTCTCGCTGGAGAAGGAGGCGGAGTTCCGGGCGTCGCCGTCGCAGTGGGTCGTCCGCGCCGGGCGGCGGCGCCCCGGGCGCACCTACGTCGGCAGCGTGGCCCTGCTCTTCGTGGTCCTGATGGCGGGGGCCTTCGCCATCGCAACGGAAGCGGGGACGAGCGCCTTCGGCCTCACGATCACGCTCGCCGTCGCGTTGTTGCCCGCGCTCGACCTCGCGATCTCGCTCACGAACTGGGGCGTCGCCCTCACGTTCTCGCCGAGCCGCCTGCCGAAGCTGGCCTTCGAGGACGGGCTGCCCGAGACGTGCCGGACGTTCGTCGTCGTGCCGACGCTCCTCTCGTCGCCCGACAACGCGCGCGCGCAGGTGGAGCACCTGGAGGTGCACGCCCTCGCGAACCCCGACCCCGCCTTCCGCTTCGCGCTGCTGTCGGACTTCGCCGACGCCGACGCCGAGACGGTGCCGGGCGACGAGGCCACGCTGGAGGCCGCGCGCCGGGCCGTCCAGGCCCTGAACCGCCGGTGGCGCGAACGCACGGCGTACAGCACGGCAGGGAAGGGCGCCGCCCCCGCCCCCAGCGCCGCGCCCACGGCTGCGTCGGAGGACGTGCCCGACCGGTTCTTCCTCCTCCACCGGGCGCGCCAGTGGAACCCGCAGGAGGGGGTGTGGATGGGGTGGGAGCGCAAGCGCGGCAAGATCGAGGAGTTCAATTCGCTCCTCCGCAAGCCCGACGCACCCACGTCGTACGTCGTCATCGAGGGCGACCTCGCCGCTGCCACGGCCGGCGACGCCATCCGGTACGTCATCACGCTCGACGCCGACACGCAGCTGCCGCCCGGCGCCGGGGCCGACCTCGTGCGGACGGCCGCGCACCCCCTGAACAGTCCGCGCTACGACGCGCGCAAGGGGCGCGTCGCGCGGGGGTTCGGCATCCTCCAGCCGCGCGTCGGCGTCACGCCCGCGCCGGAGCGCGACACCCCCTTCGCCCGCATCTTCTCGGGCAACATGGGCGTGGACCCCTACACGACGGCGGTCTCGGACGTCTACCAGGACCTCTTCGGCGTCGGCATCTTCACCGGGAAGGGGCTCTACGACGTGGACGCGTTCCACGACGCGCTCGACGGGCAGATCCCCGAGAACACCGTGCTCTCGCACGACCTGCTGGAGGGGAACTACGTCCGCACCGCGCTCGCGACGGACGTGGTCGTGTTCGACGAGTACCCCTCGCGCTACGCGACCTACGCCAAGCGCCTGCACCGGTGGGTGCGCGGGGACTGGCAGATCCTCCCGTGGCTCTTGCCCGTCGTCAGGACGCAGGACGGGACGTGGCAGCGCAACCCGGTCCCGATGCTGGGCCGGTGGAAGACGTTCGACAACCTCCGCCGCTCACTCACGCCGCCGGCCCTGCTCGTCTTCCTCTTCCTGGGGTGGACGGTCCTGCCGGGGTCGCCGTTCCTGTGGACGCTGCTGGCCGTGGGCATCCTCGCCTTCCCGATCTACGCCCCGTTCACGTCGGCCTTCCGCTCGCGCCCGAGCGACTCCGTCTGGAGCAGCTTCCTCCGGGCCGTCGTGGAGGACACCCGCCGCTCGACGGTGCAGGTGGGGCTCTCGGTGACGTTCCTCGCGCACCAGGCGGTGCTGATGACGGACGCAATCGTGCGGACGCTCTGGCGGATGTTCGTCTCCCACCGGCGCCGCCTGGAGTGGTCGACGGCCTACCAGGCCGAACTCGCCGGGGGCGACGCGCCGGGGCTGTGGCTCTCGACGGTCTGGGGCGTGCTCGTGCTGGCGCTCGTGGGGCTGATGGACCCCATCGCGTGGGTGGTCTCGATCCCGTTCGCGGCGGCCTGGATCGCCGCACCGTGGGTGGCGCGGCGCGTGAGCCGCCCGGTGCCGCGCGAGCACTACACGCCCGCCCCCGCCGAGCGCGCGGCGCTCCGCCTCGTCGCCCGCCGGACGTGGCGCTACTTCGACGCCTTCCTGACGCCGGAGGACCACGCGCTCCCGCCGGACAACTACCAGGAGCAGCCGTTTCGCGGGCTCGCCCGCCGGACCTCGCCCACGAACGTCGGGATGGGGTTGTTGGCCGTGCAGGCGGCGGCCGACCTCGGCTACCTCCCGCCGGGCCTCGCCGTCGACCGCATCGGCGCGACGTTGGCGGCCGTGGACGGGCTGGAGAAGCACGCCGGGCACCTCTACAACTGGTACGACACGGGCACGGCCGCCCCCCTCGCGCCCCGCTACGTCTCCACCGTCGACTCGGGCAACCTCGCCGCGTCGTTGCTGGCGCTGCGGCAGGGGCTGCTGGAGGTAGCCGCCGCGCCGTGGCCCGCCCCGGCCCTCGTGGACGGCCTCCGCGACACCCTCGCCGCGCTCCCGGAGGCGTTCGACGGGCCCCTGCCGGAGGCGGCCGTGCCGGAGGCCGCCGTGCCCGTCCGCGCCGCCGCCGCCGCCCTCGCCGCCGCGCTCCCCCCGGGCCCGCTGGCGACAGCCGTGGACGCCTACCGGGCGCTCCGGCAACTCCTCCCGCTAGCCGAGGCGTTGGCCGCGTCGGGCGAGGCGCTCGCCGAGTGGCCCGTGGCCGCGCGCGCCGAGGGGCGCTACTGGGCCGAGCAGCCGCTGGTGGAGATCCGCGCTTCGCTCGCGGAGATCGAGACGTTCGCGCCGTGGGCCGCCGATGCGGCGCCGCCCGAAGCGCTCGCCGGGGCCCGTTCGCTCGGGGCGCTCCTGGGCGCGACCCGCCGGCACCAGGCTGTTACACCGTCCGGCGCCCCCTCCGACGCGCTCGCCGGGGCCGAGGTGGCGCTGGCCGCGCTCCTCCGCCGCGCCGCCGCCCTGGCGACCGACGCCGACCGGCTCGCGCTCGCGATGGACTTCGCCTCGCTCTACGACGAGCAGCGCGGGCTGTTCGTGATCGGGTACAACGCCGACAGCGGGCAGCGCGACCGGAGCACGTACGACCTGCTGGCCAGCGAGGCCCGCCTCGCCTCGCTCGTCGCCATCGGGAAGGGCGACGTGCCGGTCGAGCACTGGTTCCGGCTCTCGCGCCCCGCCACCGTCGTCGACGGCGAGAAGGTGCTGATCTCGTGGAGCGGGACGATGTTCGAGTACCTCATGCCGCTGCTGCTGACGCGGCACGCCCCGGGCACCCTCCTCGACGCGACGAGCCAGGCGGCCGTGGCCGTGCAGCGGGCCTACGCGAAGCGGCGCGGGCTGCCGTGGGGGATCTCCGAGAGCGCCTACTACACCCTCGACCTCGGCCTGACGTACCAGTACCGCGCCTTCGGCGTGCCGGGGCTGGGGCTGAAGCGGGGGCTGGCCGAGGACTACGTGGTGGCGCCCTACGCCACGCTCCTCGCGCTCATGGTGAAGCCCGGCGCGGCCATCCGCAACCTCGCACGGCTGCGCGAGGCGGGCGCCTACGGGCCCTACGGCTACTACGAGGCGATCGACTACACGAAGGAGCGCCTGCGGCCCGGCGAGGACAAGGCGGTGGTGAAGACCTACATGGCGCACCACCAGGGGATGGGCCTGCTGGCGCTGGCCAACGTGCTCCTCGACGGCGTCGTGCAGCAGCGCTTCGCGCGCGACCCGCTCGCCCGCTCGGTCGAACTCCTGCTCCAGGAACGCCGCCCGCGCGAGGTGGACCTCGCGACGCCGCACCCCGACGAGCTGGAGGCCATCGTGCCCGTCGAGATGCCCGCGGCGCGGCCCTCCACCGTGCACGTCCCGGCCGCCGACCTCGACGGACCGACGCCGGCCGGGATGCTGCTCTCGAACGGCCGCCACACCACGTTCCTCACGGCCGCCGGGGCGGGGTATTCCCACGTCCAGCGCCCGGGCGGCGGCCCGCCGACGGCGCTCACGCGCTGGTCGCCCGACCGCACGCGCGAGGCCGACGGCGTCTTCCTCTACGTCCGCGACCTCGACAGCGGGCGGTTCTGGTCGGCCGGGCGCCAGCCCGTCACGGACGCCGTGCCGGACCGCTACGAGGCGTGGCTCCAGCTCAACGAGGTCGAGATCGCGCGGGTCGACGACTGGATCGAGACGTTCACCGAGGTCGCCGTCTCGCCCGAGGACGATGTGGAGCTGCGGCGCTACACCCTCACGAACTACGGAGACAGCACGCGGCGGCTGGAGCTGACGAGCTACGCCGAGGTGGTGCTCTCCGACCCCATCGCCGACGCGACGCACCCCGCGTTCTCGAAGCTGTTCGTCCGCACCGAGGCGCTCCCCGAGCACAACGCGCTGCTGGCGACGCGGCGCTCGCGGAAGGCGGGGGAGGAGGGCCCGTGGCTCGTCCACGTCGTCGGCAACCCCCGCGTCAACGGCCGCTCCGCGGCGCCGACGCCGGTCGAGATGGAGACGGACCGCGCGCGGTTCCTCGGGCGCCACCGCTCGCCGGCGCACCCGGCGGCGATGGACCCCGGCGCGGCGCTCTCGGGCACGGTCGGGCCCGTGCTCGACCCCATCGTGAGCCTGCGCCGCACGGTCACGCTCGCCCCGAAGGCCAGCGCCGTCGTGACGTTCGCCCTCGGCACGGCCGACAGCCGCGCGCAGGCCGTCCGCCTCGCCGACCGCTACAGCCACTCCGACGCCGTCAAGCGCGCGTTCGACCTCGCCGTGGTGTTCGGGCTGGTCGAGCTCCCGCACCTCCGCCTCAGCGGGGCGGAGGCGCTCTACGCCCAGCGCCTCGGGGCGGCCCTCCTCTACGGGTCGCCGCGCCTCCGCGCCCCCGAGCGCGTGCTGCTGCGGAACCGCCGCCCGCAGTCGGGCCTCTGGGCCTACGGCATCTCGGGCGACCTCCCGCTCGTGGTCGTGCGCGTGGAGCGCGTCGAGGAGGTCGCGGCCGTCCGCACGCTGCTGCAGGCCCACGCCTACTGGCGCCAGAAGGGGCTGCAGGTGGACCTCCTCGTCCTCAACGAGCACCCGCCGTCCTACGCCGACGAGGTGCAGAAGCTGATCCAGCAGGCCGTCGAGACCTCGCCGGCCCGCACGCTCACCGACCAGCGCGGCGGGGTGTTCGTGCGCCGCGCCGAGGGGCTGCCCGCGGAGGACCTCACGCTCATGCTCACGGTGGCCCGCGCGGTCGTCGTGGGCGGCCAGTTGCCGACGCTCGAGGGCGGCGTCGAGGCGCTGCTCGAACGGGCACCCACCGCGGCGACGCGCGACTTCCTCACCCGCGTCGCTGCGCCCTCGGCCCGCCCGCGCCTCCTGCCCGCGATGCTGGAGCCCGAGAGGCCGCGGCCCGCGGCGCCGCCCGCCGGGCCGATGCCGTCCGGGTCGCCGCCCGAAGAGACGCCGCCTGACGTGCAGCCTCCCGACGCGCCGCCGCTCGCGGCGCCGTCGACCGCCGTCCCCACCGACCCCGCCGCCGCGCCCGTGCAGGACGAGGGCGTGGGGCACCTGCAGGCCTTCAACGGCTTCGGCGGATTCTCCGACCGCGCCCGCGCCTACACGATCCGGCTGGGGGGCGTCGACGAGCCCTCCTCGACGCCGCTCCCGTGGTCGAACGTCGTCGCCAACGAGCGCTTCGGGTTCCTCGCCACGGAGAGCGGGGGCGGGTTCACGTGGAACGGCAACAGCCAGCAGAACAAGCTCACGCCGTGGGGCAACGACCCCGTGCTCGACCCCGCGGGCGAGGCGATCTACCTCCGCGACGACGAGGCCGGCGTCTTCTGGAGCCTCACCCCCGAGCCCGTCCCGGGCCCCGGGCCGTACGAGGTCGAGCACGCCTTCGGTGCGACGACGTACCGCCACGCGAGCCACGAGGTGGAGGCGGAGACGACGCTGTTCGTGCCCCGCGCCGACCCGGTGAAGCTCATTCGCGTCCGCCTGACGAACCACGCCGACCGGCCGCGGACGCTCGCGCTCGTCCGCTACCAGGAGTGGGTCCTCGGGGAGCGCCGCGCGGTCGCGGCGCCGTTCGTGGTCGTGCAGCGCGACCTCGCCACGGGGGCGCTGCTGGCGCAGAACCGCTACAGCCCGGGCTTCGGGGGGCTCGTCGCCTTCGCCGACGCGGCGCCCGTGGGCGCGGTGGGACCGGCGGCGGGCGTCTCGTCCACGGCTGACCGCGAGGCGTTCCTCGGCCGCCGGGGGAGCCTCGCCTGTCCGGAGGCGCTGCGCCACGTGACGAAGCTCGACGGTCGCACCGGCGCGGGGCTCGACCCCTGCGCGGCGTTCCAGGTGCCGCTCACGCTCGCGCCCGGCGAGACGGTGGAGGTCATCTGCCAGCTCGGGCAGGCCCGCTCGCGCGAGCACGCCCGCGAACTCGTCCGCCGCTACCGCTCCGCGGGCGCCCTCGACGCCGCCCGCGAGGAGGTCGAGGTGTTCTGGGACCGCACGCTCGACGCCGTGGAGGTGCAGACCCCTGTGCCCGCGCTCGACGCGATGGTCAACGGGTGGCTGCTCTACCAGACGCTGGCGTGCCGCCTCTGGGGGCGCTCGGCGTTCTACCAGAGTGGCGGCGCCTTCGGCTTCCGCGACCAGATCCAGGACGCGTTGGCCCTCATCTACACCCGCCCCGACCTCACCGAGGCGCAGCTCCTCCTCCACGCGGCGCACCAGTTCGTGGAGGGCGACGTGCTCCACTGGTGGCACGAGGCGTCGGGCGCGGGCGTCCGCACCCGGTTCTCGGACGACCTCCTCTGGCTCCCCTACGCGACGGCGTTCTATGTCGCCACGACGGGCGACACCGCGACCCTCGACGACACGGCGCCGTTCCTGCGGGCGCGGCTGCTGGAGGAGGGCGAGGACGAGGCCTACCTCACGCCGGAGCAGGTGGAGGCGGGCACGCTCTTCGAGCACTGCCTCCGCGCCATCGACCGCTCGCTCACGAGGGGCGCGCACGGGCTCCCGCTCATGGGCTCGGGCGACTGGAACGACGGCATGAACCGCGTCGGCAACGGGGGCCGCGGCGAGAGCGTGTGGCTGGGGTTTTTCCTTTATGACGTCCTCTCGTCGTTCATCCCGCTCTGCGAGACACGCGGCGAGGACGAGCGGGCGGCCCGCTACACGGCCTACCGCACCGACCTCCGCGCCGCCCTCAACGGCGCGGGCTGGGACGGCGACTGGTTCCGCCGCGCCTACTACGACGACGGGACGCCGCTCGGCTCGGCCGGGAGCGATGAGTGCCGCATCGACGCCATCGCGCAGGCGTGGGCCGTGATCTCGGGCGCCGCCGACCCGGACAAGGCGGACCGCGCCCTCGCCTCGGCCGACGCCCACCTCGTGGACGAGGAGGCGGGCATCATCCGGCTGCTCACACCGCCGTTCGATGTGACGACCCACGACCCCGGCTACATCAAGGGCTACATCCCGGGCGTGCGCGAGAACGGGGGGCAGTACACCCACGGCGTGCTCTGGCTCGTCCGCGCCTTCGCCGAGCGGGGGCAGGGCACGCGCGCGGCGGCGCTGCTGGAGATGATGCTCCCGCCCACGCGGACGGCCACGCCGGAGGCCGCCGCGCGCTACAAGACGGAGCCCTACGCTGTCGCCGCCGACGTGTACGGCGCCGATCCGCACGTGGGGCGGGGGGGGTGGACGTGGTACACCGGGGCGGCGGGGTGGATGTACCGCATCGCCGTGGAGTCGGTGCTCGGCCTCACGCTGGAGGGCGGCACCACGCTGCGCCTCGACCCCCGCATTCCCGCCGCGTGGCCGGGTTTCACGCTGACGTACCGCCCCGGCACGGACGGGACGACCTACGTCGTCTCGGTCGAGAACCCCGACGGCGTCGAGTCCGGCGTTGCGGCCGTCGTGGTCGACGGGCAGGCCGTCGCCGTGGAGGGCGGCGTCGCCCGCGTGACGCTGGCGAAGGACGGGCGTCCGCACCGGGTACGCGTGGTGATGGGGAAGACGGGGGAGGCCGAGTAACCCGGGTAGGGGAGCGCGCGAGGGGCGGGTTCTGGGCGCCTGCGCTCACCCGGTGGGCGCAGGCGCACGGTCCGGGGCCCGGAACAGGCGACGATGGGCCGTTATGTGCACCGGCACGTCTGTTGAGTCGGCCGGGGGGCAGCCTGCCCCGCCCCCATGAAGCTCCTCCTCCCCCTCGCCTGCGTCGCGCTCCTCACGGGCGCCGCCGCGCTCCTCACCGGCGCCGTTTCCCTCCGGCCGAATCCCGACGAGGCCGCCGTCGCGCAGGCGGTGTACGACTACGTCGACGCCCTCTATCAGGTGGACCCCGCGCGCATCGAGCGGAGCGTGCACCCCGAACTCGCCAAGCGGGGGTTCGCGCGGACCCGCGAGGGCGGCTACCGCGAGTTCCTGATGACGTACGACGAACTCCACACGCTCGCCGCCGAGTGGAACGCCGATGGGCACGTGGACCCGGCCACGGCGCCGCGGGAGGTGGTCGTGCTCGACGTGCTCGATCAGACGGCCACGGCGCGCCTCACGGCGTCGTGGGGCGTGGACTACCTCCACCTCGCCCGGTACGACGGCCGCTGGCAGATCGTGAACGTGCTCTGGCAGACCCCACCCCCGGCCCCCGCGCCCACAGGCGCTGCGGCGGTCGACTGATCGTCCCCCCGGGCGACGGAACGCCCGGGTCTCGGGGGGCGGCCGGGAACGGCCTGCCCGCACGCTCCCGGGCCCGGGCGTACCGGACGCGCGCCCCGGCCCCTCGCAGGGTCGGGGCGCGCGTCGTTTCGAGAGACACGTCGGGCGGCGACGTTGGGCAGCGGTCGTGTGAGAGGATAGTTTGGCCCCGTGAACACAGGACGTTCGGGGCGTGCGGGGTCGCGCGCCGACGGCCTGATCGCCCCTCGCCCCACCCGCCGTGACCATGCCGGTTCGTGTACTCGCCGCCTTCGTTCTCTTTGTTGGTCTCGCCCTGCCCGTGCGGGCACAGGAGACGCCCGTCGTCCCCGGCGAGCTGATCGTCCGCCTCGCGCCCGGCGTGGACGCCCGTGCGTCGTTCGCCCGGAACGGGCTGCGGGCCGAGCGGCTGCTCGTGCCACGCCTGAACATCTGGCTCGTGTCGTACGCCGGCGGCGAGGTGGCCGGGCGGGCGGCGCTGGGCGCGCTCACCGGCGACGCCGACGTGCTGGCGGCGCAGTACAACCACCAGGTCACGAGCCGGAGCACGACGCCCAACGACACCCAGTTCGGCGTGATGTGGGGGCTCCACAACACGGGGCAGTCCGGCGGCACCGTGGACGCCGACGTGGACGCGCCCGAGGCGTGGGACATCACGCGCGGCGGGCTCTCGGCGCAGGGCGACCGCGTGGTCGTCGCCGTCGTGGATGCCGGGTTTTCGCTCACCCACACCGACCTCGCCTTCTGGCAGAACACGGCCGAGACCCCCGGCAACGGGATCGACGACGACGGGAACGGCTACGTGGACGACGTGAACGGCTGGAACGCCTACAACAACTCCGGCAACATCACCTCCGACTCCCACGGGACGCACGTCTCCGGGACGGTCTCGGCCCGGGGCAACAACGGGGTGGGGGCGGTCGGCGTGAACTGGGACGCGCGCGTGATGGCCGTGCAGGGCTCGTCGAGCAGCG
>Ga0193752_1003700_pt1 | contig 10392 bp, 9 predicted proteins | sample H1c1metaG_FD_144924 | JGI IMG/M metagenome (GOLD analysis project Ga0193752, IMG submission 144924) | Soil microbial communities from a riparian zone of the East river system, Colorado, United States - H1c1 | ecosystem: Environmental > Terrestrial > Soil > Riparian zone | place: USA: East River...
GCGCTACACGATACGAAATCCGCCATGAGAATTATCTCGCATTTGTGCAGATCGCTTGCGTAATTATACTCTCAAGGCGTTTTTGAGATGACTTCTAGTCTACTTATTCCCTAACTTTAATCGTGATACGGATCCTCCTCTTATTGCTATTCATCGGCGCTGCCGCAAACGGAAACTCCCAGCAATTTACCAAAACACAAGTCTGCTACGGCATCAATTTCGGAATTGCCTTTGATGTTGCTCCCGACGGACGGTTTTTTGTAACGGAAAAAGGTCTTGCCGGCCCTGCCCAGGTTAAGGTATTTGATGCCACCGGAAATTTTCTATCCGTGTTTTATGATCTGACAGACTCAGCATATACGGGTGGTGAACGCGGCGTTCTTGGTATTACACTCGATCCGGATTTCAGCATCAATCATTACGTGTACGTTTTTTACAACTACACCGACAACCCGAATAACGTGTCTGCAGGTGATGACCGGATTCGTATAGAGCGTTTCACGGATGTGGCCAATACAGGCACACAGCCCACCATTATTTTTGATCTTGATATCCCCGATTCATTGTCCAGCATTCACACCGGCGGCAATATTCATTTCCGGCCATCCGACAGCACACACATTTATGTTACCATCGGCGATATGGGTACCGGTTATCTGGGTGATACACCGGCCCGCATCGATAATCCTCTCGGAAAAATTCTGCGTGTCAGTAAATACCCGGGAGGTCCTCCACCGTCCGACAATCCGTTCTATGACGATGGTGATCCGTACGTTGGAAATTGCGATTGGATCTGGGCATACGGACTGCGTAACTCATTCGATTTCTGTTTTGGTCCGAACGATTCATTGTATGCAACCGAAAACGGAACCAGCACGTTCGATGAAGTAAACCTCATTACACGCGGCGGTTTTTACGGATGGCCATTTTGTGAAGGATCTGGTGATGGAGACACACTATCAATCCCTTGTCACGCGCCAAATGCAATTCTTCCACTCGTTGAATTTCAAGGCCCGGTTCTGCCTGCACTCACCGGAGTTATTTTCTATACAGACACCGTATGGAGCGTGCAGCAAAATCACCTGGTCACCGGCGATTTCAATCACGCCGATCTGACGGATATTTATCTCACGAATAGTCCTGCTTATAATTCGGCTGACAGTGCCGTTTTCTGGATTGATGAATCGAACATGAATGGGATCACTGATCTGTGGCAGGGGCCCGATGGATGCATCTACGTGCTTGAATTAAGCGACACGGTGTTTGGCGGCATTTACAAGATCTGCCCGGTAGGTACTGCGATAACAGAATTGTCTTCATCCATCACATCGCTTTCCGCTGCACCGAATCCGTTCAATGATCAAACGGTGATTACGTACACGCTTGCTTCCAGCGAACCGGTACACGTTGTTTTATATGATGCACTCGGTCGCGAAGTAGCAATACTTGCTGATGGGCAGCAGATTTCTGGCACGCATCAGCTCGTGATTGACGCAGAGAAAATGGCTCTTTCGCCCGGAATTTATTCCTGTGTGTTGCAGAGTGTATACGAAATGCAGAGCGTTAGTCTCATTGTGGAATAAAGGGATAGACGCAAAGGCGCTAAGCGTGCAGAGGTTACACAAAGTTATTGCCTGATATCGGCAAGGAATCGCTTCGCGATTATTGAGCTCTGCAATCCATCGCAAGAGAGCAGAAAACACAAATATTCACGCTGGGAAAGGCTCTCCACAATTGTCTACACCTTTGCATTGCCTTTGCGTTTTTTCTTTGCGGGCTTAGCGGCTTTGCGTCTATTAACGCCAGAATCTTGCTACTTTCGTATAGCATAAAACAAGCGTCATGAAAAAACTTCTACCTCTATTCCCCATCGTCTTGCTCGCAGGAACCCTCACTGCGCAGACGTATACACAAACCACCATGGTTACCGGACTTCAATATCCCGTGGCATTTGATATGGCTTCCGACGGAAGATTCTTCGTCACGCAAAAAGGCGATGGAAGCATTCCTGCTGCATCGGGTACTGCAACAATCCGCGTGTACGATGCTGCCGGAACATTTCTTTCAACGTTCTACGATCTTTCCGATTCGGTGAATTCTGATTTCGAACGCGGCCTGCTCGGAATTACACTCGATCCGAATTACGCGACGAACCAGTATGTATATGTGTATTACAATCACATTTACAACAGCGACGAACGGATCCGTATCGTGCGCTTTACGGATGTAAGCAATGTGGGAACAAATCCTACGATCATTTTTGACCTGGATGTATCCAACTCCATTGCAGGAAATCACGTTGGAGGAAATCTTCACTTCCGTCCTACTGATCCGACACACATTTATTTCACCATTGGCGATCTTGCGTATCAGCAAGGCAATCCAACTTTGAATTACGCGAACAAGCTGACCAATCCGTACGGAAAAGTACTGCGCATCAGCTCTACTCCTTTGGCCGCGCCTCCAACGGACAATCCGTATTACGATGACGGAAATCCATTGGCAAGCAATTGCGACTGGATCTGGAGTTACGGTCACCGCAACCCGTTTGATTTTTGCTTCAGCCCGGTATCCGATTCCATGTACGTTGCTGAAAACGGATGGAACTCATGGGATGAGATGAACATGATTCACAAAGGCGCATTCTACGGATGGGCAAATTGTGAAGGTTTCTACAACAACAGTTCAACAAGCACCATGTGCACCACACCGGATGTTGACCCGATTGAAGACTGGGGCACTCCATTGCCGGCAGTAACCGGAATTGTTTTTTACAGCAGCACTGTAATGCCGGAGTTCGACAACCACGTTCTTGTTGCCGACAACGATTACGGTCGCGTGTATGACATTACACTCGGAAATGCACCGGTGTACGACCAGTTTGTATCGCGCACACAATGGATGGACATGACCACAACCGGCGGTCTGACCACACTCAAGCAAGGTCCTGACGGATGTATCTACGCGATGAAAGGCGGATACACCACGAATGGCCAGATCTACCGCGTATGTCCGCAGGGCATGGGCACGCCTGAATTTGCGAACAGCAATTTCTACATGCGTCAGAATTCTCCGAACCCGTTCAGCACAACGACTACGATCACGTACAAAATGAATACAGCGGCCAATGCAACCATTACGCTGTTTGATATTTTTGGTCGTGAAGTTGCGATTCTCGCTGATGGTATGCAGTCGCCGGGTGAACATGTGTTGACTATTGACGCGGTTCAGCTTGCGCTTGCTCCCGGAATGTATTTCTGCACGATGCAGAGTGGAGAGCAGAGCCAGAGCGTGAATATTGTTGTTTCGGAGTAGCGAATTACCCGCAACGCAGCGCCTGCGGCAGCAAGGAATTTTTTTTGTTACATGTTTCATAGCCTCGGGTTTACACCCGGGGCTATGAACATTTCGCCCCGATGCGGCTCGTAGCCTGGTATCAGCTGAGCCCTGTAGGGGCGAAACATCACTAGCCCCGGATGCAATCCGGGGCTAGTGATGCAAAAAACAAGAATTCCTTGCTGCCGCAGGCGATTACACAAAAGCTGTCTGTACCTTTGTGCTATGTCAGAAGTCACTCCGTACAACACCACCACCGGTAAAAAAGAACAGGTCGCGGAGATGTTCGATCACATCGCTCCGAAGTATGATTTCCTCAACCAGCTTTTATCGTTCGGCATTCACAAAGGGTGGCGGAGAAAATCGGTAAAGAAACTCGTGCCGCTGAAACCGAAAGTATTACTCGACGTTGCTACGGGCACGGGTGATTTTGCCATTGAAGCTGTCAAACAACTTTCCCCGGATAAAATTGTGGGCGTCGACATTTCCGAAGGCATGATGAAGCTCGGGAAAGAAAAAGTGAAAGAGAAAAAACTGGACTCCATCATCACTTTCGAGTACGGTGATTCCGAAAATTTACCTTTCCCGGAAAATTCTTTTGATGCCATCACCGTTGGTTTCGGTGTGCGGAACTTTGCGCATCTCGAAAAAGGAATACAAGGCATGTTCAACGTGCTCAGGCCCGGGGGAATGCTCGTTGTTCTTGAATTCTCGAAGCCACGAAAATTTCCGATGAAACAGGGCTACGCGTTCTACTCACGGTTCATTATGCCGGCCATGGGAAGATTATTTTCCAGCGACCGCCGCGCGTATTCCTATCTGCCGGAATCTGTACAGGCTTTCCCGGATGGTGAAGAATTCCTCGCCGTGATGAAAAAGTGCGGATTTTCTGACGTGTCGAGGCAACCTTTGACGTTTGGCGTCGCCTCTATCTATACAGGACGGAAAAACAGTGCGCAGTAGGCGGCAATCAGTGCGCAGTATCGCGACAAAACTGCGCACTGCGTACTGATTACTGTGTACTGATTACTGCGTACTGCAATATTGTATCTTTACCACCGTTAAATTATACCATGAAACTCATCAGAATCTGTTTACTATTCGCCTGCTTTGCCTGTGCTGTGCCAGCGGTCGCCCAAAAAGATAATGGACCCAAAAACCTCCGAAGTTATTACGATGAACCGTGGAACTTTGGTTTCTTCCTGGGAATCAACAGAACGAATTTCGTTGTTACACCCGTAAACGATATCGCCGCTGCTGCCGGAGATTCGCTCAAGACCATACTTTCCAAATCACATACCGGTTTCGATCTTGGGATTGTTACTGAGTTGCGTTTAATGGAATACGCCACCTTACGTTTTACCCCGGAGATTGCTTTCGGATCACGAAGCATCGAGTACCATTTCGCCGGCGTAGATACTTTTGATGTCACCAAAACCGTTGAATCGACCTGGCTGAATTTTCCGCTCTGCGTGAAAGTGCGTTCGAAACGACTGAACAACATTGCCGCATACATGATCGGCGGAGTCCGTTACACGATTGATCTTGCCTCGCAAAAAGATGCACGGAATACCATACCCGGGCAGGAAGTAATCAAGCTGTACAATACCGATTTCGGTTTCGAAGCCGGCGCCGGTCTCGATTTCTTTCTTCCGTATTTCAAATTCGGAATCGAACTGAGGGCCGGATTAGGTATGCGCAACCTCCTCGTCCGCGACGATACGATCTATTCGAACGCACTCGATCAGCTCCGGTCGAAAGTGATTCTCATCTCTTTCACGTTTGAGGGATAGCTGGTCATGATCCGGCAGATTCAACTCGTCCTTTCTCCTTATGATGCAGCATCGGATCACGTGATCCGCGGAATGCTTGCGGAAGAACTGGAAGTTTCACCCGACAATATTTCCGGTTTCAAAATCAAAAAGAAATCCGTTGATGCACGTTCGCGCCGCATCAAAGTAAATCTTTCGCTCGAAGTTTTCATTGATGAACCGGTTTCAGAAACAAAACTTGCGTGGAACCCGCAGGATGTTTCGAAAAAAGATTCTGTCATTGTTATCGGCGCTGGTCCTGCAGGAATGTTTGCCGCCATGCGATTGATCGATCTCGGCAAGAAACCCATCATCATCGAACGCGGAAAAGATGTACGTACACGCCGCCGCGATCTCGCTGCGCTGAACAAACTACACCTCGTTAATCCCGATTCGAATTATTGTTTCGGCGAAGGTGGTGCAGGAACGTATTCCGATGGTAAACTCTACACACGTTCCAACAAACGCGGCAACGTGCAGGAAATCCTCGAGTTGTTTGTGGCGCATGGTGCCGACGAAAATATTCTTTCCGAGGCACACCCGCACATTGGAACAAACAAGCTCCCGCAGATCATCGAAGCGATGCGCGAAAATATTCTCAAAGCGGGCGGTGAAATTCATTTCGAAACACGCGTGGTTGATTTTACAGTGAAAGAAAATAAAATCACCAGCGTTGTTGCCCAAAAGAATAACACGGCAGTAGAATTTCCATCGAACCACATTATTCTCGCAACCGGTCACTCTGCCCGCGATATTTTCGAATTGCTGCACAGTAAAAAAATTGCAATCGAAGCCAAGCCTTTTGCAATGGGCGTGCGTGCCGAACATCCTCAATCGCTGATCGATTCGCTGCAGTACCATTGTCCTGTGAACGAAGTAGAATCCATGCGCGACTATCTTCCTGCTGCATCGTACTCGATGGTTCACCAGACCGATGGAAAAGGCGTGTATTCGTTTTGCATGTGTCCCGGCGGAATTATTGCTCCATGTGCAACAGCGCAGGAAGAAGTTGTGACCAACGGTTGGTCGCCATCGAAACGAAACAACCCGTTTGCAAATTCCGGAATTGTGGTGGCGGTTGATCCTGCAGAATTGAAAGAGTACGCGCACCACGGTCCATTCTGCAGGATCAACCACCAGCAGGACCTCGAAAAAATGGCATGGATTGCCGGTGGAAAAACGCAACGCGCACCTGCGCAGGGCATCGAAGATTTTGTGAAAGGAAAACTTTCGTCCAAACTTCCGGATTGTTCGTACCAGCCGGGAACAACATCGGCACCGCTGCATGAATTACTTCCAGCTGCCATCGGGAAACGTTTGCAGGAAGGGTTCAAAGCCTTTGGACAAAAAATGAAAGGGTACGTTTCGAATGATGCGCTGATCTTAGGTGTTGAATCACGTACCTCCTCGCCTGTCCGCATTCCGCGTGATCATGAAAAACTGCATCACCCGCAGATTGTGAATTTATTTCCTTGCGGAGAAGGTGCGGGATACGCAGGAGGAATTGTGAGCGCGGCGATTGATGGACGGAAGTGCGCGGAAGCGATTTGTGTTTCTGGATAGTACACGGATGTCACCTTCGGTGCCGCACTGAAAAAACAGATTTTTAAGGATTGAATCGCTGCGCGATTTCTTGTCGCTCAGGTATTGATTAATAGGAACGCGGACCCTGCGCTGCGCGCAGGGCGCGGATTGAAAAGGATTTGCGCGGATGATCCGCCGCGGCGGACCAGTGAAACCCGCGGATCGCTGCGCGAAAAGGATTTGGAGGGATTTGATCGCTTCGCGATCGTGTTGCTTTAAACCAGACTTCGTAGGAGCGGAAGCAATCCCAGCATTCACTAACTTGCCTTAGCAATTGCGAAGCGAAAGAGCACCATGGAAAATAAACGAATCAGGATCATTTTTTATTTCGTCGCCGGGATTTTTATTCTGGGGCTGTGTTTTGTGATCTGGCAATGGCCCAAAGCTGACATGCGCGTGGTTGTTCCGGTCGCGCTGATTGTTCGCCTTGCGATTGAATTTTGTCAGGTCCGGATTATTGCAAAAAGATCATTGTCCTCTGAAATCCGCCTGGGCTATAAAATTTCGCTATGGAACACGATATTCACCGGGCTGGCCTTCATATTTATTTTTGTCATCCTGTTTACTCTGCATCATTTTTCTGCCGCGTTACTTTTACCACTTCTGAGTTTTTCTTCATTCCCGGTGATGATGTCATTTCTGACCCGAAGAAAAATCGCGCGTTACGTGGTTACAGAAGACAAGATCATTGAAAACGGTTTCTGGCCGGACGAGCGAAAGATCAGCGACCTCCATTCCATTGAGTCTTCAGGAATCATAAAGAAAATCAGGATTCGTTTTTCGGATCAGTACGATATCCGCATTATAAAATCTGATTATTCAGAAGCTGAACTCGCCGCGTTTCTTCAGGCCGTTCTCGATCATTCTGATATTGAAGCGGAACTTGATCCGGCGATCCAGGAATTGCTGAGCAATAATCAGGCTCACCTAAAAATTGAACAGTAGACCCTTTGCGTTTACTCTTTGCGCACTCTGCGGCGGCGCCTGCCATGAGCTTGTCGAATGGCGGCTATTCTTATAAAAGCGAAACCCCCGCGTGCCCTAACGCGGGGGTTTCTAGTTTGACCTGGAAAAACGCTACATAAAACCAGGCCGGTAAACTGTGCGGAGCGGTAACTACGCGATCAGTTATATCTATTATCCTTGATAACTGTTGATGAACTGTGCTAACTCCGTAGTGCTGCTCTCGAAAGAGAAGGCATCGTTCACGAGGTAGTAATTCTGGCGGTCCACTGCTCTGCCGTAAGCGACTTTCGCGAGGTCGAGCCGGGTGCTTTCATAATCCATCAACTGCATTAATTCAAAGATCTGTTTCGATGTCATTCTGTTACTCTGCAAAGCCTGTGCCGCAACTGTAAGTTTGGTGCTTTCAAAACCTTTTGAGTTGATACTCGCCTTTAGCGCGTCAAAATCGGCTTGTGCCATTCCGAGTACCGGTGCTGGTGGAGGATAACCCCAAGGACCGTTATTGTATCCGCCATTGTTTCCGTACCCACCGTTGTTTCCATAGCCACCATTATTTCCATACCCACCATTGTTGCCGTAGCCTCCGTTGTTGCCGTAACCTCCGTTGTTGCCATACCCTCCATTGTTTCCGTAGCCACCGTTGTTTCCATATCCGCTATTTCCATATCCATAAGGAAGAAGTGAAATCACAGAAACAATATTCAATTGGCCGAATGCCGGGTTTACGGCGATCACGCGGGAATCAGCAGGGATGTTTACAAACCCATCATACAATACCACCGGCGTTCCGAACTGACCATAAATCTGAGTGAGCGGACGAAACATCTGCACGTGATGCATTCCTGGTGCAAGGTTTGTGACGTTGTACGTCGTCGACGGCGTGCCGAACGAGTAGTTGTCAACTGTCAAAATAAATTTTGACTGATCAGATACACTGAGACTGATCTCAGAGTTCACCGCTTTTAGCGGGAGGGCTGCAATGCTTGCGATCGCAGCGACGAGTAACATAGTACATTTGGTTTTCATATGGGTATCCTCCTTTTCGGGGATTGGTTCCTTACATAGGGTATTCCAAGAGCTGTGCCAAACAATGCGGAGTCCGGAGTTTGTGAGTTCGGAGTGAGTAAGTGGTAAGGAAATTCCGGTAAATGGAAAGAAATGACAAACTTTGAATAGTTAACACGATGTCAACAATTCGTTTGCAAACCATAATTTCCGCAACGCCCGAAACCTGCTTCAACCTCGCACGCAGCATCGACGCACACCTCTCTTCCCTGGCACATACCAATGAAAAAGCAATCGCAGGAAGAACGAGTGGATTAATCGAAGAAGGTGAAACAGTGACGTGGGAGGCGCGGCACTTCGGGATCACACAATACCTAACAGTGAAGATTTCCAAAATGAACACGCCACACTTTTTTGAAGACGTGATGGTGAAAGGCGCGTTCAAAAAAATGGAACACCAGCATTACTTCGTCCAAAGGACTTCTCACGGAGAAGAGAATAACGGCGGGACGTTGATGAAAGATGTGTTTACGTATGAAACACCATTCTGGATTTTCGGAGAGATGTTTGATGTGCTCATACTAAAACGGTACATGACGAAGTTAGTGACAGAGCGCAATCGTTTGCTGAAAGAAATGGCGGAAGAAATGGCCGCAGAGGCGCAATGACGCAAAGGAAAACGCAAAGGTTTATTTATAGGACATGAAAAAAGTTGGTGTACTCCTGGTGACTATTCTGATCGTTCCGTTCGTCGCGGGGATATACGGCTCCCTGCACGACCAGCTTTCGATCACCATTTCTCCGGAGTACTTCACAAAGTTCAAGTACATACAGTTTCACATCAGCGAAACAACGTTTGGAAGTCATCGCGCAGCTGCGGCGGCCATTGGATTCCTGGCTACCTGGTGGACGGGCTTATTCATTGGACCCATTCTCGCTATGGTAGGCCTGATCCACAAAGATCATGCGATGATGAAAAAAGCGATTGTGCGTTCGACGATACTCACCTTGTGCGTTGCAGCCGCAACCGGTCTTGCAGGACTTGCTTACGGCTATTTTCATCTCGCGCATACCGGGGTCAGCTGGAGACTTCCAGAAAATCTCATTGATAAAACCAATTTTATTGCGGTGGGTTCCATGCACAACTTTAGTTATCTCGGCGGTTTGATTGGGCTTATAGCCGGCGTGATTTACCAGCTGGTGATCAAAGCGAGATCGACGCCAAAGCATTCCGAAAATTTCAGGATTTCACCCTGATTTTTTTACGTAAATCTTCTTTGTGCACCTTGGAGTCTTAGTGGCTTGGTGGCTATTCATTACCTTTACCCCATGAAATTCCTCGTCCGCATTCTCATCTCCACCGCAGCAGTCCTCCTCACCGGCTGGCTCCTCCCCGATTCCTGGGTGCACGTCGATGGAATTTTGTCGGCGCTTATTGTTGCGGTTGTCCTCGCATTCCTGAACCAGGTGGTGAAACCAATTCTCATTGTGCTCACCATTCCGGTGACATTCGCAACGCTCGGACTTTTCCTCCTCGCAATCAATGCCGGTGTAATTATGATCGCCGATTATTTCGTGGACGGTTTTACCGTTGGCGGATTCTGGTCGGCACTTGGATTCAGTATCGTCTTGTCGATCGTGAATGCAATTCTCGGTGGCAACCGCGATAAAAACGGACGCGGCGGAGCGA
>Ga0193752_1003701_pt1 | contig 10392 bp, 10 predicted proteins | sample H1c1metaG_FD_144924 | JGI IMG/M metagenome (GOLD analysis project Ga0193752, IMG submission 144924) | Soil microbial communities from a riparian zone of the East river system, Colorado, United States - H1c1 | ecosystem: Environmental > Terrestrial > Soil > Riparian zone | place: USA: East River...
CACTTCCGACACGTCCGGGAAGTCGACGCCGAACGGCTTCGTGGCGTCGATGCCGACCGAGGAGGAGTATCCGCCGTTGGTGTAGGGATCGAGCGGCGCGGTGGCGGTGCGGTCGACGATGAAGACGTCTTCGCTCGGCTTGACGCGGAACGACTGCGCCCACTCGACCTCGGCCGAGTTGCGAATGTCGATGTCGGGATCGACCACGATGACCCACTTCGGGTGGAGGTTGCTCGCCATGGCAGCGAGGATCGCATGGCGCGGCTCGCCTTCGTAGCGCGGCTTCATGGCGATCACGACATAGGTCTGGACGCCGCCCGAACTGTTGATGGAAACGTCGGTGATGGTCGGGAACTGGGCCTGGAACTGGCGCAGGATCGAGGTCTCGAAGGGGATCTGCTTCAGGACGTGATTCTCGGTGATCGGCTTGCCGGTCAGCAGGCCCTGGAAGATCGCGCCCTTGCGGTGGGTGATTGCGGTGATCTGGGCCACCGATTTGAGCGAGGCCGGCGTGTAATAACCGGTATATTCGCCGAGCGGGCCTTCCATCTTCTGGCTATTGGTATCGACCGTGAATTCGATCACGATCTCGGCGTAGGCCGGCACCTTCATGTCGTTGCTGACCGCCTTGGCCAGCTCGACGGGCGAACCCCGCAGGCCGCCCGCCACGAACCAGTCGTTGGTGGAATCGCTCGACTGCACCTGGCAGGAATACATCGTCAACGGATCGACACCGATCACCAGGGCGCCGCGCAGTTGCTTTCCCATCTGGGTGGCATGGGCGATGTTCTTGCCGAAGCGGTGGTTGGAGGCGGAGAAGACGCCGAGCTCCTTCGGCCCGTGGACCTGCATCCGGTAGTTTCCGATGTCGGGAATGCCGGTCTCGAGATTTTCGGACACGACGATGCCCGCGGTGATGTAGGGCCCGCCGTCCTTCGGGCTGTAGATCGGCACCGGCAGCTTCGTGACGTCGATCGCATCGCCCGTCAGCACGACCTCCTGGCAGGGCGGCTTGCCCTTGAAATCAACGGGAGCGATCGGGTTGTTGATGCCCTTGAGGACCTTCTCGTGGATCGTCTTCTCGGACGCCTCGAAGGCCATCAGCGCGAGCCTGCGGTTGCCGTAGACGCCCGCCACCAGCGGAAAATCCGTACCGGTCTGCGTGAACATGAGCGCCGGACCCTGGACCGCACTGGCCTTGGCGAGGGCTTTGGCAATGTCGTATTTGGGAGAGACGGGTCGTGCTATGTCGACGAGCTCGCCGGAACTTTTCAGGGCGGTCAGGAAGGCGCGCAGATCTTGATAGGGCATGGTCAATCCGTTCTTGCGTTTGGCGAGTACAACATCTGATGCGTCACTTGTTTGCCGATATCCATCGCCATGACATCGAGGGCGCCATACGCGTCGCCGTGGCGGTCGGCCTGCCCCTGTTGGCGCTCGATGCCATCGGCCGTCTCGATATCGCCGTCTATGCCGCGTTCGGCGGCCTGGCGATGCTCTACGGCCATGGCGAGTCCGCGAAGCGGCGGGTGGAGACGCAGATCGTGGCCGGCGTCGGCCTGGTCGCTGCGATCGCGGTGGCCATGGCCTATTCGGCGGCGCACGCGCCGGTCGCGGTGCTGGGCGTCCTGCTCGCCGTCACGGTGATCGCCGCGGCCACGCTCGGCGCGGCCATGCGGTGGGTGCCGCGCGGCGAGATGTTCTTCGTGCTGGTGCTGCTGATCATCGCCAGCATCCCCACGAGCTGGGACCGGCTGCCGCTCGGCATCGCCGTCGGCGCGGGCGGGGCGGCGCTGTCGGTGCTGCTCGCCGTGCTGAACGGCATCGGCGCGCCCAAGGACGAACCGAAACCCGACGGCTGGCAGCGCCGCATCGCCGCGGGTTACGCCGATCTCGACCGCCGGCAGCACCTGGTCCTGGTCGTGGCCGCCACGCTTGGCGTCCTGACGGCGTGGGTGTTGGCCCTTGCCCTGGGGGTCGGCAATCCCTTCTGGGCCGCGGTCACCGTTGCCGCGCTGATGCCGGCGCTCGCCGCCGCCGACGTCTGGCGCCGCACGCTTCACCTCATGCTGGGCACCCTGGGCGGCGTGGCGATCGCCACCTTCCTGTTCTCCTTCAATCCCGGCCATCTCGCGCTGATCGCGATCATCATCGTCTGCCAAGCTGTCGCGGAGATCGCGGTGTCGCGCAACTACGGCGTCTCTCTGCTCTTCTTCTCGCCGCTTGCCATCGGCATGAGCAACCTCAGTCGCGGCGCGCCGTGGCAGCCCCTTCTGGTCGAGCGGGTGACCGAGGCGGCGCTGGGCACGGCGGTCGCTCTCCTGACGATTTTCGTAGGCCGCAGGATCCTCAAAGCGTCGTGAGCGAAGGGGCCGCACGCCGTGCCTATTTGGGCGGGTTGTCGGAGACGTTGAAGGGAATGTCGCCCTCGATGGACTTGGTTCCCTGCATGGTGATCACCGCCCAGTGCAGCATGTAGTTGCCCGGCGGTAGGGTCGGCGCGGCCGCGAACAGCACTGCCGGCGCCGATTCCAACCGCGGGTGCAGGCGCTCGATCACTTTGTCGCCTTGCTTGATGGTGAGTTTGGATTTTCCGTGATCCACCGGCCGGTCGAAGCGCACGAAGAAGGCGCTGCTGGTACGGCCGATATGGGCATCGGCTGCCGGCGTGGATTCCATGACACGGATGCCCGGCTCGGCCCCTTGTGCTCTCGCGGCGGACGGCAGGGCGGCGACAGCCAGGAGAGCCAGGGTGGAACGACGATACATCATTGGATTCCCCCCTCCATTGCCCTGGCCTGTTGCGTTTCGCCCCAGCGCGGAAAGGTCTTGGTGTCGAGGCCGAAGAGATCGAGCACGCGGGCCACCGAATGGTTCACGATGTCGTCGAGCGTGCGCGGCCTTGCGTAGAAGGCGGGGACGGGCAGCGAGACGACGGCGCCTATCTCGGTCGCGGCGAGCATGCTCCGGAGATGGCCTGCATGCAGTGGCGTCTCGCGGAAGAGCAGAACCAGCCGGCGCCGCTCCTTCAGGCAGACGTCGGCGGCGCGTGAGACAAGCGTCGAGGTCGTGCCGTAGGCGATGTCGCTCAGCGTGCGCACGGAGCAGGGCGCCACGATCATGCCCATGGTCTGGAAGGAACCGCTGGAGATGGCGGCCGCGATGTCGCCGGGCGAGTAGACCGTATCTGCCAGCGCGCGCAGGTCGGCGGCCGAATGATCGGTCTCCAGGGCGCGCGTAAGGTCGCCCGACCTGGATACGATCAGGTGACGTTCTATTCCCAGCGATCGCAGCGCTTCCAGCAGTCGTATGCCGTAGATCGTTCCCGAGGCGCCGGTGATGCCCACGATCATGCGTCTGGCGGGCGGAGCAGATGACATCATCCGTGCCGATCAGGCCGTCGTCGTCTTCATGTGCCGCGGGTCGGAGTGATTCAGCGCCTGCGGCTTGGCTTCGTAGGCGAAGGGCTTGTCCGAGATCGTGTAGCGATACCATGGCGGATCGTTCGTCCGCCCGAGCTTGTGCCGCAGGTTGCCGAAGGACCGGTAGAGAACCGGGTAGGGCTGACCGTGGTAGTTCTTGAGGATCTCGTACCAGGCGCGCGGAGCGGCGGCGATGAAGGCTTCCATGTCCTTCGTGAGCGCCTCCTCCGTCATCGGCTTCACGCCGGCCGGCGGGTCGCCGAGATCGGTGACGGTGCTGCGCACGAATTCGTTGGGATTCCATTCCGGCCCGATCGGGACGGTGCAGTCCATACCGATCTTGGAGGAGATGCCGGGCACCGTGCTCGTTGGATCGACGGTCATGGTGTTGAGCCCGTCGAGCCGCACCGTGTCGCGGTCGGGCATGTAGCGATAGGCCATTGCAGCCAGGACAGCCTGGTCGTCCCAGATGTCGACATCGGTGTCGAATACCATGGCGACCTTGGGCAGACCCTGCTTGGAGCAGGTGAGCATGACGCCAAGCGCTTGCTTGGAATCGCCGCCGCCCAGAGGGTGGATCTTGGCATAGGCGATATTGGACAGGCCGCCCAACGGGCAGCGCACCTCTCGCACGTCGATGCCGGCCTGCTTCAGGCCGTTGAACAGGTCAGCCTCGATCGCGGGCAGTTGCAGCATGTTGTCGGTGTACCAGGGATGCAGGCCGCCGATCGTGCAATGCTGGAAGATGCCGCCCTTGCGATGGGTCATCGCCTTCACCTTGAGGCGATAGTTGTGCTTGATGCCGCCGCCGTACATGCCGGTGAATTCGCCGTATGGACCCTCGTCGAAGATCAGTCCTTCCTGCGCCATCAGCTCGCACTCCAGGACGATCTCGGCATTGGCGGGGACCATCACGTCGATGGTTTCGCATTTGATCATCTTGGCCGGTGCGCCATAGAAGGCGCCAAGCACCTCGAAATCGTCGGTGTCGGTGGTGACGCCCACCAAGGCCGAGATCTTGTCGATCGTTGGCCCGCCGATAACGATCGCGACCTCGAGGTTCTGCCCCTTGGCTGCCGCCGCCATCGCATGCAGACGCTGGCGGTGAGAGGTGCAGGTCATGTCGACGGATTTCTCGTTCTTCGACCGGAACATCGAGCGGTAGATGCCCCAGTCGTAGACGCCGGTGTCGGGGTGCTTGCTGATGAAGAGATTGTCGTTGGTGTAGGCGTGGCCGTCGCGGTCGTGATGCAGGAACAATGGCAGGCGCGTCAGATCGACGTCGTCACCCTTCAGAATGACTTCCTTGCAGGGCGCGGTCGTGACCGTTTCCCATTTCACGCGGCCCTTCGCGCGCTCGACCATCTCGAGGCCGGTCCGCGTTTTGTCGCAGTTCATTGCCCAGGCAAACATGTCCTGGTTGGAATAGGCATTGGCGAGAACGGAGAACTCCGTGTCCTTCACCTTCTCGACCAGGATTGCCTTGGTCGGGTTGGCCTCCATGAGCTTGGGAATCTGGTCGACGCGGACCTCTTCCTTTATGCGAACGAGGAGGCCGGCCTTTTCCATGGCGGCGGCGAAATCCGAAAGTGACTGCTGCATGATCTGCATCCCGCAAAATAAACGCTTCAGGAATAGGCGGGTGCGACCTTGCCTTTCTCCACATAGGACCGGAGATGATGCAGCATCATGCCCCAGAGGCTGTTGCACTTGTCGAAATTGCCCTCTTTGTGGGGCCAGCCGGCGTGGTCGAACGTGAGATGCACCCGGCCGTGCGGTGTCTTGCCGAGGTTGAAGGTGACGATCGTGCCCGTTGAATCGCCGGGGCCTTCGACACATTTCCAGGAGATCTTGTGGTCGTCTTGAGCGGTTATTTCCCAAACGAAAGTGGGCCCACCCGGGTACTTCAGCGACCACTTCGAGCCGACCCCGCCGCCGCCTGAAACCTCCGCCATCGTCCAGCCTTTCAAGCCGTCGAGCGTGCTCAGTGCAGCGCGCACCTTACCGTGATCCGCGGCGATGTTGACGGCATGGCGTAGAGAATGACCGGACACGAATGACCCCCGCTGCTAAATGAACGGTTGCAGCTTCCAGCACCACTGAATGCATGGCAAGCGATGTTGTTGATCTACTCGATAATTGCGCTTTGTCTTGAACTCATGGCTGATCGAGACACGAAGACGCGAGCACATCGTCGGCTTGTCATTTATCTTGGCTCGCGCGAATCTGCCGTGGCAGGCATCGCATCGCGGAGGTGATAGTGCACAAGGTTGAAGCTCGAAGACGATATCGTCAAAATCGCCCTCGAGAGGCGGGGCCGCCTTCGGCTTTTCGAGACCATCGATCCGAAGCGTGTGGCCCATCTCATAATCGACATGCAGACCGGGTTCATGACACCGGGGGCACCGGCGGAGATCGCGCCGGCGGTATCGGTCATTCCCAACATCAACAGGATCAGCGCTGCGTGCCGCAAGGCGGGAGCCCTTAACGTTTTTGTTCAGAACTCGATCAGCGAGGAGAGCAAGAAGAGTTGGTCCAACTGGTTTGATGCTTTCTGGAAGCCCGACAAGCGGGAGGGGATGTATGCAACCTTCATGGTGGGAAAGCCAGGCCATGCCCTGCATCCTGACATCGAGACCAAACCCGAGGATATGCGAATCAACAAGTTTAGGTTTGGTACTTTCGTCGAAGGGTCGTCCGATCTGCACCAACGCCTGCGCGCGCGCGGCGTCGATACCGTCATCATCACCGGGACCGCGACCAACATCTGCTGCGAGTCGACTGCCCGCGATGCGATGATGCTCAACTACAAGGTCCTGTTCGTCTCCGATGCGACCGCGACACACACGGACTTCGAGCACAACAGCACGCTAAATGCCATGATGCTCACATTCGCCGACGTGGTTTCAACGGCGGACGTGACCGGCCTGTTGAACGCTTGAGCTGGTGCGATTCCTGGAGCGAATAGCTTGCCCTCTGGAAGACCGTTTCACGATAAATTTGGTCCCGCGACGGGACAAACGTTGCCAAGTCATTGAAAAATAATGCGGCAAGTGGCCGAGGACTCGGGCTCCGCGACGGAGTAGATTTGGCCACCAGTAGGAGTGGGCATGCAAACCGCGACGATCCACGACAATACCCGCACCCTGGTGCTGACCGGGGCGAGCCGCGGCATCGGCCATGCCACGGTGAAGAAATTCAGCGCCGGTGGCTGGCGCGTGATCACCGTGTCGCGCCAGCCCTTCAGCGTGCTCTGCCCATGGCCGGGCGGCGACAAGAACCATGTGCAGATGGATCTGGCCGATCTCGCCAATGTCGATCGCGGCATCGTCGAGATCCGCGAGCGGCTGGGCGGCGGACGGCTCGACGCGCTGGTCAACAACGCCGCGATCTCACCCAAGGACGAAACCGGCGGCCGGCTGGGCGCCATCGACACGCCCTTCGACCTCTGGCAGCGGGTCTTCAATGTCAATTTTTTCGCCCCCGTCGCCTTGGCGCGCGGGCTGATGGGCGAGCTCGCCGAGGCGCGCGGCTGCGTGGTCAACGTAACCTCGATCGCCGGTTCGCGCGTCCACCCCTTCGCCGGATCGGCCTATGCCACCTCGAAGGCGGCGCTGGCGACCCTGACCCGCGAGATGGCGCATGATTTCGGCCCGCGCGGCATTCGCGTCAACGCCATCGCGCCCGGCGAGATCAACACCGCCATCCTCTCGCCCGGTACCAACAAGATCGTCGAGGAGCAGATCCCGATGCGACGGCTCGGCACGCCCGACGAAGTGGCCGACGTGATTCACTTTCTCTGCGAGAAAGGCTCGTCGTATGTCAGCGGCGCGGAGATCCAGATCAACGGCGGCCAGCATGTTTGAAGCCGTAAAGGTCTCGGCATAAGGAGACACCTATGGACACCACGATTTCGACCATGAGCCTGAAAGGCGAGACCGGCCGCGACGCGCGGCGTCGCATCCGGGCCGGCGGGCATCGGCTGCCGACCTCCGGCATGGCGCCGGGCTATGTCCAGGGCAACCTCGCCATCCTGCCCAAGGCGCTGGCCGCCGACTTCGCGCGCTTCTGCCAGCTCAATCCCAAGCCCTGCCCGCTGCTGGCCCAGTCCGAGCCGGGCGATCCCCGGTTGCCGACCCTGGGCGAGGATCTCGATATCCGCACCGACATTCCTCTCTATCGCGTGTGGAAAAACGGCGAGCTGGTCGAGGAAGTGACCGACCTCAAGAAGGTGTGGCGCGACGATCTCGTCTCTTTCCTGCTGGGCTGCTCCTTTTCCTTCGAGGAGGCGCTGGTCGAGAACGGCCTCGAGATCCGCCACCAGACCTGCAACGTCAACGTGCCGATGTACCGGACCAACATCGAATGCCGGCCGGCCGGCCCCTTCCATGGGCCGATGGTGGTGTCGATGCGGCCCTTCAAGCCGGCCGACGCGATCCGCGCCGTACAGGTGACGACGCGCTTTCCTTCGGTGCATGGCGCGCCCGTCCATCTCGGCAAGCCCGAGCTGATCGGCATCAAGGACATCGCCAAGCCCGACTATGGCGACGCCGTGCCGGTGCGCGACGACGAGCTGCCGGTGTTCTGGGCCTGCGGCGTCACCCCGCAATCGGTCGTGGCGACGGTGAAGCCGGAATTCTGCATCACCCACGCGCCGGGCTACATGCTGGTGACCGATCTGCTGAATGCCCAGCTCGCGATCCTCTGACATGGTGCGGTTGGAGTTTCAGGGTTACGCCAAGGGCAAGGTCGAGCACGTCGCGGCCGAGATCGAGAACCTCGTGATTGCCGGCTGGACCGGCCGTGACGTGGCGGCCCTCAACCACCATATCGAGGAGCTGAAGGCGATCGGCGTCGAGCCGCCCTCCAAGGTGCCGATCTATTATCGCGTCTCGGCCGCGTTGCTGACCCAAGCCGCCACGATACAGGTACTGGGCGACGACAGCTCTGGCGAGGTCGAGCCCGTGCTGGTGGCCGCCGCCGACCGGCTCTGGGTCACGGTCGGTGCCGATCATACCGACCGCAGGGTCGAGAGCTACGGCATCGCCGTGTCCAAGCAGATGTGCGCCAAGCCGATCGGCCGCACCGCCTGGCGCTTTGAAGAGGTCGAGCCGCACTGGGACCGGCTGATGCTGCGCAGCTTCGTCCAGGAAGGCGGCAGGCGCGTGCTCTACCAGGAAGGTCCGCTGGCCAATATCCGCGCCCCGCGCGAGCTGATTGCCGGCTGGCAGGACGGCAACGAACGCCTGCCCATGGGCACGGCGATGTTCTGCGGCACCATGGGGGCCATAGGCGCCATTCGGCCGTCGGGCCGTTTCGAGATGGAACTCGACGACCCGGTGCTCGGCCGCAAGATCTCCCACGCCTACGACGTGAAGACCTTGCCCGTGGTGGCGTGAGGGTCGGGACCCGGGTCCCTCACTTCAACTCGTACATATCGATCAGCCAAGGCTCGTGCTCGGCCTCGTCGCACCAGGCCTTCATCGCCGGGTGGTTGAGGATCGCGGTGCAGTAGGCCTCGGCATCCGACTCGAGGGGAACGCCGTAGGTGCGCAGGCGGGTGACCACCGGTGCATACATCGCGTCGGCGGCGCTGAAGGTGCCGAACAGGAAACCGTCGTCCTTGGGCGTGGCGCCGGTGAAGCGCTTGCGGCAGTCGCGCCACAGGCCGGTGATACGCTCGATATCGGCACGCACGCCCTGGGTCATGCCCTTGCCGGGGTAGGAGGCGCGGATGTTCATCGGCATGTTGGTGCGCAGATCGGCGAAACCCGAATGCATTTCGGCCGAGATCGCTCTGGCATGGGCGCGCGCGGCCAGCGAGTCCGGCCACAGTCCGGCTTCCGGCTTGAGATCGTTTAGATACTCGGCGATGGCCAGAGAATCCCACACCGCGAGGCCAAGGTGCAGCAGCACCGGCAGGCGTCCGGAGGGCGTGTAGCGCTTGATCGCCGCCATCGTCTCCGGCCGGTCGAGCGGCACCACCACCTCCTCGAAGTCGATGCCGGTGGCCTTGACCATCAGCCATCCGCGCAGCGACCAGGTCGAATAATTCTTGTTGCCGATAACAAGCGTGAAGTCGGCCATGCACTCTCCCTTGCCAGCGCCCGAGTTTGCCCGGCAATCTGGTCGTTCATCTTACACTTTTGCGAGCATGGCCATGTCGTTGCCTTTCGTCGACCGCTCTTCCGGTGCGCTCCCCGTGCAGATAGTGGGCCAGCCGCGCTGGCGGGCCTGGCTCAAGGAGCAGAGCGCGGCACGGCGGGGCTGGGTGGAATCGCTGGGAACCGCCGGCAAGGCGGGTGATCTGGTGGTCCTGCCGGGCCGTGACGGCAAGGCCGCCGGTGCCGTGCTGGTGGTTTCAGCCACACCTTCGTTGTGGGATTACGGGGCGCTGGCCACGCGCCTGCCCGCCGGCACCTGGCGGCTCGAAGGCGACACCGCGCCCGTCTCGCCGACCGATGCAGCCGTGGCGATCGGCCTCGGCGCCTGGAAGTTCGAGCGCTATCGCAGCAAGAAGGCCAAGGCCGGCGCCAAGATGTTGTGGCCGCAAGGCGCGGACAAGGTGCGCGCCCGGGCGATGATCGAGTCGATGTACCTGGCGCGCGATCTCATCACCACGCCTTCGTCCGACATGGGCCCCGCCGAATTGGCGGCCGCGGCCGAGGCGCTGGCCGAAAAGCACGGCGCTGCATGCAGGATCGTCGTCGGCGACGATCTCCTGGAGCAGAACTGGCCGATGGTGCATGCCGTCGGCCGCGCCAGTGCCCGCGCGCCCCGGCTGATCGACATCGTCTGGGGTCGTGACGGCGATCCCAAGGTGACCCTGGTGGGCAAGGGCGTGTGCTTCGATACCGGCGGCCTCGACCTCAAGCCCGCGACCGGCATGCTGAACATGAAGAAGGACATGGCGGGCGCTGCGACCGTGCTCGCCATGGCCGGCATGGTGATGGCCTGCAAGCTGCCGGTG
>Ga0193752_1003702_pt1 | contig 10392 bp, 9 predicted proteins | sample H1c1metaG_FD_144924 | JGI IMG/M metagenome (GOLD analysis project Ga0193752, IMG submission 144924) | Soil microbial communities from a riparian zone of the East river system, Colorado, United States - H1c1 | ecosystem: Environmental > Terrestrial > Soil > Riparian zone | place: USA: East River...
GCCCAGGTGTGCCTGTTGAACATGTTTAACATATAATCCCACATAACCGCGGCCGGCAACAGGCGATGGCATTTCCCAGTTCATCCGCCGGCGAGCCAGTTCTTCATCGCTAACGTCCAGGTGCAACCGCCGGCCGGAAACATCCAGTTCAATCATGTCTCCATTCTGAACCAACGCGAGATTACCACCAATCGCTGACTCCGGAGACACATGCAGAACTACTGTTCCATATGCCGTGCCACTCATACGGCCATCCGAGATGCGAACCATATCATTGATCCCTTTGTCCAGCAGTTTTTTTGGCAGCGTCATGTTGCCAACTTCAGGCATGCCCGGATATCCGGCGGGGCCAACATATTTCAGGACCATCACACAGGTTTCATCAATTTCCAACTCCGGTGCGTCAATCCTGGCATGATAATCTTCGATATTTTCAAAAACCACAGCCCGTCCGCGATGCTGCATTAATGCAGGTGTTGCGGCAGACGGTTTGATCACGGCTCCATTTTCTGCAAGATTTCCGGTAAGCACAGCAATACCTGCTTCCTTAATGAGTGGATTCTTATAACTATATATCACGTCCTCATTATAACAGGCAAAAGTATTTTTGATATTTTCAGCATGTGTTTTACCGCTTACCGTCATTGCATTCATGTGCAAATGTTCCTTCAGTTCGCTGATAATAACGGGAAGCCCGCCGGCATAATAAAAATCCTCCATCAGGTATTTACCCGATGGCATCAGGTTAAGCAATAATGGTATGGAACTGCCAATTTTGTCAAAATCTTCCAGGTTGAGCTGAACGCCGATACGACCTGCAATTGCTGTAAGGTGGATAATGAAATTAGTTGAACCCCCGACTGCAGCATTAACGCGTATAGCATTTTCAAAGGCCTCACGGGTAAGTATATCCGAAATTTTCAGATCATCCTTAACCATCTGAACGATCCTTCGTCCTGAAAGCTGAGCAAGTACTTTCTTTCTCGAATCTACCGCAGGTATAGCCGCGGCACCCGACAAGGTCATCCCTAAAGATTCCACCATACAGGCCATAGTGCTGGCCGTGCCCATCGTCATACAATGTCCGGCACTTCTCGACATACAGCTTTCTGCAAACAGGTGTTCGTCGGCAGTCATCTTTCCCATTTTTACATCCTCATCAAATTTCCAGACATGTGTTCCGCTACCTATGTCTTTCCCCTGATATTTACCATTTAACATTGGTCCGCCAGGAACTACGATCGTTGGAAGATCGACACTCGCGGCTCCCATTAATGTCGAAGGTGTGGTTTTATCACAACCGGTAAGCAGTACAACGCCATCAAGAGGATTGCCTCTTATTGATTCTTCAGCGTCCATGCTGGCGAGGTTTCTGAATAACATCGCGGTTGGTTTCAGCAAAGTTTCCCCTAAAGACATTATTGGAAATTCAACGGGAAACCCGCCTGCTTCATAAACGCCCCGTTTCACCGATTCTGCCAGATCCCTTAAATGTGCATTGCATGGAGTAAGTTCGGACCAGGTGTTGCAAATTCCAATAACGGGCCTGCCATCAAAAAGATCTTCAGGAAAGCCCTGGTTTTTCATCCAGCTCCTGTATATAAATCCCATTTTGTCCTTTTTACCGAACCATTCGCTGCTTCTGTATTTCATTTGGCTATGTTTTTATTTTTTTTATAACATCATGATATCGCTGAAACACTTCGGAAAGCCCCTCCCAGTTTTTCGATGCAATTACATCTTTTGGAAATAAGTTGCCTCCCATTCCAACCGCTTTCGCCCCCGCCTTAAAAAAGGCTTCGCAATTTTCCAGGGATACGCCGCCCGTTGGCATTAATTTAATTTTATTCAGCGGTGCCAATACCTCTTTTATGTATTCCACTCCCAGCCTGGCCGCCGGAAAAACCTTGATCATCTCAGCGCCTAATGACCATGCATTATAGATCTCAGAAGGCGTGTAAGCACCCGGAAATATGGTGATGCCGTTTTCAACACACTTCTTTATTACCGGTTCATTGATAACCGGAGTTACAATAAAGGCCGCACCGGCATTCAGCGCCAGATCCAGTTCCTGCATCGAACAAACTGTGCCGGCGCCAACATTCAGACGGTCGCCTATCATCGAGCTCAGGGCATGGATCATATCCAGAGCTCCCGGCGTGTTCATTGTAATTTCTATAGTTGTCATCCCTGCTTCAGTATACAAAGCAGCGATCCGCTCAATATCTTCGCCGGAAATATTGCGAATAATTCCTACAACAGGAACCCTGTTAAATGCCTCCCAGGAAAATTTACCCATTACTATTGAATATTTTGATTAAAAATAATCAATTGACCCTGGATCACCGCTTTATCAAGCGAACCTGGTGAAATTGTGATTACCCTGTTGCCGGCACCAAGGCATTCCAGAGCAAGCTGATAAGGCTTTAATAAAGATGCTGCGGCAGCAAGAACAATTTTAGAACCGGCAACATCCTGTAACTCTGAACCGATTAATACTCCGCTCAGATAAAAAGTGTTTTGCTGCCTCGAAAACTTTTGAAATAATTCATTCGTTCGTACTAAAAAGCTTTCGTGCAAAATCGAAGATCCCTGCGCAGCTTTTACCCCTTCAATAAAAGCGGCTTCATCACTCTTAGTATTCATTGACTCTCCTTGTACAACACTATTTTTCAATACAGAGGACGTCGATAGCAAATTAAAAAATTCGCCGGTCATATATGTCCGGAAATTAACAAGCTGCCGCGATTTTATTTCCAGATGTTTTGCATGTGTACCGGGAAGAATGAATAACAGCTCAGATTCATTTTTGAGTTGCTCACCTTGTATCAGTCCGAGCCATTGTGTTTCTTCGCCGCGCATCACATCATTTTCCGATCTTACACCTGAGATCAGGAAAATTTCATATTTAAACCCATCAACGGTAATCCTCGTTAATCCGGCTGAACTTCCATCTGAAGAAAAAGGCAAACCTGCGTAATCCAGCTCCCTGATCCCAAGAGACGAAGAAGCCATTCCGGAAATCAATATTGGAATATTTTCCAGGACTGTACCGGCTTTCCGCTGTAGTTCGATGATGTTATTCTGAATAATCCGGGAATAAAATTCTTCCCGGTCCGTACCCGAATTTATCCAGTTATTGTATGTTGATGAAATTCCTTCTGCGGTGGAGATCTCATCAATGATTTCCTCATTTTCGATCCCGATTAACCTGATTCTAAAATTACTTGTTCCCCAATCGCAACTTAAAACATTTTTCATATCAACCGATTATCATCGCTATGAAGATAATCTTACCCGGGTACATAATAAACAAAGACACGGATAATCACATTTTTATTTGTGAAATCCGTGCCGATGATCTGTAAATCTGTATTATGAAGCGAACTGTAGAGACTTATTATCTATTGCTGTAAACCATCAGTTTGATCGACTGATCCGATCCTTTATCATCGGTAATCCTGATTACATACGTTCCATTCTGGCATTGTTTAAGAGACATGGTTACTATCCCACTGTTCGCCGCAACAGATTTCACGATTACAACCTGACCGCTTTGATTAATCAATCTGATTACACTGTTTCCCGCTTTTGCATCCAACGTAATATTTATAAAATCAGTTGCAGGGTTAGGATAAACTTTAACCGAAGCAATTACTGATGCGCGAATTGATTTTACATCTGAGTAAGCAATTTTATTATCGAGGTCAACCATTTTAAGTCTGTAATGAGCCGCACCATTTGCAGGAGTCAGATCAACGAAACTGTACTTAACAACAACTGCACTGTTTCCCTTTGCTTTTAACTGACCAATCTGGTTCCAGTTAATCCCATCGGTGCTGCGTTCTATAGAGAAATAAGCACTGTTGGATTCCTGTTGAGTTGACCAACTGATGTTTACAATATTGTTATTATTAACAACCCCAAAGTCAGTTATAATAACCGGCAGAATCAACGCAGATCCGGGACCTGTTGGAGTGAAAGCGATAGGACCGTAAACGACAGGGGCTGAACAGGCGTTAGGATATGACCCGCCGCAATTAGTTTTATTATCTGTTGTATTATAATTTATTTTGGTAACATCGGAATAATAAGCACCCCAGTTAAAATAGTAGTTATTGTTGTTCAGTACTTCAACACCTGATGTTTTATCGTGCAACTTTAGATTTGCGCCATTCATATAAACATATGCTTTACTGCTCAACAAACCATCTCCTACTACCAACTGGCTGCTTGTAAGATCAATCGGACCGCTGTTTCCCAGGAAATTTGAATTCTCGTTAAAACTCATCTTGCTTGAAACCATAACAAGTGATTGATTGATCAGAACATTTGAAGTTCCAAAAAGGCTGAATTGCGATTTACTCATGCTCAAAAAACCGTTTCCTGTTATTTTGCTATTTTTTTTGAAAGTAGCTTTCGTTCCATTGAAGCTGGCTCCTTTATTCCAAAGCATCAATTCTTTACTATTAAATATGAATGTTCCACCGTTGATGGTAACATTTGAAAATGTAATGTCTTTATCTACTGTTATCACAACACCTTCTGCAATATTAAATACGCAATCAAAACAGGCGTTGTCATAAGTTGTCTTCTCGTTCCAGATTTCGCTGGATTTGATCGAATAAACTTTCTGTGCATTTAAGGCCAGAACCAGGAAAGTCAAAAAAGAAGTAAAAATCGTTTTCATATAAAGGTTGTAAGGTTACAGATAACCATAGTTTGCAACAGGAGTGCCAGTTCACAAGCCTCTGAAAGTCAAATTATTAAGAATAAATTTTGGCAGGAGATTTTCCCAGATCCGGAATTTTATCCTATATCAGGAATCTGGACCGGATCTGGACAGAAAGCGGAACAGGATTTGAGCGTTAAGGCAGTTAGGGCTCTGTGTATAATATTAATTATATTAAAGGGGGCGAAGGGGCGAACTTATTTGCTATAAAATCAGGATTGACCGTAAATTTGGATAAATTCATATAAAAAAATAATAATGAAACAAGTAAAGCTTTGCTTATTAGGAATATCAGCTCTCTTAAGTTCGGTAATAGTCATGGCGCAAACGGCGGATGAAATTGTTGCTAAACATATAGAAGCGCTTGGCGGAAAAGAAAAGATCAGCCAGATAAAGTCGATTTACCAGGAAAGCACCATGAATGTGATGGGAAATGAAGCACCTAATACCACATATATCTTAAATGGCAAAGGTTTTAAAGCTGAAATCGATATGGGAGGCCAGAAGATTGTCCAGGTATATACAGATAAAGGTGGCTGGAGTATCAATCCGATGACTGGCGCAACAGAACCTCAGCCCATCCCTGAAGAGCAATATAAGGCCGCTAAAGGGCAGATCTTCGCCGGCGGACCATTATATAACTATGCTGAAAAAGGAAGTAAGGTTGAATACGCAGGTAAAGACGGTAACAACCATAAGCTGAAAGTTACCAGCAATGGAGTAGAGTCTACATATTTCGTTGATGGAACCACCTATTATATTACCAAAGCAATTTCAAAAGGTAATATGCAGGGTCAGGATGTTGAAATAACTACTAATTTCTCTGATTATAAGAAAACCGATTTTGGATTTGTGATGCCTTATGCCATGGAGGTTGATTTTGGCGGTTTTCAGATGTCTTCTGTCGTTAAGAAGGTAGAGATCAACAAGGAAATAGATCCTAAGATTTTTGAGATGCCGAAATCATAGTGCATCTTCTAATTTTTTTAAAGGGCCGGAATTCCGGCCCTTCTTATTTCCCGGACTCAAATCTGCTTCCGGGACCCAAGTCGTTATTGAAAGCTATATTTTGCTTATATTAGTTGTATGCGAAAATGTGGTGAAATTGGAAAAACAGTACCGGTAGTTTGCCCGGCAACGATGAGAAGACTGTTGTGCATCCTTGGAGCATTCGCCTGTATATTTCTTGCGAACGCTCAGCAGAAAAGAGACTGGAAATCGAAAATAGATCAGATTGTAGAAAAGGCGGATAGTCTTTCGATGCAATCTCAGATCATGTTTTATGCCGAAAAAATTCTTAGAAATAAGGAAGTGATCAGGGAGACCTGGCATTATACACTCGAAGATGACCGCGTCGTGATATTCCAGGTTCGTTATCTTTTCCAGGGATCCGAAATTACGGAAGTATATTATCTCGATCGCAACGAACTGGTTTGTATGGAGAAAATTGAAGCGCCCAATGCAGCGGTTTACATGGATGAAATCAGGCGTGGCGAACTTTACTTCCTCGAGAATAATTCGCTTCGGCAATATGTAACATATGGCAAAAAACCACCCACCCAATCATATGGTAATGCACAATACGGATGCCTTACCAATTTTGAAAGCAGATTTGCAGAGCTTCGCAGGAACATGCAGATCGTAAAAGCAACGAGAAAAAGATCCTGAACAAGAACTCCCTGAGCAATCTCACAATAACATTAATGGACAACCGAGATTAATTCTCTAATAAATGTTTGCCCGGGAATTGGCCACAACTTAATTTTTTCCAAACTTTATAGTTTACTATCAGTTTAATCTCAAAATAATTATATGAAAAAAATATTTTATTTCCTGCTTTTACCTGCGATGTTGATTACAGCTTGCGGAGATGATCCCGAACCTGCCACGGAAGCCGTAGTTAAAGAAAACGTGCCACTGAAAATCAAAGAAGAAAATATCAGTTATAAAAGTGATACAACCACGCTGAACAGCTTTATCGCTTTCGATGAAAGTTCAACTGCAAAACGGCCCGCTGTCATTATCATACCGGAGTGGTGGGGACTGGATGATTATATAAAGAACCGTGCAAGACAGCTTGCTGCATTGGGATATATTGCAATTGCGGTTGATATTTATGGTAACGGAAAAATCGCTGCCGACCCCGCCGAAGCCAAAAATCTTTCCGGGCCTTTCTACAAAGATCCGCGATTGGCAAAATCACGTATCGAGGCTTCGATGGCAAAACTTAAAGAGTATATCCAGACAGACACCAGCCGTATAGCTGCAATTGGATATTGCTTTGGCGGCTCCATGGTATTGAATACTGCAAAATTAGGAGAGAACTTAAAGGGTGTTGTCAGTTTTCACGGGGGCCTTGCCGGTGTTCCGGCAAAAAAAGATTTATTAAAAGCAAAAATACTTGTCTGCCATGGTGAAGCTGATACTTTTGTTTTACCTGCAGAGGTTATTCAATTTAGAAAATCGATGGATTCTATAGGTGCCGACTATACCTTTAAAGCTTATCCGAATGCAACGCATGCTTACTCCAACCCTGAAGCGGATCAAAAAGCAAAGAAATTTTCAATGCCAATAGCTTATAATGCGACGGCAGATACAGCTTCATGGAATGACATGAAAACATTTTTCGGCAAGATATTCGGAAATTGAACTCATTGAGTTTTAATTTTTCCTGCAAGTACAGTGGTTCCAAGACCCAATAATGCAACCAGTATTAATGACCACCGGAGACTGAGCAACTGAGCTATGAATCCAATGATCGGGGGACCAATAAGAAAACCAAGAAAACCAATAGATGATACCGCTGCAAGGGCCAATCCTGGCAGCATCGTTTTTGACTTGCCTGCAAGGCTGTAAGCCAGCGGAACAACGGAAGAAACGCCAAGGCCTATCATCAGAAATCCAATGGTCGAAAATAATATACTGGGAAATGCTACTGCGAGCGACATTCCCGTAACGATCACGATACCACTTGTCTGTAATATTCTTTTGATACCAAAACGGGTAACCAGCCAGTCTGCTGCAAATCGTCCGCCGGCCATCGTACTCATAAAAGCTACGTATCCGACACGGGTCAGCTCAACAGGTGCCTTTACTACTTTTTCGAAATAGATGCTGCTCCAGTCGAACATCGTGCCTTCGCATATCATACTGGCAAACGCGATCATACCCAGTTTAATTATGTAATTATCTGGTTTAATAAATAACTTGCCTTTGCTTACTTTTCCATGATTTGCATCCCTCGGTAAAATATATGGCCTTGCAAGGATCATTAATACAAATGCTACTACAAAGATGATACAGAAGTGAGTGAAAGGAAGGATTTGATCGGCAACCATGAGGGAACTTATCAGCCCACCCATGAAACCAGCAAGGCTCCATAAACCATGAAAGGAGGCCATAATGCTCCGGCGGTACAGTCTTTCCACACCTACTCCCTGTGTATTGACAGAAATATTGCTGAGATTACCAAATATGCCGAATAAGCAAAGACCTATTGCCAGCTGCCAGACAGTGGTAACTGTTCCCAATAATACCAATCCTGCCGGGTACATTAAAGCCGCAATGGTTAGAGTTTTTTTACTGCCGAACCGGCTCACGAGATAGCCAGATAATCCCATTGCAGCAAGCTGACCTACCGGAAGAGCAAACAAAACAGCTCCAAGGCCCGCATCCGTGAGCTTCAGAAAATTCTTAATGTCAGGTATCCGGCTGGCCCAGGTAGAAAAGGTCAGACCCTGGAGGAAAAAGAAAACACTCACGCCAACCCGGTAATAACGCTGTGTAGGAAAAATTAATGAAAGATTCATGATCGCTGATAATTGACATTGTATGGCAGCAATCCTTACAAGTATGCAAATATAAAAAATGTTTCACAGCATTTTGGCAGGTTGTTCTCACCGTACCGTCATTTCCTTTATTTTCCCATCCTTATACCCGATAACGACCTGAGAGACCATGGAATTCAGGAATATCCCTGTCTCCACAACTCCCGGAATCTTATGCAGTTCTTCATTCAGTGATTTTGGATCAGGAATTGAATTAAAAAGACAATCGGCGACGAGATTGCCATTGTCACTTATATAGTTGCTGCCATTCTTTTGACGGATTTTAACTTCTGCACCCGACTTCCGGAGGTTTGCTACTGTAAATTCCAACGCAAAATCAACTATTTCAACTGGTAATGGGAACTTGCCGAGAGTGTCAACCATCTTGCTTTCATCGGCTATTACAATAAAGCGTTTGCTGTTGAAAGCAAGGATTTTTTCGCGGAGTAACGCGCCGCCGCCACCCTTGATCAGATAGTGGTTTTTATCGATTTCATCAGCCCCGTCAATATAAATATCTATGCCCCGGATTTTGGCAAATTGTAACGTGGGAATATTGAGTTCAGCGGCAATTTTTTCCGACTGGATGGAGCTTGAAACGGTCCTTATTTTCAATCCCTGCTTTACCATTTCACCAAGTTTCTGAGTAGCAAAAAAAACAGTAGACCCGGTTCCCAGTCCTACTAACATACCATCCTGAACATAAGTGGCGGCTTTTTCGGCGGCGATCTTTTTAGAATCCATGAATCGAAGATTAGTATTTGTATTTATTATCAACATTTACCAGGTAGATGGTAGCACTTCTTGCCCCATGAGCACCAATAACCAATGATTGTTCAATATCTGCTGTTTTAGATGGTCCGGCAAGAAACAATCCATATCCTTCTCTTGCCACATCAATTAAGCGGTATGCTTCATGCATATCGGAAAGTATATTTTCAGCGTTGAGGATAATGACCAGGTGCTGACAAATGAACGGCAGCAACCTGTTTATAAATTGTGATTCATAAAGCCATACTGCTCCATTTTCAGCAACTCCATATGAACCATTAATGAACACGGTATCCACCGCTTCAAGGTCTATCGCAGTTTGATAGCTGGTAACCGTAAAATTCCCTTGTCCTGTTTCAGGGCAAAGGCAGGCAACTTTTTTCCCGGTGTTTTTCAAACTGTTCAACTGGGCAATCGCTTTTGCTTTATCTCCATCTTCAAATACATGACCTCCGATACCCTTTAAAACAGTAATAAACTTCTGTGTCTTAACGAAGCGTTCAACATCAATCGGCACCTGCGGAAGCGCCGGCAACGGTTTGAGAGCAGGCTTATTTGAAGCAATTGAATTTAATATTTTATCTCTTGAAGTCATTCCTTTTTTAAACTTGATTTTTTAGCCGCTCGTCTTCTTATTTTTTATATACCATTCTCTGAAACTTTTCCCAGGTGCATCAGGCATTTCTCTTTGTTTATACCAGGCATTCCATTTTTTCGATTTTAGAAGCCCTGGCATAAAACGCATCATCCACCTGCCCGCTTTTCCTGAAAACCGGTAGAGCCAGGGACTGGCAAACATACCTGCCAGCATTTTCATTGCCATTGTTTTCCCCTTATCAGTATAACCTTCGGCAACCAGCACCTGACGCCATTTCCAAAGCTGGTTATGGATATCAATTTTAACCGGGCAAACATTACTGCATGACCCGCATAATGTTGAAGCAAATGGCAGGTCTGCGTTTTTTTTCATATCAATGTTAGGCGAAAGTATCGCACCAATAGGACCAGCTACAGCATTATGATAACTGTGTCCACCGCTTTTCCTATACACCGGGCAGGTAT
>Ga0193752_1003703_pt1 | contig 10390 bp, 10 predicted proteins | sample H1c1metaG_FD_144924 | JGI IMG/M metagenome (GOLD analysis project Ga0193752, IMG submission 144924) | Soil microbial communities from a riparian zone of the East river system, Colorado, United States - H1c1 | ecosystem: Environmental > Terrestrial > Soil > Riparian zone | place: USA: East River...
GGCGGCCGAGGCGCGCGAGCGCCGCGGTCGTTGCCGTGGAGGAGACCATGCCGCCGAACAGCCCGGTCGCGAGATAGCCTTTGCTCGGTCCGAGGATGCGGATCGCGAGATAGCCGATGAAGGACAGCAGCGAAATCAGAACGACGAACAGCCAGATGGTGCGCGGATTGAGCGCCTCGTAGGGCCCGTATCCCTGGTCGGGCAGCACCGGCAGGATCACCAGCGAGATCACCAGCAGGCGTAGCACGGCGCGGAGCTCGATCTCGCTCAGCGCCTCGATCCAGCGGTGCAAGGTTCGTTTGAGATTGAGCAGGACCACGACCACCACCGCGCTGGCGGCGGCGAGCTGCGGCATGCCGCTGGTGCAAAGGGTGCCGAGCAGCGCGACCACCAGCGCGGCGATCATCGTGGTCACGTCTTCCTGTGGCACGCCGGGATTGGCTTTCTGGCGCCGCCCGATCATCAGCACGGAAATCGCGAGCAGCAGGGCGGCGATGACCCAACCTCCGGCGCTCGGTTGCAGCAGGCCGGCGAGGCCTCCGAGCAGGCCGATCAGGCCGAAGGTGCGCAGCCCAGCGTGTTCGTCCGGCGCCGCCGCCTCCTGGCGCGCGCGCCATTCGCGCTCCATGCCGACCAGCAGGCCGACGGCGAGTGCCACCAACAGCTCGATTGGGCCGGTGTGGGTTTCCCAGTTGAGATCCAGCGCGTCCATGCGTTTCCCCCGATCGCGCAGCATAGATCAAACTCAGAGAGATTGGCCGAAACGCAGCGATTTCAATCTGCTTTGCCCTTGCCTGACTCCGCTTCGCCCGCCATGCTCCGGCCATGCCTGAATCAGCCCTCATCAAGACGGCCCTGGTCACCGGGGCGGCGAAGCGTCTCGGCCGTGCCATCGCGCTCGGACTGGCGGCCGAGGGCTGGGACATCGCCGTGCATTATCACAGCTCGACCGCCGAGGCCGAGGCGACGGCCAGGGACATTCGCGCGCTCGGCTGCCGCGTGACCGTGCTGCAAGCCGATCTCGGCAAGGAGGTGGAGGTCGAGACGCTGATCCCGCGGGCACGGGAGAAGCTCGGGCCTCTGACCTGCCTGGTGAACAACGCTTCGGTCTTCGAGATGGATAAGATCGAGACCGTGACTCGCGACAGCTGGGACCGGCATATCGAGACCGGATTGCGGGCGCCCTTGGTCCTGTCGCAGGCTTTTGCGGAGCAGTTGCCCGACGATGCCGAGGGCAACATCGTCAACATGCTGGACCAGAGGGTCTGGAAGCTGACGCCCTATTTTCTGTCCTATACCGTTGCGAAGATGGGACTCTGGACATTGACGCGGACTCTGGCGCTGGCTCTGGCACCGCGCATCCGTGTGAACGGGATCGGGCCTGGTCCGACTCTGGCGAGCGAGCGGCAATCGATCGACCAGTTCAGCGCGCAGGCCACCGCCGTTCCGTTGGGCCATGGCGCGACGCCGGAAGAGATCGCCAAGGGCATCTTGTTCATTCTGTCCGCCAAGGCGATGACTGGGCAGATGATCGCGCTCGATGGCGGCGAGCATCTGGGCTGGCAGCAATCTTCTAAAGGCTTCATGCCACGGGAATAATGGCAAAAGGGATTGTCGCGCCTAAGCGCGACGGGCGGCGGTATGAGAAACGCGCCCGTCGCCCTCACGACAGCGGGCGGGACTCGGGCGAGGCAAAACACTATAATGATGGCATGCAGCGGCCGGCAGCCGTTGCACGGAAGCTCCAGAGCGCGGCTTCTCCATTCGCTCGATTGTCGGGCCTGCCCCAGAGTGCGGCAACATCTTCAGGCGTGAAGGAGTCTAACCGCATGACTCAGGCCGAGAAAATTGCCGCGCATCCATCGACCGCAGCAGCCCGCATGATGAAGGTCTTCGTCCGCGACCTGGTTCTGTCGGCGCGGATCGGGGTTTATCAGCACGAGAAGCTGGGGACCCAGCGCGTGCGCATCAATCTGGAGCTCATCTGCACCGAGCATCCGGCGATCAAGGACGATCTCAACAACGTCGTGAACTACGCCGAGCTGGTGGCGCAGGTTCGCGCCATCGTCGATGCTGGCCATATCAACCTGGTTGAAACCTTGGCGGACAGAATCGCGCAGGCCTGTCTCGACGATCGCCGTGTGCAAACTGCGAAAGTGCGGATCGAGAAGCTCGACGTCTTCCCGGAGGCGGACAGCGTCGGCGTGGAGATCGAACGCCAAAGAGATTCCGGGCCGCGAAATCCTCGATGATGCAGTGCGGCAGAACCCCATCCGCGACAGCCGCGTGACAGTGAAAAATTAATCGTATCAGATGCCTAATCGGAGAATCCTGAGCCAAGTTGTTCACAGTGGGGCGGGAGTCTCAAATGCCCTCGGGAGTCAAGAGCGGAGTCCGCTTTGTGACCGCGATATTTCATACTGGGCATAATAAAGTCATATAGATCAAAGACTTGTCATTTCTGCCTAATTCCTGTGCATTTCTTGGAGATCGGCGGATTCCTTAAGGCACATCAAACCGGCTGAAGTTTACTGACAGACTTATCCACAGAAATGGAGGATATCCGTTCTGGTGGAGGCCAGAGTCGCGGCGTAAAAGACCGGAAAACGACGCGCAGGTTTGCTGCCGCCAGAAAAATGCTCTGGAACAGCTTATATCCCGAACAGCATGAGTGACGACTGGACCGACACCGAGACGCCCGAAGACTTGGGTGAGGCTGCTGCGCCGCGCGGCGGCCGCGGCCGGCTGGCCCATGGCGCCGGCGTGATCCGCGAGAAGGTGAAGACGCTGCCGAACTCTCCCGGTGTCTATCGCATGATGAATGCGAAGGGCGACGTTCTCTATGTCGGCAAGGCGCGGGACCTGAAGAAGCGCGTCACCGCCTACACGCAGCCGTACCGTCAGGCCAACCGCATTCAGCGGATGATCTCCGAGACCGCGGCAATGGAGTTCGTCACCACCCATACCGAGGTGGAAGCGCTGCTGCTGGAAGCCAACCTGATCAAGCGCTACATGCCGCGCTACAACGTGCTGCTGCGCGACGACAAGAGCTTCCCCTATATCTTGATCACCGGAGATCACCCGGCGCCGCAACTGGCCAAGCATCGCGGTGCGCGCAACCGGCCGGGCGAATATTTCGGCCCGTTTGCTTCGGCCGGCGCGGTGAACCGGACGATCGTGGCTTTGCAGCGCGCCTTCCTGCTGCGCCCGTGCTCGGATTCGATCTTTGCCAGCCGGACGCGTCCGTGTTTGCAATTCCAGATCAAGCGCTGCTCGGCGCCCTGCGTCGGCCGGATCACCGAGGCGGACTATCACGGCCTGGTGCAGGAGGCGCATGATTTCCTGACCGGCAAGAGCGATGCGGTGAAGCTGCGGATGTCCGGTGAGATGCAGCAAGCCTCCGACAGGCTGGAGTTCGAGACGGCCGCCCGTCTCCGGGATCGCATTCAGGCCCTGGCCGCGATCCAGAGCCGGCAGGATATCAACCTGGAAAACGTGGAAGAGGCGGACATCATCGCCGCGCATCAGGAGGAATCCGGCCATAGCTGCGTGCAGGTGTTCTTCTTCCGCAACCACAGCAATTACGGCAGCCGGGCCTATTTCCCGGCCCATGATCGAACGGCGGAGGTGAAGGACATCCTCGCGGCCTTCCTGGGTCAATTCTATGAGAACAAGACGCCGCCACGGCTGATCCTGGTCAACGAGACGCCGGCCGAGGCCGAGCTGCTGACCGAGGCCCTCACGCTGCGCGCCGGCCGCAAGGTCGAGATCCTGGCGCCGCAGCGCGGCGACAAGCGTAAGGCTCTCGAGCATGCGCTGCTGAACGCCAAGGACGCACTGACCCGGCGCATGGCGGAATCCGCTTCGCAAACCCGTCTGCTGGCGGCTCTGGCGGAGCTGTTCAAGATGGAGCAGCCGCCGCGGCGCATCGAGGTCTACGACAACAGCCATATCTCCGGCACCAATCCCTACGGCGCGATGATCGTCGCGGGGCCGGAAGGGTTTATGAAGAACCAGTACCGCAAATACTCGATCCGCGACGTGACGCGGAAAGAGGACGAGGAAGAGCCCGAGACGCCGAGCGAGGAGACTCCAACCGGGGAAACGCCGCGCGGCTTGGGCGAGGCGCCGATGCCGGTCTTCGAGGCCGAACCCAATGCGTCGCTGGGCGAAGTGATCGAGGGCGCCCATGCGCTGCGGCCGCCGGTGATTGCGGGCGACGACTACGCGATGATGCGCCAAGTGCTGACCCGGCGCTTCAACCGGGCGCTCAAGGAGGATCCGGACCGCGACAAGGGGCTGTGGCCCGACCTGGTGCTGATCGACGGCGGCCAGGGCCAGCTCAACACGTCCATGCAGGTCCTGGCCGATCTCGGCATCGGCGATGTCTGCCTGGCGGCCATCGCCAAGGGGCCGGACCGCAATGCCGGGCGCGAGCGCTTCTTCATGCCGGGACGGGAGCCGTTCAGCCTCGATCCCAAGAGCCCGGTGCTTTATTTCCTGCAACGGCTGCGCGACGAGGCCCACCGGTTCGTGATCGGGGCGCATCGGGCCAAGCGCTCCAAGGAGATCCGGCATTCGATCCTGGACGACGTCCCGGGTATCGGCGCCAAGCGCAAGAAGGCCCTGCTCCTGCATTTCGGCTCGGCTCGGGCGGTTTCGCAGGCGGGGCTTTCGGATCTCTCGGCCGTGCCGGGGGTTTCTGAAGCGGTGGCCCGCAAGATCTACGACCATTTCCATGGTGGATGAATTGGGGGCGGATGGATGATTCGCCGCATTTCAGCCCTATGACAGCCGCCAAGCGACCTGCTATTTTTCCCCGGAACAGAAAAGAAGACGTGTGCCAAGCGTCATGACCAATATCGCCAATATCCTCACCCTGTCGCGGATCGCCGCGATCCCGCTGATTGCGGCGCTGCTGTTCTTCGATCAGCCGCTGCTGCGCTGGATCGCGTTCATCCTGTTCGCGGTCGCCTGCATCACCGATTTCTTCGACGGCTACATCGCCCGGCGGATGGATCAGGTCTCGGCCCTCGGCCGGTTCCTCGATCCGATCGCCGACAAGCTGGTGGTGGCGGCGATCCTGATGGTGATGACCGCGCATGGCCAGATCCGCGGCTGGGTGGTGCTGCCGGCCCTGATCATCCTCTGCCGCGAGATCCTGGTTTCCGGGCTGCGGGAATACCTGGCCGAGCTGAAGGTCCGCCTGCCGGTTTCGTTCCTAGCCAAGTGGAAGACCACCATGCAGATGATCGCCATGGGCTTCCTGATCGTCGGCGATGTGGTGGCTTGGCCGGTTCAGCTGACCGGCGAGGGCCTGCTCTGGCTGGCGGCGGCGCTCACCTTGCTCACCGGCTACGACTATTTTCGCGTCGGCCTCAAGCATATGACCGAAGACGACCGCGCGGACGCGAAGAAGTGAAAGTGCCCCGGTGAAAGTCCTGGGCTTGGCCGGCTGGAGCGGGGCCGGCAAGACCACCCTGCTCGCCAAGCTGATCCCGGAACTCATTCGTCGCGGCATCACCATCTCCACCATGAAGCATGCGCACCACGCCTTCGACGTGGACACGCCGGGGAAAGACTCCTACGTGCACCGCGAGGCGGGTGCCACCGAGGTGCTGGTCGCTTCCGGCGGCCGCTGGGCGCTGATGCATGAGCATCGCGGTGCGCCGGAGCCGGATTCCAAGGCGCTGATAAAGCACATGAGTGACGTCGACCTGCTGCTGGTCGAGGGCTTCAAGCGCGAAAGTCACGAGAAGCTGGAGATCTACCGCGAAGCCAACGGCAAGCCGCTCCTGTCCTCCGAGGATCCGAACATCGTCGCGGTGCTGGTCGATGGGCCGAGGCCGGAAACCCGGCTGCCGGTGATCGATCTCAACGATATCGGCGCGATCGCCGATTTCGTGATGCGGCATTGCGGGTTCACCGCGCGCTTCTAGCCGCCATATCTCAGCAGCAACCGGGTGGTTTCGGCGGGCTCCGTCACCATGCAGGAATGGCCGCTGTCGATGGTATCGACGCGGACCGCGGGATCCTTTCGGATTTTCTCCAGCGCGGCATTGAAATGCGGCGCCGGATTGCGCGTGCACCGGATGTAGGCCGTCGGGATCGGCGGACGCGGCTGCGAGGCCTTCACCGGCTGGTACAAGGTCTCGATCGGATGCGCGACCAGGCGCGGCACGACGAAGGCGATCTGCGCCGATCCGGTCAGCCCCAGTCGCTCGGCCGGGAAGGGCGGCAGCAATCCGTCGGTCTCGCGGTAGTCTTCCCAGGCCGCTTGAGTCTCCGGCGGGAGATACTCGATCAAGGCCCTTCCGTCCTCCGGGACAAAGGCATCAAGGTAGATGATCGCACGGATCCGGTCGGGAATCCGCGCCAGCACGCCGGTGATCACCATGCCGCCGTAGCTCCAGCCGACCAAGGTGACGGCGGACAGCCCCTCCATTTCGATATGCGCCACGACATCCTCGACATGCAGGTCCAGGTCGGCGCCCTGGGTCAGGTGGCGACGTTCGCCGAGACCGGTCAGGGTCGGCGCGCTGACCTCATGACCGGCGGCACGCAAGCCCTTTGCCACATGCCGCCAGACCCACCCGCCGTGGAAGGCGCCGGCAATCAGGACGTAGTGATGCGTTGCGGGATTGCCCATGCTGTTTTCCCATCCTTTGTCGCGGCGTTGCAGGACGGAAAAATTGCGGCCCCTGGATTGCCGCCGTATGGCAGTGCGCCGCCTTTATGATTGCGTTCGTAGCAAAGCGCTAAGGTAGAAACGCAATCTGCGGACGGTCGGCGCGCGCCGGATAGGAAATCCGGGCCGTCACCCCGAACACATCGGCAATCAAATCGGGCGTCAGGACTTCGGCGACCGTTCCGGCCGCTGCAACGCGGCCGTTCTGCAGCACGACAAGCCGGTCGCAGAAGGCAGCGGCGAGATTCATGTCGTGCAGCGCCACCACGCTGGTGACCGGCAACCGCCGCAACAGGCCGAGCAGATCGAGCTGGTGGCGGATGTCGAGATGGTTGGTCGGCTCGTCCAGCAGGAGCTCGGTCGGTTCCTGCGCCAAGGCGCGGGCGATCTGCACCCGCTGGCGTTCGCCGCCGGACAGCGTGCGCCAGGCTTGCTTGCGCTTTTCCCACATGTCGGTTGCGCGCAAAGCCGCGGCGACGGCGTCCTCATCATGGCGCGCCCATGCGGCCAACGCGCCGCGATGCGGGGTTCGTCCGAGCTGCACGACATCCAGCACCGTCATCGGCATGTCGGTGGCGGCTTGCTGCTCGACCAAAGCGAGGCGCTGGGCAAGGTCGCGGCGCGACAAGTCGCTGATATCGCGGCCGTCGAGCTGGATCACCCCGCCGGCGAGCGGGCGGAGCCCGCAGATCAACCGCAGCAGGCTGGACTTGCCGGAGCCGTTCGGGCCGAGCAGGCCGAGAACCTGCCCGGCGGGCACATCGATGGTGACGCCGTCGAGGATCAGGGTGCCGCCGGCCTTCCAGACGGCATCGCGGATGGAAATGCTCATGCGACTCTTCCTCGTTCGGTTCTCTTGGCGCGGGTGAGGATAACGGCGAAAGAGGGTGCGCCCACCAGAGCGGTGACGACGCCGATCGGCACGACCTGCTGCGGCACGATGATCCGCGAGACGATGTCGGCCAGCACCATGAAGACCGCGCCGGCCACCGCCGAGGCCGGCAACAGCCGGTCGTGGTTGGGGCCGACCACGAAGCGCATGGCATGAGGCACGACCAGTCCGACGAAGCCGATCGAGCCGACCAGGCTGACCATGACCGCGGTCATGGCGGCGGTCAGCGCGAAGAGGACGATGCGCACCCGCTGTACGGGGATGCCGAGGCTGGCGGCGGCATCGGCACCGAAAGCGAAGGCATCGAGCGCCCGCGCATAGAAAAGGCAGAGCAGGGCGCCGATCAGGGCGGTCGGCGCGGCAATGCCGACATCCGCCCAGTTCGCGCCGCTGAGGCTGCCCAAGAGCCAGAACATGACGCCGCGTGCCTGTTCGGCATTTGCCGAGGTGGTGACGATATAGGCCGTCAAGGCGTTGAAGAGTTGCGATCCGGCGATGCCGGAGAGCACGACCCGGTCGGTGCCGCCGCCGGAACCGGAAGCGAGCAGCGCCACCAGGCCGAAAGCGCCGAGCGCACCGAGGAAGGCGCCACCGGAAAGAGTCAGCAAGCCGCCGCCGAAACCGAGGATGACGATCGCGACGGCGCCGGTGGAGGCACCGGCGGAGATGCCGAGCACATAGGGTTCGGCCAGGGGATTGCGCAGCAGCGCCTGCAGGATCGTCCCGGACAGAGCCAGGGCCGCGCCGGCGCATGCCGCGACCACGGTGCGGCTGAGGCGATAGTTCCAGATGATCCCCTCCTGGATCGGATCGAGCGTGTAGGCGGTGCCGAAGATCTTGTTGCCCAGGGTCTTGGCGATGACGCCGAACGGCACGCTGATCTCGCCGGTGGAAACGGCAAGGGCCATGGTCAGCACCAGCACGCCCAACGCGGCGATGGCGAGCGCGGCCCAACGGCCGTGCCCGCCTTGTACCGGGATTGTCTCGGTCGCGATCAATAGGCGAGTCCGAAGGCCTTCAGGCCCTGCGCGACCTGCTCGACGCCTTCGATGGTGCGGATGCCGGGATCCATCGCCTGCGCGTCGATGGTGATGATCCGGTTCTTCTGCACCGCCTCCATCTGGCTGGCGACCGCATCGGTCTTCAGGAAGGCGCGCTTGGCCTCGGCGGAATCTGCCGGATAGCGGCGGCGCGACATCTCGGCGATGACCAGCACGGTCGGGTTGGCGCTGGTGACGCGCTCCCAGCTCACCAGCGGCCATTCGTCCTTGAGGTCGATGATGTCCTTGGCACCGAGGATATGCATGATGTAGCCGGCGCCGCCATTGATGCCGGCGATGTAGGAATCGCCGGGGATCTTCGGGCTGGAGAACCAGAAGGCCATGGTGACGTTCTTGCCCGCCGCTCCCGAGGCCGTGGCGATGGCGGCGGTTTCGCGCTGTTTCAGCTTGGCGACCAAAGCTTCGCCGCGATCGTTCACATCGAAGATCCGCGCGAGATCCAGGATCTCCTGGTAGATCAGATCCATGGTGAACATCTGCAGGCGCACGCCGTCGCCGCCGCCGGAATTGTCCTTGGCGACGCAGTCGGCCGGCGCGATATAGGTCGGGATCTTGAGATCGGCGAACTGGTCGCGCGTGCCGACCGAGCCGTTCGGTCCGATATGCCATTCGTACTGCGCGGTGAAGAAATCGGGCTTCTGCTGCACGACGCTTTCGAAGCTGGGATCGTTGTCGGCGAGGCGCGGGATCTTCGCGTTCTCGGCTTCGAATTCTTTCATCACCGGGCTGAACCAGACACCGGTGCCGACCATCTTCTCGGCGAGACCGAGCGAAAGCAGAATTTCGGTGTTGCTCTGGCCGATCGAGACGATGCGGTTCGGCGCCTTCTCGAAGGTGATCGAACGGCCGCAATTCTCCAGGGTCAGCGGGTAGGTGGTGTCTTCCGCCCAGGCGGAAGACGGGAAGCAGGCCGCAACGAGCGCGGCCAAGGTGAGCGAGAGGCGTTTCATCGGAATTTCCTTTCGGTCTTGGTTGAAGGGTTCAAGCCAAGCCGAGGCGTCGGCAGCGACGGACGAAACCGTCGATCCGGTGATGGCAGGCAGAGTCGCGGCGCGACCATGTCCGACGCCTGGCTGGGCAAGGCGTTCAGACTTGGTGCGGCTGGTCTCATGACATCTCCTGCTCCGGGCATCCCCGCCCGGGTTGGATGGACGCATGAGACGGCAGGTCTCCTGGCTCGCGGGTTGTCGCTGCGCGCCGCCTTCCCGGGCCCTCAAAGCAAAGGGGTATCCAGTGGCGTTAGCTGGCGCTCAGCTCTCCGCTGACAGTTGCGGGGGCAGCCACGGCTTTGGCCCCGATTGGGTCATCCGCACCGTGTTCCCTTTTAAGCCCCTGGACTTTATCCGTCGGGGCACCGTCTCACGTAGGCAAGATCAAGCGGCCGGTTGCACGAACCGCTTGTAGAAGTAACCGCTGAGCGCGCCCACGACGGCCCAGAACAGCAGGGTGGCGATCATCGTGGCGACGACGAAGCGATGGGCCAGAGCTTCCGGCGCCGCGGAAGAATATTCGTCCGGCTGCGGCGCGCCGATCGCCTGGGGCAACACGATCAGCGCCAGCGCGACGATGACCCAGAGCGGCTTCGGCTCCTTGACGTAGAACAGCAGGCCCAGGCCGCCGGCGGTCAGCAACGCAGTCGCCACCCACCAGATCTGTCGTGCCGTGAGGTCGGCCGCGGCGGTGCCGGGAATTTCCGGCGGCCTGGGCCTGCTGTTCTACGTCAAGGAGCCGAAGCCGCTCTGGGTCATC
>Ga0193752_1003704_pt1 | contig 10386 bp, 8 predicted proteins | sample H1c1metaG_FD_144924 | JGI IMG/M metagenome (GOLD analysis project Ga0193752, IMG submission 144924) | Soil microbial communities from a riparian zone of the East river system, Colorado, United States - H1c1 | ecosystem: Environmental > Terrestrial > Soil > Riparian zone | place: USA: East River...
GCGTACTCATTGAACCCGGTCTCTATCCACTCCGGCATACGATGTCCCACAGCCACGACGCTGAGCTTCAAGGTGCGCGCCTATGCTGCCTGCGCGCGCTTGGCGTGCTTCGCGCGCGGCTTGGCCGATGTGCGCGGCACCGCCGCTTTTTTTGCCGGCGGCGCCCATAACTCTTCGAGATTGTAGTACTGGCGTATCGCCGGTTGCATGATGTGTATTACCGCCGTGCCCAAATCCACCAGCACCCACTCCCCCGTTTGCTCGCCTTCAACGCCATAGACTTTGCCACCGGCTGCCTTGACCTGCTCCTGCACGCGATTGGCGAGGGCCCGGCACTGGCGGTTGGAATCACCGGTAGCGACGATCACCTTGTCAAAAAACGCCGTCATTTTTTTTACATCAAACACAGCGATATCACGGGCCTTCACGTCTTCGAGTGCGTCGACCGCCGCACGGGTAATTTTGTCCAACCGCATCATTATCTAAATTTCCTTTAAAAACAAATACTTATGATTAATGTATTCAATCACGCTGTGTGGCGCCAGATAACGCACACTGCGTCCGGCGCGAATCGCTGCGCGGATCGTGGTCGCCGAAATATCGAGCGCCGTAATCGGCACCACCGCAACCGATCCCGCAGCGGCCTGCTGCAATGCTTGCGCACCATCGACACGACGCTGTGCGTACTCGCGAACCAGTGCAGCATCCTTGATGTCCGTCAGCGCCGCACCCGGCCGGTGCGCCACCGCGATGTGTGCAAGACCGAAAATCTCGCGCCAGCGATGCCACGTGCTGAAGCCGAGAAACGCATCCGCGCCCATGATCAATACCAACGGGCGCACAGCGCCGATTTCAGCCCGCAGTTCGGACAACGTATCAAAGCTGTATGACGGTCCTTCGCGGCGCGTCTCGCGCTCGTCCAATGCAAACAACGCATTGTCCGCGATCGCGAGTTTGACCATCGCCACGCGCTCGTCCATGGGTGTGCTCGGCAGCGCGCGGTGCGGCGGCGTGCCGCCGGGGATGAAACGCACGTGCTCAAGTTCAAGCGCTTCCGCAACCTCTTGCGCCAGCCGCAAATGACCGAAATGAACCGGGTCGAAAGTACCGCCGAGTACGCCGATCGCGCGCCGCGTCACTGGGCTCACTGCGCTCAAAGCACCAAGCGGCGAATATCAGCCAGCGTTTGCGACAGAAACGACACGAAGCGCGCACCCTGCGCGCCGTCGATCACGCGATGATCATACGACAACGACAACGGCAACATCAGTCGCGGCTGGAACGCTTTGCCGTCCCACACCGGTTTCATCGACGCTTTTCCCACGCCGAGGATGGCGACTTCCGGCGCATTGATGATGGGCGTAAACATCGTGCCGCCCAAACCACCGAGACTGGATATCGAAAAACAGCCGCCCTGCACGTCGGCCGGCGCGATTTTGCCGCTGCGCATGCGTTCGCTCACCACGCCCAGTTCCTGCGCGATTTCCAGCAATCCCTTTTTGTCGACGTCGCGCAGCACCGGAACCACCAGGCCGTTGGGCGTATCGACCGCGACGCCGATATGAAAGTACTGTTTCAACACCAGACTTTCGCCGTCGGCGGACAGCGACGAATTAAATTCGGGAAATTGTTTCAACGCCACCACCGAGGCCTTCATCAAAAAGCCCAGTATGGTGAACTTGATGCCTTTTTTCTTGGCTTCTTCCGACTGCGATTTGCGAAACGCTTCGAGTTCGGTGATGTCGGCTTCGTCGTGCTGCGTGACGTGCGGAATGCTTACCCAGTTGCGATGCAGAAATCCGCCCGACAGTTTGCGGATACGCGACAGCGGTTTGATTTCAACGCTGCCGAATTTGGAGAAATCGATTTGCGGCATCGGCCAGTCCGTCGGTGCGCCAATTCCGCTTTGACGAACGCATGCACGTCTTCGCGCAAGATACGATCCTTGGGGCCGCCGCCTTTGACGCGCGACAGATCAACGCCGAGTTCGCGGGCAAACTGACGCACCGACGGACTGGCGTGCGCCATGCGGTGCTGTGCCTCATCGACCAGCGTTGGGACTTTGGCGCTTGGCACGGCAACAGCGGCCGGTGCGGGTGTCGCCGGCGCGGACGCACGCGCTGCCGCCTTGGCTGGCGTCGCCTCGGCGGAAGGCGTTGATGCTTCCGCTTTGGTTTCTTTGGAGGTTGCCGCAGCAGCGGCTTCCAGCACCAATACCGGCGTGCCCTTGGACACTTTGTCGCCGGTTTTGATCATGATCGATTTCACCACACCGCTCGCGGGTGACGGCACGTCCATGGTCGCTTTATCCGACTCGAGGGTCATCAACGACTCTTCGGCCTTGACCGTGTCGCCCGGCTTGACGAACACCTCGATCACCGGAATATTCTTGAAATCGCCGATGTCCGGGACAGTTACTTCAATGACGTTTGACATGATGAATGCTTAGGTAATCCGCAACAGATTAATTATATAACTATTTGATTTTAAATCGTTTTTTACACTGACGTAGGGTTGGGTTTTTCGGGATCGATACCATAACGCTTGATCGCCTCGGCGACTTTCGCGCGCGGGATTGCTTCCTGGTCGGCGAGGGCCTTTAGCGCAGTCACCGCCACATAATTGCGGTCCACCTCAAAGAAGCGGCGCAGCGCGCTCCGCGTGTCGGAGCGGCCAAAGCCGTCCGTACCGAGCACCGCGTAGTGCTGCGCCGGCAAAAACGCACGTATCTGATCGGCGTAGGTTTTGAGGTAATCGGTTGCCGCCACAATCGGTCCTGCACGGTCTTTGAGGCATTGTTCCACGTACGACTGCCGCGGTTCGGCATCCGGATGCAGCAGGTTCCAGCGCTGCGCATCAAGGCCATCGCGCCGCAATTCGTTAAAGCTGGTGACACTCCAGATATCGGCGGCAACGTCGAAATCTTTTTCCAGCATCTCGGCAGCAGCGATTACTTCGCGCAGGATCGTACCGCTGCCGAGGAGTTGCACGCGCGGCTGATTTTTCTTCGCCTTGCCCGCCGCGCCGCCTTCCGCGAACAAATACATGCCGCGCAAAATGCCCTTCTCCACGCCTTCGGGCATCGCCGGATGCGTGTAATTCTCGTTCATCACGGTGATGTAATAGAACACATCTTCCTGCTCCTGATACATGCGCCGCATGCCGTCCTGAATAATCACCGCCAGTTCATAGGCAAACGTCGGGTCGTACGAAATGCAGTTGGGGATGGTCGATGCCATCAGGTGGCTGTGGCCGTCTTCGTGCTGCAGGCCTTCGCCGTTCAAGGTGGTGCGCCCGGCAGTGCCGCCCAGCAGAAAGCCGCGCGCGCGCATGTCGCCCGCCGCCCACGCCAGATCGCCGATGCGCTGAAAGCCGAACATCGAGTAGAAAATATAAAACGGAATCATCATCTGCGCATGATTGCTGTACGCGGTCGCCGCGGCGATCCACGACGACATCGCGCCGGGTTCGTTGATGCCCTCTTGCAGAATCTGCCCGGTCTTGTCTTCTTTATAGAACATGAGCTGATCGGCGTCTTGCGGCGTGTAGAGCTGGCCAATCGATGAATAAATACCGAGTTGGCGGAACATGCCTTCCATACCAAACGTGCGCGATTCATCCGGCACGATCGGCACCACGAATTTACCGATTTTCTTGTCGCGTATCACGGTGTTCAAAATACGTACGAACGCCATGGTGGTGGAAATTTCGCGCTCATCGCTGCCTTTCAATTGCGCTTCAAACGCCGACAGCGCCGGCACTTCCAGCGCCGCCGCCTTGCGTTTACGCGCGGGCAACGATCCGCCCATGGCTTCGATGCGGCTGCGGAGATATTTCATTTCCGCTGAATCTTCCGGCGGGCGGTAGAACGGCACTTTTTCCAACTGATCGTCGGGAATCGGCACGCGGAAACGGTCGCGGAACGCCTTGATCGAGGAAGTGCCCATCTTCTTTTGCTGATGGGTGATGTTCTGCCCCTCGCCGGCTTCGCCCATGCCGTAACCCTTGATGGTTTTGGCCAATATCACCGTGGGCTGGCCCTTATGCTGGGTCGCTGCGGCATAGGCGGCATACATTTTGAACGGATCGTGGCCGCCGCGATTCAAGCGCCAGATATCGTCGTCGGACATGTTGGCGACGAGTTCGGCAAGTTCCGGATATTTGCCGAAGAAATGTTTGCGTACATAGGCGCCGTCGTGCGACTTCATCGCCTGGTACTCGCCGTCCAGGCATTCTTCCATGCGTTTTAACAGCATGCCGGACTTGTCCTTCATGAACAGCGGATCCCAGTACGAGCCCCACACCACTTTGATCACATTCCAGCCGGAGCCGCGAAAATCGGCTTCGAGCTCCTGGATGATTTTGCCGTTGCCGCGCACCGGACCGTCGAGCCGCTGCAGGTTGCAGTTGATCACAAAAATCAGGTTGTCGAGTTTTTCGCGCCCCGCCAGCGAAATCGCGCCCAGCGATTCGGGCTCGTCCATTTCGCCGTCGCCCATGAACGCCCACACCTTGCGGCCCTGCGCCGGGATGATGCTGCGGTCGCGCAAATAACGCATGAAGCGCGCGTGATAAATCGCCATCAGCGGGCCGAGGCCCATCGACACCGTCGGGAACTGCCAGAAATCCGGCATCAGCCACGGATGCGGATAAGACGACAAGCCTTTGCCGCCCACCTCCTGGCGGAAATGCACAAGCTGATCTTCGGTAATGCGCCCTTCAAGGAACGCGCGCGCATACACGCCAGGCGCCGAATGCCCCTGAAAATAAATCAGGTCCCCCAGAAATTTCTCATTGGCCGCGCGAAAAAAATGATTGAAGCCCACGTCATACAAAGTCGCCGCCGAAGCAAAGCTCGCGATGTGTCCACCGAGCCCGGAGGATTCCTTGTTCGCGCGCACCACAGTCGCCATGGCGTTCCAACGCACCAGCGAACGAATGCGATGCTCCAGTTCCGAATCGCCCGGCGAACGCGCTTCGCGTTCCGGTGGAATGGTGTTCACGTACGCGGTGTTGGCGTTGTACGGGATGTACGCCCCCGATCCGCGGGCGCGCGCTACCAGTTGTTCCAGCAAGAAGTTGGCTCGCGCGGGTCCCTCGCGTTCGATCACCGCATCAAGCGAATCGAGCCACTCGCGGGTTTCCTGCGGATCAACGTCGGGGGAGAGATCTTTCAGGTCCATGGACATTACCTTTGGAGGTCTTCGTGGGACTTTTTAGTCGGGCGCCGGCACTTGTGATGCGACGTCCAGCGCTGCGAATTATAACATCCGCCGCTATACTGCCTGCGGGATGATCATCTAAAAATATTATGTAACTATTTGTTTTTATTCAATTTATTTTGATTGAATCAGGGGCTTTATACCCATGGCCAGGCTAATCCGCTCCGCCGTCTGCTGTGCGTCATCCTGACTTGCATAGGGGCCTGCGCGCACGCGAAACAAGCCGTCGCGCGCCAGCACCTGCAACTGACCCGCCAGCCAAGCGACGTCGGCGCGCAGACGCGAGGTATAGGCTTCAGCATTTTCTTTTGATCCGAACGCAGCCAGTTGCAAATACACGCCACCGCCTTCGGCGGCCAGTGGAATCGGGCGTTCGCCAGGCACGGCAACGACCGCTTCGGGCGCTCCGGTATTCACACCCGCTGCCGGCACGGCAGCGGGTGTCGCGGCAAAAGTAGATGTGGGCATACCCGGTTGGATAAGTTCCACGTCCACCAGCGCGCTGCCGCCGGCAATGACGCCAAGCTTGTAGGCCGCGGTGTACGACAAGTCGATCAGCCGGCTGTCGATAAACGGACCGCGATCATTGACTCTCACGATCACGGATTTTCCGTTAGCCACGCTGGTCACCCGCACGTAGCTCGGCAATGGCAACGTGGGATGCGCCGCACTCATGCCATACATGTCGTAGGTTTCGCCGGTCGAAGTGAGTTTGCCGTGGTAGCGCCGGCCGTACCATGACGCCACGCCACGCGCGCGATACGGCACCAGCGCGATCATCGGCACATAGTTGCGGCCCATTACGGTATAGGGCCGCAGCGCGCCGCGATGCAACGGCTCGGCGCGCGGCGCCGCATCGGGAATCGTTTCCAGATTCGCCGGCGGATTGTCGCCTGGTCCGTCGTCGAGATAATAACCGCCGCCGCCCTTGGCCGCGGGCACCGGCGTGGCAGGCGGTGTCGCGGGCGCCGTTCGTGCATCGGGCGGACGGGGCGGCTCGCGCGTTCCACTATAGGTACCGCAGCCGCCAAGCAGCATGATGCATGCCGCCATCGCGTAGATTCGTTCATGCCGCACGTTAACCCTCATGTATGCACCAGTTTGCGATGCGTCTGTATGCTCATCAGTATACCCATGCCCAAACACAGCGAAACCAGTGAGGTGCCGCCGTAGCTGATCATCGGCAGCGGCACGCCCACCACCGGCAGGATGCCACTGACCATGCCCATATTGACGAAAGCATAGGTAAAAAAAGTAAGTGTGATCGCGCCTGCCAGCAAGCGCGTAAACAGCGTTGGCGCGTGGGCCGCAATCACCAGCCCGCGCAAAATCACCAACAGGAACAAAGCCAGCAGTATGATATTGCCGAGCAAGCCAAATTCCTCGGAAAACACGGCAAATATAAAATCGGTGGTGCGCTCCGGTATGAAATCCAGATGGGTCTGCGTGCCGCTCATCCACCCCTTGCCGGTGAGCCCGCCAGAGCCCACCGCAATGGTGGACTGTATGGTGTGGTATCCCGCGCCCAGCGGGTCTTCCATGGGGTTGATCAAGGTAAGGATGCGCTGCCGTTGATAGCCGTGCATCATCGACCACGCGATCGGCGCGCTGGCGAGCCCCACCACACCCAACCCGACAATAATCTTCCACGACAGTCCGGCCAGAAACAACACATAGCAGCCGCTCGCCAGGATCAGTACCGCGGTTCCCAGATCGGGCTGGCGCGCTATCAGCCCCACCGGCACCAGCAACATGATCGCGCCCAGCACGAAATTGTGCGTGCGCAAGGTACCTTCGTAACGATGAAAGTACCATGCCAGCATCAGGGGGGCGGCAATTTTCATCAACTCTGAGGGCTGGATGCGTGTCACGCCCACATTTAGCCAGCGACGCGCGCCGTTAATCACCTCGCCTTTGAACGCCACGGCAATCAACAATATCAATCCGACAACGAACACCGGCCACGCAAGCCGCATCAGAAAGTGCGGTGGCACATTGGCTATCACCCACATCACCGTTAGTGCCACCAACATATTGATCATCTGGCCCGAAACGCGCGCCCAGCCGGCGTTTGAAGCGCTGTACAACACAGCCAAACCGACGCTCATCAGAAGGAGTACCGCACCAAGCAGCGGCCCGTCAATATGGTCGGTAAACAAGCGCGCAAAACGGCGCAAATAATAAGCGATCACGGCGAAGCTTCCCGCGCTGCGTCGGTTGCACTGGGTTCTTTTCCGAGCAGATAATAGTCGATCATCTGCCGCGCGATAGGCGCTGCGGCTTTTGCGCCAAAGCCGGAATTTTCGACGATCAATGCCAGTGCAATCTTGGGCTTATCCGCGGGCGCATAAGCGATAAACAAGGCATGATCGCGGAAGCGTTCCTGCACGCGGCTTTCGACGTACTTTTCTCCCTGCTTGATGGCGATAACCTGCGCAGTTCCTGTTTTGCCGCCGCTGACATACTCCGCACCAACGAATGCGGAAGCACCCGTGCCTTCCCGGTTTACGCCCACCAGCGCTTTTTTGATGGTCGCGATATGTTCGGGGTTCCATTCGAGGTTGCGCAGCGGCTTTGGCTCCACGGATGTTTGGGTTTTGGTACGCACATCTTGAATGTAGTCCACCACATGCGGGCGGAACATGATGCCGTCATTGGCGAGGGTCGCCGTTGCCGACGCCAACTGTAATGGTGTATAGGCGTTGTAGCCTTGGCCGATGGCGACACTCACGGTTTCACCGGCGAACCAGTCGCGGTTAAAGCGCTTCTTCTTCCATTCTTTGGATGGCAGCGTGCCGGTTGCCTCGCCGGTCAGATCGATACCGCTGCGGGAACCGAAACCGAGTTGCGACATGAACTTTGATATCGAGTCGATGCCAAGGTCGTTAGCGAGTACGTAGTAGTAGGTATCGCAGGACACCACGATCGACTTGTGCATATCGACCCAGCCGTGCCCGCCCACGGCGTCGTCGCGAAACTGATGATTACCCATCCAGAAATATCCGGGGTCAGAAATGCCCTGCTGCGCCGTACGCTTTCCGTACGTCAATGCCGCCAGCGCCATGAAGGGTTTGAAGGTGGATCCCGGTGGGTAAGTGCCCGCAAGCGCGCGATTGAGCATCGGGCGATCGGGCGAGTTTCTGAGTTCATTCCAGCTCTGCGGATCGATCCCGTCGACAAACAAGTTGGGATCAAATCCGGGCTTGCTCACAAAAGCCAGCACGCCACCGGTCTCGGGGTCGAGCGCGACCAGTGCCCCGCGCCGGCTGCCAAAAGCCTTGAACGCCAGCGCCTGTAACCTCGCATCTATTTTAAGCACCAGATTGGCTCCCGACACCGGCGCCGTGCGGGATAACATACGCACTGCACGCCCGGAGGAATCGATTTCAACCTGATCCACACCTGTAGTGCCGTGCAAAATACGCTCGTAACTTTGTTCGAGCCCCATCTTGCCGATGTAGTCGGTTCCGCGATAGTTGGCGAGTTCGTCGTTTTCTTCGAGTCGGTCGAGATCCTTCCGGTTGATACGCCCGATATAGCCGATCACGTGCGAGAACAAATCCCCCTGTGGATAATGCCGGAATAATCGCGCTTTGATCTCCACCCCCGGAAAACGGTAACGCCGCGCCGCGAAGCGTGCTATCTCCTCATCCGAAAGACGCGAGCGTATGGGCAGACCCTCAAAGCTCTTGCTTTCTTCAAGCAACTGCCGGAAGCGGCGCCGGTCACGCGGCGAGATTTCGACGATTTCGCTCAGGCTGTCGATTACGGCGTCCACGTCTCCCACCTTGTTCGGCGTAATTTCCAGCGTATGCCCCGTGTAGTTGTATGCCAGCTCGATACCGTTGCGGTCGGTGATCACGCCACGTCCGGGTGTAGCCGGCACAATGGAAATGCGATTCGCTTCCGCCAGCGTGTGATAGTGATTGTGTTGCATCACCTGTAAATACACAAAACGCGCGAGCAGTACAGCAAACATCAGCAACATAAAAAACGACATGACGGCCAAGCGCACTTTGAATTGCTGCTGCTCGCGCTGCGAATCACGGAACTCGACCCCCGAACTGAACAGGAGCCTAGGCATGATCCGGATCAACGCGCGGCCGCTGCGGTAACTTGAGCAGGAACGACAGCGCCGGCCACAACAAACCGCCAATAACACTGCCGAAAAAATACCAGTATCCGGGAAAATCACTGCCGGCGATCAGTCGAATCAGCAGCACAATGACGTCATTTAATAACAACAATGGCACCACCTGCAGCGCCTGGGGCGTGATCGAAAAACGTTGCACCCGCCGGTGCAACACGATGCCCGCGTAGGCCACGAGAGTATAGGCCAGTGCGTGCTGTCCCAGCAGACTGCCGTCGGAAACGTCCATCAAAAGTCCCAGCAACCAAGCGATGCCGAATCCGATCTTGCGTGGCTGATCTATACACCAGTAGAGCAGCACCAATACCACGAAATCGGGACGCACCCACAAACCCCAGCCGGTCCAGGGCAGCAGATTGATCAGCAACGCCACCATCAACGTGAAAACAATAAAACCGGTTTTCGCGGGCTTCAGGATTTCCTGTGGTGATCCTGGATAAAAATTGATCACCCGCCCCGCCTGCCCTTGCGGGACCGCGGTGCTTTTTCCGCGTCTTCTGGCGGACGCGGCGGCAACGCTTCCGATCCATGTACCACGAATACCCGCGTGTGGCTGCCGACGCCACCCAGCGGGCGGCAAATCACCTTCGAGAAGGTAGAGGCCGGATTCGGCTCAATCGAGATCACTTCGGCCACTGGCAACCCGGGCGCATAAATGATCTCGATTGAGCCAGTGACCAATTGATCGCCCTTTTGTACGTCCGCGGTCAGCGGCACAAACTGCATCTCCAGCACGCCATGCACGCCTGTCCCCGCCAGTACCGAACGCAGCCCGCTGCGTACATTGAGCACCGGCACCAGGTGACCCTTATCGGAAATCAACGTCACTTCGGCCAGCATCGGATAGGCGCGCGTGACTTGGCCCACCACACCCGATGCATCGATCACGGGTTGCCCATTCTGCACTTCGTGCTGCAAGCCTTTGTCGATGACGATGCGTTGCGAAAACGGATCACGCGCTGCATACAGCACTTCGGCGAGCGTCGAATGCTCGGGGCTCCGCTCACGCGCTGC
>Ga0193752_1003705_pt1 | contig 10385 bp, 10 predicted proteins | sample H1c1metaG_FD_144924 | JGI IMG/M metagenome (GOLD analysis project Ga0193752, IMG submission 144924) | Soil microbial communities from a riparian zone of the East river system, Colorado, United States - H1c1 | ecosystem: Environmental > Terrestrial > Soil > Riparian zone | place: USA: East River...
CGAAGTAGATGTCTCTCTTGATGGAAGCGGTAGCACCGTACTTCGACTACAAGACAGACATCTACTTCGCGGCCTGCAACAACTACAAGATCGATGTACTCAATCGCTTGAACGCCATCCGCGTCCAGCACCCGGAGGCCTTCGCCAATCTCGCCTTCGGTGACATCACCAGCGGTGATTATCAGATCGCGATCACCGGCTCGACTGCGGGTCACGTTGGCGTCGTCGTGTACGAGAAAGGCACCAACTATCGTGAGACGGGAATCATCATCAACGGCACACCGACGCCATCGCCGTTGAACGCGGTAAGCGAAATCGGACCTGCGGATCCCGGCGCGGGGTTCGGGCTCGCGGGCTGGACAGGTCTTAACGGCCTTTATCTGCGAACCCCGGCCAACAAGTTTCCAGGCATGCCGCAGCAGGAAAAGCCGCGTGGATTCGAAGGGATGTACGACAGCAATTCAACTGAATTCACTTACGGCGGCGTGCCGGCAGCGCCTGAGCCGACCGATCCTGCGCCGACGTCATGCCCGATGGCACCGGATGCGGTAGCAATCGGCACAGAGAGTCCCGTTGATCTCATCATCACAAACGGAGAGGGCAAGCGCGTCGTGACAGAGAACGGCATCCTCATCACACAGGAACTCGGCACCGGTGTCGTCAGCATGGCCTTCCCGCACGGTGACGGAACGTTTGCATGGACGATCGCGCTACCCGCCGACGATTACAAAGTACAACTGCGCGGCACGGGCACGGGACCGTACAAGTTGACGCTCACTACGTTCGATGCGGACGGCACACCACACGCTGACGTGACCAACGGCACCACCGCACCCGGGCAGATGAATGAGTACACGCTCGACGCGCCCGAAGTGGTTGTGCCTCCGGTGACTCCGCCTGTGACACCACCCGCGACACCTGCGACACCAGCTCCCGCCGATAGGGGTGGTGGAGGTAGCGTCGATGTTCTGCTGCTGGCAGCGCTGTCTTTGATCATCACCTCACGACTGATCGCAACGCGACGTCGGCGCAAACAAGCGTGATGAGCGGTGATGCAGGCCAGCCGATTGGCTGGCCTGCATTGGCCTTGGCTTACTGGCCAGAAACGCATAAGAGACAACGGAATTTCGAAGAGTGGACGCGAAACAAACTATCCCAACAGACACGAGAAAAAGGGCGGATCTGAGTCGTAAGTTGGGCTGAGTCTTCGAAGCCCAACAGTTGCACCGCGCATTTGGGTGTTGGGCTTCGAAGACTCAGCACCAACCTACATGGATGTAGGGAATGCCGAGCTAGCCGAGCGCGTTTGATCGGCCAACCTACATCTCGGACATTGAAGCTGCGCTTCAATCACCCTCACCCCAGCCCTCTCGGCAATCGCTCCCGGCATTGCTCTACCTCCTGATCGCAAGCGATGCCAGCCCGCGCGTCTGCATACGCGCGGGCGTTCGGCGGAGCAACGCATACGTTGCTAAAAGACACCGCCTTACCCATTTAGTCGTCCCTGATCCGGGAGAGGGAATTACACTCCGGTCGAGAACTCCCTCTCCCGGATCCTGAAGTTTCCCCACGAATTTACAACGCATAGAAAAGCCTAGTTTCCTCGTATTGTCCGTTCGCGTTGAGTGCGGCCTGTCCTGAGGAGATCGAAGGATCGAAACGATCTTCGATCTTAAGATCCCTTCGATCTCCTGGATGGATTTGCTCCTGCAAATTCGAGGTACATGGATGTACCGAATGGCGGTAATGCAGGAGCAGTTACCGGCCACCATTCACACCATCCATGGTGATTTCAGGGTGAACGGAGTGGTTTTGGATAAGTGACTGGTCTTGAAGTGTGATTTGTGGGGAAACCTCAGGTTCCGGGAGAGGGTTCGGGTGAGGGTCGGCCGACTAGGCCAACAAGTTATCGAGCACTCGCAACAGTCTCGCCGCTGTTGGTCTGCGCCGACGATGACAGCTGCTTCTGCGTCTTCGCATTCTCGGCCAGCAACTTCTCGATGCGAGCGGTGAACTCTTTCTTCAGTTGCGCATGGAACTCGCCGCTCGCCGGCGATGCAAAGCCGGAATGAACTGCGTTTACCGTGCCATCGCGTCCGACGAACACGGTAGCCGGCCACGTGTTGAGATTCACGAGCTGCGGTACCTTCTCCCACATTTCAGCCGGCGCGCCCGCAATCAAGTACGGATATGTAACGCCGTATTGCTTGACGAACGCTTTCACGCGCGTGAGTGAATCCTGTTGCTCCGGTTCTTCGAAGTTGAGCGCGACAATGGCCAATCCTTGATCGCGATACTTCTTGTCGAGTTCGACAAGGTACTGCGCTTCGTCATGGCAATTCGGGCACCAAGTACCGGTCACGATCGCAAGCACTACCTTGCCTTTGAACTGTGGGTCGTTGCTGGAGATGAGCTTGCCGTCGACATCCGGGAACTGGAACGTGAATTGCTCGTTCGGATCGCGAGCCGTCGTGTGCGTCAGATAGTTCGCAGGTTCAGGGAAGCCTTTGGCGCGCGCCACATCGGGTCGGTAGGCCGTCAGCGTTGGAACATAGCGGCCATCCGGAGCCGACTCGCCATATTTCTTGCCGCCTGATTGTGCTTTTGCAGTGGCGGTCCTCGCACGTTCGCCGGCTTGCACCACTTCAAGCGTGCCGTCTTTCGCTGGCGTCACAACGATGACACCTGGACGTGAACCGTCAAAGTGACTCAACACCCACTTGCCGTCCGCGTACGTGCCGCTATAGGCGCCGGTGTCGCCGTCGACACGAAGAATCGACGCCGCGACTTCTGCGCCCTTTTGCTCGACGATGAAACGAAATGCCTTCTCGCCCTTGGACGTGGGCGCGTCGAGAGGAATTTCCCACGACCCCGCAATCGAAGGTGCGTTAGCAGTGGAAGCCGCGGGCTCCGCATGACGCGTGGCGACAAACCCATACTCCGCGCGGTTCTCCCGCGTCTGCGCAACGACGTTGCCGACCAACTTGCCGTTCTCGAAGGTCGCGGTGATCGTGGTGAGATAGTGCTCGATGTTCAGCACCAGCTTGCCGTCTTTAAAGGTGGCACTCGTCGTGTTCTCGTTGGGACGGAAGCCGTCGTACAACGTGCCTTTGAGTGTCGGGCCTGCGCCCGAAATATCCAATCGGAACGGGATGACGTTTTCGTTGCGGACCAGCTGGGCATCCCAGCGTCCTTCTACGACTTCGGCGGCGGTCACCGTGCCGCCGGCTGAGATCAACAATCCCAGCGCTGCGACTTGCTTGAAAGTACTCATGAACGATTTCCTCTCTGTAAAAACTGTTGATCTCAGCCGGCGTGTGAATGACTAGCGCTTCGATACCCGATCGTTGTTTGCCTTCGCGTGGTCGCGCCACGGCTGCGGCAGACCCTTCTTGGTTTCCAACAAGATTTCCAAAATCGCTCGCCGGTCGTGCGCCGACAGATGTTTGAAGTCTGGGTCTTGATCTTCTCCGCCTAAGACTTCGAGCAAGCGCCGGTAGACATAGGTCTTCGACGGCTCGGGCAGTGCGTCGAACGCGTCCGAGTAAATGAGGTAGCTGCAGGGGAAGCGGAACGTGCGTGTATTCAGATCGAAGTCGCGCAGCGAACGGCCCTTGGAATCTCGCGGCCCACGTGCCGAGAACTCGCGAGCGAACGCAGACGAGCCGATGACGTCGTTCGCATCCAAGTTCGACAAAGGCGTCTCGTTCGAGAACAAGAGATAGCGCAACAGCTGTTCGGCCGGACGCTCGTATTGGCTGCGAGTACCGGCCGGCAACTCCGCTTCGGCGGGAGTGACCGCAAGCTTTGCAGACTCAGCCGCGCCGGACTTTCCCGCCAGTGCGTGCAACGCGATCCGTGTCTTGTAGTTAGTCAACGTAATCAAGTTATGCATCTGCACTTGATGGCCGAGTACGAGTAACGCGACGCCATCGCTACCGCGCGCCAAGTACGAAGACGGATCGAATGACTGATCGAACGGTGCAAGCTTCACCGCCGTGGCTGTCGCGCCCTCGGGGGCCGACGCGTTGGCCATCGTGCCTTCGGCCAGTTTTCCGGTCGCATACCAGCCGCCCCATCGCTCAGCGGTCGGGCTTTCTTGATCGGTAATGAACGACTGCGCACCCGCTACCAATGTGCCGTTGCGCTTAGGATTGACCGAACGAATCAGCACGCCTGGAATACCACGCGTTCCCGCCGCGATATGACACTGCGTGCAATCCAGCTCCGCGCGTTCGAAATTCGGCTTGTCTACCTTTTGTTCGTGCAACAGATAGAAGATGGCGCCTTGGCGCGCATCGAAGGAAACGATTTCGATTTCCTTACCCTCGTGCACTGAACCGACATAGACGTCGTCGTTGAAATACAGCGCGCGCGGATGTTCGGGCGAAATCTTCGGGTATTGGAAACTCGTCTTCGAGAACACCAGCGTCTGCGAGCTAACCGGAATGTCCAGCAGCTTCAACACAGATTTCAGATAGCCGTGATCCTTCTCGTGCACGAGCTTCGCTTTGCCCGCTTCGATTTTTCGTTGCAGGACCGCTGTGGGATCGCTGACATTCTCCGAGCGGTAGTAGATCGGGGCATCGCTGTAGGGAATGTAACCCTGGTTGCGAACGGCGATCTGCGCGAATGTCGACGTGCTGGATGCGATTGCGACGATCGCCAGTAGCCACTTGCTCGCTAACCATTTGCTCATTGAACCCGCGCTCAGACTCATGGCGACCTCGATTCGAACGCGGGCGGGCTGCTTTGGCCTTGATGGCAACTGCCGCAGGTGATCGGCACGGCGTAACGCCGATCGCGTCCGATCTGCGCCAAGTACTTGCCGTTGATGTCGTTGAGCATGCCGATCATGGCGCGCGCAACGTGCTTGTTTTGGTTTTCATCGGAGACATAGTCAAACCTCCGTGTCTCGGTGTCCTGAACGTGGCAATGACTGCATGACACACCGAGGTCCTCGGCGTAGCGCTGCATCAGCTTGGTCATCGCTAATGCCGACGTGTCTTTCGGCAGTACCTGCAGATTCGCGTGCGTCGAAGGAGAGCTCTCTGCGTCAGCGGCACTGAACGACGCGCAGCAAGCCATCGCGGCCGCGACACCGAACGCGAGCAGGCCAAGACTGCGCTTTGAATTTGCCACGTGATTCATTCGTCTACGGTAGCGGGACGCCGGTGACTTTTCAGTTAGAGTCGAATTCTCGATGTGTAACAGGTGAGCGAAATGTTGGTTACACTGCTCACCCGCCATCACGGAACCGCGTTGGAACATTCTTGTAACCGCGACGTTTCCCCTACTCCCCTCCTGGAGCTTCATTCATGCTCAAACTCTATGGATTCTCACGCGTCAACGCGATCGCACGAGGCAACACACGGGACTTACGAATTTTGTGGGCCCTCGAAGAAATGCAATTGCCGTTCGAACTCGTGGGCATGGATCATCCAGCGCACGACTTGAATTCGGACGCATACCGCAAGATAAATCCGTTTGAACAGATTCCCGCGATTGACGATGACGGCACCTTCATGACTGAGTCGGGCGCCATCTTGATCTATCTCGCCAAAAAGGCGGGCAAGCTGATCCCGCGCGATCCGCAGGGCGAAGCTCAGGTTGTTCGGTGGTGCTTCGTCGCATTGAACAGTCTCGAGATGCCGATGCTGAATATCAGTTTGATCGACGCGTTTGGGATTGGAAAGAAAGACGGGAGTTCGAATTCGTACCGTGAATTTCTGATGCAATGGGCGAACGGACACCTCAAGCACCTGGAGTACTGGCTCACAGGCCGCGAATTTGTCGTGGCTGAATCATTTACCGTCGCCGACATTCTGATGGCGCATGTGTTGACCGAAGTAAAAGACGAAAGCCTTTTTAAGCCGTACATCAACGTACGCAATTATCGCGATCGCTGTTTGGCGCGGCCTGCATGGAAGAAGACAATGGAGAGTTATTGCGCGAGAGTTGAAGCGGGGTGACGTTTCTTCGTAGGTTGGCGCTGAGTCTTCGAAGCCCAACAAGAGTTGAAGCTGCGCTTCAATCGCCCGCACCCCACCCACTTCCTGGTCCGGGAGCTGAGGTTTCCCCACGAAATCTAGAACGTATGAAATAGCCCGCATTCCCTGTCTTTTCCGTTCGCCCTGAGTGAGTCCCGTGGGATTCCCGTTGGTCTCGAAGGGATCCGAAAGAGGAAGATCGTTTCGATCCTTCGATCTCCTCAGGACAGGCCTCACTCAACGCGAACGGAGTGGTTTTGGATAAGTGGTTGATATTGAAATGCCATTCGTGGGGAAACCTCAGGATCCTGGAGAGGGAGACAGAGTCTGCTTCGCGTTCGTTCCCTCTCCCGGATCAGGGAGAGGGTTAGGGTGAGGGTGAATGTGATGCGCAAAGCGCACTTCTCGGTTGAAATATTGGCTTCGAAGACTCTGCGCGATGTACATGGGTGTACTGAATGTCGATCTGGCCGGGAGCTTTGATCGACCAACCGACACTAGACGCCGATATTGCCGGAAACTTCAGCTCTTCTTTTAGCAAAGCCGAATTGAATATCGACGCTCTGTGATCAGCTTCACCTACGTACATTCGACTGATCTACCTGAATCAGCCAGCAACCTTTTCGCCGCTATCTGCGTCACAATCGCGCACGCCCAACCGAATAAGGAAACAATCATGCGGCAACGCATCAAGCTGTTGGCGATTCAAGTACCGGTTGCAACGTTCGTGTTGGCCGCATCGGCTTTCGCGCAGACACTAGCTCCGGCCAGTTTCACGCAGCAGCAAGCCGACGATGGCAAACAACGCTACGAGCAACATTGCGCGTCCTGCCACGGCGAAGGTCTGCAAGGGTTCGAGCTGGCGCCTAGCCTCAAGGGCCGCAATTTCGAACGGCGTTGGGGAGGAAAAAGCGCGGATGTGCTGGCGACGGGCGTGCGGCGCATGCCTCCTACCGCACCTGGCACGTTGGCTGACAAAGACTATGTCGATGTCATTGCGTATCTGCTCTCACACAATGGCGGCAAAGCTAGCCTCACCGCACTTGCTAGTGACCCACAGCAATGGGCGAAGCTCACTGTTCCCAGTCAAAAATTGCCGCCGTCACAGACCATGTCGGAGCCACCGCCTCGCTACGACACCTATGGACCTGTCGCCGCCAACACACGACTTGAGAAGCTCACGCCCGTCACCGATGCGCAGCTGCAGTCGCCGCCCGCTGGCGATTGGTTGATGTGGCGTCGATCGTACGACACCACGGCAGCGAGCCCGCTCAATCAAATCAACAAGAAGACGATCAAGCAATTAACAATGGCATGGAGTTGGTCGCTACCGGCCGGCGCAAATATGATGGCGCCGATCGTTCATGACGGCGTCATGTTCACCTATAGCTTTGGCGACATCGTTGAAGCATTGGATGCGCGGACCGGTGAGCTCTTGTGGGGTTACCAGCATCGGATTGCCAATGCTTCGATTTACAGCCTCAAGAAAGGCGTGGCGATTGCCGACAACAAGATTCTCGTTCCCACGTCCGATTCGCATCTATTGGCGCTCGATGCGAGGACTGGCAAATTACTGTGGGATCACGCGATCGACGTGAAAGGTCAAACCTCTATTTGGATGAAGAGCGCGCCGATCATTGCGAAAGGCAAAGCAATCATCAGCACCACAGGCCAGCTCGATGTGGAAGGCGGCAACTTCATCGTTGCCATCGATTTGAACACCGGCAAGGAGGCCTGGCGATTTTATGCGATCGCTCGTCCCGGCGAGCCGAACGGCAACTCCTGGAATGGGCTACCTCTCGAAAAACGTACGGGCGGATCGATGTGGAATCCCGGCACCTACGATCCAGAGTTAAATCTCTTGTACTTCGGACCCGCGCCCACCTATGACACTCGACCGCTGCGAAAGCGGATCGACGCGTCCGGCATCACCAACGATGCGCTCTATACGAACACTACGATCGCACTGAACCCCGATACCGGCAAGCTCGTGTGGCATTACCAGCACATGCGCAACGATCAGCTGGATCTCGATTGGGCGTACGAGCGGCAAGTGGTCACGATGCAAGTGGAGGGTAGTGCACGCAAAGTCGTCGTCACCGGCGGCAAGCAAGCCATCTTCGAAGCGTTGGATGCAGCCACCGGCGCGTATCTATTCTCGATCGATATGGGGATGCAAAACGTCGTCAGCGCGATCGATCCGCGTACCGGCGAGAAAACCATTAATCCCGCTGCGATTCCCGATCCTAATAACATGCAGCCCGTGATCTCGCTGCCCAGCATCTGTCCCAATGGCTTAGGCGCACGCAACCTCCAGGCGACGGCGCTGAATCCGAAGTCGAAGACATTGTTCATCCCGCTGAGCGACACCTGCATCACTCGCACCGGACGGTGGCAGAAAACGCCGGAACCCGACAGCGATGGTTTTTTTGGAATCATTCGAGCCGTCGACTTGGAAAGCAAAAAAACGCTTTGGTCGCATCGTGAGGTTGCACCGGCTGCCAGCGCCGCGCTCGTTGTCGGTGACGACTTATTGTTTATCGGCACGGTCGATCGATGGCTGCTCGCGCTCGATCAGAAGACCGGCAAAGTAGCTTGGCGCCACCGTCTCAACAATGCGCCAAGCTCATTCCCAATCACCTATCAAGTGGATGGCAAGCAGTACATTGCTGTAGCGACCAATCAAGGTTCGTTTCACGTCAGCGGCATGGCGTCGATCGCCAAGGTAAAGAATCCGCCCACGGGGTCGGCGATGATGGTGTTTGCGCTTCCTTAGGCGCATCGCGACGCGAGGCGCTAGGCTGTGGGCCGTGGGCTGTAGCCAGACAGGAGCGGACACTGCGCCGACCGCGAAACGCGAGGCGCAATGCTGTGGGCTGTAGCCTGTAGGTCGAAGCGCTGCGCGCGCAAAGACGGAATTCCAATCCAGTCACGCTGCTTGCGATCAACGCGAACAGCCTCAACTTTGGTCTCTGCTTCCGTTCTGGCTACAGCCCACAGCCTACGGCCCACAGTCGACAGTCGACAGCCCGCGCTAAGCGCCGGCGCTTGCTCTATATCCGTTGCGGATATAGTATCGATTCATGGCCAAGAGCAAACCTCATACCCCACTCACGCCAGCGGTGCTGCACATCTTGCTTGCGCTCGCGACCGAAGAACGGCACGGCTATGGAATCATGAAGCAGGTCGAGTCCGACTCGCAGAGCAAGACAAAGATGGGGCCCGGCACACTCTATGGCTCTATTAGTCGCATGATCGAGGCCGGCTTGATTCGTGAAAGCGACAAGAAGATCGATCCGGAAATGGACGACGAGCGTCGCGTTTACTACAAGATCACCGGACTTGGCCAAACCACACTCGCCGCGGAATTGCAGCGATATCGCGACATTATCGCGCTGGCCAAACAAAAGCGGCTGTCGCCGAATGCATTTTCATATGGACAATGAACGCTCCCTCATTCGAATTCGAAGGAGCTATGTAGCGTTGCTGCGTCTCTTTCCGAAGTCCTATCGCGAGCGCTTTAGAGAACCCATGGCGCAAACCTTCCACGATCTTCTGCGCGAGCGTGCAAACCAAGGACGAGGATTGATTGGCTTCACTTTGCGGATATTCGTCGAGACGTTCGCGGCAATCATTACAGAACGCGTAGCGGTGATCTCCCTGCGAAACAAGAACCTCGTCCGCATTGCAGTCGGAACTGCGCTCTTTTTGGGGATACCGTTAGTGTTAACGCTACAGGGCGATGGCGTAGACGGACAAGGTTGGCATTGGACACCCTTCGATTTTGTGTGGGCTTTTGTGGTGATATTCGGTACCGGCGCAACTTACGAGTTGATCTCGAGAAAAGGCGGCACCACCGCATATCGAGCGGCTGTCGCTGTTGCGCTAGTCGGCTCCTTTCTCATTGTCTGGATTAATGCGGCCGCCGGCATTATCGGAGAACCGGGCGGTGTCAATCTGATGTATTTCGGCGTGCTTGCGGTGGGAATCGTGGGTGCCCGCATTGCTCGACTCCAACCACAGGGAATGGCGCGCGCATTATTCGCAATGGCCGCCGCTCAGATGGGAGTGCTGATCATTGCGCTGGTGCTTGCGAGCGCAGGCGTGATTCAGCAACCCTCGAACGTCGTAAGAATTTTTATTCTCAATGCAGTCTTCGCCACGCTATTTTGCGTCTCAGCGTTGTTGTTCCGGCGCGCGAGGTAGGCTGCAAGATGAAGGCTGTGGGCTGTAGACTGTAGGCTGTAGACAGATGGGAAAAACGAAGCTGCACTGATGGCAGTTCGAACTCTTCGTCACGGACACTTAGAAGTCTACATATCGAACGATCTCTGCGCGCAGCTTTGGCCTGTAGCCCGTAGCCCGTAGCCCGTAGCCCGTAGCCCGTAGCCCGTA
>Ga0193752_1003706_pt1 | contig 10385 bp, 8 predicted proteins | sample H1c1metaG_FD_144924 | JGI IMG/M metagenome (GOLD analysis project Ga0193752, IMG submission 144924) | Soil microbial communities from a riparian zone of the East river system, Colorado, United States - H1c1 | ecosystem: Environmental > Terrestrial > Soil > Riparian zone | place: USA: East River...
TTCATCGACCACCGCGCGCAACGACACGGCTTCGCGCTTCGGAGCCTGGTGTTGCCCGAACGTGAGGATCTGCCGCACCAGCTTGTTGGCGCGCGTGCACGCGCTGCGCACCTCCTCCAAGCTACGGTGCGCGACTGGATTGTCGCGCGCCTGCAACAACGCGAGGTCCGTGTGACCGCGCACCGCCGTCAGAATGTTGTTGAAGTCGTGCGCAATGCCGGCCGCGAGCGTGCCGAGGCCTTTCAGCCGCTCCGCTTCGATCAAGCGCTGCTCGAGCATGCGCCGCGCATCCTCCGCCGAGCGCGCGGCCTCCTGCGCGTCCTTGAAGTCCGTCAGGTCGACGTCGGTGCAAACGACGCATGAGCCGCGTTCGCCGAGCGGGATCCGAAACACCGTCGAGAGCAACACACCTGGCCGGCCGTCCGCGCGGCGAAAGTTGAGCTCCATCGGTCCGATCGGCCGGCCGGTCACCGCCACCTCGTTCAACGACAGCATGAACCTCGCCGTCTCTTCGGCCGAGAAGTTGAGCTGATCGAGTGTCTTGCCGATCGCCGTGTCGAGCGTCCAGCCGAACATCGCGAGCGAAGCTTGGTTTGCAAAGAGCACGCGGCCGCGGCCGTCGTAGCCTTGGATCGCGACATTCGGCGTGTGCTCGACGACCGCTCGCAGGCGCTCCTCACTCTCGCGCAGCGAGCGCAATGCGTGGCTGCGGCCGAAGCTCGAGGTCAGCATCTCCGCGACCGATCGCATCAACTGACGCTCCTCGGGGAGAAACACCTGCGCGGCGGCCGCGAACGCCGCGGGCGGGTAGCCGACCTCGAGCAGGCCCTTCTGCTCGCCGGTCTCGAACGTCTCGATCAAGCGGTGCTCGGTCTCCCGGAACGCCGGCGTGGTCGCCTCCAGATCGCCGTAGCGCATGCGCGCCTCGCACTGCGCGGGCAAGAGGAACGCCGGTGGGATCAGCGACACGATCTCTTCGATCAACGCCTGATCAATCTCGCGATCATGTTGGAGCAGGCGCGCCACGTTGTGCACGAGCGTCAACTCCTTGACCCGCTCGTCCAGCTGGTGCGCCAGCGTGCGGTAGCGCTGCTCGCTACCGCGCAGCGCTTGCTCCGAGCGATCGCGCAGGATGGCGATGGTCGCGACGTGGGTAGCCGCGTCCACCCACGCCATCTCGATCGAGGTCGGCTCGCGCGGCTCGCTGTAATACATCGCGAACGTTCCGAGCACGGTCTTGTCCGCGGTCAAGATCGGTGTCGACCAGCACGCCTTGAGGCCGTGACCGAGCGCCAAGTCTTTGTAGTCGCGCCAATACGGGTGCGTCGCGATGTCGGCGACGACGACGCGCTCCTTTAGAAACGCCGCGGTGCCGCACGACCCCGCCCCGGGTCCGATCTTGGCGCCTTCCAGCGCCTGCGTGTATGCGACCGGCAAGCTCGGCGCGGCGATCGGATGCACGGTGCCGTTGTCGCTATCGACGAGCAACACGCTGCACGCCATCGGCGATGCTCGCTGCTCGACGATCCGCACCAGCTCGACGAGCAGCTGATCGAGCGGCGCGCCGTACGCGATGCGCTCGAGCAACATGCGCTGACCTGCATCGAATGCGGCTGCTGATTTCGACACGAAGCCCCCCGGCCTGTGTGGACCCCGGAGCGGGATGCCTCCTCGAGCATACGTCCGGATCAATCCCACGCACAGTGGAAGAAAACGCTACTGCAGCGCCGCGTCGGGGTCGCCTCCGAGTGATCGCAAGTACGTGTCGTACGCCGAAACCACCGGCGCAGTACGAGCAAGCTCGTGCAGAGCATGGACGCCAGGGAGCGCGTCGAGCTGGCCCACGTAGGCCGTAAGGTCATCCGGGACCGGCACGCCATAGGTCCGAAAGCGCGTGCGCACGGGGAAAAACATCACGTCCGCGATGCTGAACCGCCCGAACAGGAACGGACCGCCGGATCGCTCGAGCGCGCCACGCCAAATCTCGAGCACGCGCTCGATGTCGCGCTGCGTCGCCGAGTTGGGCGTGAACGCCGGCACGCGACCGAACAGGTGGCAGCTCATCTGCATGCGCATGTTCGTGAATGACGACGCCATCTCGCATGAGATCGCTCGTGCCTGGGCGCGGGCGACCGGATCATCGGGCCACAGCCGAGCTTGCGGGAACGCGTCGTTGACCCACTCGCAGATCGCGAGCGCCTCGTGGATCGGTTGGCCGTCGACGTGGAGCACCGGAAAGAGCCCGGTGACACTGCCGATCTTGCGCCGCTCCTCAACCTCTTGGTCCATGAGCTTGGCGAGCGAAGCGTCATCGCCCGTCCCGAGCGTCTGGCGCCCGAGCTCGGGCGTCGCGGTCTCGGTTACGAATTTCGCGCCCGCTTGCTTCAGCGCGAGCCACGACCGGATCGACCACGACGAATAGCGCAAGCTGATCACGACCAAGCGAAGCGAAGGCATCAACCCTCTCCTTTTGATGAACGGCGGCGCGAGTGCCGGCTTGGTCTGCGCAGCGCCGCGTTGGTTACAGCCGGTCTCGCAGCCGTGCCCCACAGCACCAGGTCCAGGTACGCGCTGGCGACGGTCTTCACCGAGGCGTCGCCGGCGTAGCGCATGAAGTCGCCGGCGCCCATCAGCGCGCCCCAGACCACGTACGCGTTCAGCTCGAGGTTGCCAGCGCGCATCAGCCCCGCGCGCACGGCCTCACGCAGCTCGGGCACGACGTCGGTCACCATGCGATGAAACGCCTCCTGCGCGCGCCGCGCGAGCGCGCGGTCGCGCCCGTGGGCCACGCCGGTCAATAGATGGGTGAGCATGCGATACGAATCGAGCTGTGCGAGCACCGTGCTGGCGCGCAAATACGCGCGACGCAGCGGATCGCGCTCGCGCTTGCCGGCCGCGCGCACGTCCTTTGGCACGACCAGCAAGCGGATGTGATCGATGCAATCGACGAACAGTGCCTCTTTGCTCTCGAACGACTGATACAAGGCCGCCTTGCTCAGGCCGAGCTCGCGCGCGACGTCGATCAACCGGACCGCGTCGTAGCCGTCGCGCGCGAACAGCCGCGTCGCCACCTCGAGGATCGCGCGACGGCGTGGATCGAGCGCGTCCGGCGGCGGCGCCGACTTTCGAGAGAGCGTGCCACCCGAAGCGCTCGACGCCGCAACGCGGGCGCGGATCTCGACCAGCGGCAGCTGCTCCTGCGCACGCAGCCTGCGCACGCGCTCGAGCGCCTCGACGTGCGCCGCGCCGAACAAGAACAACTTCGGCCCGAGCTTGCGCGGCGGCGGCAACAGACCGAGCCGCACATAGTGGGCGATGCTCGAGCGCGACACGCCGGTCTTGCGCTCCAGATCGCCGATCTTCAGCTCGTCGTCGCGGCGAGCACGCGCATCGTCCATGCCTCGAGCGTGCCAGAAGGAATTGCGTAAAAATACTCTAGGTCGGCGCAAACCACCCTTTGCTCGCAACGGGTGCCGCCCGTAGCGTCGACCCATGGGTCAGCTGCGAGGAGGGATGGCACTCGTGCTCTGGGCAGTGCTCGGAGCCTGCGGTGATGCGCGCGAGATCGAGCACGATCAAGCCGGCGCAGCCTCCGTCGCTGGCAGCAGCGGGCAGGCGGGCGGCACGCCGTTCATGCCACCGCCTGCAGGGACCGGCGGCAGCGGCGCGGCCGGCATGATCGCGGACGGGTCGGTCGGCGGATCAGCCGGCGACGATCAGCCGGCGCCGCCCGATGCGTCGAGCGACGCCATGCCGATCGAGCCGAGCGATGCCGCCGCGCCAAGCTACGAGGCGCCGTGCGAGGCGAGCGCCGAGCGCGTCGTATGCGAATACACGCTGACCGAGCTCACGACCACCGCCGGCACGCGCAACATCTATTGGACGAAACCGCTCGGCGACCCACCTGAGGCCGGCTTCCCAGTCGCGATCATCTTTCAGGGCTCGTTCTTCGGCCCATCGTTCACATGGCAGGAGCTTACGCCCGACCTTCCGTTCGGCGGCTTCTATCAAGGCTTGCTGCACGTCGCGCTGCTCGAGGCCGGCTTCGTGGTGATCGAGCCGGAAGCCGAAGGTGGCATCGCGTGGCAGACCAACGCGGGGGGCGACTACCTCGCCTCGAGCGACCATGCGCTGATGCTCGAGCTGCTCGAGCGCCTAGCCGAGACCGAAGACTTCGGGTCGGTAGATGACGCGCGCCTGTACGCGAGCGGCATCTCGAGCGGCGGCTACATGACGAGCCGGATGGCCGTCAGCTACCCGGGCAGGTTTCGCGCGCTCGCTATCCAATCGGGCTCGTATGCCACGTGCCTCGGCCCGCTCTGCGAGGTGCCGAGCGAGCTGCCGGACGATCATCCGCCGACATTGTTCCTGCACGGCGACGCCGACGGCACGGTTCCGGTCGACACCGCGATCGCTTATCGCGATGCTCTCGAGGCGCAAGGCGTCGAGACCGAGCTAATGATCGATATGGGGATCGGTCACGCCTGGCTCGAGCGCGCACCCGAGGCAGTCACACGATGGTTCTTAATGCATTGAGTCAGCGCGAGTCGTTTGCATGCATGCGTGAGCTCGATGCCCATGCGCTCGGGCTGCGCTTGCCGAAGGGCCTCACGCTCTGGTGGCTCGGCACCGCCGGCTACGCGTTCGCGTACGAAGGTCATACGCTGTTGATCGATCCGTACGTGTCGCGCGCGAGCTTCGCCGAGGTCGTGCTCCGCAAGCGGCTGACCAGCGATCCGGCGCTGCTCGAGCGCTTCGTCCCGCGGGCTGACGCCGTGCTGGTCGGACACACCCACTTCGATCACGCGGTCGACGTGCCGGCGATCGCGCGGCGCGATGGCTGCAAGGTGTACGGCAGCAGCTCGATGACGCGTTTAATGCGCTTGAACGGCATGCCGGATCAGGCCGTCACGGTCGAGCATGGCCGGCGCTACGACATCGGCCCGTTCGAGGTGACACTGATCGATTCGCTGCACGCCAAGCTCGTGCTCGGGCTCGCGGTCCCGAACGATGGCGAGATCGCATGCGAGCAGCTCGATGGGCTGACGGCCAACGCATATCGCTGCGGCAACGTGTACTCGATGCACGTCCGCGTCGCGGGCGCGACCTTCTATCACCAGGGCAGCGCAAACCTGATCGAGGAGCGCATCCCGTTTCACGGCGTCGACTACCTGCTCATGGGCATCGCTGGTCGCGGCTTCACGCGCAACTACACCGAGCGCACGATCCGCAAGCTCGACCCGGGCGTGATCATCCCCACGCATCACGATAACTTTTTTCGGAAGCTCGACGAGCCGATGGGCTTCTCGTTCAACGTGCGCTTCGATCGCTTCGTCGACGAGGCCGCGCGCGTGTCGCGCTCGCTCACCGTGCGCACGCTCGCGCCGCTGACCGCGCTGCACGGCTGACGTGATTACGTAAAAATACTCAACGTCAGAGCAAACCAGCATTTTGATGCTTGGTTTACGCGACGTACGTTGAACCCATGAGTCATTCGAAACACGATCCTTGGGCAGCGACGGCGGTCGCTCTAGGCATCCTCGCGCTGGCTGCCTGCGCTGAGCCCGCGCCAGACGCGGCACAGCCGGCGGCAGGCACGTTCGCGGTCTCCGGCGGTAACGGCGGCGGCGGTAGCGCTGGCACGTTCGTCGCGGGCGCCGGCGGCACGAGCGGAGCGGGCGAGAGCGCAGCGGGCTCTGCAGCGATCGCGGGTCAAGATGGAGACGGCGCCGGCGGCGTGATCGGTTCCGCAGGCAGCGGTGGCGCTGCGGGCGAAGGCGCTGCGGGCGCTGCGACGGGTGGATCGAGCGGCGCACAAGTTGATGCCGGTGGCAACGAGCCGTGCGTGGAAGGCGAGGTCACTGGCTCACAGATCATCTTCGTCGGCGATTCGTTCCTCGCCGCACCGACCAGCAACATCGCCTTCGAGCTCGAGGCGCTGATGCAGACCAGCGGCTCGACTGCGTACAGCGAGATGCCGCGCTTCCGCCAACTCGTCGGCACGACGATGGAGCAGATCGTCGCGCAGTACGACACCGAGAAGGAGCTCGATCCGGATATCAAGGTCGTGATCGCGAACGGCGGCGGCAACGACGTGCTGGTGACCGATCGCAGCTGCCTGCTCGAGGCGCCGCCGAGCAATACCGGCTGCGCCGCGACGGTCGAGAACGCGCTCGAGCATGCGCGCAGGCTGATGGAGAAAGCCGAGGCCGACGGCGTCGAGCACGTCGTGTACTTCTACTATCCACACGAGCCGACCTTCGGCCTCTTTCAAGGCGACGCGCCCGCGATCAACGATTCGCTCGACTACGCAGAGCCGATGGCGCGCGCACAATGCGAGAGCAGCCCGATCTGCACGTTCGTTTCGCTGAGGGAGGCGGCTGGAGATAGCCCGGGCAGCGGCTATGTCGACCGCGGCTACCACGACCTCGACGGCACCCATCCCTCGCCGGCCGGCTCGAAGTTCTTCGCGGCGGCCATTTGGGCGGCCATGGTCGACCGCTGTATCGCCCAGTGATCTAGGTTTTCGGCCAAGACGAAGAGCGCATGGAACCCAATTCTGGGAGCCGACGTATTGGGCCCGGAGGAGAGTTCCATGACGCTTTTACGTAGGTCCTATTTCGCCTCGATCCTTGTGGCAGCAGCGCTGGTCGGCCTAACGGTCACCGGCTGCGGCGACGACGAGGGCAATGACGGCGCCGCCGGTGCCGCGGGCACAGCGGGCGATGGAGACGGCGATGGCGACGCCGGCCACTCGGGCAGCCACGGCGATGGCGACGGCGATGGCGACGGCGACGCCGATCCCAATATCGACAGCGCGGCGGCCGACCTCCGCGTAAGCCTCGACCTCTTGCTCTCCGAGCACCTCGTGCTCGCAGCCAAGGCCACCGGCGCAGCGCTCGGCGGTCGCACCGACGAATACGAAGCCTACGGCGACGCGCTCACCGACAACGGCCTCGAGCTCGGCGCGCTCGTCGGCGCAGCTTACGGCGACGAAGCCGAAGGCGCGTTCAACGACATCTGGGGCGCGCACAACGGCTTCTTCGTGCAGTACACGACCGGCGTCGCGACCGACGACATGGAGATGCAAGATGCAGCCGTCGCCTCGCTGACCGAGTCGTACGTGCCGGACTTCGCCGAGCTGCTCGCGGGCGCGACCGAGATCCCGCAAGCCGATCTCGAAGAGCTGATCCTGCACCACGTGCTCACGACCAAGGACATCGTCGACATGCAAGCGGCCGAGGATTGGCCGGGCGCGTTCGAGGCGATCCGTGACGCGTTCGCGCACATGGCGATGATCGGCGACCCGCTCGCCGCTGCGATCGCCGGCCAGTACCCCGAGGACTTCGCGGGCGACAACACCACCGCGCCGGTCGACTTCCGCGTCGCGCTCAACACGCTCTTGCAAGAGCACATGTACCTCGCGTCGTTCGCGACCGGCGCGGCGCTCGGCGGCCGCATGGAAGAGTACGAAGCGGCCGGCGGCGCGCTGACCACCAACGGCACCGATCTCGGCGGCGCGGTCGAGAGCATCTACGGCGAGGAAGCCGGCGCAGAATTCAACCGTATCTGGGCTGCGCACAACGGCTTCTTCGTCGACTACACCGTCGGCGTCGCGACCGATGACATGGACGCGCAAGACGAGGCCGTCGCGAGCCTGACCAACACCTACGTGCCGGAATTCTCGGCGCTGCTCGCCGGTGCGACCGGCTTGCCGCAAGACACGATCGCGGGCCTCACCGCCTCGCACGTGCTGTCGACCAAGGCCGTGGTCGACGCGCAAGCCGAGGGCGACTTCGCGATGGCCGCCGAGCTCGACCGCGAGTCCGCGCATCACATGCGCTCGATCGGTGACCCGCTCTCGGTCGCGATCGTCGCCTCGATGCCCGACAAGCTCTAATCGGTCCTCCCCGATTGGCGAGCGCGAGGCAGCCCCCTGCCTCGCGCTCGCATCCTTTTAAGGACCTCAGCTTCGCGGGGTTTCAGCGCGTGATTTTCTGTACGAGCGTGAAGGAATGCGGCAGTCGAAACCATTAACCGGTTTCGTCGGCGCTCAGGCGACGCTCGGAGGCTCATGAACGGTTCGTTGCAAAAAGTGCTCTCGCGGATGGTGTGCATTGGCGCGTGCATGGGCGTCGCACTCGCGGGCACGGCGTGCGCATCGGATGATTCCCCGTCGGGGGCGGCAGGCACGGCAGGAGCCGGCGGAGCAGGTGGCGCAGCCGGGGGCGGCACGGGCGGGTTCGGCGGCACCGGCGGTGTGGCCGGGACGAATGCCGGAGCAGGCGGAGTCGGTGGCGCGAGTGGCGCGAGTGGCGCGAGCGGCGGCGCCGGCGGTTCTGGCGGTGCAGGCGCCGGCGGTGCGAGCGGCGCGATGAGCGGCGCAGGCGGCTCGGAGTCAGGCGCTGGCGGGGATGGCGGCGACGGTGGCGATGGTGGCTCGACGCCCGACTCGGGCGTGCCGCCGGAAGAGCTCGAGCCGTTCAGCTTCTTCGTCACGAGCTACGAGGCGATGGTCCGGTTGTCAGGCTCGGAAGACGGCTTCGGCGGCGACCTGCGCTACGACGACGCGCCCGACGGTCTGACCGGCGCCGACAAGATCTGCACCGAGATCGCCGAGTACTCGATGGCCGGCGCAGGCGCGAAAGGCTGGCGCGCGTTCTTGAGCGTCGCGCAAGGCCCGGACGGCGAACGCGTCGACGCGATCGATCGGATCGGCGACGGCCCATGGTTCGATCGCATCGGCCGCACCGTGGCCGAGACGGTCGAAGACCTGCAGAACGAGCGACCTGAAGGCGCCGACCCGCTGATCTACGACGACCTGCCCAACGAGGACGGCTTCCCCAACAGCCGACCCGATCCGAATGGCCCCGAGATCGACAACCACCACGTGCTCACCGGCTCCGACGACGAAGGCCGGCTGTATCAAGGCAGTGTGAACGGCACGTGCGACAACTGGACCGCGCTCGAGGACGCAGGCCGGCCGCGCATCGGATTCGCGTTCGTTATCGACAGCCGCTCGAACTGGATCTCGGGCCAAGACGAGGGCGGCTGCGGCGCCGGCTACGATCTCGACGGCGGCGGCGGCTCCGATCCGAGCAATCCGATCGTCGGCTCCGGTGGAGGCTACGGTGCGATCTATTGCTTCGCGCTGACGCCATGATCCGATTGCGTACGATCTATTTGGTGAGCGGCTTGCTCGTCGCCGGCTGCGGCGACGAGGCCGGCGGCACAGCGGCGACCGACGCGCAGGTCGAGAGCGATGCGCAGGCCGAGCTCGACGCGGGCGGCGATGGCGACGCTGCCGAGCGGCTGCGCGCCGCGATCGGCACGTTCGCGATCGAGCTGATCGCTCCGAAGCCCGCGACCGAAACGCGCGATGCACAGCCGGGTCTCACCTCGATCGCTGGCCGCGTCTACGAAGCGATGCCGCCGAGTAACATGCAGTGGAACGCGGTCGAGGAAGACGGCGACTGCCGCTTGTTCGAGCCGATCAATCCGTTCTGCGATCCGGCGTGCGGAAGCGGCACGATCTGCGCCGGCGACGGGATGTGCGTCGCCCCGCCCGCAGCGCTCGACGCCGGTACCGTCACGTTCACCGGGCTCGGCGACGCGGTGCTCTCGATCGATCCGCTGCCGCGGTCGTTCGCCTATCAGCCGCGAAGCACGAGCGATTTGATGTATCCGCCGTTCGCGGAGGGCGACGTGATCGGCTTCAGCGCGGCGGGCGACGAGCTGCTACCCTTCGAGCTCAGCGCGCGCGGCATCGCTCCGCTCGAGCTGCTCTCGCCGACGCCGATCGCGTTCGATCCAGAAGCCGAGACACTCATCCGCTGGACAGCGGCTGAGAGCAGCGATAGCTCGCGGATCATCGTGATCGTCGACATCAGCCATCACGGCGGCCGCAAGGGCGAGCTGGTGTGCGAGACCGGCGATGACGGCGAGCTCGAGCTGCCCGCAGCGCTCGTGCAAGGCTTGATCGACCTGGGCGTGGCCGGCTTTCCTACGGTGACCGTCACGCGCGAAGTGACCAGCGAGCCGCTGTCGGCTGCGCCCGGCATCAAGCTGCGCATCTTCTCCAATGTCGATCGCGAGCTCGATGTGCCGGGCGTGACGTCTTGCAACGAGCCCGGCCAGCAAGACGTGTGTCCCGAGGGTCAGACCTGTCAGGCCAATAAGCTGTGCCGCTGAAGCTCTCGGCTGCACCTCGTACAGACCGCTACAGCGAGGCGCCTACCCCGCAGGGCAGACGCCTCGCCAAGCCAAGCTAGCGCGCTACTCGGGCACGCACGCGCATACGAACGGCGAATCGTCGAACGTGTTCCCCGGCACGCAGTCGATCACCGGGCCGACGTTGCACTCGCACAAGCCGCTGCAATCGGCGC
>Ga0193752_1003708_pt1 | contig 10377 bp, 9 predicted proteins | sample H1c1metaG_FD_144924 | JGI IMG/M metagenome (GOLD analysis project Ga0193752, IMG submission 144924) | Soil microbial communities from a riparian zone of the East river system, Colorado, United States - H1c1 | ecosystem: Environmental > Terrestrial > Soil > Riparian zone | place: USA: East River...
ATGTTATTCAGAATACAGTTGCCGCTTACAGCAACCTTTATAAATCCGCCGCGGCAGTCCGCTTGGTGCAGGAAGCGCTACAGCAGTCGAAAGCCCGGGTACGCGAGCTGGGCAACCTCGAAAAGAACGGCCTGCTGGCCCGCAATGATCTGCTCAAAGCGCAGCTGCAACAATCCAATGTGGAACTTTCGCTCCTCGATGCGGAAGCCAACCTTCATTTGACCCTCGAAAACATGAGCCTGATGTTGGGCCTGCCGACCGGGACCATAATCGAAGCCGATACCACATTTGCGCTGAATGCCACGGATCGTTCGCTGGCCGACTGGCAGCTGGAGGCCCTTCAACATCGGAAAGACGCCGCTTCGCTGGGCTATCGCGCTAAAGCGGCAGAGGCCGGCATTCGTACAGCTAAAGGTGATTACTACCCATCGGTTGCACTCACCGCCGGTTATATCGGCGCATATATCGAGAACGTGGTTACCATCCGGGATGCGGTGAACGCCGGGGTAGGCCTCAGCTACACGCCTTCTTCACTCTGGAAGGCCGGCACTAAGGTGGCCCAGGCAAAAAGCCGTTTGGCTGAAGTCCAGGCAAACCAGGGCTTGCTGGAAGATGCGATCCGCCTGCAAACGACACAAGCCTATGAACAGTTTTTGCTCAGCAAGAAAAAGATCGACGTTTATGCCGTAGCCGTTGAGCAATCCAATGAGAACTACCGGATCGTCCGCAACAAATACCTGAACAGTCTTGCCACAACAACCGACCTGCTGGATGCCGATGTCGCACAACTCCAGGCAAAACTGAATTACGCTTTCGCAAAGGCAGATGCTGCTGTCAGCTATGAAAAGCTGTTACAGACCACAGGGCTGCTTTCATCGGAATACGTCGCAGGACTCAGTAAATAACCTTATCAAACACTTCATTTCCACATAATCATAATGAGTAATCAACCCAGCGAAGCCAGGACGCCGGATCAGGCGCCCGAGGCAGTACCTGCCAAACGCAAGCTGAATAAACGCTTCCTGATCGTGCTTGTAGCCATGGTGGTTGGCGGCGCGGCTTTCGGCATTGTCAAGTACAATCATGCGCAACATCACGAAGAAACAGACGACGCACAGGTAGAAGCCAATATCAGCCCCGTAATACCACGTACGGCCGGATATATCAGCGACGTTCGTGTGCGCGACAATCAGCAGGTCAGGAAAGGCGATACACTGATCATCCTAGACAACCGGGATTTGCTGATCCGTGTGGAGCAGGCCGAAGCAGCGCTGGCCGGGGCTCAGAGTAATCTGCAGGTCGCCCGCGCCAGTACATCCGCCTCCCAGGCAAACATATCTATATCGCGAGCTTCCATTGGCACCGCCGATGCTCAGATAGAAGCCGCCCGCATTAATGTTCGCAGGGCGACACAGGATTTCAACAGGTACGCTAACCTCATCAAAGATCACAGCATCACCCAGCAGCAGTACGAGCAGGCCGAAGCCGCAAGGCAGACTGCCGAACGGCAGCTGGCCGTGCTGGAGCAGCAACGCGGTGTAGCCCGGGAACAAACATCGGCAGCAGCTTCGCAAAGCAATGCCACCGCACAGGGCATATCTGTGGCAGCGGCCACGATTCGCCAGCGTGAAGCTGACGTGGATAATGCCAGGCTCCTGCTGTCTTACACCGTCATTACCGCACCTGCGGATGGACTCGTATCCAAGGTAACCGTGCAGCCCGGACAATATGTCGCACCCGGGCAGATGCTCTTCGCCCTGGTCCTTAGCGAACTCTGGGTGGTGGGTAATTTCAAGGAAACCCAGATCAATAAAATGCTAGAGGGTCAGGAAGTCACGGTGACGGCAGATGCCTTCCCGGGTCATGAGTTCAAGGCGCGACTGGCGTCCTTTTCACCGGCTACCGGTGCCCGGTTTTCCCTGCTGCCGCCCGATAATGCCAGCGGTAATTTCGTGAAGGTGGTACAACGCGTACCGGTCCGCATCGAGTTTACTGACAAGAATGACACGGCGCTGAAGAGTCTTCGTGCCGGGATGAACGTGATGGTGGATGTACATATCTAGAAGTCGCTGGTCGAATAGTCGATAGTCAAATAGTCGCTAGTCGTCCATCCTTCGGGCTTTGTCTATGACAAACACTCCCCAACCAACAATTTTCTTCGGCTAACGACTTCGGACTAACGACCCCTCTGACTTCTTTCGGCCAATGACTTCTCCTGATTAGCGACTTTCAAAAAATGCAACAAGACTCTTTAGTAGAATACGGCAGCCGTCGGGTGATCATCACGCTGACGGCGATCTTCTGCGCCCTGCTGGAGATTGTGGACTCCACCATTGTCAATGTTGCGTTGAATGATATGAAGGGTAATATGGGCGCTACCCTTAGCGAGGTGGGTTGGGTGATCACGGCCTATGCTATCGGCAACGTGATCATTGTACCTATGACGAGCTGGCTGTCGCAGCAATTCGGCCGGCGCAACTACTTTGGCGTTTCCGTGATCATCTTCACGGTCTGTTCCTTTCTCTGCGGACAGGCCACGGGGATATGGGAGCTGGTGGCCTTCCGCTTCCTGCAGGGGCTTGGCGGAGGCGCCCTACTGGTGACTTCGCAGACCATAATTACCGAAAGCTATCCACCTGAGAAGCGAGGCATGGCACAGGCATTTTACGGTCTGGGCGTCATCATCGGTCCGACACTCGGGCCGCCGCTTGGTGGATACATCACCACGAACTTCTCCTGGCCCTACATCTTTTACATCAACATACCGATCGGGATCATTGCGGCGGCGCTGGTATTCCAGTTCGTGCGCTCGCCGAAATACAGCGAGAAAAAATCGGCCAGGAACATCGATTATCTGGGCATCGTCCTGCTCAGCGTGTTCGTTGGATCATTGCAATATGTGCTGGAGCGTGGTCATGAAGACGACTGGTTTGAATCGCCTACCATCCTGCTGCTGACAATCACGGCGATATTCGGGTTCTTCTTTTTTCTCTGGCGCGAGCTGACCCACGACCATCCTATCGTGGAGCTCCGCGTGCTTAAGAACGGTAACCTGCGCATCGGCACCGCGCTCTCCTTCGTGCTGGGATTTGGGCTATATGGCTCGACCTTCATCGTCCCGCTCTATACGCAGAGCCTGCTTGGGTGGACGCCCCTGCAGGCCGGCGAGCTCATGATCCCGGCAGCTATCACGACGGCGTTCATCATGCCGATCGTAGGACAGCTGCTTACCCGCGGCGCCAAGCCTCACCTACTGGTCGCCAGCGGCATGCTGCTGTTCGCCATATTCTGCTATTGGTGTTATAAGATCCTGACGCACGATACCGGGAAGGACGACTTCTTCTGGCCATTAATTATGCGCGGCGTAGGAATGGGCCTTCTTTTCATACCCATCACCGCCCTTTCGTTATCATCGCTGAAGGGCCAGGAAATCGGGCAGGGAGCGGCGTTCACGGGTATGATGCGACAATTGGGCGGGTCGTTCGGGATTGCGGTTATCACCACCATCCTGTCGCGGCAGAATTCCATTCACCAGGCGGCCATGGCGCCCAATTATTCGCTGACCAATCCGGCATTTACCAGCAGACTCCAGGGGCTCAAAGCGGCATTCATGGCCAAAGGCATGGCGCCGAATATTGCGGAGGCCAGCGCCTATAAGGCAATGGGCGGCTCGATGGCTAAGCAGGCGGCAGTGCTTTCCTATATGGATATCTTCCTCTACCTGGGCGTCATGTTTCTCATTTTTGTGCCCATCATGCTGCTGGTCCGCCAGCGGAAAGGCGCGAAAGTGGATAAGGAGGCCCTTGCGGGCGCACATTGATTCCCTGGCTTCTTGCCGCAGGTATTAGGACATTTATCGCCACCGGAGTTTTTCAAGCGATTTGCGCAATCCCTTTACAGGGCTTGTATTCATGTGCGTCATGTAAGTGGAACTTTGCAGATTCGCCTTATATTTAGTTGACACAACTCCAATTCCTGACAGCAGCAGTCTTTTAGATTGGCTATAAGGAGTTCAGCGATGCAATTGTCAATCCGGGAGCACCTAAATCGAATAGCCGAAGTATGAAACACGTATTTACGTTTATCCTGATCCTGCTTGTATCGGTACGGTCTGTCAGTGCGCAGATGCGTGTTCACCAGATCAACGTGGGACAAGGAAGCGCAACGCTGATCGAGTTCCCTTGTGCTGCCATCCTTGTGGATGCCGGCGGCGAGAAGAACGCGCTGTTCAATTCATCGGATGCGTTGAAAGATTATCTCGATGAATTCTTTGACAGGCGAACCGATCTTCAGCACACCCTGCAGTGCGTGTACCTCACTCATCCGCATAGTGATCATACTCTGGGGATACCACTTTTATTACAGCCGCCTTTCGTCGTTAAGAATGCAGTTACCGATGGACTGGAACAAGGTTCGGGCAGATCCGGCCAGATAAAATTGCACCGGGCGGCACAGGATGCGGAAGCCACGGAAGACACCACCGACGACATCGGATTTGACGCAGTCACAAATAAGGAGATCGGTAACGAAGGCCTGACCAATAACGTGATCGATCCTGTCGATTGCGGAAGCACTGATCCACGCATTTTGGTGCTGTGGGGCGCCTCGGTCAGTAACCCGGGATGGAGCAATACACATTTCAATGACGGGAACAATCATTCGCTGGTGATCCGGATCGAATACGGAGCCTCCTCCATGCTGATCACCGGCGATCTGGAAGAAGTCGCCCAGCGCAACCTAATCACTAAATACAATGGCACTACCCTGCTCGATGCCGATGTGTACCTGGTAGGCCATCATGGATCTAAAAACGGGACCACAGCGGAATTGCTGAACCAGATCACACCGCAGATGGCACTGATCGGGGTGGGCGATGTAGTCCGGAAAGTCCCCTGGACAGCCTGGGCATACGGCCATCCGAATAAGGGGATACTTGATATGCTGGAGCAGACACTCACATCAACGCGCAAGCCCGTACTCGTACAGGCAGGTTACGGTGCGAAAAACTTTGTGGAATACAAGGTCTCCAAAGCCATCTATGCAACAGGCTGGGATAATAACATCGTGCTGGAAGCCGATAACGCCGGCCATTGGCGAAAAGTGGAAACCGTACTGGTACCGGGCATCGTGAATGTCAATACGGCCAACCTGTTCGAGCTCGAGACCCTGCCGGGTATCGGCCCTGTCCGGGCGAAGGCCATTTTGAACTTCAGAGTTACTCACGGCGATTTCATCTCGTTGGATGACCTGGACCAGGTGCCGGGGATCGGCCCTGTGACTATTGAACTGCTGAAACCTTTTGTTAGGTTCTAGGCTGCCATAGCCTCGAGGATCGTCAAGCCGGATGAACCATGCATCCATAGTTTGAAGCTCCGGTGCTCGTAGAGAGGTGCTTCTTAATACCGGAAGTGCAGCCCATAGCTTTCGTCAGCGAGCACATCCTTCCAGTCAGCGATCAGCTTTTTATAGGCTTTGCCCACCTGCCGGATCTTGCGGTCGATATCGTACAGCCCCAGCGCATTGACATGCCCATTGGGTTCCCGCAGCGCCGTATCCCAATCCACCTGGTCGATGAGGCTGTACCAGGTGAATCCAACGATAGGAAACAGGTCCTGTTTAAAGCGATAGATATTGGCCCATTCCTTCCAGAGCCAGGCAACGCTGCCCGGCTCGCTGATATTGGTTTCCGTATGCATGACCGGCAAGCGAAAGCGGTCGTAGTATTGATGTGTGATTATATAGTAGCCAAAAATTTCGCCGGAAGGCGTTATGCTTCCATCTTCCTGAACCAGGTGCTCATTGGTGATGTAGTAATCATTACCCATGATGCAATGCGCCTTGATGAAGTTCTGATCGAACCACTGGTATTCTGCGTCCGTCATGCCGTTTGCCAGCAAATATTTGTACATCGTTACATCCACTGGATGGCCGTACGAAAGGTCCAGTGAAAGGAATCGCTTTTGATTGTAGAAGTCGGCTATTCCCCGCGCCTTGGGCGAATTGGGATGGAAATATTCGGAGGACTCGCTTTGAATGAACACGGCTTCTGCCTGTACTTCGAGGATTGCCTGCATGGCCATCACGTTCGCCTTGCAAAGGGTCTTGAGCGCTGTTACGAAATCCCGGTCGCTGGCCTTGCACTCATTCCACCAGCCAAATTGAGAGGAAAATGTTGCCGCGATAAAGATTTCATTCACCGGCGTATAAAACTGCACATAAGGATATCGCTTCGCGAAGGCTTTCGCATAGTCCGCAAAAAGCGGCGGCCAGTCCGCATTCTGAAAGCTCTCTATCCAATCGGGCACACCAAAATGGCAGAGATCGATGATCGGGATAATATTCAACACTCGCAACTCATTCATAGCCTCATCGGTGAAGCTCCAGTCATAATTGCCAGGCCCCAGGTGCGTCTTATAATATGGCGGCCCATAGCGCAGGAATTGAATGCCCATTTCCCCGACTAGCGCAAAGTCTTCCTTAAACCTGTTGTAGTGATCGGTCTTCTCCATTTCATCCACGCGCATCCTTTGCCCCTGCCACATGATGGTCGGGTAACTGTTCTCAATACCGGTGGCAAACATGAATTTGTTCATAAGGGAGGCTTAGATGCTGCGCGTTGGAGTGGTTGGAGTTGTTGGACTTGTTGGAATGGTTGGACGCTGCGTTCAATGCGGTATCTACCTGTCACCCCCTTTAGGGGGAAGGGAGGGTCAGCGGGGTTACAGTATTGCCAGCCTTCCTCCATCGACGGCCAGTGTTGTTCCATTAATATATGCCGCTTCGTCGGATGCCAGGAAACAGATAGCGGCTGCCAGATCCTCAGGCTTACCGATAGCACCCTCAATTTTTTCCTTCCCGCTTTTCACGTTGGGATTATTCCAGAGCATTGGCGTATCGACTGCACCGGGGGCAATGGCATTAACCCGCGCCTGGCTTGGCTCGATCTCCCGTGAAAGCCCGCGGGTAAAGGCTTCCATGGCGCCTTTGCTGGCAGCATAAGGAACCACATTCGGTGTAGTCTGGTGGGCATGAACGGAGGAGATGTTTACGATAGCCCCGGCTTTCATATGCGGCAGGCAATATTTACAGAAGAGAAAGACCGCACGCATATTCACGTTCTGAACAGCGTCCCAATCGGCGGGGTCAAGATCAACGATCGGGGTGAAGGTCATCATGGCCGCGTTGTTCACCAGCACATCTACCCTTCCGTGACCGGCGACGACATGGTCTACACAGGCTTTTACCTGATCAGGAAAACCGACATCCACCGTAAAGGCCTCGGCCCTGCCACCCGCGGTCGTAATGGTGTTTACTGTTTCCACGCCCTGGGCTTCGTTCCGTCCTGCAACAATTACAACACCACCTTCCGCCGCGAAACGAAGGCATGCTGCACGTCCGATGCCGGAGCCTCCGCCGGTAACAATGCAGACCTTATCCCTGAAGCGCATAGTGCAGGATGTTTCCACCGGAGGCTAAACAATCGTACCAGTTTGGAGCTAATTCGCCAATTAGCCAATTCGCCAATTAGCCAATTAGCCAATGCACTTAGCATACGTTCCAATGCTGACGTTCCAACAATCCATCAATTCAACAATCCAACAATTCAACAATCCAGGAATCCAACAATCCAACAATCCAAACCCGCCTTCGCTGAAGCTTCGGCGGGCAAAGCACTCCAACAACTCCAACGAAGCATCCATTCCCAAACTTCCCGTACTTTTGCGGCCCTTCTTTAGAACAGCTCTTTTTTTTACACATGATAAGCCGCAGAAATATCCGGGTAAAGGTGATGCAGACATTGTACTCACTTTCCACCGTTGATCCGGATGGGTTGAAGAGAAGTATGCAGCAGACCGGCGCCTCTATCCTCAATGAAAAGCTGGAACGATCGCTCGATCTTTTTACGACCATTATCCTCTATACGACACAAGTAGCGCAATACGCGGAGCAGGATGCCCATCTCCGCGCCGGTAAATACCTTCCGACTGCCCAGGATCTGGTGGTTAACACGAAGATCGCCGGCAATGAAGCCGTATGGCAGGTGCTTTCGAACGAGACATTCACCGAGAAGGTCAAAGCCGCCCACCTCGAGCAGGATCTCAATAAGGACTGGGTTCGAAAGCTGCATCTCGAACTGGCAAAAACGCCTGAGTATGAGGCATATATCTCTGAGCAAAGCCGGGAAGCCAAGAGTGAGCTCGCGATGTTCCGTTTTATCTGGGATTTGATGATGAAGAATGAGGCCTTTGTCGAGCAGCTCTCCGACGACCTGCCGGGATGGGAGGATGATTTCCCTATGCTGGGCATGCTTATGGATAATTTCTTTCGCGGCATTAAAAAGGTCAACTTCCTCAGTTTGATCTCCGGCGAAAAACAACAGTATGCGCAAGAACTCCTGCGTACCGTTCTGGATAAGGATGAGTACAGCATGGAGCTGATCCGGCCGAAGCTGGTGAACTGGGAAGCGGAGCGCGTGGCGGTCATCGATCTTATCCTGCTCCGGATGGGTTTATGCGAGCTGCTGTACTTTCCCACGATACCTACTAAGGTGACTATCAACGAGTATATCGACCTTGCCAAAATGTACAGCACCCCTCAGAGCGGGCAGTTTGTGAACGGCGTACTCGATAATCTTTTGAAAGAGTTAAGTAAAGAAGGCAAGATCCGTAAGCAGGAGCGTGGCCTGAAGTCGTAATTTTGCGCCGGATGAAATTTGTTTCCCTTTTCGTGATTTGCGCGGCTAGCCTTTTAGGCGCCGCCTGCAAAGATTCTCAGTCGGATAAAGTGCCGGAGGGACAGCTTTCCGCAAAAATGATCCATAATCCGCGAAGCGCCGACGGCGTTAATCCTGCGGACCTGAAAGATCTGCCGGTGCTTCACTTCGCCGATACCTCCTATAATTTTGGATGGATGGGCGCTGGTGAACGGGCGGAGCATGAATTCACCTTTGAGAATACGGGGCGGGGCCCGCTCGTTATTGCCGGCGCTACCAGTACCTGCGGCTGCACCGTACCTGAATTTTCCCGCGACCCTATCCCCCCAGGCGGCAAAGGCAGCCTAAAGGTGACTTTTTCCTCTGAAGGCAAGCAAGGGCATATCCTTAAGTCTATTTCGGTAAGCAGCAACGCCTTCCCCGCCGTACAGGTGCTCACTATCACAGCCGATGTGAAACCCGACTAATTCCTTACTCATTACTTATAATTAATAAATCAATCAAACAATGCATATTCAACTCCTACAGGCCGGTGGTAATCCTGCCTTTTCCATGATACTGATGGTCGGTATGGTGGCAGTGATGTACTTTTTTATGATCCGTCCGCAGGCTAAGCGTGCGAAGGAGCAGAAGAAGTTCGGCGAAAGCATCGGCAGCGGCGAAGAAATCGTGACTACTTCAGGCATTCACGGCCGTATCATCAATGTGAACGAAGACGGTACGCTGAAAGTGGAGATCTCCCGCGGCGTATTCATCACCATCGAGCGCTCCGCCGTATCAATGGAACTGACCGCCGCCAAGCGCAAGAAGGCTGGTACCGACGTAGTCGCTACTACAGCAGCCTAAGGCCGAACCAATGAACGACCACAGATAGTCAGGCTCATGCTGACGATCTGATGGCTCGGATCTGTTTATCATCCTCATGAACATTCGTGTTCCAGGCATTCTTCTATGCTGAAAGTGGGCATTACCGGTGGTATCGGCAGCGGCAAAACCACTGTCTGTCAGCTCTTTGAGCTGCTCGGCATCCCTGTATTTTATGCGGATGAGGCCGCGCGGGCGCTAATGGATGAAGACCCGGCGCTTAGAGCTGATATCTCAAAGCTGTTTGGCGAGGACATATATATCAATGGACTATTGAACCGCGCTGCCGTAAGCAGCGCGGTTTTTGGTCATCCGGAAAAGCTTGCTGCGCTCAATGCACTGGTGCACCCGGTATCTCTCGCGGCGGCGCGGCGCTGGCTGGAGATGCAAACCACGCCCTATGCTGTTAAGGAAGCGGCCATTTTTTTTGAAAGCGGCACCTATATAGACATCGAAGTCATGATTGGCGTATCTGCGCCCACGGAGCTCCGAATTTCGCGAGTCATGAAGCGTAGCGCCCTGTCGCGGGAAGAAGTGCTCGCGCGCATGGCCAGGCAGATGGATGAAGACGAGAAAATGCGTCGCTGTGATTTTGTGATCATCAACGACGATAAGACAGCGGTGATCCCGCAGGTGCTGGCCTTGCATGAGCGGCTTCTACACAGGGCGAAGGGCGCCTCCGCCTTAGTAAAGGATGATATCTCTTGAAGGACGGCATCGCCAGCGACGGCATCGCCAGGGACGGCATCGCTAGGGACGGCATCGCTAAGGACGGCATCGCCAGGGACGGCATCGCTAAG
>Ga0193752_1003709_pt1 | contig 10373 bp, 9 predicted proteins | sample H1c1metaG_FD_144924 | JGI IMG/M metagenome (GOLD analysis project Ga0193752, IMG submission 144924) | Soil microbial communities from a riparian zone of the East river system, Colorado, United States - H1c1 | ecosystem: Environmental > Terrestrial > Soil > Riparian zone | place: USA: East River...
AGGATTGGGGAACCGTGCTCGCGCAATCCGGAGTTGCAGCGGCGATGTTCAACCACCGGCTTGGATATCCGCAACGCCAGATCGATGAAGCGATGAACGAGATCGCGCAGGTGACGCAGTGGTTGGAGAAATCCGCCGCGACGCACCGCCTCGACACCGCGCAGATCACAGCCGTCGCGTTCTCCGCCGGTGGCCTGGTGGTGCCGGAGCTCGCGCGACGCAACGAACGCATTCGCAAATATGTCCTCTACTACCCGTTGCTCGGTTCCGAGAACAACCCCGCAGAAAATGCGGACGTAAGAGCGAAGCTGCGCTTTGTCGACGCGTTGCCGCTGCTGGTGAAGCGCGACACACCCATATTGATGTTCCGCAGTGGCGCGGACGAGGTTCCCGGTCTGCTGCCGATGCTCGATGCGGCCGTGGCCGAAGCCCTGAAGCAGGATGCACGCCTCGAGCTCGTCAATCTGCCGAAAGCGCCGCATGCGTTCGATTCGCTCATCGACGATCCGGCGCCGCGCCGCGCGATCAAGCGCACGATCGAGTTTGCGTTGGGGGGTTAAGGGAGCTCTCGCCAGATATCGCCTATAGGAAGAGTTGGAATCGCCAGATATCGCCGCTGCATTTCCTTGCGTACGCTCAAGCCCCAGCGCGGCAACTGTCGCGCCCTGCCAGCCACTAAGGAAAAACCCCATGAACCCCAGCGCGCGAGCCCCACGAGATCTTCTCGATGAAGATGGCAACGAGATTCAGAAAGGCCACGATGCGCGCTCAACCGGGCCAAGCGACAGTTCGGACGCTGGGTCCGATGTAGTTGGGGTGGGTCACGGCGACGAAACCAGCGACCGCAATGGCACCGGCGAGCGCATGTCGGCGGACGATGACCCCGAACTACTCGATTCGGCGGACATCAGCGCCGACCGCATCGTCGAGGCCAGGCAGGCGGGACTCGGCAGCGGACTTGATCAGGCCGAAGAGGCGCAGCTCGGCATCACGGACGAAGAGATCGAGGAGCTCGACGACGACGAGCAGTGAGACGGACGAAGCTCGGACGTTTTCAGTACAAGTAGAACGCGCCCGCGCCCCGTGCGCTGTTGTCCGATCGGTCTCCGTCGATGCCGCGCGCCACGCTTGCTTCTCGAGCCGCGCCGATCGCGAGCGTGCGACCGCTGCCATCGAGCGCGAGCGAAGTGGCGAACGTTTTCCACGCGGGGATCGGGCGGCCGACGGGCTTCAACCCGGAGTGGCCATCGGCGTTGACCAGCAGCCGGTAGTAAGCGGCCCCGCGGACCGGGTTCCAGTCGAAGGTCAGTTGTTTGAGATCAGCGCCGACGGTGACTTGCGGGGCGGCGGGTCGAGGGGGCCGGTGCGGCCCGTGGGCGTTGGCAGAGGCCGCGCATACCAGGCGGCGGCTGCCGCAGCCAGATAGATAGGAAGGCGCATTGGAACATCCCTGTGTTCTGAGGCTTTAGAGCCGTCTTTGGCACAGCGTAGGAGCGCAAGCTTTACAACGGTGTAGGCACAGGCAATGAGATTGGTTAGGAGGGTGCCGGGGAATCAGGCCGTCCGCCGGAAATCCGCGGATACCGCCTATGGGAAAGGCTCGCGTCGCTGACAGCCCCGCCGTGCCTGCTCTCGTATGCTCAACTCCCATACGAGGAGCGCAGTCATGAGTACAACGCCAAATCCCCTCATCGGAGCCATCTCGAAGGCCATGGTGAAGTTGCGCGCCGACGACGACATGCTCGCGCTGATGGAGGCGCACGCCTCCTTGAATCCGCTCGCCATCGAGAAGCTCGACTACGAGGCGGCGCGCCGGAACCCTACGATCGCAGATGCGATGCGCGTGATGCTCGAAGCCCAGGGTCGCAGCTCGGACCCCGAGTCGCTCGTACACGGTGTCAGGAGCCGCGATATCACGATCGATGGCGCCGAGGGCCTGCTGCACGCGCGCATTTACACGCCGCCCGGCACGGCGCCGTTTCCCGTCGTCGTGTACTTCCACGGCGGTGGCTGGGTGCTGGCTAACAAAGATGTGTACGACGCCGGCGCGCGGGGCTTGTGCAAACAGTCCGGGGCCATCGTGATCTCCGTCGACTACCGGCGCGCGCCCGAGCACCGATTCCCCGCGGCGTGGAATGACGCGCTCGCGGCGTACAAGTGGACGCTGGCGAACGGCGCGACGCTCGGCGGCGATCCCGAACGCGTCGCGCTCGCCGGGGAAAGCGCCGGCGGCAATCTCGCCCTGGCTACCGCGATCGCCGCGCGCAACAGTCAGCTGGTGCCGCCCGTGCATGTGCTCGCGGTGTATCCCGTCACGCAGACCAGTCTCAATACCGAGGCCTATCTGGAAAACGCCATCGCCAAGCCGCTCAACCGCTCCATGATGCAGTGGTTCTTCGAGCACGTCGTCGAGGACGCGCAGGATCTGGAAGATCCGCGGCTGCAGTTGATCGATGCGGAACTCGAGGGGCTGCCACCCGTCACGCTGATCACCGCGCACATCGATCCGCTGCGCGGCGATGGCGTGAAGATGCAGAGCGCGCTGGAATCTGCCGGCGTGGAAGTAGTCAGGCGCGATTACGCCGGCGTGACACACGAGTTCTTCGGCGCGGCGGCAGTGCTCGAGAAGGCGCGCGAAGCGCAGAAGTTTGCCGGGCAGCAGCTCAGGCAGGCGTTTGGAACCGCCTAGCGTGAGGTAAATCCGTTGCTGCCGCGGGCCGGGGGTCAGCCTGGCTTTGGCTCGATGTCCGCGGTGAAACCGATGGGCCGCGAGATTCCCGTCGATCCGCCTTCGACCATTTGGCGGATCGACTCCACGATGTCCGCGATCACCGCATCGTGCACATCGACGCGCTTCGACAGATCTTCCACAAACCCCATCAATTGCGTGCTGACTAGCGCTGCGCGACGTAGACGAACGAAGGCGCGCATGATTTCGATGTTCACCCGAACGGCTGTGTCGCTGCGCAGGACGCTCGAGAGCATGGCCACGCCTCGCTCGGTGAATGCCCACTGGCTATATCGCCTGCCGCCATATCTGCGTTCCAAACTTGAGATCACAGATTGTGATCTCAAGTTTGTAAGCTCTTGATTCGTAAGTCGAAAGATGAAATCCGTCGGGAAACGTTTTCGATTGCGGCGCACACCCTGAAGCAGCGCACTAACCGTAACGCCATATAGATGAGCAAGGTCGAAATCCATCAGCACGCTGACGCCGCGGACTTGGCAGATGCGCGCGTCGATCTCCTGCAATGCCGACACATCGGGGGTCATGCCGAAGTTTCGGCCCGTGTTGGGCACGCCGGTAGCTTTGTACTTGCCGTGAATGTGCGGAAACGCATCGACCGGGGCGGCCCGCGCCAACTTGAGGTCACAATCTGTGACCTCAAGTTTGTAACTCCTTGATGCGAAGGCCGAAACGCGGAATCTCGAAGGGGGCGATTTCGATCCACGCAGCCCGCCCGCAAACCCATGAACATTTGCAGTCGCGCGCGGTCTCAGCAAACACCGCAATTACCGGTCTCAAAGGAGCTGCCATGAACACCCGTCGCGACTTCCTCAGCCAAACCGCCACCGGCGCAGTGTTGCTAGGCGCCACATCGCTCACGCAGCTCGCTCAGGCCGCATCGAAGGGCGACATTCTGCGCCGCCCCATCCCCTCATCCGGCGAGCTGGTCCCCGCCATCGGCATGGGCACCTCCGGCAGCTTCCAGATTCCGCCGAGCGGGCCCGAGTACGAAGCACTGAAGGAAGTGCTCAATCGTTTCTTCGCAGGCGGCGCCACGTTGATCGACACCGCACCGACCTACGGCAATGCCGAGGACAACCTGGGCCCGCTGCTCACCGAGGGCGGCCATCTCAAGAAAGTCTTCATCGCGACCAAACTATCCGGTGTTTCCGGACGCAACGAAGGACTCGAGCAGTTCAACAGCACGCTGCGACGCTTGAAGACCGACAAGGTGCAGCTGCTGCAGGTCCACAACCTGGGCGACTGGAAAACGCAGATCGAAGTGGCGCGCGAGCTCAAGAAGCAAGGCAAGGTGAAGTACGTCGGCGTGACGCACTACGTGGACTCGGCGCACGACGAGATCGCCGAGGTGGTGAAGGCGACGAAGCCGGATTTTCTCCAGATCAACCACTCCGTGACCAACCGCGGCATTGAGAAGAGCGTGCTGCCGCTGGCCAAGGAGTTAGGCGTCGCGGTGCTGACCAACCGGAACTTCAACGACGGTGCGCTGTTCCGGCGGGTCGAGGGAAAGCCGCTGCCAGGCTGGGCGGCGGAGGCGGGCGTCACATCGTGGGCGCAGATGTTCCTGAAGTATTCGTTGAGTCAGCCGGCAGTGACTGCGGTGATTCCCGCGACCGGGAAGCCGGAGCGGCAGGCTGACAATCTCAAGGCGGGGTTTGGCCCGCTGCTGACGTCCGCGCAGCAGAAGGAAATCATCGCGCTGGTCGGCTGACGCTAGACGAGATCCGCCAGCGCCTTGCGCAGCTCGGCGAGTTTCGGTGGTTTGCTCAGCACCCGATCGACATGCTCCGGTCGCTCGCCGTCCGCCAGCAACCGATGGCCCCAGCCGGTGAGCATCACGACCGGCACGTCGGGCGTGATTGCCTTCACCGCCGCGGCGAGCGTGCGTCCGTCGACGTGCGGCATGCCGAGATCGGTGATGACCACCTCGAACGGTTCGCCGCGGACGTCAGCGGCCGCAAACGCATCGATGCCCGCCTGACCACCGTCGGCCACCTCGACGCTGTGTCCATCGGCTTCGAGAATGTGGCGCACCGACTGGAGGATCAGCGGATCGTCGTCCACGATGAGGATCCGCAGCGGCGCAAGCGCGAGCGGTGCGTTCGCGAGATGCAACGCCGCCGCGGCACCCGTGCCCGGAAACAGCAGCCGCATCGTGGTGCCCTTGCCGGGCTCGCTCTCGATCTGCAACTCCCCGCTGTGACGCTGGATCATGCCGTACACCATGGCGAGTCCCAACCCCGTGCCGCGTTCTCCCTTGGTGGTGTAGAACGGCTCGAGGCAGCGCGCGCGCACCTTTTCGCTCATTCCCAAACCCGTATCGCGGATCTCGACACCGATTCGTTCGGAGGCCGGATCCCGGAAGGAACGCAGCGCCAGGGTGCCGCCTTCGGGCATCGCGTCGACGGCGTTGAGGACGAGGTTCGTGATGGCGTCGCGGATTTCGCTGTCCGCGCCCGTGATGGGCGGAAGATTCTCCTCGAATGAGGTCTCGAGTTTGATGACGACACCGCGCTCCAGCGCCATGTCGCTCCAGCGCGCGCGCGTCAGCTCCGCCACCTGCTGCAGCAGGCGGTTCGCATCCACCGGGCCGTGCTGAAGCTGCGGCTCGCGCATGCGGTAGAACTCGCGCATTCGCGCGACGGTATTCGCCACGTCCTCGATCGCGCGCTGAATGACGACCAGCTGCTCGCGCGCCCGCGCGCTCAAGGACTCCTCATGTTCGAGCAACGACTGTGCGTACACCGCCGCGGGCGAGAGCGCATTGTTGATGTCGTGCGCGATGCCGCTCGCCATCTGCCCGAGCGCGCGCAGGCGCTCCTGTTGCAACACCGCTTGCTGGGATTGCTGCAAGTCCTCGTAGGCCCGCTGCAGGGAGTCATACAGCCGCGCCTGGTTTGCGGCCAGCGCCACGTGCTGCGTCAGTTGTCTCAAGAACTCGCAGTCACTGCTCGAGAAACTGCGCTCTGCGCGCCGCGCGCAGATCATGACGCCGGTGACCTTGCCGTGGATGATCAGCGGCGCGATCACCATCGATCGCAGGCCCACACGCGCCAGGCGTTCGGGAAACGCTGACGTCGAGGTTGAAAGTTCGGGCTCGTACACCAGCTCGCCCTCGAGGCAACGCACGAGCCCGTCCTGGCTGACCGCGATCTTCGACTGTTCGACCAGCGCGAGTTCATTTGCGAGCGGCAGGCTGTTGGCGCCCACACAGGTCACCGTCAGGATCGCACCTTCCCCCTCGCGCGTGCAGAACACCGCAAGATCGATATGCAGCGCTTCTTCGACGCTGCGCAGGACGATCTGGTAGATGCGCAGCAGATCCCGGTGCTCGCCTATGGCTCGAGTAGTTCGATCGAGCAGGCTCAGGCGCTCGAGCTGCGCGCGCTGCCGTTCGGCGGCCTGCTTGCGCTCCGTGATGTCCGTCGAAATGCCGAACATCGCGTAGGCGTTGCCCGCCTCGTCGCGCAGCGCGGCCTTCACCGAAAGATAGGTGTGCGGTCCGTCGCCGAGTGGCGCTATTTCCTCTTCCGTGATCGACGATTCCGCGGCGATCGCACGCCGGTCGTTCGCCTGGTATTCCTCCGCAGCTTCACGCGGGAACAGCTTGTGATCGGTGTGGCCCAGGATCTCGCCGTGCCGCAGGCCGAACTGTTCCTCGAAGCAGCGATTGGCGAGCAGGTAGCGGCCTTCCAGATCCTTGGCGTAGATGGCCGTCGCCGAGTTGTCGATGATCGCTTCCAGCAACTGCCGGCCCGATCGGATCGTCCCCTCGGCCTGTTGGCGATGCTGGACCTCATCGCGTAGTTTGAGGTTCGCGGCGACGAGCTGCGCCGTGCGTTCCGCGACGCGCGCTTCGAGCTGCTCGTTGATTTGCCGCACTTCGAGCTCGGCACGTTCGCGGATTTCGATTTCGCGCTGCAACGCCTGCGGACTCGGTATTTTCAGCGCTTCGGGAATGAGCTTTATCAGCAGGAATGCCGTCGGCACTGAAGCCAGCGCCGTGATCGCCTTGATGCCGCCCGAGAGCCAGTAGACAGGACTCCAGACCGTCACGATCTCCATGACGTGCGTGGCGCCGCAGGCGACGATGAAGACGGCGAAGCAGACGAACATCCAGTTGAATTGCAGATCGCGGCGCTTGCGGACGAAGTAGAGCAGCGTGAAGGGAATGGTGGCGTACGCGATCGCGATGAGTGCATCGGAGATTACATGCAGCGCGAGGATGTGCGATTGCCAGAGGTAGCACATGCCATGAGGCATGAAGCCCTCCGCGGAAAACGCGTGGTTGAGATGATCGAGCATGGAATCCCCCGGCCGTGCTGCGCTGCGCAGGCGCGCACATTAGCCCCCGCGTGTGCCGGTGAGAATGCGGTTATCCCTTAGAAACAAGGCGCGGGCGCGACGGAATCGCAGCGGCCGCGACCGCCGCGACTCGTCCGCCGCGCGTGTCTTGTCTATTGGCTGGTGGTCGTGCCGCCGCGCGGGCCGAGGCAATGTTCGTTCCACGCCTTTTCGAAACGTTTGTAGCCCGTGGAACTCTTAAGGACTTCATCGCCCTGCACGACGGCGTGGCCGCGACTCTTGCCGCCCTGCTCGTTGTTCACACGATAGTTGATGCACGCGACGCCGGCCTCGGTCACGCGCACCTCATCAACCGTGAGGCCCGCGGAGTTTTTGAGGTTTGCCTTGAGCGCGGCGACGGAAGCGGCGGTCGCGTCCGAACCCTCCTGGTCGGCGGCGAGCGCGCCACCCACCGGCAGGAGAACGACTGACGCAGCGATCAAGAGTGTCTTCGTATTCATACGGTTCTCCTGTGGCTCGGGGCAATTGTCCTCCCGGGGCTCCGTACTGCGTAGGCCCGGAAGCCAACGCCTCCTGTCGGAGAAATGCGGGAATCGTCGGCCGCGAGAAGTTCGCCTACATTTCCGATGTCGGCAGGTCCGACGGAGCATTCCTGTAGTTAGACCTACGTAAGGAATAGCACTCGCGTTGCAATAATCGCCACGGCGCGGAATTTCCTTCAATGTGAAAGCGCCGCTTGTCCATGCAAGCGGCCGGTTGAGATTCTGGCACCTCCTGCCGTTGGCACGTCTATTGCTCCTCTCTGTACTGATACCGTTCAGCAACAGAGGAAACGACATGAAATCATCCAGACTACTGATCGCCGGAGCTGTCGCCGTATTGATACCGTTTGCGGGCGCCGTTGCGCAAAGTCCTACGCCGGCCCAAGAGCCTGCGCAGGGCTCACAACAAGGAGCCACCTTCGAATCCCTCGACACCAACAGTGATGGGAAGATCTCGAAGACCGAGGCTGCCGCCAATGAGAGCGTGAGCGCACAGTTCTCGAAGTACGACAAGGACGGCAACGGCTTCATCGAAAAGGCCGAGGTGAGTGCCACCAACACTGCACCCTCGGAAACTCCAAGCAAGCCGTAATTGGCTACGCGTCCCACGCGGCTGCCCGCCGCGTGGGCCGCGATTGGCGGCTTGGGGTAAGGCCCGTCTGACAACTGGTCCGACTACTCCACAGAAACCAATTCCAGCCCGCCCGTTTTCAAGCACTCGCGTTAGGATCGACTCCTAATGCCTAGTCGCACGCCCAATTCCGGCGATCCCGACAGCGTGCGTCCCCTGCGCGCCCGCGAGGTGTTGCGGTGATCAAACTGCTGCCGCCAGGCTTGCACGTCATCCTGGGCGACTCCGCGGGCGGCATCTTCACGCGGGTGTTCTATGCCCGCGATCGCCTGTTGATTGACCAGGATGTGCTGTCCTGCGGGCCGACGCCGAACGGCGTCGACCTCGCCGAGTGGAGCAAGCGGCGCTTCGAATACTGGAGCAGCTTCGTTCCCGGCAACGCCGGTGAGCACGTGCATTCGCGCTTCAACCTGGTCGACAACGCACAGCGGCTAGCGGATGCCGAGTGCGTGAACATCTGGGCAGCCACCGGCGTGAGCGAGCAGCTGTTCATAGCGTTCGTTGTGCATCTCGTAAAACTCGTCGGCGGGGATACTTCGCGAATCGCGCTCGTGGAGTGCGAGATGATGAACAGTCGCCGCATCATCGGATTGGGCGAGCTCAATGAAGCTCAAATGCGTGCCGCTCCGGAACCCAAACCGATGCGGGACGATGTCGCGCAGCAATATCTGAATGCGTGGGCGGCACTCACGTCGCCCGATCCCGCGCTGCTTTCGGGTTTCGCGCGTGAGCATCCGGAAGCGAGCCGCTGGCTCAAGCTAGCGTTGCAGTTGATGACCCGGCGGTTTCCCGACCGGCGCAAAGGCTTGAGCTACTGGGATCATGCGCTGCTCTCCCGCGTGGAGCAGCGCGGACCCGAAGTGTCCCGCATCATTGGGTACACCATGGCGGAGACGTTCGAGCAAGGCGACCTCGTCGGCGACTGGTACCTGTTCGGCCGGCTGCTGCGGCTCGCTAATGCACGCAACCCCAGCCCTCTGCTCACGCTGAGCGGCGATCAGATGAGCATCCGGAATACCGAAGCCGCGCTCACTCCATTTGGTGTCGAGGTGCTCAAGTGCGCGGCGTCAAACTACCCGGCGAATCCGATCGATGATTGGGCGGCGGGTGTGCGGTTGTCGTCGGAAGAGGGGGCGTTGTGGTTCAACGATGGCGGGAAGCTGATCAAGGGCTAGCAAGGGTTCGGCGGAGGCTGTCACAAACTGTGACAGCCTCAAAGTAACTACTTGATATCAGCCAGGAATCCGATGCCGCGCGACGGAGTTTTCGTAGGCCTTACCAGCTCGCGCATTGCGATGAGAATCGCCGCGATGTCGGCATCGTGTTTACCGACCCGATCTTCCAACTGTTGAAGCTGTTTCATGAGCTGCTCACTTGCACGCGCAGCCGAGCGCAGATGCGCGAACGCTCGTACTACGTGGACACTCATCTGAATGGCGCGAGAGCTTCGGAGCACCATGGCGAGCATGATGGCGCCGTGTTCGGTGAAAGCGACTGGCGGCTTTCGCAGGTTGCGATACCTCAGCGCGTTTGACTCTACGGAGAGTCTCCCAAGTTCAATCGCTTCTTTCGCCGTGAGACGGAATGCGAAGTCGGCGGGAAATCTTTCAAGATTACGTCTCACCGCTTGATTCAGCGCCCCCGTTGTGACGCCATAGAGCGCTGCCAAGTCCACATCCAGCAATACGGCTCGGTTACGCGCAACCAGGATGGCCTTGACGATTTCTTGTGGCGCGATTTGGTTCTGGTCGAGCATCTCGAGGCGCAGCTTCCGCAGTTCCAAGTTTCCGCCGCTTCGTGGGCGCGGGCGATTCGACTATCGACCTGTTTCGCGCACAAATGCTCTCTTGAGCTGCGGCCCGACCAGCACAAGCTGGTCAATTTGGGGGCGGAACCCCTCCGGTTGCCTCTGCCGGGGGACGCCCTTACCATGCCCGCCTCTTATAAAAAGGCCAAACCAGAGGGCGTTCAAAAATGAGCAATTTCGAGCAGCAGGCAGCCAAGATCCGCAACCAGCCTGGATTCATCGCGGCGCTGGACCAGAGCGGCGGCAGCACGCCGAAGGCGCTGAAGCTGTATGGAGTCGCCGAGAGCAGCTACTCGGGCGATGCGCAGATGATGGATCTCGTTCACGAGATGCGTTCGC